>Ga0209430_1001619_pt1 | contig 16235 bp, 7 predicted proteins | sample BarGraIncub1133A_FD_184504 | JGI IMG/M metagenome (GOLD analysis project Ga0209430, IMG submission 184504) | Arctic peat soil microbial communities from Barrow, Alaska - Barrow Graham LP Incubations 11-33A (SPAdes) (version 2) | ecosystem: Environmental > Terrestrial > Soil > Wetlands > Peat... | reverse complement strand
TCGGATGGCGGATGTGCAACGAACGCCCTTGCTGGCTGTGGCGGTAAATGTTGTAGGCGTAGGCGATGATGGTGGGGAACTTGGCGATGAGGTCGAGCGACTGACGCATCAAGTTTTCACGGGTGATGCTATCCGGATTCGGGTCGAAGGTGTACATTTCCAATACACTGCGTGATAGGATGTTCATAATGTTGGAACCTTCCAGATCCAGAATGTTCATGGTGGCTTTGTGCTCCAGCGGCATGTAGCTGTACAAGATTTCGTGGAAAGTTTTCAGCTCTTCTGCATCAGGCAGGTATCCGGAAAGCAACAAATAGGCGGTTTCTTCGAAGCCAAGGCGGTCTTCGCCCTGAATGCCGAGTGCCAGGTCAACCACGTCGATGCCGCGGTAGACGAGTTTGCCAGGAATTGCTTTTAGATTGCCTGCTTCGTCCTTTTCATAACCGACAACGTCGCCGATTTTGCTCAAGCCTACGAGTACGCCAGTATGGTCTTCGTTGCGAAGTCCGCGTTTCACACCAAATTTGGTGAACAGTTCCTTGTCAATGCGCGATGTTGTCTTGATGGTTTCTGACAGTTTAAAAATCATGTAATCGTTTTGCATAATAATTCACTATTTTATTGTTTCTATTCTATACAGTTGTTTTTCGTGACTCGGCATAGTCGAAGCAAACTTAGCCTCTGCACTCGCTACTCAAAACATTCTAATGCGTTGAGTGCGCTGCCGGCCTTGAACCAACCAATTTGTTGTGCGTTGTAACTGTGGTTGACGGGGAAGCTTTCGCTGGTGCCGTCGCTGTGAAGCAGTTTCACCGTTAGGGGTTGATCGGGTACGAAGCTGGTAAGGCCGAGAATTTCGAGGCTATCGTCTTCACGCACTTTAGCGTAATCGTTTTTATCACTGAAGGTTAGGGCCAGCATGCCCTGTTTCTTCAAATTCGTTTCGTGTATGCGGGCGAACGATTTCACCAGCACGGCTTTTACGTTTAGGAAACGGGGTTCCATAGCGGCATGTTCTCGGGAGGAACCTTCTCCGTAATTTTCCTCGGCAACTACAACGCTGCCTCTACCAGCTGCCTTGTAGGCTCTGGCTAAAGTTGAAACAGGGATGTATTCGCCGTTATGAAGCACCGCATTGGTCTTACCGTTAAAGGCATTGATGGCGCCCATCAAAAGGTTGTCGGAGATGTTGTCCAAATGGCCGCGGTACCGCAACCAGGGGCCGGCCATGGAAATATGGTCGGTGGTGCATTTGCCTTCAGCCTTGATGAGCAAGCCAAGATTAGTATAATCAAGACCATCCCAAGGCTCAAACGGTTTGAGTTCCTGCAAACGTTTGGATGCCGGGTCGATCTGGATTTCCAAGCCTGTATTTTGTGAAGGCGCCAGGTAACCGGCATCCTTTACTTCAAAGCCTCTCGGCGGAAGCTCGTAGCCTGATGGCTCCTGTAATTTCACACGTTCGCCTTTGTCGTTGGTCAGCATGTCCGTCATCGGATTGAAACTGAGTTCACCGGCAATGCTGAGAGCAGCTACGATTTCGGGGGAGGCGATGAAGGTATGGGTATTCGGATTGCCGTCGTTGCGTTTGGCAAAGTTCCGGTTGAATGAGGTAATGATGGAATTCGGGCGTTCGGGGTCCTCGGTTTCGCGTTTCCATTGACCGATGCAGGGTCCGCAGGCATTGGCCATGATAACAGCACCGGCTTTTTCGAACGAAGAAAGTAAGCCATCGCGTTCAGCCGTAAAGCGAACTTGTTCGGATCCGGGATTGATGATGAATTGTGCCTTTGCCTGAAGCCCTGATTTCTGAGCCGCATCCACAACGGCTGCAGCACGAGACAGATCTTCGTAGGAGGAATTGGTGCAAGAACCAATGAGGCCGGCCTCCATTTTTTGGGGATAACCCTTTTCTTTTACGACCTTGGCGAACTCCGAAAGTGGAGCTGCTGCGTCTGGGGTAAACGGACCATTTATATACGGTTCGAGCGTGGAAAGATCGATTTCAATCAACCTGTCGTAATATTTTGAAGGATTTAAAGCCACTTCCGGGTCAGCTTGCAAATGCACACTGACTATGGTAGCGGCTTCAGCAATACTCTTTCGGCCCGTTGCTTCCAGATATGCCACCGATTTTTCATCGAACGGGAATACGGAAGTCGTAGCGCCCACTTCAGCACCCATGTTGCAAATAGTACCCTTTCCGGTGGCTGAAATCGAAACCGTGCCTTCTCCAAAGTATTCAATGACCGCATTCGTTCCACCTTTTACGGTGAGAATGCCAGCCAGTTTCAAAATCACATCTTTGGGTGAAGCCCAACCATTTAACTTCCCTGTCAATTTTACACCGATGATTTTTGGCATTTTGAGTTCCCAGGGCATACCAGCCATTACGTCGACAGCATCTGCTCCACCCACACCAATGGCGATCATCCCGAGTCCGCCTGCATTGGGCGTATGAGAATCGGTGCCAATCATCATGCCACCGGGGAAAGCGTAGTTTTCAAAAACCACTTGATGGATAATTCCTGCACCTGGTTTCCAATAGCCAATACCGAACTTGTTCGAAACGTTTTTGAGGAAATCGTAAACTTCCTTATTGGTATCGTTGGCAGTTGCCAAATCTGTAGCAGAGCCGATATATGCCTGAATCAGGTGATCACAATGAACGGTGGATGGAACGGCTACTTTCTTTCGTCCGGAATTCATGAGTTGAAGCAAGGCCATTTGTGCCGTTGCGTCCTGCATGGCCACGCGGTCGGGTGCGAAATTCACGTAGTCGCTGCCGCGTACCAATTCTTTTTCTAGTGGTTGTGAAAGGTGTGTGTAAAGAATCTTCTCTGTAAGGGTGAGCGGGCGGTTCAACACTTTTTTCACTTGTTGCATCTTTTCCGGCAATGTGGAATAGAGCGCTTTCATCATTTTTTCGTCAAGAACCATGGTTGTTTTTTGGTCGGTGGTTGATTAAATTTTTGGCAAGATATGTAAATTAATCCATTTATATCGTATATTTCTCCAATAGATTTCATCTATACGTCCATTTTCGGCCTATATAGAGCATTTATGCAAGTTTTAAACGCATATATATACAAAACACATAAAAGTCATTCCATCGTAACTAACCGGGTGATTATTGGGTGATTCAGCCTTGAATGCTTATTTTTGTGGATCTTCTAAAAAGTAAATATAACACGTTACGATCAAAGTTTGTTTATTTTCCACTGTTAATATTTGCTACTATTACATTTATTTCTCAAACGACACTTTCAGCCTATAAAAAACCATAAATCCACACTTTTATGAAACTCGTTCGCTTCTTTCTCTTGCTCATGATTGTCCTGAGTTCCTGCACCATGCGCCGGGAAGGCCGTGAAACCCTCGATCTGACCCAGGATTGGAAGTTTTTATTGGGCGATTCCGTCAGCGCTTTCGAAACAAATTTTGTAGACAGTACCTGGCGAATCCTTGACCTACCTCATGACTGGAGCATCGAATCCGATTTTGCTTTGGAAAATCCTGCCTCTCCCGGTGGTGGCGCGTTGCCCGGAGGTGTCGGTTGGTACCGCAAGACCTTCAAACTTGACAAGACCTGTCGGGATAAGCGCATCTACATCGATTTTGACGGCGTTTACCGCGACAGTAAAGTCTGGATAAACGGTCACCTATTGGGTGAACGTCCGTACGGTTACAGTTCCTTCTGTTATGATATGACCCCTTACGTGAAAATCGACACGAACAACGTCATTGCAGTCCGGGTGGATAATTCGCAACAACCCAATTCACGTTGGTATTCGGGCTCTGGTATTTACCGCAATGTCCGTCTGGTGATCACACATGCCATTCATGTGGATCAATGGGGAACGTACATCACAACGCCAGAGGTAACTAACGCTGCTGCCAAAGTGGTGGTGGTCACTACGGTTAATAATACGACCAAAGTGTCCGCAAACGTGGAAGTTGAACAAATTATGGAGGATAAAGCCGGCCGCGAGGTTGGCAAAATGATCGGTATCTTGCGAGTGAAAGCGCATTCCGTCGGAAAAGTAAGTCAACATTTCCAGGTGGATAATCCCAAACTCTGGAGACTCAACGATCCCAACATGTACACAGTGACCACCCGTTTGTTTGTAAAAGGCAAGCAAATGGACGAATACGTGACACCGATCGGCCTCCGTTTTTTCCGCTTCGATGCGAAGAAAGGCTTTTTCCTGAACGGGGAAAGTATCAAGATCAACGGAGTCTGCAACCACCACGATCTGGGTGCGCTTGGCGCAGCCGTCAACACCCGTGCCATCGAACGCCAACTTGAAATCCTGAAGGCCATGGGTTGCAATGCCATCCGCACGTCTCATAATCCACCCGCTCCCGAACTGTTGGATCTTTGCGATCGGATGGGCTTCATCGTCATGGACGAAGCCTTCGATGTTTGGAGCAAGAAGAAAACGCCGTTCGATTATTCGTTAGACTTCGCAAAATGGTGCGAAAAGGATCTGACCGACATGCTGTTGCGTGACCGAAACCATCCTTCAATCATCATGTGGAGCATCGGCAACGAGGTCGGTGAACAATGGGCACAAGGTGAAAACGCACCCATGGACCTGCAAAAAGCCAATATTCTGCTGAATGCCAAGAAAACTATTTCAGCCGAAGACCTTAAATCAGGGAACGCGAAACTCTATGCGTTAATCACTCAGAGACTGGCTGAAATAGTGCGTACGGTCGATCCGACACGTCCTGTCACTGCTGCTTGCAACGAAACCAATGTGAACAATCCCTTGTTCCAGTCCGGTGGCCTTGATCTGATCGGTTACAACTACCATCAGAATGAATTCAAGGAAGTGCCAAAGCGTTTCCCCGGAAAACCCTTCATTGTGACAGAGTCGGTTTCTGCCCTGATGAGCAGAGGTTTCTATATGAATCCTTCCACGAAAATGAACATCTGGCCCGAAAGCTGGGACAAACCTTTCTCGAATTCCAGCCAGCAATGTTCGGCATACGACAACTGTCATGCACCCTGGGGCTCCACCCACGAGGAAACCTGGAAAATCATCAAGAAATCACCAAATATCGCCGGTCAATTCATCTGGACGGGATTCGATTACCTTGGAGAACCAACTCCGTACTGGTGGCCTTCCCGCAGTTCGTTCTTCGGCATCATCGATCTGGCCGGTTTCCCCAAGGATATTTATTATATGTACCAAAGCGAATGGACCAAAAAGGACGTTTTGCACGTGTTCCCCCACTGGAACTGGGAAAAAGGCCAGACCATCGATGTTTGGGCCTATTACAACAATGCAGACGATGTGGAACTATTCCTGAACGGAAAATCGCTCGGAAAGCGGAGTAAGAATGGCGATGATCTGCATGTGATGTGGACTGTTAAATATGAGCCTGGAACCTTAAAAGCCGTTTCCCACAAATACGGACAAGTGGTGTTGAAAGAGGAAATCAAGACTGCCGGCAAGGCCGTCAAAATTCGTTTAACACCGGACCGCAAAAAAATAAAGGCCGACGGCAAGGATTTGTGCTTTGTTACGGTGGAACTCGAGGATAAGGACGGTAACGTACTGCCAACTGCCGATAAGGACATGATGTTCTCCATCACCGGAGAAGGATTCATCGCCGGAACGGACAATGGGAATCAAAATGACCACGTGAGCCTAAAGAATCCGCAGCGCAGGATGTACAATGGAAAATGCTTAGTTATTATTCAAAGCAATGGTAAGGTAGGCAGTATTGAATTGAAAGTGATCGGTGCGAGGTTGCCGGATGCGAAACTTGAGATTATTACTAAAAAAACGAACTAATAACGTGTTATATTCTGCTAAGGTCAGTTGTCTTACAATAAGATTTTATGTTCAAAACTCCTATCTTCAGACAATAAACCTTAGCAGAAAATACACTATACACACCTAAAACCCAATTTCCTTATTTTTTAATTACTTTCTGATTAACTACGCCAGTTTTTGTATATATTTTTGCTACATACAATCCATGTGGCAGGTCACTGACATTAATCCTGTTTATTTTGGAAGAAAGAACCATTGATCCATTTAAATTCAACATTTCGATCTTTTCAAAATCACCATTAACATTCAGCACGTCACTGGTAGGATTTGGATAAAGGACAATATTATGTGTGATAGCCATTGGTAAAGCTGATGCATTATCGATCTCACCTGTAATTTTCAAGTTAGCGATCAAGCCTGTATAAAGGCTGGTCCCTTTTCCAAATTGCATGGCAACAATTTTGGTGCTGGCAGGCAGGGTGACAGTTTTTGTACTCCAGGCTTGGTTTAGGGTATCTGTAGGGATTGCAACCCAGTCACCATCTTTATTGTCAACGATTCCATCGTTATTGATATCCGTTCTATAACCGGCAGAGATAGTTCGTTGGGCAACAGTAGCCGAAAAGAATCCGTTATTTTCGACAGAGCTCCATGGCCATGAAGTTTCAAATGAAAGTGTCAGGTTTTTAAATCCTGTGAAGTTAGTAACCGGAGCAATAGTAACATCCGTGGAGGTTGGGACCAGTTTCAACCCAAATGAATGGTCTACGTCATTCCATATTCTGGCAATAAAAATAGAATCATTCACCGATGACACATTCACGCCACCTGACCATTTGCCTGATTGTGAACTTGCCAGACCACTCCAGTCAGACCATTGGCTCCAGGATGCATAAAAAGACTCGTTGTATAAAGTAATGGAAGTAGATGAGGTTTTGTGAAAAACCAGGTTATCGAAATACACAACATCACCGGTGGTCTCAAGGGATGCACTTGACCGGTTGAAGCTGACCATAACACTGGCAATTTTTGTTGCAAAAGTATACGGACGGGTTATAGTTACCCATGCCCCTGTTGAGGAAATGGCTGTCGGTTGATACCAATCCAGTTGGGTACCGTTGGCATCAAAACAGGCAACTGCAATAGTTCCCGAAACTGTGACAGCAGGAACAAATACATTCATGGAATATGAAGTATAGATGCGGCTATCTATACTGGCAGGGCAACTAACATCGGACCATTGTGTTATGTGAGTCAAAAGACCCACCTGGGATGAACTGTTCGTTGCATCGGAGTGTGGATTTGCAGCTGCAACGAAAGAATCTCCATCACTAAAAGTTGGAGTTACGCCATCAAAATCAAATAACGTAAGGTCTTGTCCAAAAGACAACTGAGCAACGGCCATCAGGCCCATGGAAAAAAGTAATAGTTTTTTCATAATGCATTTTTTTTAAATTAGTTATTAGATTGATTCATTATATGGAACCAAAGGTCAATGAATGGCCTTTGGTTTTTGATTGTGCTTTATTATTTAGTAATGTCAATGATCCGGAAGTTATCGAAATACGAATCTACTTCCACCGTTTTATCTGCCGTGCCGTTCTTGTAATAGAAGCCTATTTCACCTGTTCTTCGACGTAGATCAATATAGGTAAGCAGGTTCGCTCCAAAATTTGAAATTGGTATATCTACATCGTACCATTTACCTACTATTGGCTCTATCGGGCTTCCTGCTGCATCAGTGTAAGGTATCCAGTTATAGGTTATATCCCAATAGGCACCCATTTGAACCTGGAAGTAACCTGCTTTTAAAGGTTTTGATGAGTAGTAGCTAAAACGAAGCACCAGATTGCCAATCGGGGTCGTATTTGGGATGTTGGTAGTCCAACTGGCACCAACAATCAAATTTCCCCACCAATATTGAAATGCTCCAGGAGTTCCGTAAACCCGGCGGCATATACCGGTCGATTTGTAGGGTAGAATAGTAGGGCCGGCTGTCACTTCATCTGTGTTATTTCCCCAATTAAAATATCCAACACCATCAAAATCACAAACTATGTTTTTACTTGGATAGAAGTTAGCAGTGGATGAAGCAGTCCCTGTATTACAAACAACCTGAATTGAACCCACTGCGGTCAACACAGAAGGCATAATAAACTGAAGCTTTGTTTTTAATGGATTGATTTTTATTGCTGCAGGCAATACTTCGACCTGATTGTTCAGGATTACTTTCTGAACGAAATTGAAATACTTACCGGATATGGTTACTGTATCCCCCACTATTGGCATATCACTGCTGAATGAATTAATAACCGGTAGAGGAGCTGCCAGAAAGATATCGCCTACCGAATCGGTAACACAATAAACCACAAGCCGTCCGTCATACTGGGCACCATCCGGAATGGTGAAAGATATCTCATTATAGGTATCATTTACTTCGAAAGTTGGTACTTTTACCGGTTGGGATTGAGCATTGAAAAACAGAACACTGTCGACTTCATAGAAGTTACCACCAATAATTTTCATTTCCTGTCCTACTGTAGCCGGCATCACATAATCGAAGGTACTAAGGAAAGGTGCAGGAGATAAGAACCTGAAATTATAGGTACACTCACCATGGGTCGTTACCAAATGAATCTGGTTTGAAACATTCGGATTTGTGCCTTTTAAAGGTATTTCTGCCGGTATGGTAATAATAATATCGGTGTTCGTGCTGAAAGCTAGATTAATTGAAGCCTCGGTATCATTAAAATAAACTTTGCGGATGCCACTAAACCCTGTACCGTGAATGATAACAACTTTTCCCGGAAATGAAGCATTAAACGTACTGTCAGGATTGTTTGTGGATCGTACATGCACTATCACCGGGGCATCAATAGCGTTATCGGTTGCGCAGGAAGATAAACCTGTTACGAGGATGATGGTCATCATGATGCCAATCCATTTCCCCCAATATTGAAATATTTTATTTCTTTTCATGATTGATCGTATATTTTATTCTTCGTTACTGAATGTGTAAGGTACCGGAGGTTCACTTAATAAAGGATTCTGTACCGCATCACCTTCAGGAATTGGCAAATAAATATTGGCAGGTACAGTAATCTCAGGATCTGGTTTTGTAGTCGATAATACTAAACCAGTTGTTTTGTCCCATGTAAAATCATAATCGCGATTCTGGGATGCAATGAACGATTCCGATTGGGTAGGTTGATAATAATGCCAGCGTACAATATCATACCATAACTGGGCCTCCAGGCCTAGTTCAACCCTGCGTTCGTGGAAAATATCATCCCATGTCAAGGCTGTTTTTGGTTGCAGCCCGGCACGTGTACGCACTTTATTAAAGTATTTCAACGCATCGGCATCATTGGTGGTAGCATTATTTCCAAGCAATGCTTCGGCATACATCAGGTACACATCGGACAAACGTAAAATATAGGAATTAATCCCTGTTTGCATGGTTGCAACGTTGCCATCATTATCATCGGGTGTACCGATAATATATTTTTTTATCTTGGGGTTGGTTAGTACAAAAGTGGTACCACCCGCTTTTTTATTGATTTCGGGATAGTAATTGCCCTGTATAAACATGGTTGCATTACGGCGTAATGTATCATTCGGTTCTCTGGCAAATTCAGCTGCCAAGTTGTATGAAGGACCACATCCACCACCCCAGCCATCGGTACATCCTGTTATTTCACTGCTATAAGCATAATAGGCCTGGAATGTGTTTTGTGCTCCCCAGGTACCATATACCCATTGAAGTGCAAACAAGGTTTCAGGGGTATTTTCATGTTGAGTCATAAATAACTCTTTGTAAACAGGATGTAACACTAACCCGCTGTTTTTACATACATCCCCGGCATAATAAGCTGCTGAATCCAGCAGTTCTTGCTTGCGGGCACCATCCTGACCATAACCCGAATAGGACAGGTACACTTTTGCCAACATGCCTTTTGCACTCCATTGGGTTACTCTTCCAGGATCATCAGTCTTTTTCAGATGTTTGATTGAATACATCAGATCACGGATAATGAATTTGTATACATCTTCAACCGGATTAAGCGGCACTTTGAAGTCTGTAATCAGTTTATTGGTGTCTTCAATGATCATGACCGGCCCCCACAACCTTACCAGGTAGAAATAGGCATTCGCCCGCATAAAACGGGCTTCACCAATGGCAAGGTTCTTTTGATCTTCAGTTACTCCACTTGAATACGTATTGATGTTGTAAATGACGAAGTTACTTTGATCTACAACTCTGTAAAAGGCTTTCCAGGCATTGGCCAGGTCGGAGTTCAGGGAAGTGACGGTAAACCTGTAGAACATAAACAGGTTTGTTGTCCATTTACCAATGATATTTCCACCCATGGCATCCCCCAATCCAATGGCTGCTTTGTCGTTGTACTGGAACCACGCAACATTGTAAAGTGGTGCAGTAGCCTGGCGTAGTTCCTTCTCGCTTTTATAGTAAGAATCCACGGTTAGTTCACCTTCGGGTATTCGGTTCAAGAATTCATCACCGCATGCCCAAAAGGCTAAGCACGCAAGCATAAAAATAAATATATACGATAGCTTTTTCATTTCAGTAGCCTATTAAAAGTTAACATTGATCCCAAAAGTAAACGTTTGTTGTTGTGGGTAACGTCCATCGTCAATAGCCGATAACAACATGTTCTGACGGATAGATCCGATTTCAGGATCGTAACCTGTATATTTAGTCAGGGTGAACAGGTTTTGAACATTGGCATACAATCTCAAACTTTGAATATCAATCTTTTTCAACATGTTTTTTGAGAAAGTATATCCAAACGAAATGTTCTTTACACGTAAATAAGAACCATCCTCAATATAACGGTCAGAAAAACGTTGGTTTGTATTCTGGTTATCCTTTGTTATACGGGCAACACTTGTTCCGGCATTGATCACATACACATTGGTCCTATCCGAATTGGAACCTGCAGGGTCAACAAGTCCCAGTTTTGCATAGTCAAGAGTTGATTTCAATGAAGCATGATTGTTCATTGGATCATCATGTGTATTCAGTGTCATGTTGTAAATCTGGTTTCCGTATACACCTGTCAGGAATATAGACAAGTCAAAGTTCTTGTAACTGAACGTATTTCCAATACTGTATTGGAATACAGGTTCAGGGTCACCTATATACGTACGGTCCTTTTCATCAATGATTCCGTCATTATTCAGGTCTTCGAAAATATAATCACCATACCAGATTCCATTTGGTGATACAGGTATTGCCACTCCGTTTTTTGTTGGCATGGCTACCAGTTTGTTGATGCCATTTTCATCCTGTAGGATATTCCCGCTGGCATCCTTTTGATAAAAGTCCGATTCTTTGTTAAACATCCCAAGGTATTTGTACCCGTAAAACTTACCAACCGGCTGGCCAACTGCTGTACGTGTTATCACCGAACCGATAGAACCATCGATCACACTGTTTTGCTGGTTTAGTTTCGTAATAGTATTCCGGTTAAATGAAATCATAAAATTCGAACGCCAAACAAATTTCTTATTGTCAATATTGACGGTGTTTAATGTAAGCTCTACTCCTTTGTTTTCAAGTCCGCCTATATTGACCCACGGTGGAATCACACCACCTTCTCCTGTCCATGAGTCGGTTCCTACATACGTTGGATATGGGGGTTGAAGCAATAAATCACTGGTTTGTTTCAGATAAGCATCTGCAATGAATTCAATCCTGTTATTGAATACACTCAAATCCATTCCGATATTATATGAATTCGTTGATTCCCACTTTACGAAAGGATTTGATATCCGGCCTTGCAAGGCACCACTACCCCACTGAGTAGGTACAATTCCCAGAGAAGATCCATAAGCATACGAGCCAATGTTCTGATTTCCTACTGAACCCCAGCCTAAACGGAATTTAAGGTTGTTGACCGCCTCAACGTTCTTCAAAAAGGCTTCGTTTTTCGCTCTCCATGAAAAGGCAAATGATGGAAAGTATCCCCAACGGTTATTAGGTCCGAATTTAGATGATCCATCAGCACGGACTGTTCCTGTCAATAAATAACGGTCGTCGTAATTATAGTTTATTCGCGAGAAATACGATTCGATAGCATCAGAGCCTGCACTACCCGAATTTTGTGCTGTCTGGGCATCTCCAAGATTCAGTTCTTTACCATCGTTTGTAAAAAAGTTCTTACGATCTCCACTCAGACTTTCCCAACGATTGGCTTGTGCTTCGTGTCCAACCATGGCAGTCAGGTTATGTTTTTCACCGAACTTATGCGTGTAGGTCAGATAATTTTTAAGAATCCAGTACTGACTGTTCCCTGCTCCACGGTACGATTCGTTCACAGTATTTGAAAAGGTACCCATAGTATAGGTTGGCGTAAACCGGTAATCGTTTGAAAAACCAAGGCTACCGCCAAATTCATTCCTAAATACCAGATCTTTCAACAAAGTAATTTCAGCATATATATTTCCCTGGAAGCCTGTATTTTTCTTGATGTTATCCCTGATTTCAGCTTCTCCCAATGGATTGGATATCGGGAAATTATTACTGCTTGGTCCGCCAAAACCGCCATCGGCAGTATGTGCGGGTACATCCGGAGTCTGGTTTAGCAGCAGGTTAATCAGGTTCCCATCTGCAAACGACAGGTTTTGATTGGTCATATTCAATGACATGTTGACTCCCGTTTTCAACCATCTATTGGTTTTATTATCCAGGTTTAATCGGGCAGTCATACGGTTAAAGTCCGATCCGCGTGCAATACCCTGCTGATTGAAATATCCTATTGAAAGTGAAAACTGTGTCTTTTCGGTACCATTGCTGATAGATACCTGATGACTTTGGGTTGGTGCTGTACGGAATAATTCCGATTGCCAGTCCGTACCATTGCCAAGTGCTGAAATATCATGGAACTCCTCCCGGTCACCAACGTATGTAATAGCAGCCTTTTCCATCGAATATTGTGCAAATTCACGTAGATTCATCATGTCAAGACGTTTTGGCAATTGTTGAAGTGCATAATACCCATCATACGTTACGTGTGTCTTACCAACTTCCCCGTGCTTTGTCGTTATCAATATCACCCCGTTGGCAGCACGCGATCCGTAAATTGCAGTTGCAGAAGCATCTTTCAGGATTTCCATAGATGTAATATCAGATGGGTTGATTCCCGATAAGGCATTCCCATTATCGCCTGTATATCCTTCCATTGGTACACCATCCACCACATAGAGAGGTTCATTCGAGCTGTTCAGGGTGTTTACTCCACGTATTCGTACCGATACACTACCACCGGGCTGGCCTGAATTCTGTGTAACCAACACACCGGCTGCTTTTCCCTGTAATGCCTGATCGATTGATGTGGGTAAAGTCCGTTTAATATCTTCAGATGATATCGATGAGACTGATCCGGTTAAGTCACTTCGTTTCATCGTTGCATATCCAACTGCCACTACTTCATTCAGTGAGTTGGCATCATCATCGAGTTGAATGCTAAACTCTGATTTATTTCCTACATTTATTTCTGCTTTTTTGTACCCAAGGTATGAAACAATCAATACGCTTTTGTCCGAAACCGATACTTTGAAACTTCCATTCACATCGGTTATTGTAGCTGTTTTTGTACCTTTCACCAGTACGCTAGCACCAATCAATGGCTCTTCAGAGGTTGATGAAGTCACAATTCCTTTTACCTGCCTGTTGGTTTGCGCCATCACTGGTTCTGAAAAAAAGGACAAGAACAGAATGAATACACAGGTTGATAAGAAACATTTTTTTAATGTCACATTCATAAGTCTTTTTTTTAAGTGTATTATTTATGTTGAGAATGCCTGATTTATTTGAACGGGTATTTCCCTGCCGTTGCTCCTTCTGTGTAAGCGTTCAGGGTTTGACGGTCGAAGCAAGCCCCATTGCTGCGAATATAAATGCACATCCCATTGTTTCCCGTAAAGCCATTATCCCAGATAAATGGCACCATCCCATTCTGTTTCGCTTGCTGGGCTATAAATTTCAAATAATAGGCACGAGAGGCCAGATGATTGGTCAAAGTGGTCCCAGTCAATTGCGAACGACGTGATGCACCATATTCACCCAGAATAACTGGGTAACCCTTATCCACAAAAGCTGCTTTTACTTTTTGCATCTGATTGATGGCATAGCTATCCTGCCCCCAGGTAGAAACAGCGCCATATTGCTTGAAACTATCTCCCCAAAGGTAAATCTTGCTGTTCTCGTCCCCGCAGAAATCCCATGGATCGTAATAATGAACTTCCACCATCATGCGTTTGCTGGAATTATCTTTGGGCATTTTCATGTACTGAACACCTTTATCAATGTTTGTGCTAAAGGTTTGTACCACCAACGTACGATAGGAATTTTTACCACCGGTATTGCGTACGGCATCCACAAAAGTTTGCAAATACGATTGTTGGACGGCATAGTTTTCAGCACTGGGGTCTCCACTGCTATTGTGTACTTCGTTGGTACCTGCAAACAGCAAATGGTCATTATAATTGCGAAAGTTTACGGCTATTTGTTCCCAAAGCGCCTGTTGTTTTGCATTTACGGCATTCTGCATGGAATATGTTGGATTTTCTTCCAGCCAGCCACCATCCCAGTGGATGTTTAGGATGACGTACATATCATTTTTGAAGCAATAATCTACTACTTCTTTTACCCGTGCCAACCAACTGTCTTTTATTTTACAAGTCGTTGCATCTTCAATATAACTATCCCAGGCACATGGAATACGGATGGCGTTTATTCCCGAAGCTTTAACCGAATCAATCAATGCCTGTGTAGTCTTGGCATTTCCCCAGCCCGTTTCCCCACCCGTTGGAACTTCCAGCGAATTACCAAGATTCCATCCCACAAACATATTCTTTGCCAGTGCAAATGAATTGGTGGTCATATTTGTGGAATCACCTGCTATAGGTTGGCTGTAATCGGGATATAAAAATGTAGTTTTCACCAGTTGGTTTACGTTCACCACCCGACTGATGGTTCCGTCCAGAATGAAGGTAAGCGTTGCATTTCGTTGGTTCCGGGAGATATTCGGGGTAACTGTGATAATGAGTTGTTCTTGTTTATTTGAGGATAAGGTTTTTGATATTGAACACCAGGCCTGGCTGCTCGAAACCTTCCAATTAGTACCACTCATCTTTACAACAAGGGTATCCATCCCTTCTTTTGCCTCAAACCTCAACGAATCAGGGGAAACGGTTATAAACGAATCAATTGGTTCTTCACCGGTTTGTTTGCATGAAGTAGTAACTATCAAAAAAGTTGAATTCAATAACACTATCAGCAAACAATCTTTCAGGAAGCTTCTAGTCTCACCACGTACACTGTTAATTTCACGATAGTTATTCATAGTTCATTCAGTAAATCATTTCAAAATCACAAACAGTTGTTTTCCAGTATAATGGATTGTCGTACCATTGACAGGGACATCCAAACCTGCCGGTTTATCAGGCGTGACCAGAATGATCTGAAGGTCGCGTTCAGCCACCATGCCTTTGAACGACCCTTTGCGGTCGGAAATCGTCAGCGTTTTGCTTGCATCGTTCCAATTGAAACCAATCGTGGAACAAGCACCCTTTTCATAATTGTAATTCAAATTTTCATCTTCATAGAGGCTGAACGCACCGTCACGACCGGCATAAACGTAAAGGGTCAGGTCGTTTTGGGGCTGTGTCGTGTTTTCAATGCGTGCGCCAGTGGTCAGGATGCTGCCTGCAGGCACGTAAACCGGCATCCGGTCAAAAGGCGCTTCCACAGAGAGGCGTTTGCCGCCTTTCAAAAAAGAGCCGTCATAAAGGCTGTACCAACCCGTGTTTTCCGGGAAATAAACCGAACGGGTGCGGGCTTTGTACGAATAGATCGGGCAAACCATCAGCTGGGAACCAAACATATATTGGTCTCCTACATTGAAGGCGGTAACATCGCTGCCGAAATCCATGACCAATGGTCGCATGATGGTGTAGTCGTCGAAATAGCACTTACCAGCCAGTGTGTATATATAAGGCATCAGTTTGTAACGCAATTCGGCATAATAGAGCAGGCTCTGGTAAGCCGGTGTTCCCTTCGGCGCAATGTTCCACGGTTCCCTCAGCGGTAACTGGCCATGGCTGCGGAACAACGGAGCAAACGCGCCGAACTGATGCCAGCGCACGTTGAGTTCCCGCCATTCGTTGCGGTCTTCGGAACCTTCCTTGGCCTTTTCATACCGCTTTTCTACGCAGAAACCGCCGTCATCCATGGTCCAGTAGGGATTTCCGGAAATGGAAAAATTCATTCCTGCCGAAATTTGTGCTTTCAGATCCTCCCAACGGGTGCCGATGTCTCCACTCCAAATGCATGCGGCATACCGTTGGGAGCCTGCAAAACCGGAGCGTGTGAGCAAAAAGACGCGTTGGTCGTTGTTGGTGCTCCGTTGTCCTTCGTAG
>Ga0209430_1001616_pt1 | contig 16237 bp, 12 predicted proteins | sample BarGraIncub1133A_FD_184504 | JGI IMG/M metagenome (GOLD analysis project Ga0209430, IMG submission 184504) | Arctic peat soil microbial communities from Barrow, Alaska - Barrow Graham LP Incubations 11-33A (SPAdes) (version 2) | ecosystem: Environmental > Terrestrial > Soil > Wetlands > Peat... | reverse complement strand
AATTACGGAATAATCTTTTAAATTACTGATTTCTAAGGTCTTAACCAAATAAATTCCTATTTATTTTTTGTTTATTTTACTGATATTCAAATATTTATATTAAAATTTACCGAACCATTGTAGAAGAGACCTATTGATAAACAGGTCTCTTTGTTTTGTAAGTTTCAGAAATAATTTGGTCAGTTAATATATTTCAAAAAAATAGGGTGTTGCATGATAAAAGCATAAATAATTTAATTAGATCCAATAAATAACGGGTGTAGATTAAATAATTGTATTAAAAACTTATAAAAACATTGTAAATTATGGGAACTGTTGTTTTTATTAATATTTTTGAAGTGTTGAAAAAATAAAGATTTCAGGAACTATCCATTCCTGCTTCTTAGCTAAATAAATTATAGTTATTATGAAAAAAATTGAAGCCATCGTACGTAAATCCAAGTTCGAAGAAGTTCGGGTAGCATTGCACGAAGCCGATATCGATTTTCTCTCCTGGTGGGAAGTTAAAGGTCAGGGGACAGCAAAACAAGGTCTTATATTCAGAGGAATTTCTTATGATGTAAACACAATCGACCGCGTATTTATCTCCTTTGTCGTTCGGGATATTAATGTTGAGAAATCAATCAATGCCATTCTTAAAGTGGCTTATACAGGTGAAAGTGGCGATGGACGAATTTTTGTAAGCGAAATCGGTCAGTCGATCCGCGTCAGAACAGGAGACCATGGAGATGAATCGTTGTATGACAAAAATAATTCAAAAATATAAGTATTAAAGCGATGATAAAAAAATATCTGAAATACATCGGTTTACCAGTTGGATTATCAATGGCTTTACCAGTTCTTACTTTTGCACAGGATTCAACTGCAGTTGTTGCCAAGGCTGTTGAAGCAATCGTTCCGGCAGTGGCTGCCTCACCTGTTCCGTTTATTAGTGCAGGCAATACAGCATGGATGATTGTTGCAACTGCACTCGTGATGCTGATGACAATTCCTGGTTTGGCTTTGTTTTACGGCGGCCTGGTGCGTAGTAAAAATATTCTGAACATCCTGATGCAATGTTTTATCCTGACAGCTGTAATAAGCATCGAGTGGGTAGTGTTTGGCTACAGTAATGCTTTTGGCTCATCTAAAGGTTTTTTGGCTCCCTATATCGGAGGATTTGACTGGGCTTTTCTGAATGGGATCGGAATTAACGACGTGAGTCCTTACTATATCTCGCAAGCGACAGAACGTATTCCTCATCTTGTTTTTGTAATGTTCCAATGTATGTTTGCTGTGATTACACCTGCCCTTATTATTGGAGCTTTTGCGGAACGCATTAAATTCCGCGGATTCCTGATTTTTTCTGTTCTTTGGGCAATTCTTGTCTACAATCCCGTTGCTCACTGGGTATGGTCAGCCGATGGCTGGTTGTTTAAACTGGGCGCGCTCGACTTTGCCGGAGGAACTGTTGTTCATATCAATGCAGGTATTGCCGCTTTGGTGATGGCAGTGATGCTTGGAAAACGCAAATTGCCAAGTGGTCAGCATATCACTCCTCCGAATAACATCCCTTTCGTTGTGATTGGCGCCGCTTTACTTTGGTTTGGTTGGTTTGGTTTTAACGCGGGAAGTGGATTGGCCGCAGACGGACTCGCGGCAAACGCGTTCCTTGTAACACACATTGCTGCTGCTTCTGCCGCACTATCCTGGGCGCTTCTTGACTGGTTTATTAACAAGAAACCTACCGTAGTCGGTATATCTACAGGTGCTGTTGCCGGTCTTGTTGCCATTACACCTGCAGCTGGTTTCGTTGGAGTAGGAAGCGCCATCATCATTGGATTGCTCGTTTCTGTATTTTGTTTCTTCATGGTCAGCGTTGTCAAAGGTAAACTTGGATACGATGACTCACTTGATGCTTTTGGTGTTCATGGTATTGGCGGAATCTGGGGGGCCATTGCAACCGGTCTGTTTGCATCTCCACTTATTCAATCAGCTTACAGCGGAGCATTTGCCGGAAATCCAAAACAGTTGGGAATTCAGTTGATCGCTATTGGTGCCACTATTCTTTATTCTGGCGTTCTTACTGTAATTCTGTTTAAAATAGTTGAGAAAACGTTAGGTATTCGTGCCACTGAAGAAGAAGAGATCTCAGGTCTTGACATCACACAACACGACGAAATTGCATACAACGACGCCGATTAATACTTTTAAGTTGTTCTTCATTGAAAAGCCGGGATTTGTCTCCCGGCTTTTTTTTTATTTTATGAAGAAAAAACCTGGGCTGAAATGTAAGATAAAGAATAAAATAACAATATTTGTACTCACGATATAAAGGATAAATTTTCCTTGTACCTGGAAAAATATAGTAATCTATTCATAAAATCTTTTGTTCATGAAAAAAATTGAAGCTATTGTTCGCAAGACAAAATTTGAAAGTGTGAGAAAGGCATTGCATGAAGCTGATATCGATTTTCTCTCATGGTGGGAAGTAAAAGGGCAGGGTACAGCAAGACAGGGATTGATTTTCCGGGGTGTTGCTTACGATGTCAATACCATTGATCGCGTTTTTCTCTCTTTTGTTGTGAGAGATATTAATATGGAGAAATCGATAAATGCTATCCTTAAATCTGCCTATTCAGGTGAAAGTGGTGACGGACGAATTTTTGTTTCCCAAATTGAGCAATCGATTAGAATCAGAACCGGTGATCATGGCGATGAATCGCTCTATGACAATGATGCTAAGGAATAGGATTGATCTTTTTTTCGAAAGTTACGAATTTCGCATTTAATATAGCATAAGGTGATTGCATCGCAAATGCACTGATATTATGCCTGGCATTTGCGCAATTGGCAAGCACTTGTTCATCGGTCCTGATATCACTTAGCACAACGAAATTGCCTATATCGAATCGGTGGAGTTCTAATCAATTTTGCTTTGCTCTTCATTTAAAAGCCGGGATTTATCTTCCGGCTATTTTTATGCAAAACTAGCATGGAACAAATACCGCAAAAGAAGATGAATCGAAGATCAGCGAAGCTAATTAATAATCAGCGAAGCTAATTGAAAATTGGCGTAGCCAATAAACTCATGCGAGTTCTATGAGTGGGTACCTGGAATTTACGGAATTATGCACTTCGATCCCAAAGATATACTGCAACTTAAAACTAATATATACGAATGAACTATTTTGCTGACGGACTTGTTTGTCTTTTATAATTTTAATGATTTGAATAGACCTGTTACAGGTAAATTCTTGTTTATTCCTGATGATCCATCCTATGAAAGTTATTCTATATGTGCTTTTTACCTGTTCAGCGTTCTTATCCTTTGAATCATGCAATCAAAAACCTAAAGTAATTAGTCCGGCAGATAAGGTTACCTACGAAAGAGATATTAAACCATTACTGGCAGTTTCGTGTAAACCCTGCCATTTTGATAACGGTATAAGTCCCTATAAATTTGAAAATTATGAGGCCGTAAAATATAAAATAGAAATAATTTTAAGCAGGGTAAATAAAGAGCAGGGCGCTAAAAAATTTATGCCAAAAGACGGGACCAAATTGTCACCAGAAACAATTGAAATCCTGCGTAAATGGGTATCCGATGGGACACTTGAACAATGAGAAGTTTTTAATCGATAAGTGAAATGGCGTGCATTTCATGTTTTATGTTTATTTTTCGATTCGTCTATGTTTGTTTTCGGTTCGGTTTTGACTCAATTTAGAGTTTCTATTCGTTCATGGTTAGTTCATGCTTCGTTCATGGTTCCTTTTTGCACTTGTCAGGCGATCATTTGGCTTTTAATAAAAAAATATTATTTCAACTTGACTAAAAAAGAAAGCCATCTCAATTTTACTGTTGAGATGGCTTCTTTAAGAATCAAAATAGTGTGTTTAAAGATTTCGCCAACAATTTATAGCCGATAAACCTTCTTACTAATCCTATTTTACAAATACATCGACTTGTTTAAGGTAATCATTTCCATGCCATTTCCCGTCGGTAAGGAACAACAGGTAACGGCACTTCAGGTTATCCTCAAATTCCATCGAAGTACCCGATGCACCCATTCCACCCCGGCCACCGGCGCCATAAACACCGACATACTTCCATCCGTTTGTCTTTGGATCGCCGCTTGCGATGGTGCTGTTATCGGAACTCCAAATGCTGAATACCTGGTTTCCACGTCGTCTGAACTGGTCGATGTAAAAGTTGATTTTATCAATGGATACCGATTTCTGAAGATCGATCACAAATCTGCCTTCTCCATTATCAAACCAGATGGTATCTGCCAAATTACCTGACTCCGAATCAAGAATCTGATTGATATCCATTTTGACATCCTGGTATTCTTTTCCCTCAGCTGATTTGCCTGTCGCGTAATAAACAGCAGTGACTTTGTTGCCCGATTTAACATCGGCATAGTCTGTGGTTGATGGAGGTGTTTTAACAACAACGGTATCCATTCCAATGCTCTTCAGATAAACTTTGAAACGTGGATTGTCGAGGATCCGTTTTTCAAGGTCCCGGTTGAACAGTGGCTTTTGAACGAATTTCAGTGGCTGAAGCTCAGGGGTCACATACTCTTTCACCCTCAACTGAACTGGTTTATTATCCTTGAAGTCATCATATAGCGGCTGCAAAGGCGCTACATCACTGTTGGTATTATTAGCAACTGTGATTGCAAAGATCTTGATCTTGTCGTTGTTTGGAAGCGTAACCGATTTAACTCCCTTTGGAAGGTTCACTTCATATTTGTATAAATAGCTGTACTGATAGGCGTCGTTGGCCTTTGGCGAATGACGGTGCGAAGCATACCAGGCAATATTGTCGCGTTTGGAGTAGGCATTTGTAATTTCAGCGACCTTCATATCGTTGAAGTAGAGTTTACGGCCATAGTGTTGTCCGATCCACCCTGTCCAATCCTGAACGGCAAGTTTAACAGTCTGTCTCCCAACTTTCAGATTGCCCTCGGTATCTTGTGTTGCTGCAGCAAGGATATACAGTTTGTTAAAATCACCTGAAGGGAGGTTTACTACTTGTCCTTTGGCAGACACCATGTTGTTTTGACCATCGGCGCTCGTTCCGATTTTAAAGCTGATGTCCTCGCTTGTGACTTCTGCCGGAATTAATTCGGCAGGAATTGTAAGTCCGTTTACCAGGTTGCCGTCAGTTCTGTTTTTGTCGAAGCTGATCGCATCTTCATTATACGGGATTGCCACGTTTTGCTGAACAGGTTTTGCCAGGGCGATAGCGGATTTCTCAAATTTAACTGCGAAACTGCGCATCATGAATTTTGTCATATCGAAATTCAACGTTCCGTTTGCGAAATTAGCTGCACCAATTTTTATTTCCTGTCCATTGATTTCGTATGCATCGACGATCTTACCCGGAAAGCTCACCGAAACGCCGTTTGCATCTTTGCCATACAATTCGTTGAAGCGCACGACGTAATAGTCGCTTTCCTCCGCTTTTTTGAAGGCCATCACGTCAACCTTATTCGTATTGATTTTGAGCAGCGATATCTCTTTCCCAATTGCTCCGTCGTGTTTCGATGTTTCGAATCCGATCAGGGGAGCGTTCATAAAATTACCCTGCCATGGTGTCTTTGCATAAACCCAGTCACCCGAATGTGCATAAATTCCGTATTTAAACTCGTGAATTCCCCAATCCTGTGAACCCTGGTAAACGTACGAATTTGCTTTTGGCGTGTACATTAATGTGAGGCGCAACGTGTTGTTATCAGGCTTGTCAGAACCATATTTACAGTCTTCCAAAATAGAAACACCATAATTATTGGGTCTGTCGGTGATGTCGATCCATTTTCTGGCCGGCACTTCAAATTTAACGTCGTTGTTAGTTGTACGTTGAATAGCAGCCGTATTGAGGCCATAAGTTGCGAACTCGTTTGTAACAGTGGTCGGGAAAGCTGCTTTGAGACTTACTTCTTTCGACTGCCAATCGATTTTGTTGTTCACTTCGATGACTTTACCTGCCTCACCTGCTGCAAGACTGATAATTTGTGTGATTTCGGAGTTCTGTCCTTTTTTGGTGACTTCAAGTGCCACGCGGACAGGTCCCTGTTCTACAACCTTAACCGTAACGTCTTTATTCATAAAGTCAAAAGGGGGATTTTTACGGTCGTTCCAATCCATGTTCCAGGAAGGCCATTGCGACGGACGTTCCTGTTGGAATTGCAGTGAAGCAGGTTTGGCGAGCACTTCTTTCAACGCTTTTTTGTCAAAGATGCTTGCGATATCGCCATTTGCATCGATTTTCACTTTGAAATAGTCGTTTTCGAGTGAATCTTTTGATGCGGTCATTGTTGTAGGAGCGACCGCTTCTTTGGTTTCGCGAACATCATAGACGGCAAGTCCTGCTGAAGGAAGTTTCGCGAGGAAAATAATTGTAAGCTTTTTACCGTCTGATGCAATGATCTGCGAGGAAACAGTGTTTCCATTTCTGTCGACAACTTTGACGTTGGCAGGAAGTTTTGCATAGCTGAGTTCTGCAGTAACGACATCTTCGCGTTCGGTGGCCACCGGATTGTAAACAACGATCGCTTTACCTTCAACCTGTGTATTAAGTTCCTGTGCAATTGCGCTTACCGAGTTTTTCAATACTTCGGAGAAACCATTCATCGCGACAAACTCGTCGTTCCATGCGTAGTCATATGCCAGCGGGGTACTTGTTCCAGGAAGAATATCATGAAACTGACTGCCAAGAACCAGGTCCCATGAATTATTGATTTTATTCATCGGATAAGCAGCTCCGCCCATCCAATCGGCAACCGATGCGAGTTGTTCTGCTGATTTGGCCAGTTGTTCATTTTTCCGGTTGGCGCGTTTCATAAACGACTGAGAGGTCATTGATCCTGCGCTGTGTTCTGTAAGGAGTAAGTCGCCTGCAAAAGTTGGCAGCTTTTCACGAAGGGCTGGGGTGATGTCTTTAAATAGCTGATCGGAAGAGGTTAGAACAACTTTGAAGTTACTGTCGTCATGTTTGAGGCTTCCAACTGCATTTATAACATCCTTTTCTCGTGGAGCACCACCAATATCGCCCGTTCCGTAATAGCGGAAGTCGAAATTAATGCCATACTTGCTGACATTACTTTCCATTCGTGCTGTCCACTCTTTGTCTTTGTCGAGTCGTTCAACAACACTACCTCCATAATTGGTTGCATTCAATGCTGACACTAATCCTTTGCCATCGGGTCCTTCCCAGATACCAACATTAAAAGGGACACCATTCGTTGAACGCCATGTCAGTTTCTGGGTAGAAAAGCCTAAAAGACCTGCATGGTTCCATACTGAAGGGAGGGTGGCTACAAACCCAAAACAGTCGGGAAGCATGTAGTCATAGCTCTCTTTGTTGAACTCCCTTTTAAAATAGAGATTTCCATAAAGCACCTGGCGCAGAACTGACTCCGAAGATGAAATATTCACTTCGCCTTCGTCAACCGACGAGCCGGAAATAAACCAGCGGCCTTGTTTAATATACTCAGCTACTTTTTTATATGAGTCGGGATAGTATTCCTTCATCATATTGTAGCGGCGCGATCCGGTAAAGTTGAATACATAGTCGGGATACTTTTCGAGGAGCCGGAAGTTGTCTTCCATCGTGTTCTTGATGTATTCATTGATCGTTGTCGGGTATTCCCAGTTCCATTCGGTGTCGAGATGGGCGTAGCCAATGGTGTACAGTACTTTATCTTTGGAGATATCGTACTTCTCTCTTTTTTCGATCTGCTGTGCAAACATTAAAGCAGGAAAAATAAGACTCCCGATAAGGAGTAGACAAAAGCGATTTTTCATTATGTTTTAAATTGATGATATAAATTGTGAAATAGACTTTTCTTTTCGATATGCTGAATTGCTTTAAATTTTGCTGATAATTTATGCTGACATTTTTTCCATGGAATTGATTACTAAACACGCTACTATGTTGTTACCCTATCGAAAAACCGAAGAAAAAGGAATTATTTTCAACCCTTTTTAAAAGAGGTTGGTAATCAGTCAAATTTGATCGGCATAATTTCTTTTACGCGAAAATGGACAAAACGAGACACGAACAATGAAGTGCGGCGAACATTATTTTAAGACTTTCAAAAAGGTTGCATTTTATATTTTAAAACTGTGAATAGATTACTGTACCGTTGGTGTCCGGTTAATATTTGCCAAATTGCTTCAAACGCCTATTTGGCTTAACCTCTACGAGGTAAACTGCGTTTGGGGCTTGATTTTACTATAATACTAAATCTCCTACGGAGAAACTTCCGCAAAGCGGATAAGGTATTGTAGATCAACACGATTTTGATTCTTTTTTCCGCGTAGCGGATAAACATTTTTATTTACCGGACAACAATGTTACCATATATCAAGCATAATATATTTTCCGCAGACCCTGGCCAGACCTAAATCAGTTAGGTGTTGGCGTTTCTCTGTCAGGAGTTTGCCTATTTCTATTAAGTGTTGTGGTCTATCTGTTAAGTGTAGAGGTCTACCTATCAAGTGTTGAGGTCTACCTGCTAGGTGTTGGGGTCTATCTGGCAAGTGTCGGGGTCATTCTGTCGGGTGTTGATGTCGATCTGCCGGGTGTTGGGGTCAATCTGTTAAGTGTTGGGGTCGATCTGTTAAGTGTTGAGGTCAACCTGCCGGGTATTGAGGTCGATCTGTTAAGTGTTGAGGTCGACCTGTCATGTTAGCCTGACACCCTGTCATGAAAAGGAATATTTATGTTGTGTATTTAGTGTTTTTAACAGGTTTTCCACCCGTTCTGTGAGGCTCGTGTGGTTTTCTGCCTGCTTTGCCTCCATTCTGTTGCAACGGGGTGTGGACCCGTTTGCCGGAGGCATTTCTTTGAAACGATCCATTAAAAAAACCGGAAATGCCACATTTCGTTTGTGATATTCCCGGCTACCTGTATTTACCCGCTGTCAGTTAGTCTTCCGTATCCGGTTTATTCTTAAGGGTTTTGCCCTTCCCAAAATCATCGATCAAACGGGCTTCCTTGTATTCGCGGATAAAGGTACCATCCTCCAGAAATCCTTCAATAAGATCATCGAGAATGTCAAATTGATGACGTATCCCGCTGATATTATTTGATATATCTTCACCGAAGGAGGATTTTGAGATGTTGGTATTGCTTCGGTTGTCGATATGGTTCTGATACTCGGCGATCAGGTTGTCGATCGCCTTAATTTCGTCAGTAGCTACTTTAAAAGAGCCAAGGTTTTCGAAGTGTTTAACCGCAAGTTCGGAAATGCCTTTGCAACGGTTGATCACTTTTTTTTCGGGCCCGGCCGCTAAAGAATTAGCAGATACGTCCACCAGTGGAATCAGTTCCAAGAGTCCTTTTTTCTTCGCGTATCCACTGATTTTTTTACTCAGCTTGCAGGTTTTAGTTACAAGACTGTCGAGTGTGCTGTCTTTGGCAGCTGTGAAACCCTTGCCCGATAGTCCGGACTCTGCTGCTCCCATTGCCGAAATGCCGGACCGTTTCTCCTCAATCACTTTAATCACTTCAACAATTTCGGGCTCATTTTCCCAAAGATTCATGCCACGACGCATATGAGATGTTACTCGATCGGTCATGGTTAAAAAATTAAAATCTGTTTGTTTCATAGTTTAAAAAATTACATTTATTAAAAATAAAACCTCATAACAATAAAATAAATTTTAATTAAAGCGGGTAAATATCAGGATGTTGAAAGTTACGATTTATATTTCAAATAAATATTAGTTGAGTTAAAATTTTTTTCAGCCGAATTCAAAAGAGCAAGAAAGGGTTCTATGGCGGTTTTTGTGGGTAACACTAACTCTTTGTGTTGCATAAACTCTTTCTACTGTTTAGTTGAAAACGATCTTTTTCCCTTCGATCCTGAATAGTTTTGGGAAAGGACTCTGATATCCGTAATCGTTGGTAGAAACGATCCCGAAGAGCACTTTAGACGGGTTGAAATCTGATTTCCGGGGGATTAATACCTTTTTTTCTTCGGTTGTTTTATATATTTTATTCAGGTAGCCGCCACCTGACACTGGTTCGAAGACCATTACTGAAAACTTTAATCCAACCTCGTTGAGAGATGGTGCTGTAATCCACGAGATCTCCAGACCTTTGCGTGATTTAGTTACGCTGAACTGTTCGGGTGTTGGCAGTTCTGTGTTTATAATTGAATTGTAGGTAGTGTTGACCATATCAGCAATCGTTGTTTTATCAGCGACAAGCGTCTTTTCAACAAAAGGCATTGGTGCAATTGGAGTTTCAATGTGTTTTACAACAACTGCAACTCTTGTATTATTCGGGGTATCTACTTTCGTCTGCAACAGATTACTGTTGAATTCAGTAAGTACAACACCTGATAATAGCGTCAATTGGGAGGCGCTGTAAAGTGCAAAGCCACCCACATTGGGGAACTTTCGTAAAATGCTGATTTGTTCACTGATCTCTGTCGGATTTGTGAATACCTTTGTATAACCCGCCGATTTATACAAAGCCTGTCCAAGGTAAAGTGGTTTTCCGAAACAATGGTCATTCCACCATTTAGCCAATACCGTGAAATCACCAAAAACATTGCCTTGTTCCCAGTATAATTGGGGGATGACGTAGTCAATCCAGTCGTTGGCGAGCCATTTATAAACATCGGCGTACAAATCATCATATGAGGTTGTGGCCTTCACGCCAGGTGAGCCGTTCGGATCGTCACTCTTGTTTCTCCATACTCCAAAGGGACTGATACCTAGTTTTACAGTTGGCTTATATGCTTTTATACTATCGTGGAGTGCCTCAATGAATTTATTGATGTTTTGGCGACGCCAGTCGCTTAATTTATTGGGATAAAAACCTTTTCCATAGGTGCTAAAGGTTTTTATGTCGGGGTATTTCCTCCCCCTGATTGGGTATGGATAAAAGTAATCATCAAAATGAATTGCATCGACATCGTATTTGCGAACAACTTCCATGATCACTTTAATAATGTGGTTTCTCACCTGCGGGATTCCGGGATCAAGAAAAAGCTTATTGTCAAATAAATGCGTGTAGTCTGGATTCCTTGCGGCAAAACTGTTGGGGTCGAGCTCATAATAGCCGTTATTTCGGACCCTGAACGGATTGAACCAGGCATGCAATTCCATCCCTTTTGAATGGCAAAGTTGAATGGCATAGGCAAGTGGATCGAAAAAAGTGGCGGGTGCCAATCCTTGTTTACCTGTCAGAAAGTGAGACCATGGTTCGATTTCGGATGGATAAAATGCGTCGGAGGCGGGTCTTACCTGAAAGATGACCACGTTCAGGTTTAACCGTTCGATGCGTTCAATTAATTCGGTTAGTTCCTTTTTCTGAACCTCTACGGGCAGTCCGGGTGCGGAAGGCCAATCGATATTATTTACAGTTGCAATCCAAACTCCGCGAAACTCTTTTGCAGGCGGATTATCAGCCAGACAATTATCTGCCTTTAAAATCAGCAGAAACAACAACAAAATAATTGAATAGACTCTCTTAATATACACGCCTGAAAATATACAATTGATATTAAATGAAAATTCGCACTTTCCCTACCTTTCTTCAAAGCGGGAGCGTGCGAATTTAATCAATATCCTAAGAAAACTAAATATTAAATTATGCAGAAACGGGTAATCTTTATATCCGCTTTTTATGTGCTCAATGCCAACCTGTTTATATCAAAACGAATCATTCTCATGGATAATATTTTACAAATGCTTCCATTGCTTCATACTCTGCCATCCCTAATTCATCGTATAATTTGGCGGTACTCCGATTGCGTTGTTCAGCCCGTTCCCAGAATTCACGTTCATCTTCACCCATAAACATCGCGCCCTCTTTTTGCGATTGATGCCGCAGTATCGCTTCCCTTTTTCTTGAAAGTTCGATCGGACTAATCGGAACTGACATCTCAATTTCGTCTGCTTCCCATTCTGCCCATGCACCGCGGTATAACCAGACCCAACAGTTTGTCATCCACTCTTCCATCTTCACATGTTCCAGAGCAATTAAAATTGCATCGAGGCAAACACGGTGTGTGCCATGTGGATCTGACAAGTCGCCGGCGGCAAATATCTGGTGAGGTTTTATTTCTTCAAGAAGATCTATAATGATATTCACATCTTTTTCGCTGACAGGCGATTTTAACCGCATTCCCGTTTCATAGAACGGGAGATCGAGAAAATGGATATTGGAATCAGGAATTCCAAAATAACGTAAAGCAGACCGGGCCTCCATTCGCCTGATCAGACTCTTCACTTTATTAAGATCCGGAATATCAATCATGTTCTCTTTTTTGTTTTTGATAAAAGAGAGAACCTTTTGTTGTTGCTTTTCCGCCTTTTCGTTGTTATAGTCGTAATAGCCGATATATTCGTGGTGAAAATCGAGGAACCGGGTTACATACTCGTCCGACACCGCGAAATTCCCTGAAACCTGATAGGCAACGTGAACGTCGTGACCCTGTTCTACCAATCGGAGCAAGGTACCACCCATTGATATAACATCATCATCGGGATGTGGGCTGAAAATAACGATCCGTTTTTGAGCCGGTTCGGCGCGCTCAGGTCTGAATGTATCCTCAACACCTGGTTTGCCACCTGGCCATCCGGTTATCGTATGTTGCAAGTCGTTGAAAACTTTGATGTTGATTTTGTATTGCGCACCTACAATTGCCAAAAGGTCACTCAATCCGTTGTCGTTGTAATCCTTTCCGGTAAGCTTTAAAATTGGTTTTTTTGTACGTCCGCATAACCAAAGCACCGCTTTTCGTACCAAACGGTCGTCGGTCCAGTCGAGACTATCCAGTAACCAGGGCGTTTTAGTTCTGATCAGATATGCAGAGGCGCTTTTGTCGATGATGATTTTGGCATTGTCGTGCAATTGAATGAATGATGCAGGGACGTGACTGTCAGGATCATCTTCGACTGTTTTTTGAATCGCCTTGGCTTTATACTCTCCAAATGCGGTTAAAATGATTTTTCGCGCGCTCATAATTGAGTCAATTCCCATTGTGATTGCTCTGCGCGGTACATTTACAAATCCCTGGAACTGGTCGGCCTCTTCCTGGCGTGTTACCGGATCGAGGGTGATAATTCGTGTTCTGGTATTTCTTCCGGAACCAGGTTCGTTAAATCCGATATGCCCTGTCCTGCCGATGCCGAGTAACATTAAATCAATTCCGCCGGCGTCAACAATCTTTTTTTCATAATCACGACAATAGTCATGCACCGAATCGAGAATAATTGTTCCGTCAGGAATATGAATATTCTCGGGAAGGATATCAATATGATTGAACAGGTGGATTCGCATGAAGTGATGGTAACTCTGAAGCGAAAAGGAGGAAATTGGGTAATATTCGTCAAGGTTAAATGTAATCACATTCTTAAAACTCAACCCTTCTTCGCGGTGCAGTCTCACTAATTCGGCATATATCTCGATTTGAGTCGAACCAGTAGGGAGTCCCAGTACACACTTCTCTCCTTTTGATTGCTTTTCTAAAATTACCCCGGCAATTTCAGCAGCCACCGCAATCGATGCTTCTGAACTTTCGGAGTAAATGTAGGTGGGAACCTTTTCATATTTGGTCAACATATCCCTGTGTGTGAGATTTGTCGCAAGAAATGACAAGTAGTTGTCGAAAATCGGATTATTACTTTGTAATTTTAGTGAAAGGTCCATAATTACAGGATTTATATTAAATCTAAAGATCGGAAATAAATTTATTGATATGGCGAAACTAATAAAATATTTTTAATTAGTGTTGATAAAAATGAGCAAATGTCGCATTCTCTTATACTCTTTTTCGATGGAAAGAATTAAATAAAGAGCTTATATGTCGAATTTTCAAATTGTGATCTCTCCCTCACCCATTCGCCTGTCATTGCGAGCGAAGCGAAGCAATCGCCCCGTCGCCCCGTCGCCCTTTCGCCCCTTCTTAATTGAACTCCCCGGCCTTGTACCTTCGGATGATATGTTCGATCATTGCTTCATCTTCCGGATTGTAATCTGATTTCAGATTGGCACCAAACATAAAAGCTGCTGATTGCCAGAAAATTGCATTAAGTCCGCCACGGTATGATTTTATCAGTTCATAAGGGGTTTTTCCGGTTTCACGGCGAATTAGCTTAAGCAGCAATCGACCTTGCTGAATATTTAGCGATTTGAGTGAATCGATATAGGTTTTGTAGACATAGTCCTGGTACCATTTGATATAAGTCTTTCTTCTTGCTTTATCCGTATAGATGCTATCTAACTCCGAATTCACAAGTTTCAGTTCGCTACTTACGATCAAAGCAAACGGGTAAGTTTTCAATACATCAATTTCCAACTGACTGTATTTTCTTTCCTGCCTTTTATTTTTGAACTTATAAGGGCTGATTATTTCAATTTCCATCAGATTTATGTGAAGAATACTGTCGTGCGATGGAAATTTAGTGCCGTTGAAGGTAGTGTCTGACTTGGCAGCTTCCCTTTGTTTTTCTAATTTGATTCGATTATTCTGTGCGTTCAACGAAAACTGGGCAAAAAATAAGAAAAAGAAAACAGGAATTACAACTTTAATCATATTATAAAAATTTGTCCGGCAAAGTTAATATAATCCCGATTCGACATCCTAATCATTACTCATTCACCGATCATCTTTTCCATTTTTCGTGCTTTTCAATGATTTTTTATTAGGGGTCTGGTTCAGATTTAAATAATAAAGAAGCAATTTAAAATACAATAGGCACCCCGACTGACTTAAAGCTGGAAGAAATGATGAATTAATCACATTTATAAATGTTAAAATCTGTTTAATCGAATTGTGATTGTTCTGCAACATCATTGTAACATTAAAGGATCAATTTTGCCATTAGAGAATAATGAATTGATAGGATGATTTACTTTTTTATTACAACTTTGATACCAGGATTTCACCCTAAAAATTTAATTTATTTTCGAATCCCAGCGTGATGGCCAGGTTAATAACGATGATTATTTATTAGACTTTGAATATCTGTAGTGTTATGAAATGGGAATTCTTTTAGTAAGGTCATCCCGATATCTTCATCGATTTATTTTTTAACCCGACAGTAATATATTTTAATAGAAATGAAACCTTCGATGTCTGAAAACCGTTATTGCATATATTTCGTTAGTTTTTGTTAAAATAAGTGAATACGATTTAAGCGTTTCTTAACTAATATTACTTGAGATTAATGAAAGACTAAACCATTGCTTAATGGGAATGAATAATTTCCTGTTATTCAATAGATCAAAAAAATCATCAGAAACCAATTTGGTAGTAACACACTGGATAACTGACGTGTGTCGCGCATGATCGAAAGATCTTATGGATTATAAATATTTGCAGCTTTTAGAACTAATTATTTTAAACCCAAATAAATAATTGCCTATGAAGTGAAACCAGGAACGAATAACTATCTAAATATCAGCACGAAGTAGTTCCATATATAAGTGCTGTAAAAACTCCAAAAAGCGAAAAACTTGAAACTATTTTTTAAAATTAAAACATTTAAAAGTATGAAAAAAAAACCGATTCTGAGCATGGGCCGAAACCCCATGTTAAAGAAATTTTCACGATTTATGAAACTTTGCCTGTTTATTTTACTGATGGCAGTCATACAGTTGACTGCAAATGTTTATTCACTTAAGGCAAATGAAATCGATAATTATTCTTCCGCCCAACAAAATGGCAAGAAGGTTTCTGGTAAAGTTACGGACAAAACTGGTATTTCACTTCCAGGTGTTTCTGTTGTCGTAAAAGGAACTACAACTGGTATTGTAACTGATAGTTACGGTAAGTTTTCGTTGATTTTACCTGAAAATGCCACTACCCTGACATTTTCTTTCGTCGGAATGATTTCGCAGGATATTCCAATTAACGGAAAATCGGATTTTAATGTAGTTCTTATGGATGAAACTATTACCCTTGACGAGGTTGTGGCAATTGGTTATGGTACCATGAAAAAAAGTGATATTACCGGTTCCGTTTCCAGTGTAACACCGGAAAAACTGGTTGACAGGCCAGTTACAAACGTTGGACAGGCCCTGCAAAATAAAGTCGCAGGTGTTCAGGTAATTAAGCAGGCTGCTGGTGATCCGGGCGGCAGGCCTCAAATTCGAATCAGGGGTACAAACTCCATTAATACAAGTGCTGATCCTCTGTTTGTTGTGGATGGAGTTGTTGGTGTGATCAATGCCTTGCAAAACCTCGATCCTCAGGATATTGCATCTATGGATGTTTTAAAAGAT
>Ga0209430_1001614_pt1 | contig 16243 bp, 15 predicted proteins | sample BarGraIncub1133A_FD_184504 | JGI IMG/M metagenome (GOLD analysis project Ga0209430, IMG submission 184504) | Arctic peat soil microbial communities from Barrow, Alaska - Barrow Graham LP Incubations 11-33A (SPAdes) (version 2) | ecosystem: Environmental > Terrestrial > Soil > Wetlands > Peat... | reverse complement strand
CTGGTATTAGCAGGCCCGATTGCCCTTGGTCTTGCCGGTGCCGGAGCAGGAGGTGTGACCGGAGGAGTTTTCGGAGCACTGATTGGCGCAGGAATGCCAAAAGAAAGAGCAGTAAAACATGAGAATAACATCAAAAAAGGTGATATTGTAGTGAACTTTACACCGCGTAATATTGAGGATCATGCTTCTATTGGAAATGACTGGACATCATACCATGCTACAGATGTCTACTAGTGTCAGCCGGTTTTCTGACATTATTGTTGTGAACGATAAAGCTTAATGTTGCTTGATTTTAAATTACTTATTGTGATATAAAGGTAACTTAATTGCGTATAGCCGTATCTCACGGGGTGACTCGTTGCATTTACCGCTGTTGGTGCGGATTTAGCGTACGCTGATTTTAACTTCGTTGATTTTAGCTTCGCTGATTTTCAATTCAATTGCAATCCGCGCCTTACAAGCTTTGGATTTACAATCCAACTTACAGTAAACAAATTCAATATAATCAGTCCTTTTTACAAGGCAATATTTGGTTTCGTATTCAACCGAATTAAAATTTATTGGATCGATTTAAACAAGGATTTCAAATCCTTCATCTGAATGGTGCGGATTGCAATTGCAAATCAGCGTTAGCTAAATCCGCACCAGTCAGATTACAATTGCAAATCAGCATTAGCTAAATCTGCACCATTAAGATCGGTCATTTTCTGCAATCTATTTGCAAATAGTAATAAATGCAGTTGGCATCCACCATAAATTTACGCCAAAAGCAACCGTCACAATTTCATAACCGTCACTGGTCTTTTCATTAAGTATTCTTTCCACTTTTGATGTCAATGCTGATGTTGACCACATGGCCGATAGTTTAATAATTCTGTAGGTTTTCATAGTTTTGATTTTAAGTTTTAACAGGTCATTGTATATTGAAATTTCGTTTTTTACTCTAATTGTAATCTGATTCCCGCTTTTGCAATCCCGAAGTTTCGGAACTTTATTCTGTTTTGATGCACTTTATCCGATGTGGCTAAAGCCACTTTTGCTTTTTATTCATTTTTCAGTCAGCTAAAGCAGACTGCAATAGATGTCTTTTTGCCTTTCTCCATTGCAGTTGCTTTTAAGCAATTGAGAAAGTAATTTTTGAATTGAATTGCTTTACCCTCTTTATTTGGATTTCAAATCCCATATCTGAATGGTGTGGATTACAAATCCGCACCAGCTATCTTTTAAAAGATGTTGTTTAGTTTTACTTAAATAGTTCTGCTAATTTTTCTTCCAGCTCTTTTTCATTTTCAGATGAATAACCTACCCATCGTCCAATAATTTTACCGTCCCTATTAACTAACAGTTGTAATGGTATGCCTTGTACAAAATAATTTTGATAAATATCATCTTTAGTATATTTAGCAATTCTACTATAAGTGTAATGGACCTGATGCCAGATTTCTGTACTATCTTGCTTTATAGCAGATAACCATGCCTTTTTATCTACGTCGCAAGAGGCGGCAATTATTTCGAATCCCTTCGAATGATATTTTTTGTATACATCTTTTAAATGAGGGAATGCCATTCTGCATGGTCCGCACCAACTTGCCCAAAAATCGATCAAAACAACATTTTTCCCTTTAAATTCAAAATAGGTTACCGGCCTATTGGTTAGAACATCAATGGCTTTGAAATCAGGAGCCATAGCACCAATACTGCTGTTTTCTTTTTTTCTTATGTCATTCGTAATGTATTTCCCAATTTACTGCTCTGAATTGTAATATCCAGTTTGTTAAAGATTAGCTTCAAAGAATCCAGTGTTATTATTTCATTGGCACCTAACATCTCCAAATATTCTGAGGACACATACGATTTTGGATGGTCTAATATAAATCGAAGGTAAGTTGAATTTAAGTCCTCACGGATTTTCGATAATTGTTTATCTATTTCTTCCGTTCTTTTTTCCAACTGATGTTTGATTGAATCATTCGTTGCATTTTTGAGGCTGTCCGCTATTTTATCGGTTTGGCCCCTCAATAAATCAAATTTTATATCTAAAGGTCTTAGAAGTTCTTTTAATTGATCCAATTCCAATTGAGCCTTTGATCCTGTCATTTTACCAACCTCAAACTTGTCTTTGACAAGTGCAATTTTCATCATGCCAGGTTCAAGATAGATTGGAAGGTTATTCAAACTATTTCCACCATTTAATTGAGCTTTAGTTGGTTCAATTATTTCACCTGTAAAGGTGAATTTACCATGGACGATACGTGTAGTATCATATTTTACAATAGAATCAGACACATATCCTAAAACGATAATGCCTGAATCCTGGCCTGAAATCGCTCCTTCAAGGGTGAATTTCGCGGCATGTTTTTCATTTGGTTTGCAGTTTGTGAGTGTCAAACGAAGCAAGAGTAACAAGAAAGAAATGGAGGCTTTCATATTTTTGATTTTAAGTTTTAGCAGTTCATTGTATATTGAAATTTCGTTTCTGATTGAATTGTAATCTGATTCCTGCTGCTGGTGTGGATTTGCAATCCGCGCCTTACAGGTTTTGGATTTGAAATCCAATCTTGCAATCAACAAATTCAATATAATCAGTCCTTTTTACAATGCAATATTTAATTTTGTATTCAACTGAATTAAAGTTTATTGGATCGATTTAAACAAGGATTTCAAATCCTTCATCTGATTAAATCGTATTGTTGATGAGTAATTTATCCAGTATTTTGTCAAGATCATCTTCATCCGCTTTGGAATAAAATCCCCACTTGCCTACTATTTTCCCCTCCTTATCTATTAGAAATGATTGAGGAATCGGTCCAAAGGGATAGTTTTGTAATATGTTATTATTCAAAGATTCACCTTGCCGGAATTGTGTCGCCAAATTATACCAATTATCAATGCCTTCGTCTTTTACTGCCGACATCCAGGTTTTTTTATCAATATCTCCAAGCGCAATTGCAATAATCTCGAAGCCTTTTTGGTGGTATTTACGATGCAACGTTTTTAAAAATGGGAAACCTTGACGACATGGTCCGCACCAACTTGCCCAAAGTTCGATTAAAACCACATTTTTGCCTCTGAATTGAGAAAGAGTTAGGGATTGGTCGTTTGAATCAACTGCTTTAAAATCCGGCGCAATGGCTCCAATTTGGGTATTTTCTTTTATTCTGATGTATTTCATCATCCTCCGACCCGTTTTGCTGTTTATAACCAGGCTGTCTAATGTACTTGCTATCTGCTTTAATGAATCAAACGATATGTACGATCTATCCTCTAACATTACTAAATTTTCGGGTGCAAGGAATGATTTAGGATGCGATTTGGCAAAACCGAGCCAGATTCCATATTTATCATTAAGAGCATTTTTTATGCTTATTTCAATTTCCTCATTTCCCTTTTCAAGTTGTTTCTTTATTGCTTCATCAGGAATATTATTAATCAGATCATTGTTTTTTGCATACTGTTCTTTTAAAGAAAGTATGATTTTATTTGCAGGTTCCTCCATCTTTTCAAGTAATTCATTTTCCTCCTGAGTCTTTGAACCGGTCAATTTAAACGTGGCAAACTTGTCTTTTGTAAGAACCAAATTCATAACGCCGGGTTCAATATACATCACGGCACTATTTAAATCATTCCCTGCATTTAAATCAGCTCTTAAGGGTTCATTAATTGTCCCTTTAAAAACAAATTCACCCTTAATAATCTGGAGGGTATCATAAACGACAGTTGAATCCGGAACATATCTTATAATAATTGTACCGGTATCCTGACCAATAATCTTTCCATTCAGCGTAAATTGATTGTCTTGTTTTTTAGTTGGTTTGCAGTTTACCAGCGACAAACATAGCAAGAGTAACAGGTAAGAAATTGAGGCTTTCATCGATTTGATTTTTATTAGTTCATTGTATATTGAAATTTCGTTTTTGACTCTAATTGTAGTCCGATCCCCCGTTTTTGCAATCCCGGAGTTTCGGAACTTTATTCTATTTTGATGCTCATTATTTGATGTGGCTAAAGCCGCTTCTGCTTTTTATTCATTTTTCAGTCAGCTAAAGCAGACTGCAATAGATGTCTTTTTGCCTTTCTCCATTGCAGTTGCTTTTAAGCAACTGAGAAAGTATTCTTTGAATTTAAATTGCTTTAGCATCATTAGTTGGATTGCAATTGAAAATCAGCGTTAGCTAAATCCGCACCAGCCTGGGAAATCGGACTTACAGGGTAACTTGCTATTAGCAACAGGCGTTTATTTTTGTTCATTTAAATATAAAATCCCTTCATTTATATTATCAAGTATTTTCTCATATATATCTATACCAAGTATTTTCTCAAAAATTGAATTCATATCTAAATCTATATTGTTTACTTTAAAAATCTGATCTCCAAGATATGGGCTTTTAATTATGAAATAATTTTCTGTTTTTGACTTAACTATACCATAAAATTCTTTTTGATTTTTTATCTCAAAAAGTTCGGTTCGGTTTACACTATGTTTCTCGGTCAGTTGATCAACAAATATTTTGAATTCATTGGATTCTTTATCAATTATTATTCTATTCTTTTTGGTCAACACCCCCAGTTCTCCAGTAAGATCGCCAATTTCTTTAATTTTATAAAATATAGAGTTTTCTTGTTGAAATTGATTTTCATCAAAGTCAGATAAGTCAAAAATGGAATTTTTGATCTTTATCAACAGAGTTGGTAATATTTCATAAATGTTTTGATGAGAAACGTTTAAAACTGTAAAATGCTTTCCTGTATTATTAGTTAAATGCAAATCAAAAAATCCTGATCTATTCCCAAATGAAACAGTATAATGAAATTCTTTACTTATCGCAGAGTTTCCAAAAACCATTTTGTTTCCGAGGACAGAAAACCAAAGGTCCTTATTCAATCTTATTTTATTGGCTGGTACGTTCATTGGATTTTACACTTAATGCTAACTCGTTTATAAAAACTAAAAAACCGCCATAATACCTCCCCAATTTGATTTCTTTATATGATTATGACTACATTTTATTTCATGATAAATATAATCTTTCCGATCAACAACACCCTTAAAAAAATAAATATTTATTGTAACAATTAATTTGGGCTTTACGTATAGATAATCATGTAATCAGTTTGGGGGTAATTACGTTAAGAAAACCGCGTCCTATGATATATACCACCTGTTTATGTATCTATGAAAACACGCTGTTGTTAAGAAGCAGCGGTGTCAAAGCCCTGTCAGGATCCCAAATTCTGACAGGGCTGAACGTAATCTGCCGATAATACCGGAGGATTACTACGATTGATGGTAGTATAGGGGAGAAAATCCCGAACTTTTGAAAAAATAGATATTCCACAAAATACATATTGAAAAAAAATGGAACATTCACTGAATGTTTCTTATAAATAATTGTGCTTGTGTGGTTTGAAAATTAGAAATTACTAAATATGAAAATATGACTACAAAAACTATTAAGTTGCGTACCGTGGTACTCAATTTCCCCAGGATTATTGCTGTTTTTATTGTCTATGCAAAGGCCATTTACCTGGCCATGTTCGAAAATCCAATCTTCGCAGCTTCGGCAGCGAAAGTAGCTAATCTGTATCTCGACATTACAGCCCTCGAAATTGCTGAAGCCGGTTTTAAGAGGACAAAGCCAACTCATAATATTTCGGAACGTAATGCGGCCCTTGAAAAGGTTAAAGCAGATTTACGCTCTCTGCGTAATGATGTGCAGGAATTAGCCAATGCAGACCCTGTTAATGCGGAGTCAATCATTGAAAGTTCGGGTATGTCGGCAAAAGACCAGGCGCTTCATGGCAAACAGCAAAATACTGCTAAGGATGGGGTTGAATCGGGATCTGTCGATTTAACAGCCGAAGGAGCCGGTTATCACAATTGGCGCATCAGCACCGATGAAACAGCGTGGACACTGCTGTCTTCAAGCCGCACTGCAAAAAAAACAGCAACCGGCTTGACACCAGGCACCAATTATTACTTCCAAAACAAAAGGATGCTTCCAAACAATGAGGAGAGTGAATGGAGTCAGAGTGTTAAGATAATGGTTAGATGAGTATTGTTGAATGATCAGGGTAGTTTACGAAGCATTCCTTTTAACCAAAATACACCGGTTAACTGGGATGCTTCCTTTTTTATGCCAATTTGAACGATTCTTTGAAATTGTGGAACCACATTTATCAAGGTTGGTTCCACATTTATAAATTATGGTTCCACTCTTCGAAAGGTTGGTTCCACATTTATCGTGGTTGGTTCCACATTTATAAATTGTGGTTCCACTCTTAGTAAGGTTGGTTCCACATTTATAAAATGTGGTTGCACTCTTTGAAAATGTGGTTCCACATTTAGGAAGGTTGGTTCCACATTTCATAATTGTGGTACCACATTTAGAAAGGATAGAATGAATGTTGCCAAATTTGGTTTAAATGCATAGTGAGGGTTTGACTTGTTCAGGTGATGAACAAGTCAAACCGTTCCCCCTCGTTTGTAACGAGGGGTTTATGGTTCTGAGTTTACAACTCATTTTAAATTTTTCTGATGTTATTGTATGATATAATTGTCGTTGCAAACGACTGACAACTAACCCCTCGTTGCAAACGAGGGGTAGCGCAGGTTTCCTACTTAATCACTCCGGTTTTACTTTTGTATTTAGCGCGTCATGGATCATCTTCCGGAGCTCCAGCTGCCTGTTCTGAACCTCGAATCTTGCCGCAGGCCGGTAGAATTCAGCATACTTGCATTTCGCCAGGTGGTATTTCATGTCGTCTATCGTGCCGGTAACATTAATGCCAAACTTGAAAGGCAACGGACTGTCGACCACCGAAATATGATAGTTGAAACTAAGGTCCATGTTGTGCCTTCCCGCGATCACCGCTTTGTATTTATCCATTACAATCAGGAACGGATAAACGTCAATCTCTTGTTTAAATACAGTAAACTCGGCCGATAAACTATCTACCTTGTTATTCGTCTTTTTATTGAACCTTAATGTCTTTGCAATTTCGCTGAATGTTGGTCCATCCATTAATACGAGGTCCTGCCCTTTGATCGATGCCGCTCCGCGTATGGTAGATTTCTTTGGATTGTAGAGCGAATCGAGATAAGTCTCGACCGCCATATGGAACTCGCCTTTCCCCCGGAACGATTTCAGCATCGGCATTATCGAATCAATGTCGGGGATCATTTTCAGCAACTCTTCGATTTCAACACGCTGCATTCTGACATCAAGACCCATGAAAAGATGATTTTTTCGCGGGGTGCGATACATCGTTGTGATCTGCATCCGGGCGGCAGGCGTAGTAAAGTCGAAATTATCCAAAACCAGCAGTCCGTCTTTCACACGCACGGCCCCATTAATCACCTTCGCCGAATCGACGCCAAATGTTGCGGCAGCAATGTTTACATTCATCTGCAGATCCATCCCTTTTGGAACCATATAGGGACCTCCGACCGCATCTACCGAATCACTCGCTTCGCTGCCAATGCCACTTGTCAGATTCATCAGTTGCATCACATCGGTATGGTTACTTACAAAGTCGAATTTGCCCCGCAGCAGTGAGTCTTTCCTGAAATACGACAACACATTACTGAAGGTTCCTTCAAGGCTGAAGTCGGAGTTGTCGATCTTCAGTTTACTCTCTTTGATATTAAACACTTCCGGATCGAAATTCATTTGAATGGATGGAATTTCAAGCGGATAATTCAGCGACGACAGATTGATTACGCCTTTGTCGATATTTACAAATCCTTTTACAAGCCATTGCAGAAAGATGTCCTTTTGCTGCTGGTCGTTTACAATGTCGGCGTTCAGTTCGATCTTATTCATCTGCGCGGCGTTGCTCCCCATCTTCATTTTCAGGTCCTGACTGCTGTATTCCAGTTTTATTTTTGGCTGAACCTTGTTGTTCAGTACATCGGCATTCAGCCTGACATGATTTGTATTGAGACGACTTGTACCCATTGATGTTGCCAGATCGCCGCAATTAAAGTCGAGCTTTATCCGGGGTTCTTTCTCTTTCCCTTTCTGCGGAAGCATTGAAAATTGCCCGGCAGGTTTTTGTGCGGCAAAATAAATGGTATCCATTGCTGCGGCAACAGAATCGAGTTTGAAGGAGCAGACTATGTTCGGAACGCTTGTTGTATCCATCACATCGGAGGTCTCCAGCGAAATCAGCGCATTCGTTAACAACGCATTGTATCCTTTCAGTTTTCTTGTCTCCAGGCGCTTTGATTTTATTTTTACAGCTGCGAATCGTGTGTTTTTCGACGATATTTTTGGGTTGGGCAATGCAAAATCGACTTTTGAGTAGTCTGTAGTGAACGACAAACTATCGTATTTCGCATCGAAATTCCACAGTTGTACCGAGCCGGATAGTTTCATTTTATCCAGTTGCATCTTTTCGACCTGCGATTGGGTAAAAAGTGATTTCACCTTACCGGAAACTGTACCTGTTAAGTTCAGCTTCATCCGGGGCGGTATCATCGGTGCAAATTCAGAAAACACCAGTTTCGCGTCGGAGTTCAGATCGCATTCAATATCGGTAAGCAGATGGGTCACCATACCATTGGTTTTAATCCTTGACTTTGGTGTTTGCGCCGTGAATTCGTCGATGCGCAGATACGACAACGCATCGTTATTCAGATCGGAATAAAAGACAACATCACCGTTGATATGACTTAACGGAACAGACAACGCATCATATTTAAGTGCGCCATCCTGAAGTACGAGGTGTAGATCCATCAACGGCATCAGCGAGTCAGTGTAAACGCCCTTGATTTTTCCTTCTGAGGAGAGGGTTCCTTCGGAAGACACAACGCCCTCTATATACGAACGATAGGAGGGAGGTATCAACGCCAGTATCTCCGGAACAGACCACGCTTTAAACTGATATTTCAGATCGGTGATGATTTGCTGGTGAAGTGTATCGTTTTCGACCGAACCGCTGAATTTAAAATTCAGCTTATTGACGGCAGCTTCGGCTTCGCTGAAGGTTACAGACTGTTTCGATAAAATAATTTTCGCCAGCGTATTGAGTGAAACCGATGCATTCTGCAGGTAACTTTCACCCTGATAGTTCACCGAAACGGTTCCTTCGATCACGTGCATGGTTGCGTTGACAGTATCGGAAATCAGTGACCCGGAAAACTGAGCAGTCAGCTTATTCACATTTGCCTGCAGCTTTTGCGATTGATCGATGTACGAAATGTTTACGTTTGCCAATACTACATTCTCTATGTTTATAAATTTAAAAGGTAATGCTGATTGGGCGGTATCGGCTTGTGAAATAATTGTATCGGAACGAATGATATCAAAATTAGTATGTCCCAGACTATCAGTAAAAGCATTTATCGTTCCATTACTGAGCAGCAATTCGGTCAGCACGAGTTCATCACGCTTCCACCATGCTGCCATATCGACAATCCCCACAAACTGTTCGGCTTGAACAAGTGTAGTGGCCGGGGCATTGGGCACCGGATTTATCAGTGCAAAATGGTTCACTTTGAGTCCAAACCTGGGAAAAGTACTGAAAAAGGTAAGTTCCACATCTCCAATTTCCGTTTTGCAGGTGATGTATTTAGCCGCCTGCGTGCGAACAATTGGCGTTAACTTCTCCGGGGTAAAAACAAACCATAAAGCAATGCCAATGGCCAATAGCAGGAGGAATATCAACGACGAAAACAGGATCAGTACCCTTTTTAGATTTTTTTTCATCTGCGGACAATTTGATTATTAAAGGTCAGATGGAATCGTAGTTCAGCGAAGCTAATAGCTATGATTTAATTCTTCCCTTTGATTTGCGACTTTACAGCCATGGTTATTTTTGCTGACGGATTACTTTGTAAACGAATACGTTGTACCAAAGCTGTCTTTGTATTTTAAGGTGTGGGCAGTCAGTTCTGTCACTGTATATACCTTAGGCACAGTTCCGCCTGTCTGGAGAATATGAATATGGGTTAATTCTGATTGGACAAGCGTCCATGTGAAAGGCTGCCCTTCGGCTTCTGTTACATCATCACTTGTATCCCAGGTTGTACCGGTTTTATCGCTCAGGTATTTATAATGAAGGGTGCCCGACACCCAACTTCCAATCAGGTAAGATTCCTGAAAAGACGTATCTTCAATCGGGGAGCAGGAATTAAATATCACAGCCATTATTATCACTAAGCCAACGACTATCTTCTTCATAATGCAATTTATTATTTTAGTATTTAAAAACCACGCATTGCTGCGATTCTCAATATTAGCATTTAATTTCCAAAATCTGTGCTTAAAAGGAATCAAAATGATCAAATCAGATTTGGCAGGAGAGTGGAGTTACAAATTATTGTACAATAATTTTAAGGTGATGTTTCGTTGAATAACATTTAATTCAACCCGTTTCGGGTTGCGGTTCAGTAGTCGTGCGGAAACCCCCAATAAAAAATTGGGGGTCATTAATATTTATCCGCTTTCGGTGGAATTATTCCGCCATCAAGCTGATTAAATCTCTTATCATTTAAGCAATTGCATTTTAAATTCCTAATATTATTAAATCCAAAGGTTATCTGTTTTGAAGTTCGATTCCGATATCGAATGGACTTCAACAGAATTTTATAACCGGGTTTGGCATAAAAACAATCGCCTGACCTGTTCAGGTTAAGAACAAGTCAGGCGATGATAAATTTGTGCAATAATTCTTTAGAGGCTACTAAATCCGATATTCTCCGTTTTATTTCGTGTCGTGCACCACCATTGCGTGCGTAACCGGCATCGCTTTGCGGTACACTGCCGAAACGCCACAGTAACGTTCTTGCGAAAGGTTGATCGCCTTTTCGAGTTTGTCGACCGGGAGATCATTGCCCCAGAATTCATAGATGATGTGCATGCTGATATAATGAACAGGCTGTTCCTCCGATGGCTCTCCTTCGACTTTAACATCGAAATTATCGAGTTCAACCCTCATTTTTGCAAGAATCGAAACAACATCCATCGCGGTGCAACCCGCCAAAGCAACCAGCATCAGCGGTTTTGGCCGTGGACCAAGGTTCTTTCCGCCATTCTGTTCGCCGGCATCAAGCATGATTTTATGCCCGTTTACATCGGCTTCGAATGCCATCCCTTTTTGCCAGGAAATACTAATATCTTGTCTCATTTGTGACTATGTATTAAGCGACTTTTTTTATTTAAAATGGTTGAACCCACTTCGGGGTTCCTAAATATTGGTATTCAAATACCTCCGGTGAAACCGGAGGTTATTCAGATTAAAGTCCTTCGGACTTTGCCCTAAGAAAACCCTGAAGGGGTTTAATTTAAATAACCGTGGGTGCTAACCCACGGAAAGAGCAATCATTAAGAACGCAGCCCTGAAGGGGTTGAATATCAAAATAGACTAACAAAATTAAGTTTAATCCTGTTCTAGTTCAGCGAAACTTTCAGAACATCACTGATTGCAGATTTGAACGTGTCTTTTGGTAAAGCACCCATTGCCATCTGTGGTTGTCCTTCGAGCGGAACGAACAATATGGAAGGGATACTCTGTATTCCAAATATTGAAGACAATTCCTGCTGTTCTTCTGTATTTACCTTGAAAATGGTCAGTTTGTCGCCATATTCAGACTGTAGTTCTTCGAGGATAGGGGCAACCATCTTACACGGGCTACACCAGTCGGCATAGAAATCAATAATTACCGGAACTGTTCCTTCGAATTTCCACTCTTTGTTCAGTTCAAAATTGAATACTTTCTCTTTGAAACTCTCGCTTGTTAAATGTTCTAGTGCCATAATATATAAAATTTAAAGTTTTAATTTAAAAACATGCTAATAGCAATAATTGTGGTACAAAAGTATTAAATAGTTTGGAATAAAAAAGGTTTTCAATAAAAATATTTGCTAATGGCAAAAAATGTGCTTGTAAATAGTTGTCTTCTTTGTAGTTTTGCAAAAAAAATAATTAAACAATGGATTCGACGCCCGGAATATTGAGTTTGGTATATCAGATGAAACAGAAATGTGCGCAGGTCGATCAGCAATTGATGGATGATCTGAATATTTCGCAGTCGGAATTGCTCTTCTTTTCGGCACTCGACAATTGCCAGGGATTAAGCAGTCCTGAATTGGCGAAGAATATGGGACTCTCACTCTCGCGGATCAGTCGTGTTGTCGATAAATTGGTGGTGAACGGTTACCTCGACCGGAATACCGATGCTGCCGACCGCAGGGCGATTACACTTTGCCTTACTCCAAAGGGGAAAGAAGTCCGGAATAAGATCGACGAGGTTCGGAACGAATGTGAAGCCAGGCTGATCGAAACAATTCCATCCGAAGAAATTGAGCGATTCAGGGATCTGATTTCCAATATTGTGAAAAATATGTGATGCCTTCCGATTTTAGAATGAAACAGAATCGTGAAGTATACCAGTTTCGTATTTCATTTGTTTTAAGCAGCTGGCAATTGGCAATTTGCAACTAGCGGTTCATCAAACGGGAATATATCTTCTCAAACAACGAGATGTGTCGAAACGGAAAGGCAACAATGTATTCGGTTTATGCAAGCTGCCAGCTGCTAATTGCCAGTCGCATTGCTTTTATAATCACTCAATCAGATATTTTGCTTATTTACTTTTAAATTGTAAAAAATCTGGCACATTTTGTTTTGTTTGTTCATATTATCATTGTGTTTTATTTATTTTCCCTACTTTTGCCGCTAATTGTCTGATGGCAGCTTGCCGGAATGCAACTAATTAAAATACAGATGTTTAATTTTTCGGCTTAACTGGCTGACAAACAAATTTTTATGATTAAATTGATTGGGTGCCTGCTCTTTCTGCTGCCATTGGTGGCCACTTCTCAAGAAACAAAAAAAGAAAATCCTGTAACCTTTTATGGTTTTGTACGAAACGATTTCTACCTCGATACCTATAAAGGTCTGAATGCTTTCCAGGACGTTTTTTACCTCTTTCCAAACTATATCGGAACCGATGCCAACGGTAAAGATATCAATCAACAAACAACGGCCAATCTTATATCAGTCGTTACCAGGGGTGGTGTCAACATTAACGGACCCGAAATCTTTGGGGCAAAAACAACCGGTTGTATTGAAGTTGACTTTGCCGGAAAACCCGAAATATTCCTGGTCCGGCTTCGGAAAGCGTACACACTGTTTAGCTGGACGAAGACGAAATTGCTTATTGGACAGACGTGGCATCCGTTTTGGGGAAACGATGCCTTTCCCCGCATCGGAGCTTTAAATACAGGTTCGCCTTTTCAGCCTTTCAATCGTAGTCCGCAGGTACGACTTGACTACAAAACCGGCGCGTTTACACTATCTGCCACCGGATTATACCAACAACAATACTTATCGGTCGGACCTATTGGTTCATCGAATACCTATAAAAGAGATGCCGTGATACCCGAAACTGTTTTAAGTTTCGAATACAACAAAAAAGCGATCACCCTTGGTGCCGGAATCGACTTTAACAGGATCAAACCCTGTGTTTCGACTACTGGTAGCGATGCAAAAATATATGTGACCGATGAATGTCTGAACAGCACTTCCTTTGTGGGTTATGGAAAATATGCAAAAGGGAAACTAATGATGCTCCTGAAAGGATATTACGGTCAGAATATGGCACATCTGACAATGGTTGGGGGTTACGGCGTTGCAACCTACAACCCGCTGACCGGAAACGAGACGTACACCAACATCAACAGTTATTCGACCTTGTTTAATATCACTTACGGTACTAAATGGAAACCGGGTCTGCTGATTGGTTATCTTGAAAACCTGGGTAGTTCCGATCCGTTGGCCAATAAGAGCGGGAAAGCCGATGTCTGGGGATGTGGTACCAACATCATGAATATGTCGCGCGTAAGTCCTTCCATTTCGTACAGTGTTCCAAAATTTCTGTTTACCGCGGAATATGAACTGACAACAGCTGCTTACGGTGTTGGCGCTCTCAACTTTGATGATGGGTTATATGCTGACACACATTCGGTGACAAATAATGGGATCAGGTTGATTATGATCTTGTTCTTTTAATATACGACTTATGTATTGGGAAAAAGAGTTAGAGGTTCTTGACCGTAAAAATCTGGAGAAACTACAGGCTGAGCGTCTGATTAAGACGCTTCGTCAGGCTGTAAATGCACCTTACTATGGCAGGATACCGGAAATCAATCACGCAATTAAATCGGGAATCAATTCGATTGAGCAGATCCGTGAACTTCCGTTTACAACCAAAGAGGATCTAAGGAAAGATTTTCCGTGGGGATTTCTTTCAACGGATAAACGTGAAGTGGTCCGTTTGCACAGTTCAAGCGGAACAACCGGTAATCCAACTGTTGTTTATCACAACCGTCACGACTTAAGCAGCTGGGCGAATTTAATGGCCCGTTCTCTTTTTGCAGCAGGCGTTCGCGATACCGATGTATTTCAGAATATGGCTGGTTACGGTCTGTTTACTGGTGGTCTCGGTTTTCAATATGGCGTTGAAATGTTGGGATGTCTGAGCATTCCTGCAGGGGCGGGGAACAGTCTTCGTCAGATAAAACTGATGCGCGACTACGGAACAACTGTCGCTCATGCAATTCCCAGTTACCTAGGTCGATTGTATGACGTGTTTAAAGAGGAGGGACTCGATCCAAGAAAAGATACAAAACTACATACGTTGGTGATTGGCGCCGAACCTCATACGGAGGAACATCGTCAGCGCATTGAGGAGATGTTTGGCGTAAAAGCCTATAACTCATTTGGTCTTTCCGAAATGAACGGGCCTGGAGTGGCTTTTGAATGTACAGAGCAAAATGGTTTGCACATCTGGGAAGATGCCTATGTGGTCGAAATCATCGATCCAATTACCCTTCAGCCGGTTGCTGACGGTGAAATTGGAGAGTTGGTAATGACGACACTCGACCGTGTTGCAATGCCAGTGATCCGCTATCGCACACGTGATTTAACACGATTCCTTCCCGGTGAATGTAAATGCGGACGCACCCATCGTAGGATCGACCGTATTGCAGGGCGTTCGGATGATATGTTTATCATGAAAGGGTGCAATGTATTTCCGATGCAGATCGAAGGGGTGCTGATGAAATTATCGGAGGTTGGCGATGATTACCGAATTTTGCTTGAAACGATTAATGATCAGGACGAAATGATTGTGGAAGTTGAAGTGAAAAAAGACTGGTTCAAAGGTGATCTTTCGTTTCTCGATAAACTTCAGAAGCATATCACGCACCTTATTCGCGACGAAGTGCTCGTCCGTCCGCTTATTAAACTCGTTGAACCGGGTTCGATACCCAAAACAGAAGGAAAAGCAGTCAGGGTTTTTGATCATCGGAAGAAATAAGGATTTTCGAAAAATGAAATATAGGAATCGGGTGAAATAGGAAGGATATTAAAGTTGAACCCTTGCAGGGCTCGCTCTTCATTGCTTCCTTGCCTCCGGTTTTCACCGGAGGTTATTTAAATTTACCCCGTTTCACGGGATTTGCACATAATAAAAGCCCTGAAGGGGTTGAATTTCAATAACCGTGGGTGCAACCCACGGAAAATGAAAAAAATAAGAATGCAGCCCTGAAAGGGTTGAATAATTTTAGAGTTGGATAAAGCAGAGCAAGGCTAAGGATTATTTCTTTCTAATTTGATTTAAGTATTATCGCAATAATATAACTGACTATGACATACCAGGTATCTATTTTTTTGGAGAACAAACTGGGCCACCTTGAACGGGTGACTGCAGTTTTGAAAGAGGCGGAGATCAATATCCGTTCGCTGCACCTTAATCATACCGCCAACGGATGGGGCATCTTAAATCTCGTGGTTTCAAATCCTGAGTTGGCATATCAGCTTTTGAATGAAAAGGGAATGTCGGCTGCCCTGCGTGAGATTGTCGTGGTTAAAATGACGGACAAGCCTGGAGGTCTCGATGGACTGCTGAAGGATATCGTGAAGGCAGAAGTAAATTTCACAAATGCCTACGGACGGGTTGTAAACGATGGCGACAGCGCTTTCTTTGTAATTGACGTGCAGGATATTCCTGAAGCAAGGACAAAACTGGCAAATGTAGGACTCGAAATTATTAAGGATCATCTTGTTTATGGCATTCAAAGTCATTCATAGTCATTAAGATGTCATTAATTGTCATTTAAAACCAACTTAATGATCACAATGGTTCGGTAAATTTTATTATAAATATTTGAATATCAGTAAAATAAACAAAAAATAAATAGGAATTTATTTGGTTAAGACCTTAGAAATCAGTAAT
>Ga0209430_1001612_pt1 | contig 16246 bp, 15 predicted proteins | sample BarGraIncub1133A_FD_184504 | JGI IMG/M metagenome (GOLD analysis project Ga0209430, IMG submission 184504) | Arctic peat soil microbial communities from Barrow, Alaska - Barrow Graham LP Incubations 11-33A (SPAdes) (version 2) | ecosystem: Environmental > Terrestrial > Soil > Wetlands > Peat... | reverse complement strand
TAAGGAAAGCCTAGACGTTTTTAAAATAAACCACGGGTTTATAAAAGTAGTAAAAGCATAAAATACAGCAAAGTGAAGATATGCAGCAAGCATTTACAAATAAATATAAGGATGGTGCTAATTTGGGAATTTATTCTTCAGGTATGGTAAGAAGGATTGATAATCTAGGTAGAATTGTAGTTCCAAAAGAACTAAGGCATAAAATGAATGTTATTAATGGTGACCCAATAGAAATGTTTACAGATGAGGGTGGACGGATTATACTAAAAAAATATTCGCCAATAGGTCAGTTTTCTGAATTTGCAGAGCAGTATGCGCAGAGCATAGCCAAATCAGTAGATCATATGGTAGTTATAACAGACAATCACGAAATCGTAGCAGCTTTTGGTGGAGAATCTAATAAGAATTTAAAGAAGAATAAGTTACTCCCTGAGTTCGAAACCCTTATTAGAGGGCATGAATTAAAACTGGATAAGCTAGGTAAGATATGTGAAGAACAGCCTGATAACCTTGTTGCAAAGGCTATGATGCCTATTTTGTCTAATGATTATGATACAATTGGTTCTGTAATTTTTCTTTCTTCTGATAATGATATAAGTATGGGTGACATTGATGTTAAGCTTATTCGAACCTGTGCTGATTTTATAGGCAGACAATATGATGTTTAAATTAAGATTGTCACTATTTGCATAAATGGTATTATATAACATTTATGCAAATAATAACATTATGACAATAAGAGACATTTTTCGGCAATCTCATATAAGTAGCAATCCGTAATTAACATTTTATTGTCGTATTACTTAACAAAACAGAGATACTCCTCGTAATTTTGTAGTTTTAATTGAAGATGTATTAATATATGATATCTTTGAAATTAACTAAGGGGGAATATCAACAATGATGAAAAGATGTTTAGAGAATAAGGTTATACTGGAACTGAATAATGATGGAAGATTAGATTGTAAAGAGAACGTAGTACTAGAATACTACCTTCTTGAAAACGAACTTGAAAGCCCAGAAGGATTTATTGGTAAAAAAGCCTATGGGATTGAAATAGTGAAGAACATTAATGAAAAATTTGTTGAGGGTGAAAGCATAAAAAATTGTTCCATTTATAAGGAGAGCACTTTAGAATTTCTGAACAAGCTTGCAAGAAATACAGTTACCCCTATTGGACTACTTTATTCGTTTGATGATTGTTCAGGAATTTAAATGGTTTATAAAAGGGAATATGTCCTTCGTCCTCCTGCGTTATCGTAAAGATAAATGTAGTAGCAACGCAGCGAGGACATTTAGTATCAGGTGGTACTTGTTTATGTTTCAAGTTCTAAATCTTTACTTAGTTTTTTTATAGCTTTCTTTTCTATTCGGGAAACGTATGATCTTGATATACCTAGCATTTTAGCTATTTCATTCTGGGTTCTACTGCTAGTATTTAATAAACCATATCTTAGTTCAATGATAGTTTTTTCGCGCTTTTTGAGAACTGTCTTGATCTTATTATACAGTAGACGTACCTGCATTTTCAGTTCCACTTCGTCTATAATGGACACAGCTTCATTTTCCATTACATCTATTAGCATTATTTCATTCCCTTCTTTATCAAAGCCGATAGGATCATATAAAGATACTTCAGTCTGTGTTTTTTTGGCTGATCTTATATACATAAGAATCTCATTTTCAATACATTTTGAAGCATATGTGGCCAGTTTAGTTCCTTTTAGATGATCAAAGGCTGAGATCGCTTTTATTAGTCCAATTGTTCCAATTGAAATTAAATCATCATAATCGCTATTGAATGAATTATATTTTTTAACTATATGGGCTACAAGACGTAAATTCCTCTCAATCAAAATGTTCCTGGCATCTTCATCGCCGTTTTTGTACAACTCAAGATATCTACGCTCTTCATCCGGTAAAAGTGGCTGAGGAAAAGAGTTTGGGCTTTTAATATAGCCACAAAGGAAAAATATTTGATTTATAGAGTCTAGAATAGCTAATAAAAGAAAAGATAGCAAATAAGACACCCCCCAAAAATATGTTCCTTATAAGTATATGATTCTGATGCGAATCAAGTGTAAGTCCGATTTTAAAACTTTAAATTTATTTTTACTGTACTTATTACTTGCAGTTTCGTTAATTAATCATGTTACTTGAAATAATCATGATTCAGGTGGGATATTTTCATTATATTAATTGTAATTTATTAAAATCAATTTCCCTTGATATTGGCGGTTTTATCGCAGTACTTTGGTTAGACGAAAACTTAGATGCAACAGTCAAGGGATTAGGCAAAAGAGTATAGCTTTGATATACTTGAGAAGTAGTAACTATTGCTGAATACTCCATGCTTTATAATATCTATTTCTAAGACCTGGTACTTTTGAAAGGAGTAATCATGGAAGAAAACAAAATTACGTTTAAATCAATTGATGAGTACATTTTACAGTTTCCTCTTGAAGTTCAGGAAATACTAAAAACGTTAAGAAAAGTTATAAAAGACTCTGCACCAGACGCAGAGGAGAAAATAAGTTATCAAATGCCTACTTTTGTTTTACATGGAAATCTGGTGCATTTTGCTGCATGGAAAAAGCATATAGGATTTTACCCAACTTCTAGTGTAGCCGATGTATTTAAACATGAATTAGCGGAATATAAAGGAGCAAAAGGGACAGTTCAGTTTCCAATAGAAAAGCCGCTGCCTTATGAATTAATAAGCGAGATAGTTAAGTTTAGAGTTGCTGAGAATATAAAGAAAGCGGAAGGTAAATTGAATAAGAAGAAATAACTTCTTTAATATTAAGTTAATCCTTCAGTTTTCAAAAAGAATTATTAGAAATCAAGAATAATAAAAATTTGTGTAAACACAAAACCTCAATTGGTGTAAACACAAAATAACAATTAAAATTATATGTAAAACAGATAATAGTTATTGATAAACGATAAAAATGTGTTACTCTATATATGAACGCAAAATTAGGGAGGTTATTATGAAAACAGTAAAAAACACATTTATACTTTGGATGATAGTAATGTTTCTCGTGACTTTTACCTGCTTGCTTGTGTATCTAGTTGCACAGCAATCATTGAGGCTTGGGGCTAATGAATTACCTTCACAGCTTGCAATTGAAACGTCAATTAAACTTCAAAACGGACAAAGCATCAAAGAAGCTATTCCTACTGAGAAGGTAAATATTGAAAAAAGTTTGAATGCTTTTGTAATGGTTTATGACAGTAATAAAATCCTTATTGCAACATCAGGAATTATAGGCAACAGCCAACTCGTTTATCCTAAAGGTGTATTGGATAATGTTTCTCAAAAGGGTGAAGTCAGGGTCACTTGGCAGCCGGCAACAGGTCTTCGTTTTGCTACAGTGGCAATAAAGTATAATAATGAATATATTGTTGCTGCCCATTCTCTGAGTGAAACGGAAAAACTTATTGATAAATTAGGTGAATTGGTCTTTTTATCATGGCTGGCTTGTGCTGCCTTTTCAGCATTTGTACTTGCAGTTATTTGTGTTTTTATGAAAAAGATAAATAGAAGCAGAAAGCTTTCCTAACGGGTAAGCTTTCTGCTTCTATTTAGTTGCTTATTGCTATAATGGCAAATCTTTATTCTTAAAAATTTTAATCCCTGCAATATAAAGAAATACACCAATTGTAGCAAGCATTATCCATGGATCCGATAAAGAAATGTACTATTTTCGTAAATGTGTTTTATCGCCGCAAAAACCCGTAGAAAAGGGTACTCTTGAATTTGCTCATGAAATGATGCTTGTTTAAAAGAGATGCTAAAATCAATGGGAAGTTTGTAATTTATGGTATTAGGATAAAAAATGGGTATAAAGGTTATATTGTGAAACAGTTTAATTAGCTTTTCATAGCTCCGAATTAACTGTGAATAAGAATTGGGTATTTAGGATGAAAACTTAGCATTTACATGATACTGTCAATTTAGTATTATAATAAAGTAAAGATAATTAAATTTAATCTTTAATAATGAACGAGGGTCACAGGTAAAAATAGAATAGGATTAAAATCACAATAATTTTACTAAAATATATCTGATATGAAAATGGAGATTGTCTTATGACGCTGTCACCAAAACATTCAAAGAAAATTTTAATCACATTTATATTATCTTATTTGATGGTACTCTTAATTCCTATATTAATTGGCAGTATTGCATACTTCAAAGCTTGGCGCGTAATTGAAGAAAATGATATTACTGCTAGGAAATCGATGCTTAATCAAGCATCGATTTCTATAGATACAAGGATAGCTGATATTCAGAAAATGTCTACACAAATTTCTTCCAACTACTGGGTACAAGATTTTCTATCAAAAGGAGAACTTTTAAGTAATGTCGATAGATATGAGATTTCAAAAATAATAATGGAATTTCAGCCATATAAAACTACCGATTCATTTATTAAAGACTTTTATCTTTACTGTAAAAATAGTGATGTCGTTATTACTAGTAACGCAGTTTATGAACCCAAACTATTTTATGACTATCTATACGGCTATAAGAATGTATATTTTGAAGAGTGGTATAATAGTCTAAATAAGCAAAAATATTACAGTAGTGGTTTTTCTTCTCAGGATATGATCATTGAAAATCAACCACAAAGAATGATAACCTTTATCCAATCGATTCCCTTAACAGAGATAGATAACCCAGCAGGTCAATTCACTATTCTATTCTATGATTCTAAACTACTTGATTTATTAAATAATGTGGCGCTGGGTGGAGAGGCTTATATAATAGATAGTAAGAATAATGTTATCGTGAGTGCAGGAAATGACATATCTATTCCGAAGCTGGATTATAAACTTTTAAATAACAATGAAGGTCTTTTATATAAAAAAATAACAGGCAAGAATATGGTGATATCCTACATCAGTTCATCAACCACTGATTGGAAATATGTTTCGGTGATACCTCGCAATATTTTTATGGAAAAAGCGAATTACATAAGAAATATAACGCTGTTCTTTGTTGCAATTTGTTTCTTGTTAGGGATTGTTGCTATTTATTTTTTGGCCAACAGGAATTATTCTCCCATCAAACGTATGGTAGAGAGTATATCGTCTCTATTAGGAGAAGGGCCTTCAAAAAGTAAAAATGAGATGGAATTTATCCGTGAATCAGTTATAAGTGCATTTAATAAAAATAGCCGACTGGAGCAGAAGGTTAAGGATGTGCTTGAACAGAAGGAAAAAATAGATCATTTGGTTAACAAAAACAGAGACATGATTAAAAAGGTTTTGATGACAAACTTGATAAGAGGAAAGGTTGTCGATATTGAAGCATTGAATGCTTGGCTACCCTTTTACAATGTTGATTTTAAGTTTGATAGGTTTTCCATCATCCTTTTTCATATAGATGATTGTAGTAAATTTATCCAAGACAGTAAGAAAGATTGGGAACTTATCAGATTTGTTATTGCATCCGTTTCTGAAGAAATGGCAAATGAATATCATAAAGGATATTCATTTGAATTAGATTCAGATACTATAGTACTATTAATGAACTTTTCTGAACAGTCTAGTTCATCCGAGATAAAAGAGCAAATGTTACAAATGGTAAATAAAATAAAAGATTTTATCCGTGATAATTTTATGACTATCATCTCTGTAGGCATAGACGAGTCACAAAATACTCTAGAAGATATCAATTTATCCTTTAAAAAAGCACAAATGGCATTGGACTACAAGATAGTCAAAGGTGACAATTCTGTGATTTTTTCTGGTGAAATCATCAATAGGGATAAGGAATATTATTACCCAATTGGTGAAGAGCTTCAACTGATTAATTTTATAAAGTCAGGAGATACACATAACTGCCAAAGAATGCTTGACCATGTATTTGAAGAGAATTTTAATAAAAGGATGTTATCTGCAAAGCTTATAAAATGTGTTTTTTTTGATATGATGAGTACTGCTATGAAGGTTTTAGATTCAATAAATGTTAATTCTACGAATATTTTTGGTGAGAACATAGATATTGTAGATAAATTGACCTCATGTGAAACGGTTAATGAATTTCGTCAAGAAGTTGCTTATGTTTTTCAGAAAATGTGTGAGTATATTAATCTCCATAAGGGTAGCAATTGTGCATTAAAGCAACTGGTTCTTAAGTATGTACATGATCACTTTACGGAAGTAGAACTAAGTCAGACGGCAATTGCTGAAGCACTTGGAGTTTCAGCTCCTTATTTATCAAAGTTCTTTAAGCAGGAAATTGGAGACAATATGATAGATTATATTAACAAACTTCGGGTTGAAAAAATAAAATTGCTGCTATCAAGTACAGATCTTTCTCTTGGAGAAATCGCCGAGAAAGTTGGACATAGCAGCAGTAAAACATTAATAAGGATATTTAAACAATATGAAGGGGTTACACCTGGAAAATTCAGAAGCGCTTCGGTAGCATTAAAATAATACTAATTTGTACAGCTACTATAATCATTGATAAGGTTCATTATATCTTTTGACGAAAAAATTGCAGCAAGCACCACAAAACAAAAGACTGCATCAGATGTCCTGTATTCTTGTGCATGCTTTCAAATTACCTAATGTGGCAGATGAAACAGTTATTAAAGCCATTCAATGAATGAATATCAAAAAGTGTCTTAACCGCCAGTTTTATAAGCGGTAAGACACTTTTTTTATCTGGAAGCTACAACAAAATAGAAAGAGTAAATGTTAATGCCGTAATTAACTACAGCTAGGCTTATCAGGGGAATATTCACTGATGTATCTGTAGCGATAATTGTGACTTAATAATTAAAAAATGTGAATTTATAAAAAACAATTCTTGTCTAAACTCTTCAGCTTTGAGTTAATTATACAAAAAAGCTGAACTAAAAATAAATGATGGGAATTTACTTTCCAAAGAGACTCATATATCATTTTAATCACAAGCGAAAGAGGGTGTTAAGATGAAGTACAATAAATTGGGGAAATCAGATCTTCACATTTCATTAATAACTTATGGTTGCTGGGAAATGGGAGGCGGCGACAAATGGGAGTTGAGAAGTGATGAAGGGAACATTGAAGCACTAAGGACGGCTTTAAAGAATGGAATCAATTCATTTGACACTGCTGTCAATTATGGTGATGGACATTCGGAAGTGGTAGTTGGAAAAGGTCTTGAGGGAAAACAGCAAGAGTGCATCATTGCAACAAAAGTAAGACCTAATGATTTATCTCCAAAGGATGTAAGAAAATCATTTGAGGAGAGTTTGCAAAGGCTAAGAAGTTCTTATATAGACATTTTTTATATTCATTGGCCAAATGCTAATATTCCTTTAAAAGATACATTACTTGAGTTTAACCGTTTAAAAGACGAAAAACTTATAAAGGCAATTGGAGTTTCCAACTTTTCAATAGAACAACTCAAGGAAGCAACCCAATATGCACAAATTGATGCTGTACAAATGGAATATAGCTTACTTCAACGTGATATAGAGAAAGAAATTCTTCCATTTTGTGTAGAGAATTCCATTAGTGTTTTGAGTTATAGCTCTATTGCAAAAGGGATATTAACAGGAGCATATCATTTTAATGGATTAAAGTTGAAACCGAATGATTTCAGAAGTACTCGCCGTTTATTTTTGCCCGAGCATATTGAAAAGGAAACAGAATTGTTAAATCTTATGAAAGAAATCGCAGAGTCTAAAGGTGCGACTATTTCTCAAATAGCGGTCAGTTGGCTCTTAAATCAAAAAGGACTCACCTCTGCTGTTGTTGGGACTCAGAGTGAACATCATCTGGCTGATAATATTAAAGCCACTGATGTCGAATTAACTACTAATGAACTGGACAGATTGGATAGGGTTAGTAAGAAGGTACTAAGTACAATTGATTAGAGTTAAAAATTATTTACTTATTGGAGGTCTATTTTTATGAGTCAGAATCTTGATATGGAAAAGTTTACACATGAAATTAAGGAACTTGCAAAGCGTACAGGAGCAGTGTTGGTTGGAGTCGCATCTATGGACAGATATGAGCCTATGCCCCCCTATTATGATCGAATACCGAGAGGTCAGCATCCTCGCGATTTCCTTCCCGATGCAAAATCAGTAATATCGTTTGCACAACCGATATTGAACGCTACTATTGATGCACCAGCTTTGCTAGCAGATATAGATCTTGAAATGATGCCTGAGGAAGCAAGGCATGAATGGCTTGATGCTTTTTATCATAAAATAGCACACGCGAATCAGGATTACTTTCTCTTGGCTATTGGACAGGTTGTAGGCCAGCTTCTGTTGGCAAATGGATTTGATGCAATGATTTTCCCAACTGAGGGAATTCATTTTAATCCTAAAGGTAAGACGGAAGCCGAAATCATGCAGGGACCTAATAAAGAATGGGCTGAAAAAAATTCTCCTTTCAGATATATATCTGGGCCATTCTCTCATCGCCATGCTGCAACACGGGCAGGTCTTGGAGAGTTTGGATATAACAACATTGTATTAACAAGAGAATTTGGTGCCAGACAGCGTTTCAATTCAATTATTACAGACGCGGAGTTGGTGGCGGACCCTTTAATTACTGAACCGATATGCCTTCGTGATAAATGTATGTTATGCCTTAAAGCCTGCCATATGGATGCAATCACCTTTAGAGATGACCCTAATGTGAAGGATTATAGGTCGGTTGAAAAGGTTGATAAAAATATAATCTTTATTGATACCCCTACTAAAACAGATCCTGTTAAATGTAACAATAGAAAAGAAGGTGGAATTGACTTTCCAATAAGAGGGGATTGTTTGAGAGTTTGTCCTATACCGAGGGTTCCCAAGAACTTGAATAAGAAGCTAACTAATCTTGTTGAAGAATGGAAGAAGGAAGAAAGATAAGACTTGCTTAAGTAATCAAAAAACTTAATGGGGTGATGGATATGTATGATATAGTTAGAAACTTTAAACGACCAGATGATTCACTTATTAATAATTATAACTTAATGACCTCTGCAACTTTGCACGAAGTTCTGCAAAGAAGAGGGGCATTATCCAGTTATATTAAACCCATATGGCCTGGAATGAAATTATGTGGGAGTGCGTTAACAGTCCAGTGTGAACCGGGCGATAACCTTATGATTCATAAAGCGCTTGCTATAGCAAAACCTGGAGATGTGCTGGTTGTATCTGTAGGCGGATATGTAGAAGCAGGTTTCTGGGGTGAGGTAATGACGATAGCTGCTATTTCAAGAGGAATCAAAGGTCTTCTTACCGATGGTTCTGTAAGGGATACGATGGCTATAAAAGAGCATGGTTTTCCCATATTTTCAAAGGGGATATGTATAAAAGGTACAACAAAGTTAACTCCAGGAAAAATCAATCACCAATTAATTCTCGGTGGTATTTGCATTAACCCCGGTGATATAATTTTAGGTGATAATGATGGAGTAGTGGTAGTTCCTTTGGAAGAAGCAGAAAAAGCTTTATCGGGAGCTATAGCAAGAGAAGAAAAGGAAAAGATACTTATGCAGAAACTGGAAAGTGGACAACTTACTATGGATTTGCTTAATTTGAATGACCCTTTTAACGAGTTAGGACTTAAGGAGGAAATGGTGTGACAAATAACTACTTTATTCATTCTGATAAGGCAAAGCTATTGTGCACCGCAATCTTAAAGGGAGTGGGAGTAGACGAAAAAGATGCTGCTATTGTGGCAGATAATCTTGTAACTGCTGAACTTCGCGGGATTGGATCCCATGGCCTGTCACGTATGTTGGTTTATTGTGAGCGTATAGTCAATGGCTTTATCAATACAAAACCCAATGTTAAAATTTTAAAAGAAGATGGGTCATCCCTGTTGATTGATGGAGATAATGGAGTAGGGCAGGTTATTGGTTTAAAAGCCATGGATATGTGTATCCAAAAAGCTTCAAAGACTAATATATCCATGTGTACTGTAAAAAACGGTTGTCATTTTGGCATCGCAGCTTACTATGCCATGAGAGCGCTTGAACAGGATATGATCGGTATTGCATTAACTAATGCTCCTTCTACAATGTGTCCGTGGGGTAGTATAACCCCTATGCTAGGAACTAACCCTTTCTGTTTTGCCATACCTGCCGGATCTCATCGTCCAATCGTATTAGATTGTGCTACCAGTGTTGTCGCACGAGGGAAAGTCGTATTAGCTGACAAGGAAAACAAACCAATACCAGAAGGGTGGGCATTGGACAAAATGGGACGGATAACTACAGATGCAAGTGAAGCTTTAAAGGGGTCAGTTCTTCCTTTTGGAAATTATAAAGGGTCAGGAATTTCATTAATTATTGATATTCTGTGCTCGATGCTAAGTGGCGCAAATTTTGGACAGCATATAGGGGAGCTTTACAACAATTCAGAGACTTATCAAAATTTGGGTTTCTTTTTTGCAGCCATCAATATAAGAAATTTTACTGATCCTGTATTATTTAAACAAAGAATTGACAATATGATAGACGAAATAAAACAAAGTGAAAAGGCTAGCGATATTGAAGAAATATATGTTCCTGGTGAAATAGAGTTTAATAATGAGGAAATAAACAGGATAAGCGGGATAAAAGTCGGGGCTGGGGTATTTAATGACTTGGTTAGCCTTGTAAACAAATATTCACCCCAGATAAATCCGTATGAACTTGTAATATCCAGATAACCACAAAGGTAATCAACTCTTCACATAAAACTAATACAAAACTACTGAGTAGTTTACTGACAAAAGGAGGGGAGAGAAATATAAGCAGAGAATAATTTACACAATAGGATTCGATTTTTTGAAACACCATCAATATTATTTTAAGGAGGATTTATATGATTAAAAAGGTTAGTCTATTGTTATCATTTGTTTTAGTTTTTACTATATTTGCAGGATGTGGATCTGAAAAAGTCAATCAGACTGATAAAACCCCTACAAGTGCTCAAAGCTCAAGTTCAGTAACTTCTTCCTCAGGTCCTGAAGCAATTACATTACCTATTGTAAGTAAACCCATCACACTGAAAGTATTCTGGACAATGGATCCAAAAGCTTCCGCAGTGAACAAGACATATAATGATATGGCTTTTTTCAAGGAAATGGAGATAAGGACGGGTATCCATATTGAATTTCAGCATCCACCTGTTGAACAGGCTGCCACGCAATTAAACTTGATGTTGGCATCTAATGACCTTGCTGATATGATCTTTTACATGTGGTCTAATGTACCGGGGGGTGTTGCAAAACTGATCAGTGACGGAATGGTCGTCAAATTGAATGATTATATTGATAAATATGCTCCAAACATAAAAAAGACTTTAAGTGATAATCCGGAATGGAAAAAGCAGGCTGAGTTAGATGATGGTACGTTTTACAAGTTCCCAAAGATAAAAGATAGTACAACACTTTTACAGACTTCTGGCTTCCAAGTCAGGCAGGATTGGCTTGACAAGCTTAGTTTGAAGGCTCCTGTAACGATTGATGATTGGTATAATGTATTAAAAGCTTTCAGAGATAGAGATCCGAATGGAAATGGGGAGGCCGATGAAATACCATTTACATTAGATAATTCTGTCTTTACACTTCAACAATTTGGACCTAGCTGGAAGGTTCAAAATGATTTTATTCAAATAGACGGCAAAGTGGGATACGGGCCTATGGAACCTGGATATAAGGACTTTGTGACTACGATGGCAAAGTGGTATAAAGAAAAGTTAATAGATCCCGATTACTTAGCTACAGATTCAAAGAGTTTTGAGTCAAAAGTTGTAAGTAATAAAGTGGGTACATTCTGGGGAATGAGTAATGGACATCTAGCTAAATTTACAAGTCTTTGGAAGACAGGTACCAATGCGGATAATAAGAATAATAAACTCGTAGGTATCCCACCTCCAATAGCTAGTGATGGTAAAAAATATTCGAAGGAGTATCAACCCGATGTTTCAGAAGATGGCCTAGTTATAACATCAGCAAATAAGTATATTAAAGAAAGTGTCAAGTGGGCTGATTATATTTATGGTCCAGAAGGAAAATTACTTTCTAATTATGGTATTGAAGGTCAATCCTACACTATGGTGGATGGAAAACCAAAATTAACTGATGATGTATTGAAAAATTCACAGGGCTTGTCAATAATCAATGCACTTCATAAATATACATATGCTATTTCTACCGGACCATGTGTCCAAATGTTGGATATATTTAATCAGACGAGCACTTTCCCTGAACAAAATATTGCCTTCGACCAATGGACGAAAGATGTTACAAAAATAAACCTTACCTCACTAAATCCAACAGAGGATGAAGGCAAAGATTTAGCTAAGAATATGGGTGATATCAAGACTTATGTTGATGAGATGTTTAATAAATTCGTTATGGGTTTGGAACCTCTGGACAAATATGATGAGTTTGTAAAAGAGATTAAAAATATGGGAATTGATGATGCTATTAAGATCAAACAGGATATGCTTGATAGATATAACAATAAAAAATAAGTTCCAATATCTTCTCTAAAATCATACTGCCAAACTTTTGTTCAAATATACAAAAGTTTGGCAGGTATGAATATAATTTTTTTTTTGGAGGTGCAATCATTGCAAAAATCTGTATCTGTCACAAAATTCAAAAATAAAACAAATCCATTAATAGCACTCAAAAAGGATTTAACCCTAAACAAGTGCGCATATTTGATGCTAGCTCCTGTTATTCTCTACTATCTGATATTTCAATATTTCCCTTTGTATGGTGCACAGATTGCATTCAAGGATTTTGAATTCTCTAGGGGGATTATTGGAAGCAAATTTATTGGTTTTGAGAATTTTGTAGAGTTTTTCAATGCGTTTTATTTTTGGCGTATAATAAGAAATACCATTGTTCTCAGCTTATATAATATTGTTTTTGGGTTTCCTGCACCTATAATATTAGCTTTGTTGATTAATGAAGTTAAATCTACCACTTTTAAACGAATTACTCAAACGTTAACCTACTTACCCCACTTTATTTCTATGGTAGTTATCTGTGGTCTTATTTTGGATTTTACGTCTAGGGGAGGGGTGGTAAACGACTTACTTCACTTATTTGGGGTTCCTCCTACTGCCTTTATGTTGGAACCACAGTGGTTTAGAACGATCTACGTATCTACCGATATATGGCAGCAGGTAGGTTGGGGATCAATTATATATCTAGCAGCTCTTACCGGTATAAATCAAGAATTATATGAGGCCTGTAATGTGGATGGTGCGGGAAGGTGGAAACAATTGATTACAGTTACCTTACCCGGTATTGCTCCTACAATAATTATTATGTTGATCTTAAGAATGGGCAAATTAATGGATGTTGGTCTTGAAAAGGTTATGCTCTTATATAATTCCAATACATATGAAACAGCCGATATAATTTCAACATTTGTATATAGAAAAGGTTTGATTGATATGAGTTATAGTTATAGTGCCGCTGTGGGATTGTTCAATTCTGCCATCTGTTTTGTATTTTTAATCATAGTTAACAATATAAGCAGGAGAGTTAATGAGACTAGTTTATGGTAAAAGGGGTGTAAAATATGCTTAAAAGACGCAGCGTGAGTGAAATTACCTTTGATTACTTCAATATAATATTTCTTGTTTTTTCAGTTGTAATAATGATATATCCGTTTTTGTATGTAGTATTCGCTTCTTTAAGCGATCCTGCAAGATTTGCTGAACATAGTGGATTACTTTTATCACCGCTCTCACTTTCTTTTGATTCCTATAAAGCTGTTTTTGATAATCCCAATATTTTGAATGGATATAAAAACACGCTGGTATATTTGTTGGTTGGTACTACAATAAACATGGCGCTAACAACATTAGGAGCTTATTCGCTATCGCTAAGAAAGCTGAAGATGAGAAATTATATAATGATGGGGATAGTTTTCACAATGTTATTTAATGGTGGGTTGATCCCAACATACATTTTGATAAAAAATCTGCATTTTATTGATAGCATATGGGCTATCACATTACCGAGTGCGATTAGTACGATGAATCTTATTATAATGCGTACGTCATTTCAATCGATTCCAGCAAGCCTGGAAGAGTCTGCGAGAATAGATGGGGCTAACGATCTTGTGATATTCGCAAGGATTATGATACCTTTGTCTATTCCTGTTATTTCAGTAATGATTTTGTTCTATGGGGTTGGAAATTGGAACGCATGGTTTAATGCGTCTATATATTTAAGGTCACGTGAAAAATATCCATTACAGCTAATCCTTAGGGAGATACTCATTCAAAATTCAACAGATAGTATGATGACAGGTGCTGCAGCTTCGGATGATAAATCATTGGTTTCAGAAACGATTAAATATGCTACTATCGTCGTGGCTACCGTACCTATATTGATGGTATACCCTATGCTCCAGAAATATTTTGTAAAAGGTGTTATGGTAGGTGCCATTAAAGGATAGGTGCGGAACGAGGTCGGGAACAGCCGTCAAGGCTGAAAATCTGGTAAGGTGAAAGAATGTAGCAGGCTAAAAATAAAATATCCAACAAGGTTCACGGATACCTGTATTATTAAAAACGAATGCGATTCTAGAATCTATATTAAAGGCATCAATTTCTTAGCTTCATAAAATAAGTTCAGCTGTAATTATAGAATAGTAGAGGAGGATTTTGAATGAAAAACGTAATTGAGTATATTGCAGCCAGCGCAACCGGCGGAGATCACAAAAAGCCTTTAGATGAAGTAATGAGTGCATATTCAAAGATGGGGTATAAAAAGTTTGAGTTATATATTCTTGGGCGTGGTTCAGCGGTTGAAATAGAAAAAGGAACGCAGTATTATATTGATAAGGCAAAACAATATGGAATGCAGTACTCTTCGTTACATCTTCCTCCGATTGATGAAAATTTCCCGGAATCATTTGAATTTGCTGTAAAATGTGCATTATTTGCTGAGAGTATAGGAGTTCCAGTAATAGTGTTTAATTCTGCTGAAAAAAAGTATTATGTTGATGCATTGAAACATTTCCTTAAAGCTATTGATGGGCATAAAATTATTACTCTTGTCCAGATACATGAAGGACGATCACTCGAGAATATGCAGGAGGTTCAGGACGTTTTAAAGGAAGTTAATGATCCACGGGTAAAGGTTTTGCATGAAGTAGGATCATATCATGCTATCGGTGTACATTGGAAGAAGGTCATCGATTCTTTTGGCGAAAAAATAGGTCTTGTACATCTTAAGGACATGGTAGGAAGACAATCGATGCCTTTTGGAAAGGGAGATATTGATTTAGCAGCTTTAATAGAATCTATGGATAAAATAGGATATAAAGGTGACTATGTTGTTGAAATGGATCCGAAAGATAGTGAAAATACACATAAGTATATTGGTGAAGCGATTGTCTATTTAAAAAATATTACTGAATAGGAGAATATAAACATGGCAAAAGAAATTAATGGTAAGATTCCTACAATAGGATTTATTGGCATAGGACCAATGGGCGGCAAGATGGCGCGATGGTTACTGAAGGACGGGTATCCGCTTCTTGTATACGACATCGATGCACAAAAGCTCGCAGCTGCCCAAAGAGAAGGCGCATTGATTGCAGTAGATAATAAGGATGTTGTTATGCGCAGTGACATTATAATGACTAGTCTTCCGCTTTCTGAAATATGGGCTGAGACAGCTGAAAAAGAGTTGATCCCCAATGCAAAGATTGGCCAGATTTTTATTGATGTAGGGACTGCCACTCCCTGTGAAACAAGAAGATTGTATCATGCTTTTAAAGAAAGAGGAGCTTCATTGATTGATGCACCTGTATCGAATAGTGGTCCTGGACCTGATGACAAGCTTTATATGTTTATTGCGGGGGATAAGGAAGTTGCAGTGAGTTGTTGGTCCATTTTTGAGATATTAGGTGTTCCAGAGCATATAGTATATTGCGGTCAGACCGGTAATGGACAGATCGTTAAAGGAGTGAATCAGCTGGGAATTGGATTGATAAACGCTGCATTCATTGAGATATTGGCCTTTGCTGTAAGATCAGGAGTTGAGCCTGAAGCAATGATACAAGCTGTTGGGCTAGAGGGAAATTCCGGATTTAGAGGGATGCTGTATTCAATAGGGCAGGATGTAATCAATGGGAAAGCGGAAGGGGTTGTGGTTAAACACGGTCAGCTGCAGCATTATATAAAAGAGGCTGGAGAGAAGGGCTTTTCTCTTCCACTTACAGAAGCTCTTTATAAATTCCTTGAGAAAAGTCCAATGGTTATTCCTG
>Ga0209430_1001611_pt1 | contig 16249 bp, 16 predicted proteins | sample BarGraIncub1133A_FD_184504 | JGI IMG/M metagenome (GOLD analysis project Ga0209430, IMG submission 184504) | Arctic peat soil microbial communities from Barrow, Alaska - Barrow Graham LP Incubations 11-33A (SPAdes) (version 2) | ecosystem: Environmental > Terrestrial > Soil > Wetlands > Peat... | reverse complement strand
TCCCATTCATAATTTGCCATATTAATACGTTCTTAATTATTGCTCAACAAGTATAGCAATTATAAGTCAATTAATCTTATATGGAACGTAGAAATAATGCACTTATTTGTAATTTAATTCACCCCAGGCGACGGGGCCGAAAGGGAGATGGGGCGAAGGGTGAAAAGGCGATGAGTTAGAGAGACCATTTTTCAGGCGAATTGATCATGATGACCAATTGTGATAGAATATGGTCATATTTGTCATAGAGCAATGCATGTTTCTCCTTGTCAATGTAATTAAATTCCAATGAAAAGTCGAGCCAGACTTGTGTTTCTGCAGCTTCAGCCTCTGCGTCTGAAAGTTTTACAATAAATGATTTTGGATATCTTCTTTTTCTAAATGCCTCGGCTGTGTTGGCGCACACTGACCTTGAACTTCTCCGGATTTGATCGGTTAATGAATATTTTTCTTCGGGAGGAAAAGATTTCGAAACATGATATAATTCCACTGCAGCCTGAAAGGCTAATTTATAAACCTGTAGATCTTTATGCGTTCTAATTTTGTCCATCGTTTTTCGGTTCTAAATTATTGGTAAAAATCGATTATATTTCTCGCCTTCGCCCAGTCGCCCAGTCGCCCATTCTCCGAGTCGCCTATTCGCGCAATCGTCTTATTGGCTGAATTAAATTCGTTTCGCTTTAATTATTTGTACCTAAGTACCACTGTAAAAGTTTCTCAATCCCTTCCCCAATCTCAATCTGATAATGCCAACCTAGCTTATGCAGTTTTGAAGGATCGGTCAGTTTACGCATTGTTCCATCGGGCTTTGAGGTATTGAAGATCAATTCTCCATTGAAACCTACCTTTTCTTTGATCAGGTACGCCAGGTCGCGGATGGAGAGTTCGATACCCGTACCGATATTGATATGCGTGTTTCGTACCTCACATTCCACGGATTGCGTGGATTTTGACGAATTACATGGATTGACATCCTTGAAATCTACGTTTTCCATCAGAAAGACACAGGCATCGGCCATCTCTTCACTCCAAAGAAATTCACGCATGGGCGCACCGCTTCCCCAGATTTCGACGGAAACTTTTTGAGGGAGAGAGGGGGAGAGGGGGTGATGGGGTGACTGGGCGACACGAATGCCGTATTTATCTAAAATTTTCAATATCTCGTCTTCACCTTCTTTTATTTGCGCCCCTTCTCCCTTTCGCCCCGTCGCCTCTTCTCCGCTTACTCTTTCAATCGGTCTTTTATTCAGATCTTCCCGAATAGCATCCATGTTATTATCTTCGAGACATTTACCCAGGTACATTTTCCGGAGCATGGCAGGAAGAACATGCGATTTTTCGAGGTCGAAATTATCATTTGGACCGTAAAGATTGGTCGGCATGACCGAAATATAATTGGTGCCGTATTGCAGGTTGTAACTTTCACACATCTTGATACCAGCGATCTTGGCAATGGCATAAGGTTCGTTCGTGTATTCCAGAGGGTCTGTTAACAGGCAATCTTCTGTCATGGGTTGAGGTGCATCACGCGGATAGATGCAGGTGCTTCCCAAAAATAGCAACTTCCTGACATTGTTCAGGTATGCCGCATGAATCACATTGTTCTGGATCATCAGGTTCTCGTAGATAAACTGTCCGCGAAAAATGCTGTTGGCCATAATGCCTCCCACCTTAGCTGCCGCAAGAATAACATATTCTGGCTTTTCATTTTCAAAAAAAGAATTTACAGCATTAGTGTCCATAAGATTTAATTCACTGTGTCTTCTTCCAATCAGATTGGTATATCCTTTTGCCAGGAGGTTCTTCCAAAGTGCTGAGCCTACTAATCCATTGTGACCAGCTACATATATTTTAGAGTCTTTATTCATTCAATTGATTTTTTATCCACAGATGGACACAAATATTTCACAAATCCACTCAAATATTTAGAGGATAACGCGTTTGTATTGGAGCGTTGTGGTTCCAAAATTTACTAATAATCCCATTTTTTTGCCTGTTGCTTTCAGATAATTTAAAACCTGAGCTATATGTACAGGATGAAGCGCATCTATTGCTTTAAGCTCCAGAATTATTTCTCCAAAACAGACAAAATCTGCCACATATTTCTTATCCAATATATACTGTTTGTATGCCACATCCAATATTTTTTCCTTCTGAAAAGAAATACCCATTTCAGTAAATTCTAATGAAAGTGCTTCCTGATAAACAGGCTCCAGAAAACCACATCCCAGTACATTGTGAACATTCATGCACGCCCCGATTATCCTATAACACTCTTCTTTAAATGGATATTCATTCGTGTCCATTTGTGGATGGTATCAGTGTGTATTTGTGGATGCTTTATTCGAAATAATTCAACGTCCTGTATCCGCCTTCCCTTAGCCATGCGTCCTTCTTCATCAGCTTAATGTCTGATTGCATCATGTCTTCTACGAGACCTTTAAGGTCGTACTGTGGTATCCATCCTAATTTGGTATTCGCTTTTGTAGGATCGCCGATCAGCAGATCTACTTCTGTAGGACGGAAATAAGCAGGATCAACACCAACTATTTGAGAGGGAGAGTCAGAGAGAGGGAGAGAGGGAGAAAGGCGGGATTTGATACCTTCCAGGTATTGTTCTCCGACCGTGGCAATGAATTTTTTCTCATCAACACCGGCAATAAAACCTTTTTCGTCGGATCCTTCGCCTGTAAAAGAGATTTCAAGTCCGATTTCGGAACCCGCCATTTTGATAAAATCGCGGATGGTGGTCGTAATCCCTGTTGCAATCACATAGTCATCTGCCTCGTCCTGCTGAAGGATCAGGTACATCGCCTTGATATAGTCTTTGGCATGGCCCCAGTCGCGTTTCGAAGAGAGGTTACCCAGGAAAAGACGATCCTGCATTCCCAACGCAATCTTACTCAGCGCACGTGTAATCTTACGCGTTACAAAAGTCTCTCCCCTGATCGGGCTTTCATGATTAAAAAGTATCCCGTTACTTGCATACATACCGTAGGCTTCACGGTAGTTGACCGTAATCCAGTAGGCATACATTTTTGCTACAGCATAGGGTGACCGTGGATAGAACGGGGTTTTTTCTGACTGTGGAACCTGTTGAACCATTCCATACAATTCGGAGGTAGACGCCTGGTAGATACGTGTCTTCTTACTCATTCCTAGCAATCTTACCGCTTCGAGTAAACGAAGGGTTCCGATTCCATCGGCATTGGCAGTATATTCCGGAGTTTCGAAGCTCACGGCTACGTGACTCATCGCCGCGAGGTTGTAGATCTCATCCGGTTGGGTTTCCTGAACAATGCGTGTAATGTTCATCGAGTCGGTCATATCGCCATAGTGCAGCAGAAAGTTGCGGTTCTCGACATGCGGATCCTGGTAAATATGATCGATACGTTCGGTGTTGAACATCGAAGAGCGGCGTTTGATACCATGTACGATGTATCCTTTTTTCAACAGGTACTCACTTAAGTAAGCGCCGTCTTGTCCGGTAACACCGGTAATTAATGCTGTTTTTTGTGTCATCATATTAAATGATTAAACTTATTACTGATTATTAAAACTGATTCTAAATAAGAAGAAAAATAAATTATTTATGATTTTTTTCTTGTTAAACGAAACTTTTTTTAGCGGTTGTAGTTTATGAGAATCAGATGGGTTATTGATTTGGCCCCCGGTATTTTTCTTCGGATCATGTGTTCAATACAAAAAAATCCTTATCCGGATAACAGATGCCTGCTTTTGATCAACAGACTCGTTAGTATATTTTAGTTTTTAAACTTTAATTATTTTAAAATGAGGAAAATTTTAGTTAACAAAGGTCGCATGTACTACGCGACCATTCGGGTGCTTAACAAGTTTGCCCATGTGTTTGCCGGTAACCCTGAATTGAACGAAGCCCAGCAGCAATTGATAGACGGGATGGGTGAGATTAATTTGGAAGAAGAGGTGCTGGCCGTGGACAATACCGGTTTGACGACGTCCAAAGACGAGTTACGTGCCGAATTTACGTTGTGTCTGCTTAAAATGGCAACAGGATTAAAGGCTTATGCAACAACTCAGAAAGACACGAAGTTCTTTGTGAAAGTCAATTACCAATTGAGTGATTTAAATCGTCTTCCTGACCCAACTTTGTTAAATACGGGGTCCATGTTGTTTAAGCTTGCAAATCCAATGCGCGAAAAGCTTGTCCGGTTTTTTCTTACGGATGATGACTTAACCCGTGTGGAAAAAATGCTTGTTGATTTTGAGGCTGCTTTTTCAGATAAGCGTGTGGCGATTACTGTTTCAAAGTCATCGAATGTGAGAGTCCTTGATGTGTTTCGTTCAAAGGATAAATTACTGAAAGAGGTGATTGATATATTGGTCGCGCCTTATCAGTATCCAAATCCCGATTTTTTCCGCGAGTACACCAATGCAAGGATCATTGTAGGCTACACGGGTCGCGGGAAAAGCAAACCCGATCAGGAACCACCTGCAGAAGGTGAAAAGTAATCTTCCGCTGGAGTGAAGGTAACCTTGTATATGTAAAAAATGGCTAATTGTTCGAAGGGGGCCGACGATTAGGGGAATATTTTGAATAAAATCACATTAATACGTGTATTTCTTTACCTGCTCTGAAGTAATGTGAATTGAAAAACCCAGTGCATGGAGCGCCGGGTTTTTTTATGGCTTGTCGGAGAGCAATTTAGCGATCGTAGGTCATTATGTGGGTGTGCAAAATTGAATCAAAGTTGCAAAATCATCGGATGGTCGTGCAAAATGATCTGATTGTGACACAAAGTCAGCGAATGGTCGTGCAAAATGCCCGGATGGTGACACAAAGTCAGCGGACGGTCGTGCAAAACGCTGGGAGTATGACACAAAGTCAGCTAACGGTCGCACATAGAATAGTTACAGCAACACATACGAATCTGTTGGTTGCACATAGTGTGTTAAGTACTGCACATACGAGTATTGAAGTCGCGCAAAGTGGTTTTAGGGTAGGACATAGAGACTCTCTAAGGATACAACCTGATTTTTAAGATGCTTATAAAAACCAACTAGAAACTGAAATTTGGTTATTGAGAAGTTTTATAAGACGCTGTTCGTCTTTCATTTGAAAAGAAAAGATGACCGATATACTTAAGGGATTATTCATTTAGATTGAGCAAAGTTAAAATGAGATAATAATTTCTTCCCTACCCCTTTTGCTCAAACTCCCCTTCACTTTATCTCAATTCCGCAGGCCTCTCCGGTAAATCTTTGAAAACCTTGTACACAAGATTGTTCTTGGGGGCTATAAGTGCATAAGCGGTTAAGAAAATCAGCATTAAATCTGTATACAATGAAAGGTTATTCTGATACCAAAGTTCCAATTCTCCTTTGTAGGGTGCAATATTCTTTTTGTAATACTCTTCAAGCGGCATTTTAGTGTCAGACAGCAGTTGTGCTTCATTTCGGAAGACAATTGAGCCGATCCCGGTAAGACCAGGTTTCACATTATAAATAACTGACCTTACATGTTCCGGATAGGGCGCAAAAGTTTTATCTACAAGCGGTCTTGGCCCAACTATGCACATGTCACCTATCAAAACATTTATCAATTGTGGTAATTCATTGATCTTCGAATGTCGGAGGAAGTTACCCATTGGTAAGATACGTGGATCATTTTTGGTTGTATAAAGTCCGGTTCCCAAAGTAGGACTTGCTTTCAACATCGTCGCGAATTTCCAAATCTCAAAATATTTGTTCTTGTATCCAATGCGTTTTTGAAAATAAAAGACATAATGTTCGCCAGTTAATAACAATCCGATACAAACCGGAATGAATAACGGGGAAAGAACTATGAGCGCTATTAAAGCCAATAAAATTCCGAATAGTCGCTTAAAGAAGTGTTTGTACATATTTGCAATGTTAATAAAGGTACAGATTAGCAATTAAATCTAAGTAATGAGAGGTTTTTTAAGTGTGGAGCCCTTGACTTCAGAAACTACATCTTCGAGTCTAGCCCCTTTCCCGTTTCAATATGTTCAAAGTTGGGTAAATAAACTTTCAGCACATCTACAATTGCTGCTTTGGTTACGTTTTGCGATTCGAATAAGTTATGAAGCCGGTCAAAAATATCATCAATCTCCTGGATGCTTCTTTTTTTAGAGTTTTTCACAACACCGAGATTGACAAATGAATCGTTATCCAACTCTTCTTTAGCGGTGAAAAATTCTTCAAATGCCTTTTCTCCACAGGTTTCTGAACCAAAGAAATAAACCGGGTAGCTTTTGGAACTGTCCGTCATCAATAATATCTTTTGTTTTGCCTCTTCTTCTGTTTGACAGATATCTGTTTCCATACCCATACTTTTAAGCAAATCTTTTGCAATTTGATCAAAAGGGATCATATCGCGATCTTCGTCCAGTTTTGGAAAGAAAATATCGCCCGATTCGCCCATGATAGAAGCCATCAGACACAATTCGCCTGATTCCTGAGGTGAGACAAAAAAACGACGAATCCCAAGTGGACATGACCAGGGTTGCTGTTTGTTCATCCGTTCCAGAAAACCCAAAGGTAGACTACCGTTCGAGAAAGCAACATTGGCAAAACGAGCTGTTTTAATGGGTAGCTTGTCAGAATAAGCCATTATTAACTCTTCCATCAATTTTTTGCTGGCACCCATGATGTTGACAGGATTAGCTGCTTTGTCAGTTGAAACGCAGAAGAAATGTTCGGGTGGAAACTTGATCAATAAATCGAGCAATTTACGAGCACGCAGCACGTTATTTTCGATCATGGCTTCGATGGAAAAGATATCCTTCTCGCTACGCACATGTTTATGCGCAGCAAAATTGGCAACAATTTCAAAAGGACCATGTTCCTGGAAAATCTTTTCAAATACGCGGTCCCCGAAATTGACAGGGTAGGTAATGAAGTCATTAGGAATATTGTATTCTGTAGAACTTCTTAAGTCACGAACCAATTCAGTCAGACCGTTTTCGTTAATATCAACAACTACCAGTTTTCGGATGTTGAATTTTAAAATTGCTTTGATATACGAAGATCCAATCGTACCCGCTCCACCAATAACCAAAACTGATTTATTATTAATTCGAGAATTTAGAGCCTTGTCGTATTTTTCAAAATCCTGTTTTAACAGGCTTTCTTTCCTGAATGTAACATGATCCCGGATAAATGAGTCGATATTTAGGTTGAATTTCATAATGGTCTATTTTCTTTTGAATGATTCAAATGTCTTTTGTAACCCTGCCATAGCTGTAACGGGCATTTTATCTATACTTAAGGCGTTCTTAATTTTTTGATTTGATACAAGATATGATTCCGTTAACTTTTTTAGTCGTTCGCTGTTTAAAGGAAGGTGTAATAAGTCTCCAACTCTGGCAATGGCTTTAATTGATTTCGCTGAAATACGCCAGATCCTGGCTTTTTTACTTTGTGACGATGCCATTAATTTGATTAGCTCATTGATAGATAAGGCTTCATCGTCTGCAACCTGGTAGATGCCTGGTTCGATATTTTTTTCAATCAACTGCTGAACGACAAATAAAATATTATCGACAGAGCAGAATGATCTTTTATTTTCAAAAGCCCCAAGCGGCCAGGGTAGTCCTTTTTGTTGGATGTCAAACAAGAGATTCAGATTTCCTTTATTCCCTGGTCCATGAATCATGCACGGTCTTAAAATATATACCTTTTTATCAATATGTACTGGTTCATTCGACTCGTCGCCCCATCGCCCCGTCTCTTTATCGCCCATTCTCCCTTTCGCCTTTTCTCCCTCTCTCCACTTCTCCACTTCACTCAAGATATAACGTTCCGCCTCTAATTTAGATTTGCCATATGGGGTTTTGGGGTTTGGTATTACTTCTTCTGTAAGTTGTTCTCCGGTTACTGAATCTGCAACAGCCTTTACAGAGCTAAAAAGAATAAATTTGCTTGCAGTGGATTTTAAAAAATGCTGAAATATTTTTTGCGTCAGTCCAACATTAATATCAAAATATTCCTGCTCTGATGAAGTGTTTTTAGTGTCGTGGGCTTTGCCAGCAAGGTGGACGATACAGTCTAAGTCTACGCAATCTCCAAGTGCTTCCCATCCAAAGTGTTTGACAACAGAATTTTTTTGAAATATGTCAACCCCGTACAAAATATTTTCACTTAATTTTTTTGTGAGATTTGAACCAATAAAACCGGTGTATCCGGAAATAAGAATTTTCAACATTGGTCTGGCTATTTATGCTTAATAGATTCAATTTCAATTTGCAATAATTTAAGAATAGTTTGTTCATTGTATCGAATATTTGCAAGTTCTCTCGCTTTCGTACCCATTTCTATCAATATTCCACTATCAATTGAACTTAACTGATTAAAAAACGCAATTAATTCATTTTGATTGCTTACATCTAAAGACCAACCAATTCCATTTTCAGACACCATTAATGAAATTTCAGTTTTTGGTTCACCTATAAATAGAATAGGTTTTCCCGCTGATAATAAGTGATATGATTTTGAAGGTACTCCTAAACCATACATTCCATGTGATAAAGAAACTATTCCAATATCGCAATTGGCTAAAATATCATTCTCTTCATTTCTCGAAAAACCACCATCCAAATGTATGTTTTCTAAGTTGTATTTTGTTATGTAGCTTTCTATGTAGGAATGAAGTGCGCCTGTTCCGCGAAAATTGAGACATATTCCTTCGGTATTGCTTAATCTGAAAGCATCTAATAATTCTATTATTCCCTGAACTCTTCCAATATTACCAGCATATTGCAATATTATTTTGCTTGTTTTATTTTTATTGCAAGTTTCTAAAGACGCTTTTTCCGGATTTGACCAATTTGTTACAACTGAAATTGAAGGAGGTTTTTTGGAGTTATTTACCTTGGTTGAAATTATTTCCTTCATATCTCTGCCTATAACAATCAGGTGGTCAGCACATGAATAGGCAGAATCGAAGAGGAACTTTATTGATTTGAAGATGATTGATTTGTCATCTTTGAAAATTCTTGCTGGAATTGTATTTTCGGGAAAAACGTCGTGTACAAGTATATGAAGTTGAAATTTCTTGTATGATTGTATTATTCGGACAAATAGTAATAATGGAGCAGGATTGGTAGCCAAAAGTACTATTTCTCCTTTGTGAATTTTTCTGCACATCAAAAACCCCATTCGCAGACTTATAATCAAAATCTTAATGGTCCTTTGAATTAAGGAATTTTTATTAAGGTTTGGCGATTTTGTTCTAAATATTTCTATCCCGCTTAAAATATTTAAATCATCAATAAATCCTATTTTATTATTGTCATAGAACTCTGGCCCACAAATGACTTTTACTTGATAGCTATTTGCTAGATAGTTTGCAATTCGTGTAAAAATATAAGCTACAGCAGTTTCTTCAGGATAGAATAATTCTGTAACTATCCAAATTTTCTTTTTATCCATCTAATATTATATGGTATGCCAAACAACCCTATTAATATAGTCCGTATAGCTGATAATAATTCTCAATACTTTAGCCGAAACATTTGGCATCGAATAATCGGCAACCGGTCTAAGCGTTTGCATTTGATTTATATTCTGATTTTCAAGAATTACCAGGCCTTGTAAAATCCGATCGTAATTCATTCCTACCATCATTACTGAAGCTTCTTCCATTGCTTCCGGACGTTCATGGGCGTCCCGAATGTTTAAGGCCGGGAAGTTCATGATTGATGATTCTTCTGAGATAGTGCCGCTATCAGACAGTACTGCTTTGGCATTCTTTTGAAGATGGTTGTAATCATGGAATCCCAATGGCTTCATCAATTGAATTAAAGGATGAAATTGAACCCCTTTTTCATTGATTTTATTTCTTGTACGTGGATGAGTTGAAACAATAACCGGTAATTGATATTTTTCTGCAACGTGATTCAATACCTTAATCAGTTTGTCAAAGTTATCTGAATTGATATTCTCTTCGCGATGAGCTGATACCACAAAATAGTTGCTTTTTTTGATCGAAAGCCTTGCTAAAACATCCGAACCGTCAATCTGATTCATGTTCGCATGTAGCACTTCAAACATTGGGCTTCCTGTTTTAATAATACGGTCGGCCGGTAAACCTTCTCTTAGAAGATATTCACGTGCAATATCGCTATAAGTGAGATTGATATCCGAAATGTGATCTACTATTCTGCGATTGGTTTCTTCTGGTACACGTTGGTCGAAACATCGGTTCCCTGCTTCCATATGAAAAATTGGAATATGTCTTTTCTTGGCAGGAATCGCACAAAGACAACTGTTGGTATCTCCTAAAACCATGAAGGCATCCGGTTGTTCTTGTTCAAGTACAGGGTCAATGTTGATAATAATCTGGCCAATTGTCGCAGTAGCATTGACTCCGGCCGCATTCAGAAAATGATCTGGTTTTCGTAATCCCAGGTCTTTGAAGAATACTTCATTTAATTCGTAATCGTAATTCTGGCCGGTATGAACGAGGATATGTTCAATACTCTCTGATTCGTCCAGTCTCTTAATTACCTGAGATAGACGTATAATTTCGGGGCGGGTGCCTACTACTGTAAGGACTTTAAGTCTTTTCATTTTTGGTAGAATAGAACGCAGATGACGCTGATTTTACGGATTTGCGCTGATTTTAAATATTGAATTGAATGCTGATGACGCTGATTGAAAAAGATCAATACTGATTTATTTTATTTGTTTAAATCAGTTTGATCTGCGCTATCGGCGTTCTATTTTTAAACTTTTTCGAAGTAGGTATCCTGATCGTTTGCATCAAAATGTTCATTGATCCAGAAAATCGTGTAAAGCTCTTCTTCGCCAATATTGGTGATATTGTGCGAATACCAAACAGGCATGTCAACAAATGAAGGTTGGGACCCATCCAAATCAAATGAAATCACTTTATCTGTTCCGATACGGCGAATGTCAATTCTTGCCTTACCCTTAATAACTGCAAAACGCTCAGCTTTTCGCGTATGAAAATGATTGCCACGGGTTATTCCAGCAATAGTGGTCGAAAATGAAACCTGACCACCGCTGTGTAGCTTTACTGTTTCAACAAAGCTGCCCCGACTGTCAGTATTCAGCTTCAGTTGAAATGGGAAAAATGAGGCGTGATCGATATAGCAGAGAAACGTATTGAATAAATTTCTGTCGAATGAAATGTCCAGATTTGGAAGGATCCCTTTGTCGAAATAGTTTTCTTTGAAGGTAGTCAGCTTTTGTAATAACGCAGTAACTTTTATTTCAGAAGTATGTGGAATGACTATGGTTTCACAGTGTAACACTGTGTTATTACTCTGTGTTCCACTGTGGTCTTCAATTTTATCAATGAAATGCCTAACCAATTCGTTCACGTAAATCAGTTTCATTTCACCATCCACCTCAATTTTAGGTGTTTCGTTGTGCGTGAGCTGGTGGCTAAATGTTGCGACAACCGAGTTGTAATAGGGGTTTCCAAACGGACCATATACATTGGGAATAATCAGCCCGGTAAATTTTGCATTGTTCTGTTTGGCCCATTTTTCGAACAACTCTCGTCCCTCTTTTTTCGATTTTCCATACAGGTTATCCCGCTCCTCCTGGGTACTCGATGAAAAAAGGATGTGAGGGGTTGAGTTTGTTGCTTCGCAGGCTCCGATCAGTTGTTTTACCAATCCGATGTTCGTTTGATAAAGAACTTCCGGATCGTTGTGGCGATTCATCGCTGCCAGGTGAACAATCGCGTCGCAGCTTTTCACAAACGCTTTTAATTTGCTTTCATCCGAAAAATAAGCATCCTCAAACGGGATTCGTTCAAATTTTTCGGGTTGTAATCCCAGTGTATTGAACAGGTGCGTTCCTACAAATCCTGACTGGCCGGTAATTCCTATTTTTAGCATAGATATATTTAATAGTACGCAGATGACGCAGATTATTCAGATCTACGCAGATTTTTATTGATATTTGAAAATGCTTTTCGTCTAACTTCAGGCTTCTTTCCGAAATTTAGCAGTAATCCAACTTCGATATCAGTAGCTTTAAGATAATTGATTAGTTGAAGTTCGTGATTTTCACAAAGTGTCTCTGCCGCCTTTAATTCTATTATGATTTTGTTTTCAACAAACAGATCAGCAAAATATTCACCGACCAATTCGGAATCGTAATAAACATTAATTGGCTTTTGTCGCTCAACATTAAAACCGGCCTTTCCTAGTTCAAATTTCATTGCTTTCTCATAAACCTTTTCCAGAAAGCCATATCCTAACTTGTTGTAAACTATATAGAACCGACTGATAATTTTAGCGGTTACCTCCTGGTATAAATATTCATTCACCATTTTAACTGCGCCAATCCTTTAAATCTGCGTCTTCTGCGTTCTTTTTACCTACTCTGGATATTGCAAACTTTCTTCCCCTAATATATCTCTTCTGATCATCGGTAATTTCATTAACAACTCTTTAGTACCTTCCACATCAAGGCGATGCGTGTTGTGCGAGTGATAGTCTTCAATAACAGAAACTTTTTCTTCTCCTTCGGTGAAGTAGCTCGCATAATTCAGATCACGGTTGTCGGCAGGTACCCTGTAGTAATTTCCCATGTCGAAGGCTTTCGCCATTTCTTCGCGGTTGACAAGTGTTTCGTACAATTTTTCTCCATGACGCGTTCCGATTACCCTTATCTTGCTTTTTGACTGGTATAATTCAATCAATGCCTTCGCCAAATCACCGATCGTTGAGGCCGGCGATTTTTGAATGAACATATCCCCGTTTTTACCATGTTCAAAGGCATAAAGCACCAGGTCAACCGCATCTTCAAGTGTCATCATAAACCGGGTCATATTGGCATCTGTAATTGTAAGGTCCTTGCCTGCTTTAATTTGCTCAACGAACAATGGTATAACTGAACCACGCGATGCCATTACATTTCCATAGCGCGTGCCACAAAAAACAGTATCAGTATCTTTCACCATGGACCGCGCTTTGGCTTGCATCACCTTTTCCATCATTGCTTTAGAGATTCCCATTGCGTTGATTGGATAGACCGCTTTATCAGTGCTCAGCACAATCATTCGCTTAACGCCATATTCAAAAGCAGAATCAAGTACATTTTGTGTGCCTAATACATTCGTATTCACCGCTTCAACCGGAAAAAACTCGCAGGACGGGACTTGTTTTAGAGCTGCCGCATGAAATATATAATCCACACCTCGCATCGCATAGTCGACACTGCGTTTGTCCCGGACATTCCCAATATAAAATTTCACCTTCGGATTATTCAACCGATGACGCATATCGTCCTGTTTTTTTTCGTCACGCGAAAAAATACGGATCTCTTTGATATTTGTATCTAAAAAACGGTTGAGTACAGCATTGCCAAAGGAACCTGTTCCTCCGGTAATAAGTAAGGTTTTGTTTTTAAACATTCAATTATAATTTAATCAGCATATTGTATAACTTCTGTGTTTGTGCAATTGGAGTTTTAAAATTTAAAATGAAAGATTTCGCGTTAGCTCCAAAACTATCTAATTCATTAGATGGCTTCTCACAAATTTCTACTATTTTATCTTTCATATCATCAATTGTTTCACCATCAAAGAAATATAAATAATCATAGTATTCTAATGGAATACTAGGCAGCTTATACATCAGCGTTGCTTTTCCAGAAGCCAGATACTCCATCGTTTTAGAAGGGAAAAAATATCTAACTTTTGGAATAATTGGCTTTAAGGGGTTTATTAATAATGTCACTTCGCTTTGCTTCTTTTGTAATTCTGATTTTGTTAAATTTTCAAAATAGCTTATTCTAAAATCTTTTTCTGATGCTTCTTTAATATATTTCAATGCATTACCATGACCTGTAAACCAAAGCCTATAGTTATTATTTTTTATTTTTGAAAAGGCCGAAAGTAGATCAAGTATGCCTTGAGAAATATCAAGATTCCCAGAATACATGATCTTTCTAACATTCGAATATTCAATAATTGAAGATGGGGAAATGAATGTATTGTCAAAAATTCCCTCTATTTTTTCCCATGGACGTAGTCTGATATCAATTTTTTCAACCATGAAGTCACTTAAAAGCACAAAGGAATCAATTTTTTTTATGGCTAATCTAATGATTATACTATCTAAATATTTTAAAATACGATGTATAAAACTATTTTTATCTGACATATATTGAGGCAAATCAGGGACGATTAGGCATAATTTAATATTTGGATTTATTTTTTTCACAAGTACTGCAGTAAGTAAAAAAGGGGTGTGTATTGCATATATTAGTAATACTTTTTTTTCTTCACTACTAATTTTTGCCCATAAATTTACATAGTAAAAGGTGGAGTAAAATCTAGAAATAATTTTTAATCCAATAATATTACAAAACCCAATGTTAAGATCTAATGCCCCTGCAGAATGTGAAAATCGTTCAGTTCTCACATTCAATTTTTTGTATCCGTTTGGGAAAGCTCCGATGTACAAAGAGTTTAAAAGTTTGATAGATTTTTTATTATGAAAGTCAAGTCCCTTTACCAGAGACCATTGTAAATTATTAGCAGCAAAATCAATTCTACCAATACTTTGTCCAATTATTTCTTGTTCCAAATGCTCAGGAAATAAACCACAAAGAAACGCTAAATCCATATAAATATATTAAAATATGATCGAATATGTAATTAAGAAATGTATTTTTCTACTACTTTTATTTACAATAATTCAAAATTTAGTTTTTTTTTAAAAAGCAAATATCGCATTATCAATATTACTTTAAAAGAATAAAATTATATTTATTTTTAGGAATTGAAATACATTTGTCGATATTTTCTATTTTGATGAGTAAGATAAGTTTTGATAGTGTCCTGCTATTGCAAAAGAAATTGCAAAAAGATACTGAGGAACAATCAAAGATCCACTTGATAAAAATCCAAATATTAATACAGCACAAGCAGTGTATTTATAGGTTAGATTAGCAAAAACAGGAATTAAAAGAATGGATAAAAGCATAGCACATCCAGGGATTAACCCATATCCTAGAAAAATAATAGAAAAAGCGTCGGAACCCTGCAATGCAAAATTCACATTCTTCAGTTCCATAGTTGAAGGTAAAAGGCCTTTACCAAAGGGTCCAAGTTCGGAAATTGAAGATAATGAGGTTCTTATGCCTTCTAATCTTAATTCATAAGCGGGAATTTCTTTCGAGAGATAATCGTGAAACTGGAAATCGGTAAAAATAACAATCAGAAGAAAAGAAATAAATAAAGTGAGAAATATTAAAAAGAAAAATGGTCGAATGGATAGTCGATAGAGACTAGGAAGTTTCTTTTTTACAAAAAATTCTAAAAACAGAACAGGTATAAATAATAGCAGGAACTTTGATTGCGAAAAAAATATTAAGATGAAAACAATTAGTTTTAAATATCTTGGAAAATTTACGCCTTCTTGAATTATATAAGGAAAGGTTAGACACAAAAAAAACGCCATTGGACCAGACTCAATCCAAAGTCCTGTATATCTAGGTATAAAACTAATAACACCTGGTTGTATTGTATATCCGGAATTTACATGAAACGGAATGTTGCTGTGTATCATAGTGTACTGCGGAAATCCAGTGTAATACAATAGAAGTTGCAATAGGATATACCCAAAATTTAACATCAATGTTAAATGCAGAAAGCTATTGAATGACCTTATATTTTTTTCATTACTTATTACGGTGTTTATAAAGAAAAAAGCATATATGGAAGATAGTATGTAAGCAAAGTCTAAGAAATAGAATGTTCTATCAAAAAAGAAGCCAAAAATTGGAACCAGTAAAGAGATTAGTAAATTTATCAATAGTAATAAATTCCACTTATTTAGATGAAAACTGAAATCTTTGTATATCAGAAAAGGAAGAGCAAATAACCTCGGCTGAACAAATATGCCAGAGACCCAAGCACTAATTGAATAACTTGGAAAAATATTGAAAAAAAGATTTATTTTATATTTACTGATTTTCATTATATATTTCCTTGATATTAGTATAGGGAGCTTCTAAAAATTCGTTTTTTTAATATTCTTCAGTCAAATTTTTCTTACCAAAGCGGAATTTGATCTTTCTGTATTTTAGGCAATCTTCAGACTGGAATGAAAAGACCTATTTTTTGGTCTTTTTTGGAGAAAAATTATCTGATTCTTTCAATTTCCGCTCGCTTATATATTTGTTTTACAGATTTTAAGCAGTTCTTCTGATCAATTGTTCGTATCTGAAAATATTGTATGTCAGATTGATTAATCCCAAG
>Ga0209430_1001609_pt1 | contig 16261 bp, 17 predicted proteins | sample BarGraIncub1133A_FD_184504 | JGI IMG/M metagenome (GOLD analysis project Ga0209430, IMG submission 184504) | Arctic peat soil microbial communities from Barrow, Alaska - Barrow Graham LP Incubations 11-33A (SPAdes) (version 2) | ecosystem: Environmental > Terrestrial > Soil > Wetlands > Peat... | reverse complement strand
ATGGCAAACAATAATTAAAAATGGGGGATATTTTATTATGAAATACACTGCAGTAATTTTTGATTTAGATGGAACGCTAGTAAATTCACTTGAGGATTTGGCGGATAGTGCAAACGAAGCTTTAGCCAAATATGGTTTTAATGGACATCCTTCTGCTGCATACAAAAAATTCATTGGAAATGGTCTTAGGCAGCTAGTAAAAAATGCATCTCCAAAAGACACAGACGAGTGCCTTATTGATTCTATTTTGCAGGATTTAAGAATTATATATAACAAAAACTATCTAAATAAAACACGCCCATATGATAAAGTTCACAGTATGTTAGATGCACTTAAAGAGTTAGGGATAAAAATGGCTGTATGCTCAAATAAGCCTGATATACTAACTAATGAGATTATTGAAAAAATAATAGGGAAAGAATATTTCGATGTAATCTTTGGAGAACGGGAGGGGATTCCTAGAAAGCCAGACCCAACTTCACTACTTGAAGCAGCTAGATATCTCGAAGTTGAGCCTGATAAAACTATTTATTTAGGAGACTCGGGTGGTGACATGATTTGCGCAAAAAATGCTGGAATGTTTGCTGCGGGAGCATTGTGGGGATTTAGGGATAAGGAAGAACTAGTTGAATGTGGAGCACAGATTTTATTCTCCCACCTGATGGAGTTAGTGGAGTATATAAAGCTGTCAGAAAGGTCGTGAATTTGACAGGTGATTTTATCGTATAAAATTACATTTCACACTTGACACAATAATACAAGATTGTATATAATTTTATAATTGGACGTAAGTACGGCGTTAACGTAATGAACTAAGAGCCCCACTTTTGGGGAATTAGGGTGGTACCGCGTGAGATAATCTCTCGTCCCTTTATTTTTGGGGATGGGAGTTTTTTGTTTTTGTTTTAAACTTAATCATATTAAAGCTAATGACAATTAGATGCAGTACTCTTGCACAAATATAGAAAAATCAAAATATTGAAAGGATGAATACTATGCAAAAACTAGGATTGAATGAGCTGAGAGAACGTTATCTTAATTTTTTTGAAAGCAAGGGTCATTTGAGATTGCCAAGTGCGCCATTAGTTCCCAAAAATGACCCAAGCCTTTTACTTATTAATTCAGGAATGGCACCTTTAAAACCATATTTCACTGGTCAAGAGGAGCCACCTAGAAAAAGGATTACTACATGCCAAAAGTGTATTAGAACACCTGATATTGAAAATGTAGGTAAGACTGCTCGGCATGGTACTTATTTTGAAATGCTCGGAAATTTTTCATTTGGAGATTACTTTAAAAAAGAAGCTATTTCTTGGGCATGGGAGTTTGTAACAGAGGATTTAAAAATGCCTGTAGACAAGCTTTGGGTTACAATATATGAGGATGATGATGAGGCATTTGACATCTGGCATAATTCGATAGGCTTGCCTGCTGAGAGAATTGTCAGAATGGGCAAAAAAGATAATTTCTGGGAACATGGCACAGGCCCATGCGGACCATGCTCTGAAATATATTTTGACAGAGGACCTGAAAAGGGATGTGGAAGCCCAGATTGTAAGGTGGGTTGTGAATGCGACCGCTATGTAGAGTTCTGGAACAACGTATTTACCCAGTTTAACAGAGATGAACAAGGAAACTATAAACTGCTAGCACATCCCAATATTGATACAGGTATGGGGCTAGAAAGACTAGCCTGCATATCACAGGGTGTGGATAACCTTTTTGAGGTTGATACAATTCTAAATATATTAACTTATATTTGTAAAATTGCAGGTGTCGACTACAAAAAATTAGAAAAAACTGACGTTTCAATCCGTGTAATCACAGACCATATCAGAAGTACAACGATGATGGTTTGCGATGGCGTTCTTCCATCAAATGAAGGAAAAGGATATGTGCTGAGAAGACTTTTAAGAAGGGCTGCAAGACATGGTAGACTTCTTGGCATCAACAAACCCTTCCTATATGATGTTGCAATGGTTGTTATAAATGAATCAAAAGAGGCTTATCCTGAACTAGCAGAGAAGGCAGAATATATAAAGAAGGTTGTTAAAATAGAAGAAGAGCGTTTTGAAACAACTGTTGACCAGGGTATAGTTATACTTAACGACTTTATTACAGAAATAAAGTCAAAAAATGAAACTACTATCCCAGGTGAAATGGTATTTAAGCTCCATGATACATTTGGATTCCCTTTAGACTTGACAAGAGAAATAGCAGAGGAAAATGGACTTAGCATAGATGAAGAAGGTTTTAAAAAGGAAATGGATGCTCAGAAGAAGAAAGCTAGGGATGCCCACAATAGTAAAGATACTTCTGCATGGGCGGATAGCGTATTTGATAAGCTTGATAAGAGTTTAAAAACTACTTTTGTAGGCTATAACGATACTTCTACCGACTCAAAAATTTTATATATTGTTAAAGATGGAGAGCTTGCTGAGGTTGCTCAAGAGGGCGATAATATAACAATTATACTTGATAAAACAACTTTCTATGCCGAGAGTGGTGGACAAGTTGGAGATACAGGGACTATTTCTACGAAGAATGGTTCAGTGAAGATAGAAGACTGTACCAAAACTGCAGATGGCAAATTTCTTCACACTGGCGTTGTAGAAAATGGCTTAATTGAGAATGCTACAGCTGCTAAAGTACAAATTGATTTAAAGAGAAGAATGGCTATTTCAAGAAATCATACAACAACTCACCTTTTGCACAAGGCGCTTAGAACAGTTTTAGGTGATCATGTTCATCAGGCTGGATCATTGGTTGAACCACACAAATTGAGATTTGACTTTAGCCACTTCTCAGCGATGACAGACGAGGAACTGAAAGCTGTTGAGGATATGACGAATGATGCAATTTTGAGCAGTTTGACAGTTAATGTAACTGAAATGCCTATTGATGAAGCTAAAAAACTTGGAGCTATGGCTTTGTTTGGAGAAAAATATGGAAATACAGTTAGAGTGGTAAAGGTTGCGGATTACAGTATAGAATTTTGCGGGGGAACTCATATAGATAATACATCTCAGGCTAGTTTGGTAAAGGTCCTTGGCGAGAGTGGCGTGGCAGCAGGTGTAAGGAGACTCGAAGCCCTTACTGGTGATGGTGCCATAAAGTACTATGCTGAGAAAGAAAATATGTTAAATGAGGTTGCACAAGCTCTGAAGGCTTCACCACAAGACAGTCTGAAAAAAGTGGAGAGTTTAGGACATGAACTAAGGAGTGCAGAGAAAGAAATTGAAAAACTACGCAATAAGCTAGTGAGTGGGGAAACAGAGGATATTATTGCAAACGCTGCTGATGTTAAGGGCATAAAGGTGGTTATTGCACGTTTTGATACACTAGACATTGAAGGCCTCAGAAATACTGGGGATATGCTTAAAAATAAGATAGCTTCAGGTGTAGTTGTCCTGGGATCAAGCCATAATGATAAAGTAAGCTTTATTGTAACTGCAACCAAAGATGTTATGGCAAAAGGAATTCACTCTGGAAATATAATTAAAGAAGTGGCAAAAATAGCTGGTGGCGGAGGCGGTGGCCGTCCTGATATGGCTCAAGCTGGAGGTAAGGATATTTCAAAAATTAACGAAGCACTAAAGGCAGCTATTGCTGTAATTGACTCACAAATTAAATCGTGATGTAATAGTATTGGTTAAATCGATATTTGAAGAAATAAAAACCATGAAGGAGGAGATCAAATGGATGATTGTATTTTTTGCAAAATAATAAACAGGGAAATACCTTCAAAATCGGTATTTGAATCTGACAAGATTTATGCTTTTCATGATATAAACCCAGAGGCACCTGTTCATGTACTGATTGTACCAAAACAGCATATTACTTCCCATAATGAATTAACTACTGAGAATGTTGATATCATGATGGATATTCATTTGGCTGCAAATGAAATTGCAAAGCAGCTAAAGATATCTGATAGCGGTTATAGGCTTATAAATAACTGTGGTGTTGATGCCGGTCAAACGGTATTTCATTTACATTATCACCTTATTGGAGGAGTGCCAATGGGTTCTAAAATATTGTAGCTGTTTTATATTTTAGCGGTTATGCTATAGAATTCGTGAAAATGGTAGTAATTGCTAGAGTTTGGTAGATTATATAATATAAAAAAGGTATTCGTGGTCTACTTTTATTAAATAAGGGTTGACACATTTTTGAAATTTAATATATAATATATTGTGTGCTGTATTTAGCTTGATTCCCTATAGTATGTTTTGAATGTACTACGGCTTATTCCCGGCACAATTGTTACAATCGGAGGGAGGGAAGTTGTATGTCTGAAGTAAGAGTAAAAGAGAATGAGTCTTTGGATAGTGCTCTCAAAAGGTTTAAAAGATCTTGTGCTAAGTCAGGTGTTTTAGCTGAGGTTAGAAAAAGAGAACATTACGAGAAGCCTAGTGTTAAGAGAAAAAAGAAATCTGAAGCTGCAAGAAAAAGAAAATTCAAATAGTACCGTGACAATAGGAGATATTTGTTATGTCACTAAAAGATTTGCTTATTCAGGATTTTAAAATAGCCATGAAGAATGCAGATACAGTTTCAAAAACAGTCATTCAAATGGCCAGGTCGGCAGTGCTACAGGTTGAAAAGGACATGAAGGTCACCCTTGACGATGATGGTATAGTTGAGATTATTGCTAAAGAAGTTAAAAAAAGAGTTGACACCTTACCTGACTTTGAAAAGAGCGGTAGGCAGAATCTTATAGATAATCTAAAGGCTGAGATAGAGGTTTTGAAAAAATATTTACCACAGCAGTTGAGTGAAGATGAGATTGAAGAGATTATAAAGAAAGCGATTTCTTCGTCTGGTGCCACTTCTGCTAAGGATATCGGAAAGGTAATGCAGGCTGCAATGCCTGAAACCAGAGGCAAAGCCGACGGTAAAGTGGTTAGTCAAATAGTTAAAAAGTTATTAGGATAAAAAAGAGCTCGGTTTCGTGACCGAGCTCTTTTTTTATCGATATATGTTCTAAGGAACCATAGCAGGTCGTCAATAGGATAATGGTTGAAAGAAAATGCCAGTTTACTATCTAATTTCATGGGAGAAAGAATTATGGCAATAGAGATAGAAAAAAAGTTTCTTGTAAAAAATGATCAATATAAAAGCTCAGCTGATTCAGCCTTGTTCAGGCAAGGATATTTAAGTGTAAAAGCTGAAAGGACAGTTAGAGTAAGAAGTTATAATGGAAAAGGGTTTTTGACAATAAAGGGGAAAACTCAGTCTTGCAGTAGGGAAGAATATGAATATGATATTCCTGCCCTTGATGCGGAAAGAATGCTTGATAATTTATGCATACGACCTATAATAGAAAAGGTAAGGTACTTCCTCACATACGAAGGCTATAAATGGGTTGTTGATGAGTTTTTAGGTGAGAATTTAGGACTTGTTGTAGCAGAGATAGAACTAGAGAGCGAGCAGCAAATATTTGGAAAGCCTGAATGGATAGGAAATGAAGTTACATCAGAGAGTAGATATTTTAACTCAAATCTTGTCAATAATCCTTATAAGGAATGGTAACGATTATGGAATGTAGAGAGAAATGTGGAGCTTGCTGTATATCACCATCTATAACCTCAGCCATCCCTGGCATGCCAAATGGTAAGCCGGCTGGAGTTAGGTGCATTCAGCTAACAGAACAGAATAAATGTAAGCTTTTTGAAAAGTCTGATAGACCAAGAGTTTGTGGGAGTCTGAAGCCATCTAAAGAAATGTGTGGACTTTCTCAAAGTGATGCATTTAAATATTTAAATATGCTGGAAGATCAAACAAAGTGAATTTGTCATGGAGGTAACAATATGGATAAAATTTTAGTGTTTATGTATAATGATATGGCTGATTTTGAAATAACCTTTGCCACTCATTTATTAGGGCATGAATTGTCAAAACAAATAGTTCCTTGCGCATATGATAATAAGCCTATTAAGAGCAAGGGCGGTATGATATATATGCCAGCTATTACCGTAGCTGAAGCGATTATAGAGGATTATGCCGGTCTATTGATACCAGGAGGCTGGAATATTATTGTAAAAGATGAGATGATTTCTTTAATAAATAAATTTTTCGAAAGTGACAAATTGCTCGCAGCAATATGTGCTGGACCAATGTTTCTTGCAAAGGCAGGCATATTGAGCAAGGTAAAATATACTACATCTATAGTTGAATGGGATCAAACAAGAAGAGAGCAATTTAATAATGAAGATGATCCGTTCCCAAGAGGAAATTTCATTAACACCAGAGTAGTTAGAGATAAAAATGTAATTACCTCTAAAGGTATTTCGTTTGTTGATTTTGCAATTGAACTAGCAGATTATTTTGGCCAGTTTAAGGACGAGACTGAAAAACAGGAATTGTATAACAACATAACGAATCGTTAATAAAGATGTGTACTAATTGTAGTATTTAGAGTTTTCATGTACATTGCAATGGGGAGATAAGGTTTATGAGTAAAACAGTTTTGGTTACAGGTGCGTCAAGAGGAATAGGATATGAAATTGCAAAGCTGTTTGCAGTGAATGGTTATAATGTTGCTATAAACTATAACAAAGATAAGAAGGCTGCTGACCTCTTGTTTAAGGAATTACTTGAGTCAGAGTGTAGCGTAATGGTAGTGCAAGCAGATGTAAGCAGCAAGCAGCAGGTTGATGGCATGATAAGTCTTGTTAATGAGCAGTTTGGTTCAATCGATATTTTAGTGAATAACGCAGGAATTGCAGGGCAGAGGCTTTTTACTGATATCTCAGAGCAAGAATGGGATAGAATGTTTGATGTTAATGTTAAAGGTATGTTCCTGTGCTGCCAAGGTGTTTTGCCTTCAATGATAAGAAATAGATTTGGCAAAATAATAAACATATCATCTGTTTGGGGTATAACAGGAGCGTCGTGTGAAGTCCATTATTCGGCATCAAAAGCGGCTATTATTGGCTTAACTAAAGCATTAGCAAAGGAACTTGGACCGTCTAACATACATGTAAATTGTGTCGCGCCAGGTGTAATTGATACTGATATGAATGCTGATTTGGATAGTCTTGCATTGGGCGATTTAAAGGAGCAAACTCCTCTTGGATCGATTGGAAGATGTATAGATGTGGCAGAGACAGTTCTTTTCTTGGCTTCTGAAAAATCCAACTTTATCACGGGACAAGTTATTAGCCCTAACGGAGGATTTTTAATATAGATTTAGATATAGATTTTATTTGATTTTTATGGTATAAATATACTTGTAACTTAAACATGACAAGTAATATACTATGCTAGTGATATTTCTAATAATTATAAGGTGGTGGATTCAAGTGGGCACAGACCCTTATCCCAGTAGATACTGCGATGATAATTACATAATTTCTGGGAGGAATATGTGCACCTTGTGTATAGATTAGGTGGTAAACTATGTCCTCCCTAAGAATGGAGGACTTTTTTATGCTTTCAATACCTTTTTTTCCAGAGAAGAAACAGGTTGTACAAATTAAACCCCCTGTAGCCGAAATTAGAAAAATAGAATTTAATGGACTTACATGGATAGACATTACTAAGCCAACAAAAAAAGAAATTGATATGTTGGAAGAAAAGTATGAGTTTCATGAATTGCCTTTGGAGGATTGCTTAACTGAGCATCAGCGTTCCAAGGTGGATGAATACGATGATTATTGCTTCATAGTAATGCATTTTCCACGCTACCGCAAGGAGACTATGAGGATTGATTCTGAAGAAATGGATATTTTTTTGGGTCACAATTATTTAATAACTTTACACGAGGGTGAGCTGAAACCTCTAGTTGCTTTTTCATGCATGTGTGAGTCAAAGCTTGAGGCTAGAGAAAATTTTATGGCTGAGGGTTCAGCACTGCTACTATATGAAATTATTAAAAGACTTTTCGACTATTGCTTTCCTATGTTAGACAAAATAGGAACAATGTTGGATGGCCTGAATAAGACGACTTTTAAACAGCAATCGAGAGAAAAGCTTGAAGAAATTTCTAGAGCAAAGATGCAGATTATTAATTACAGAAGAATAATTAAACCTCTCAGACCAGTTATATTGACTCTTGAGAAAGTTATTAGAAGATATCTCCCGGAGGATATGGAGATGTATTTTGATGATATTACCGATAAGGCTGAAAAAGTATGGGACATGCTTGAAAACTATAAAGAGGTTGTAGAAGCTATAGATGGTACTTATGAGTCTTTGACTTCTTATAAGATGAATAGTTTAATGAGAACTTTCACTATTTTGCAGGTTGCAATTTTACCGATGATATTAGTTAGTGGACTGTTTTCTATGAATGTAAAAGGAATTCCGATGTCGAATTTTTACAATGCTTTTTGGGTGGTTTTTGGAATGATATTTGTGCCAACGTCCATTATTGCATGTTTAATGTTTTTCAAGCGTAACAAGTGGTTCTAATGGGGGAATAGTATAATGGACAATGCTTCAGGAGTTAGAAACTTTTTTGAATACCTTCCGGCGAGTATTACGTTTCACAAATTAAAAAATGAAGGACTAGCTCGAATAATATTTGTGCTTGTCCTTTTTTGCCAATTAATAGGCAGCTATGTTCAATATAAGGTTCTAAATTTAATATCTACAGATGATCTTGGTATACTGTATTCAACTCTGACAATGGGCACGGCGTCTTCTTCGAAAGAAACATCACAACCTACCGAACATATTCTGTATCTTTTGCTGATTGTATTGGGTACAACACTATTAGTGAAACTGGTTTCAAATTTATTTTTTGCAGTATATATGCACTCATATATATCAGAACTCAGAGGTAAAGACACAGGTTATATAGCCAGCTTTAAAGGTGTATTTAAGCATATATGGCGTTTGATTTGCTACAATATTATTTTTGGATTATTGGTATTGATAGGATTAATGTTTTTCATTGTTCCTGGAGTTATCGCTTATGTTATTTTTGTTTTCGGATTTTGCTATATATTGGATCTTAAATTAAAAATATCAGATGTTATGACCGCGAGCAGTGAGATTACCAGAGGTAAAAAAACTCAAATAGTTAGCGTTTTTGCAGGTTTCTTTCTTTTGTTTGAATCACCGATACTGCTGTTACTCTCTGGAAGTTCATTGGGGATAGCATATGCAGCATCATTTTTCAGCACTATCGCAAGTTTGATTTTACAAAGGCTGATTGTAAAGATTTACATGGATTTAGAGTATAAAAAGGGAATTACTACTAAGTAATTAATTATAAACACTATACTTCATTTTAGCTTACAACAAAACTTTTTTGAAATTTCACTCCAGCAGAGTTTGTAATTTAGTGGGGGCTCGATATATGGATTTACGACATGTGTTTCGAAAACTTAAAATGGGGGAAAATCAGGTTTCAGATGATGATTATGAACTTAGCCGAAGGAGATTTATAGTTGAAGGATGTTTAGCAAACTCAGTTTATACATTAACCAGTGGAGCTTTTTTGGTTGGGTACGCAAGTTATTTAGGTGCAAATGATCAGTTTAACGGTATAATTATGGCGCTTCCTTTGCTTACGTGTGTATTGCAAATGTTTAGCCCACTTTTTCTTGAGAAACTGGCCAGCAGAAAAAAACTTATAATTGCTTTATGTTTTTTTTATAGAATATTGCTAGGCTTGATGGTACTTATACCTATTATAACAGATAATAAATCAGCTAGACTATTGCTTCTTGGAGTTATGTATTTTACAGCTTATTCAGCCGTTAGTTTTATAAACCCTGCCGCTGGAAGTTGGATAATTAGTTTAGTGCCAGAAAAAATTAGAGGGAGATATTTTGGTCTGAGGGATATGTTCATATTATCTTCATCTGCAGTGCTCTCGCTTGTAATGGGAGGAGTACTTGATGCATTTAGATCCCAGTCAAGAGTACTTTTGGGGTTTATCGTTGTATTTTCGATAGCGTTGGTCGTAGTTGTTTTGAATTTTTTAGTGCTGAGAAAAATTAAAGAGCCAGCAATTGTGCCTCTAAAACAAAGCTTGAATTTGAAAATTATGTTGGCAATGCCTTTAAGGAATGAGCAATTTCGAAAGGTTGTTATCCTTAACATAGTATGGAATTTAACTGCTCAAATAGCAATACCATTCTTTTCTGTTTATATGGTTACTGGATTAAAACTATCTTATACTTTTATAATGGTAGCCGGAATTATTATGTCCTTTTCTCAGGCATTGTCTGCTAAAATATGGGGGAAACTATCAGATAAGTTTGGCTGGGAGGTTACTACTGTTTCTTCAATTGGCATGATTGGTGTATGCCATATAATGTGGATGTTTGTTAATCACAGCACATATTTACTACTAATTCCTATAATTCAAATAATTGCTGGAATAGCTTGGGCTGGAATTAATTTATCATTATTCAATATACAGTTTAAATATGCACCACAAGAAGGTAGAACAATTTTTATAGGCTTCAATGCTGCATTAGGAGGCTTGTCAGGTTTTTTAAGTGCGTTGATAGGAGCAACTTTAATTGGTGCTTTAAGCGGTATCAAAATAAATATAGGGGTGACTGTGCTAGATAATATGTTGTTTCTTTTTGGATTATCTGGTCTGTTGATTGTGGGCTGCGCTGTGTTTGCTTCATATATTTTCAACGTGAAAAGAAAATCATTATCTTAATAAGTTTTTAAAAATGGGCAATTAACTCAGCTGATAGAGTGCTTCCTTGACGTGGAAGAAGTCGGGGGTTTGAGTCCCTTATTGCCCACCATCTAATTTTTACTTGCTTTTATAAAGCAAGTTTTTTATAAAAAACAGTTAATAAATCTTCTTCTCCTTTCATATTAATATAAGTATAAACAGAGTTCTTAGCTAAACTATTTTAAATTAGTATGAAAGAAAAGAGAATGATTAATGCTGCAAAACATTATAATACTGGTGTTGAGCTTAGGAATAATACTTCTGGGCTGTGAATTGTTTACGAATGGGATAGAGTGGTTAGGTAAAAAATTAAAGTTGGGAGACGGTGCTGTAGGAAGTATTCTTTCCGCTGTAGGTACTTGCTTACCTGAAACATTAATACCTATTATTGCTATACTCTTTTCAAAAAATCAAGTGGATTCAGTTGAAATAGGTATAGGAGCAATTGTTGGGGCACCTTTTATGCTATCAACTCTTGCATTTTTTATAACAGGGTTAAGTGTAATAATCTTCGCCAAAAGACGCAAAACGAAGTTTGAATTAAATGTGGATCTGAATGTACTCAGCAGGGATATTTCTTTCTTTGTAATTGTGTATACTAGTGCAATTGTAGCATCATTTATACCCTCCAGTTTTGCAAAAAATATAGTAGCTATTTTGCTTATAGCTTGCTACATATTTTATGTTGTAAAAACTGTTAATAATGATAAAGCTAGTGATGGTGATCTAGATGAACTAATATTTGCAAGAGTATTTAACACTAAAAACACCAAAATGGTTATTTTTCTTCAGGTTTCATTAGCTCTAGGTGCTATCATAATTGGCGCGGGGCTGTTTGTAAACAACATTGAGGTAGTATCAAAGGCACTCAGTGTTTCTACACTGGCATTATCTATAATAATTACGCCAATAGCAACAGAACTCCCTGAGAAGTTTAATAGTATTATCTGGATTAGCAAAAGCAAAGACACTCTTTCATTAGGAAATATAACTGGAGCAATGGTTTTCCAAAGCTGTATTCCTGTGTCTATAGGTATTATTGCCACAGACTGGAGGTTAGATATATTTGCATTAGTTAGTGTATTTTTGGCTGTTACATCATCACTTGTAACCTTTATTTGGATAAAAACGCGAAAACATCTAAATCCAGTACCACTTCTATTTGGTGGCTTATTCTACGCGTTTTTCATTTGCTTCTTGATACTGAGAGGATTTAAGTAAAGAAAATATGCAATATTACAAAATGTTTTCCATCGAAAAGCCCTCTTTTTTTGGTATATGAAGAATATACTGATTTAAAGCCTCTAATTCAGCAAGTGCTGATGAAAAGTCTTTACTCTCAACATATTTTCTTGATTTTATAAATGAATTTTCAATATTATCTACTTCAAAATGATCCAATAATATTGCCCAACCGAATTTTGTTTTTCCCCAAGTATATTCAAAGGTTTTAAGCTGCTCTTCTGCTGAATCCCATTGCTTATTACTTACAGATACACTAGCAGCCTTTACACTGTATTCTAATTTGTTAGCAGTTAAATTGAGATAGTTTAGTGTTAATAGACCAGAGATGATTATGACTAACAGTAAGCAGGCCACAAATATTATTGTTTTTGTATTGCTGTTTATTTTTCGCATATTACTCTACTCCTTATATTCTTTAACTTGACAAAATAGCTTGCTGTCAGAATCCATGCTTGCAAAAAAGACATCTTTTATTTCTTTTATCCCTATTTTTCCTAGCTCTAGCTCCAACATAGATTTATCTAAATTTACACGCTTCAAGTTACTTACGATCAAGTCACCATCAATTATCAGATCAATTGCAGGAGCTTCATATTTAACATTTATGTTTAGGTCTTCTGGTGTAACATTCCTTTTTGCCGCCTTAGGAACTACACTAAGCTGACCATTTGTTTCTAGTATTGCATACTCGACATCAGCAATACTGTAAATATCTTTGTTCCTGAGCTGCTCTAGCAAGTCGTTTAAAGTGTAAAGCTCGCTCCTAAAAATTTTTTCATTTATTTTTCCAGCTGAAATTAATATACTAGGTCTACCACAAATTATATTTCTTGCTCTTGTGCTTTTTAATGCCATAAATGATATTAATATTTGGACTGCTAGCATTGTGAGTATTGGTATAATGCCATTTATCAATGGGATACCAGTATTCTGCATTGGAACAGTTGCCAAATCTGAAATCATAATAGCAACAGCAAGCTCAAAAGGCTGCAATTGACCAATTTGTCTTTTACCCATAAGTCTCATAGCTATAATTACCACTATATAAAGTATTAATGTTCTGATAAAAACAACAAGCAAAGCATCTACCTCTTTCCTAATAAAAATAATTATATATGCTTAGTATTTTTAAAAAATCAAAAAAAATACTTGGAAAATCGAAACAATCATTTTACTTCAAATTTATTACTCGCATTTTGAGATTTCAAAAAAGATTAAAAAACACTTGATTACTATGCTATAATATAACTTATATTCTTTACTATGGGGCATTATATATATAGCATAGATTGCTATATATATAATGCCTATTATTTTTGGCTCTTTTTATTTTTGGAGGGAAAGTTATGCAGGTAGTTATAATTGGATGTGGTAAGGTTGGATCAAAATTTGCACAGGTACTTTCTGAAGAAGGAAATGATGTAGTTATTGTTTCTAATGATGCTAAGTCGTTTAAAAATCTTCCGCCTGACTTTGGTGGGGTAACTTTGACGGGCGTTCCTATTGATCAGGATGTACTTAAAATGGCAGGGATTGAAACAGCGGATGTACTTGTTGCTGTTACTGAAGATGATAATGTTAATGTTGTGGTTTGTCAGGTGGCAAAAGAGATATTTAAGGTTCCTAAGGTTATTGCAAGGATTTATAATCCAGCACGAGAGCACGTTTTTCATGAATTTGGACTTGAGACCATTTGCCCAACAGATATTACAGTTAATGTAATGAGAGCATCAATGGAAGTCGGAAACGATATTAGTACACATACTATTGGTAATACATCAGTTATATTCAAACATAAAAAGCTTGCTAATGGTTATATTGGGAAAAAAATTGACCATATGAAAATAAAAGAGGGTATGATTTTTGGAGTTTTTAGATCAGGAAATTTTATTTTTGCAAACACTGTTGGAAAATTGATTAAAGATGATGTTCTTGTTATAGCAGACACTGCTCATAAACCATAAAAGTTAAAAAATTGATTAATATTTGGGGGAGACAGAATGTATATTGTGATTGCAGGTGGTGGCAAGGTAGGTTATTACCTAGTTAAGACTCTTCAACAATATAAACATAAAGTAGCTGTGATTGAAAGACAGCTAGATTTGTGCGAGAAAATTGCAAATTTGTTAAACGTGTGTGTTGTTAATGGAGATGGTACAAATATAGAGCATTTGACCGAGTGTAGGGTTAATGATGCAGATATTTTTATTGCTGTTACAGGTAAGGATGAGGATAACCTAATAGCTTGCCAACTTGCTAAAAGGAAATTTGGAGTTAAAAGAACCATTGCTAGGGTAAACAATCCTAAAAATATAACTGTTTTTGAAAAACTTGGTGTAGATATTGCAGTAAGTAGTACATCAATAATTGCAGATTTAATTGAGCAGGAAGTTGATTACTCTGGTATGAAGACTCTTATGAAGTTGAAGGATGGAAAGATAACCTTAAGTGAGGTGATTATTGCTAAAACATCACCAGTTATAAATAAATGCTTAAAGGAAATAAGCATTCCTAAGGATTGTGTATTGATATCTGTTATTCGAGGAGATTCAGTAATAATTCCTAATGGTGAAACAGCTATATTAGCTGGTGATTATATTATTACTGCTTCTTCAATAAAAGATCAACAGGAGTTAAAGGACTTCTTTTTGGGATAATATTTGTAGTTGCAAAGCCATTGTTTTATGTGATAGAATTGTAAAAAAGAATATTTAAAGCTATGAATAATTCCATTAGCTGTCTGTAAGTATTTTTAGAGAGCAATCTGGTTGGTGAAAAGATTGAAATACGCAGACTGGTGAATTACAAATTATGAGCTGCTTTTGCCGGGTTTGCCCGTTATAGCTTTTATAAGACATTTAAAATGCTTGATATATTTGATATAAGAATATTTATTTAGTGATTTAAGTGTGAATTAAGGTGGTACCACGAGTTCTTCGTCCTTATGATAGGATAAAGGGCTTTTATTTTGTCTAAAATAATTGATTAATAAGGAGTGATATGAAGTGAAAAACGTTTTTGATATTTTACAGGAAAGAGGCTTTATTGCTCAGATTACACATGAAGAAGAGGTAAAACGGTTATTGGGTGAAAAAAGGGTAACTTTTTATATTGGTTTTGATCCAACTGCAGACAGCTTGCATGTAGGCCATTTCTTGCAGTTGATGGTTATGGCTCATATGCAACAGGCTGGACATAGACCGATTGTTTTAGTTGGTGGGGGAACTGGAATGGTTGGCGACCCAAGCGGGAAAAATGATATGAGAAAAATGATGACAAAAGATATTGTTGAGTACAATGTTAACAGGTTCAAAATGCAGATATCAAAGTTTATTGATTTCTCTGATGACAAAGCTATAATGGCTGACAATGCTGACTGGCTTTTGGAATTGAACTATGTTGAATTTTTACGAGAAGTTGGAGTACATTTTTCAGTTAATAGGATGCTTTCAGCTGATTGCTTCAAGACTAGAATGGAAAAGGGTTTAACCTTCCTTGAGTTTAATTATATGATAATGCAGAGCTATGATTTCCTAGTGCTTAATAGAAAATATGACTGCCAAATGCAACTAGGCGGAGATGATCAATGGTCGAATATTCTTGGTGGAATGGATCTTATTAGAAAGTCGGAAGGAAAAAGCGTATACGGTATGACATTTACTCTTCTTACTACAAGTGAGGGTAAGAAGATGGGAAAAACTGAAAGTGGTGCTGTATGGTTGGATGCTGAAAAAACATCTCCATATGAGTTTTACCAATACTGGAGAAATATTAGTGATAATGATGTTGAGAAATGTTTGGCCCTGCTCACATTTCTTCCAATAGATGAAGTTAAAAGATTAGGTGCACTTGAAGATGCAGGAATAAATGAAGCAAAGGCTATACTTGCTTTTGAGGTTACAAAAATTGTTCACGGCGAGGCTGAGGCTTTTAAAGCAAAGGAAGCTACTGAGTCGATTTTCGGGGGTAAAGGAAATTCTGACAATATACCATTTGTTGAGATTAGTTCTTCTGATCTTGAGGCTGGTATTAAAATCACGGATTTAGTATTAATTGCAGGATTAACAACTTCAAAGAGTGAGGCACGGCGTGCAGTTCAGCAGGGTGGAGTTTTATTGAATGATAACAAGGTTAGTAGCTTTGACTATGTTGTAAGAGCAAATGATTTAGTTGATGGTCAGATGATGCTGCAAAAAGGTAAGAAAAGCTTCGTAAGAATCAAGTTAATATAATAACTAAAAAAGACCTTGATATATGATATAACCTGCATTCCCGCTTTACATTTTAGAGAGGCCTATTAAATAATTGATGTAACCATTGAAAACACTGGAGTTTTTGCCATTTTATACTTGCATTTATACT
>Ga0209430_1001606_pt1 | contig 16288 bp, 12 predicted proteins | sample BarGraIncub1133A_FD_184504 | JGI IMG/M metagenome (GOLD analysis project Ga0209430, IMG submission 184504) | Arctic peat soil microbial communities from Barrow, Alaska - Barrow Graham LP Incubations 11-33A (SPAdes) (version 2) | ecosystem: Environmental > Terrestrial > Soil > Wetlands > Peat... | reverse complement strand
GCCGGTGACGATCCCCTTGAGGGCGCTACGCAGGGTCACCTGCAAGGTGGTCCGCCAGAAGGAAACCCCCAAGGCCAGAGATGCCTCACGCAACGTGCCCGGCACCATTTTGAGCTGTTCCTCGGTGGTGCGCAGGACGATGGGGATTATGATCAATCCGAGCGCAACCGCCCCTGCAAGGGCAGAAAAACCATGCATCGGCACCACGATCAGCGTATAGGCGACCAGGCCCGTAATGATGGAGGGAACACCGGAGAGGACATCGGCGCTGAAGCGAATTATATTTGCCAGGCGGTTGCCTTCGTATTCGGAAAGATAGAGGGCACCGAATATGCCGGTAGGAATGCCGAACAATGATGCCATGAAGAGAAGAATGGCTGAACCGACCAGCCCGTTGGCCATGCCTCCTCCGCTTTCACCGGGCGGATTCGGGATTTGGGTGAAGAAGTCCAGGTTGATGGCACCGGCTCCCTCTTTAACAATGTGGAAAAAGATCAGGATCAGGGGAGTGAGAACAAGAAGTGTCGCAACGCCCATCAGGATCATCATTCCGGCATTTTTTATCGACCGTGCGACCATGCCGTTCATATATGACCTCCGGCGCTGCGTTGGCGGGTAACTCCCCAGATGAGGACGCGCGCCATAATGTTAATGAGCAGGGTCAGTACCAGCAAAATCAGGCCAATCTCCATAAGCGCGGCAGAATGGAGCTTTGAAGTGGCTTCAGCAAATTCATTGGCAATAACACTCGGCATGGTATAGGCGGGGTCAAGCAGGGAGAGTGATATCTGCGGCGCATTGCCGATGACCATTGTTACCGCCATGGTTTCTCCGATTGCCCGTCCAAGGCCGAGGACTACGGCACCAAGGATGCCGGAACGTCCGTACGGCAGAACCGCCATGCGGATCGTTTCCCACCTGGTAGCTCCCAATGCCACGGCTGCTTCCTTCTGGCTTTTGGGAACGGCTAGGAGCACCTCTTTTGTTATCGAAGTGATGATTGGAATGATCATGATCATGATGATGATGACCGCTGCCAGCATGCCGACACCGTAGGGGGCGCCGCGAAAAAAAGGCAAAAAGCCGAAGTGATCAACAAGAAAAGGCTCAACGGTACGTTGAAGCCAGGGGGCCATGACCAGAATGCCCCAGAGTCCGTAGATGACGCTCGGAATGGCAGCCAGCAATTCTACCAGGGAAGCAATTGCCCCGCCCAGTTTTCCCGGTGCAATTTCGGTGATGAAAAGCGCGGTACCTACCGATAGGGGTGTGGCGATGATAATAGCAAGAAGCGACGAAACGATGGAACCCCATATATAGGGAAGCGCTCCAAATTGCCCTTGCACCGCATCCCAGTTGGAACCGGTGATGAATTTCCAGCCGAACTGCTTTAACGCCGGAACACTCTCAACCGCCATTCCGACCGTAATCAGAAGCAGAATGAGTATGATGCTGGAGGCAAATCCAAGAGTTATCATCTTGAAAATGCGATCTCCGCTAAATCCCCTTGCGGAATCGATGTCTCGTACTTGTTCGTCGTGCGACACGGTCGCCTCCACACTGTCGTAATGAAACTGATTCATAATTGCAACAATTCCCTAACCAGTAAAGAGGCGCAGAGCGAGTTTCGATCTGCGCCTCTTCAGGTTTATCATCTTGGTTGATTACTTGATGCCGGCAATGGTCTTTTCCACCATCTTGACAACGTTAGGAGGAAGCGGCGCATAGAGCAGTGGTGCAGCTAGCTTCTGGCCTTTCTTAAGCTCCCACTTAAGGAACTCAACCAGTTTTTTACCTTTGGCGGCATCTTTTTGATGTTCATACACCAGCAGCCAGGTAAAACCAGCGATCGGATAGGCATCTTTACCCGGCTGGTTCACCAGGGAGATACGGTAGTCGCTCGGCATATGTTTGGCAGCCCCAGCCGCAGCGGCTGTAGTGCTCTTGATGGACGGTACGACATAGTGTCCGTCGCGATTTTTTAAGGTTGCAAACGGAAGCTTGTTCTCAAAGGCATATGCCAGTTCTACATAGCCCACCGAGTATGCGGTATTCTTTACCTGTCCGGCTACACCTTCGTTACCCTTGCCACCCAGACCTGCAGGCCACTTGACCGAGGTACCCATACCGACTTTGCTCTTCCATTCAGGGCTGACGTTGGAAAGATAGTCGGTGAAGATTGCTGTAGTGCCGCTGCCATCGGACCGGTGTACGACGATGATCGGTTTGGCGGGCAGTGCGACGCCCCGATTTTCGTCTGCGATCTTGGGGTCGTTCCACATGGTGATCTTGCCGAGGTAGATGCCGGAAATATCATCAGCTGACAGCTTGAGGCCGGTGTTAACACCTGGAACATTATAGGTCACAACAACTGCACCCATGACCGTCGGGATGTGAACCAACTTGCCGGGGGCAGCTTTCAGTTCGGCATCGGTGAGAAATTTGTCGCTGGCGCCGAAATCAACCGTCTGCTCGGTAATCTGTTTAATTCCTCCGCCGCTGCCGATGGACTGGTAGTTGAATTTGACCGATGTGTCGATCTTGGCGTACTCGCCGAACCATTTGGAGTAGATCGGGTAGGGAAAGGTTGCTCCTGCTCCATTAATAAGGGTCTCCGCGCTTGCTGCTCCCGCCATGGCACAGATCGCTACCAGAGCGGCAAGGGTATTTCTCATCTGTTTGAACATGTACTGTTCCTCCTTCGGATTTGTTACATCTTTATATTCACATCATAACAGACTACTGTTACAACGATGTTACAGGTTGGAAAAGCTTCCGTTAATTTTAACATGTTACACCTGTTTTTTTACCGTAAACGAGAACATCGACCCTTTCCCCGTTTCACTTGAAACCGAAACCGTGCCGCCATGCAGCTGCACGATATGTTTGACAATAGCTAACCCGAGCCCGGTTCCTCCCTGCTCTCGGGTTCTGGCTTCATCAACCCGGTAAAAGCGTTCGAAGATTCGCGGCAGGTCTTTATACGGGATACCAATGCCGGTATCAGCTACCGACACCCGGACAAATTCACCATGATCTTCGGTAAACAGGCGGAGTGACCCTCCTTCAAGAGTGTATTTTATCGCGTTCTCAAGGAGGTTCACCACCACCTGTTCAAGCCGCCCCTGATCAGCCATTATGCGTGGCAAGGAGCCACCCGTTGATTCATTTATGATTGTAATATTTTTTTGTGTGGCGCGTTCCTGAAGCAACACGCAGGCCTTGGCTATGGTTCCGGAAATATCCATCGGATTGAGCTCAAGCAGCGCCTCTTTTGATTCAAGGCTTGAAAGCGTAAGAATGTCATTTATCAAATTGGTAAGCCGCTCCGAGTGGTTGTGAATAATCTCCACAAAGCGTTTTGCGTTGAGAGTATCCGATTCAAGAGCACCGTCCAACAGAGTTTCTGCATAGCCCTTGATGATGGTCACCGGCGTCCGCAGTTCATGGGAGACATTGGCAACAAAGTCTCTGCGCATGTTTTCCGCTTTCTTCAGGTCGCTGATATCATGGAATACCGCGACAACCCCCTGTCTGATGCCATCAACATTCAACGGGACCCAGTGAGTAAAAAGGGTGCAATCGTTTGGCGGGATGGCAATTTCCCGTACCAGTTCATTTACATCCGGCTTGCCAAGATCGTTGAAGGCATCCAACAGATCCGGGTGCCGCGAAATTTCAACCAGCCGCTTACCCTCTACGTCGCCGGAAATTGAAAAGAGACGGCGGAAGGCAGGGTTTACCAGGCTTATGGTCCCGTCGGGAGCCGCCACCATGATCCCTTCGCCCATGCTGCGCAAGATGGTGTCAAGACGCTGCTTGTCAGCTGAAAGGCGCTGCACCTGGACTTCGATACGTTCCGACATGTCATTGAGAACCGCAGCCAACATACCGATCTCATCGTTGGAAGTTACCGGGATTTTGAATTTGCTCACCCCGTGACCGATACGTGCGGCTGCATCGGCCATGTCACGCAACGGCCTGGACGTCAGATTGGAAAAGATATACCCGAACAGGAGTGCTACCAGTATGGTTACAACTGTTGCACCGCCGACCACACCATGCAGCGTGTTCCGTGCAGACGTGAGATATTCCAGCGGCAAGGCAAGACGAATGATGCCGCCAGTGCTCCCACTGCCATACGTCATAGCCGAGTAAAGCATCGAAATCCTTATGGTTTCAGAATAACGCAGTGAGGTCCCATATCCGTTTTTAAGCGCTTCCTGAACCTCGGGACGCTGCAGATGGTTCTCCATTTGCGCCATTTGTGCCTGCCCGACTTCCGAATCACCGACCACCGTGCCGTTAGGTGCGATCAGTGTGACCCTGGCCTTGGTGACCGTTCCAATCGATTCAGCAAGCTGCTGTGGAGAGGTCACCTGATTGTTACTTATCACCAGCAGCCGGGCCAACTGCGTCTGGCTGATCAGGTTGGCCCGGCTCTCCTCGATCATCTTTTGGCGCAGAGTATGATTGAAATAGAGATAGAAACTTCCGGTAATCAACGCGATCAGAAAGACGTAGGACAGCACCAGCTTGGTTCGAAATCCCATAGTATTACTCCTCTATCTTGTAGCCGAAACCACGGACAGTCTTGATGATGTCGCTTGGTGCGCCCAATTTTCCGCGCAGACGTGTTACATGTGTATCAACGGTTCTGGTATCGCCGGAGTTATTGTATCCCCAGACTCTCTGCAGCAATTGTTCGCGACTCTGTACGCATTCTTTTTTCTCCGCCAGGTAGAGCAGCAGCTTGAACTCGGTACTGGTCAAATCTATCTCGACTCCGGCGCTCATTACCGTATGACGCTGTTTATCGATGGTAATTTCACCGATAGTGAACAGATCGGCGCGCGATGTCTCTACCTCATGCTCAAAGCGCCGCATGACCGCTTTGACCCGCAACGCCACTTCACGCATTGAAAACGGCTTGACGATATAATCGTCGGCACCGACCTCGAAACCGACCACGCGATCAATTTCGTCACCCTTTGCCGTTATCATGATAATCGGGACATGAGCGGTACGAGAATCCTTGCGAAGCGCCTTGCAGACTTCCGTCCCCAGCAACCCCGGCAACATCAGATCCAGCAGGATCAAGTCAGGAATATCAGTGCAAGCCCGTTCCAGACCAAGTTTGCCATCATAAACACAGGTAGCGGCAAACCCTTCCTTCTCAAGGTTGAAGGCCAGAAGCTCCGCAAGGTCTTTTTCGTCCTCGATAATCAGTACTTTCTTCTTCATGCCACGCTCCTACCCTTGTTTCACAATAATTTCAACCACATTCTGACTCTTTTTTTATACTTGTAACATATATTTGTTACATCAATGTTACAGACGCATTAATATTTTGTAGAACTTGCATCGATGCGGAGCATACGTCACCCCATGATAAGCAGAATTGTATGTTTGATAAATTATTTCCCGCCAAAATAACGCAGGAAACAATTTGATAGGTACCATAAAATTCACAAAGATTTTATCTGACCTCCACCTGATTGTAATACTGCTCGTATATACTGAATAAAAACAAAGGGAGGAAACTGCGATGAAAATCAGATTAAATGAAGACTATTACTTCTGGTGCTGCGACTGGTGCGACTCTGAAAACCTGGTACTCTGGACAAAACTGCAGGAGGGGACCACATGCGGCGCATGCCACCGGCTGATGACCATGCCGGACAAGAGCGGCGTTGTCATGACTAGCACAATAGCTGCGGGATTGTGCTAGTCATGCGCGGGTGGCTGGCATATCTGGCCGAATGGTGCACTCTGCCGCTACGGGGCGGTTTTGCTGAACTGGACATGCAGATTGATAAATTGCGTTTGTTACGAGACTCCTATCAGGATGCGTTACCAGAGCAGCGACATAATCAGACCACTGATAAAAAGAAAGGTGGCGAACAGTTGTGCATGCAGTAACCCACAATCAGGAATGTCAATTACCATCTTTCGGCATACTTTGTTTTGTCCATAACCATGATGGCTCTGATCCTCTCTTGACAGCGTAGCACAAGTAAGCTTGGTTTCAAGTGACGCATAAAAACGTTACGCTGCATGACTGGCACGCGTCATTAGCACGGTCATCTGCCGATATATTTTCTAATTCCAATTGTGGACACAGCGGAGACCGGAGCGTGCAGACCACAATGGATCAATCGGCTGATCTCAGCACATACGTTTATTACATCATTGCTCGATTCTGCCTGACGTTATGATCCCGTTTATACGCAGGATGATACGGTTGTGACAAGTAGCCACATATAATGCAGCGCGTGCAATGGATTATACCTGATTCAAGAATGATCTCATGATCCATGACTCCAATCTTGGCCTTACATTTTGGACAGTCCATACCAACCTCCCTTGAAATATAACCGGCAGCCAGGCGGCACCCCGGTTCGTAGGCAGTCGTTTACCAGCGGGCACACTGTGGCGCCCCCTATCTGCAAGGCCGATGAGGGCCGGATTCAGGCCCCGACATGGCACAGCATCATCCAGCTGAATGCTCCGTTATGAAAGAAACCACTGCAGCCCTTATTCCGTCTCTGATCAGTCCGGTTGCCGTCAACTTCTGTTCCCATTCTCCCTCAAGAACTGCCGGGTCGGCAAAGCTCCACTGAATCCTCTTGGTGACTCCGGGGAAAACCGGGCACCGCTCGGCATTGGCGCCATCGCAGACAGTGATGACATAATCGAACAAGTTTCCTTTCTTAAAGAAATCGAACACGCTTTTTGTCCGGTTGGCCGATATGTCTTTTCCTGCAGTTTTCATGGCCTCGACGGCCAAAGGATTGAGCGTCCCCGGTTCAAGTCCGGCACTTTGAGCTTCAAAGCGGTCTCCGGCGAGCTGATTGAGGAAGGCCTCGGCCATCTGGCTGCGAGCACTGTTGTGAACGCAGACAAAAAGCACCTTGATTTTTCTTTGTGTTGTCATGAATATTTCCTTTTGCTCGTCTATATATTTTCCAAGTTCATTATGCAGCTGTTTCAGCGTGAGAAAATAATAGCAAATAAACAGTTACAGCTGTGTGCCGTGTTGGCAAATTGTGCGTAACATGTGCTGGATGGTATTCACGTTCGTAGTGGGCTCTTCAAGACATGTACCTCTTTTGCTCCTGGATACAGTAGTTCTGCAAATACTAACTATTCGGTTGATCTGTTGAAATGCCTTGATTCATGTCCCGGCCTCTCTATCTATGCTGTCATCCCCCATCAAAATTTTTCAAAAAATTCACTGGAACGCCACGGAAGCGTAACATAGCCATGCTATCTTCCGTGCTGAAGCAAACAACAGGATAATGATTTGTTCAGTAACAGATATATCCAACAACGGAAGCAGCAGAGAACAAAGACATGGACACCATGCACCTGGAGGAACATATGAACCGGTACCACACATTAAGCATCGGCACGAAGATACTGACTGGTTTTCTTGTTGTCGCCTGCGTCGCGATCATCTGCGGGGTATATTCCACCGGCGTGATCTGGGAGGTAACCAAGCGCGGCTCGCTCATGTATACTTCCAATATCGTTCCCATCAGCGACCTGACGGATGCGGTCAACGGCTACCAGACCAGCCGGTATCTCCTGAGGGATATCCTCATCGACCAGTCACCCCAGGAGCAGAATGTGCACCTGGAAAAGCTCAAGCAGATCAACGACAGGGTCGACAAGAGCCTGGCCGCCTTCATCCGCTCCAATCATTCGCCCGAAGCGGTGGCGCTCCACAAGCAGATCACCGATGACTTGAAGCTGTATGACAGCTTCAGACAGAAGACGATAGAGCTTGCCATGTCGGGCCGCCGTGACGAAGCCGCCAACATCGAGCGTAATGTTGCTTCCGATGTTGTCGACAGGATAGACGGGAATATCACCAAAATCATCGCCCTCAATAAGACCCAGGCCCTTGCAAGGTATACCAACAACAGCACATCGGCTCGCATGGCTCTCTATGTTAACATCATGCTGCTCATCATAGGTGCCATGGGTTCACTTATCGTAGGGTATATCCTCTCCAGAGGCATCACACGGACCCTCACACAACTTTCCGATGCGGTGGAGTCCATTGCCGAGGGCAATTTAACTGCCACCGTGGCCGCCAATTACCCTCCGGACTCACGCAACGAGCTCCATCTCTTTGCACGCAATATTGACCGTATGGCCGACACCCTCCGTTCCGTAATCACCAGAATCGCTAACGACTCACGCGAACTTACCTCAGCATCCGGAAGACTCAATCACACGATTGAATCAATGGTGCAGAGTGCCGAGGGCGCCTCGGCCCAGATCCATACCGTATCGGCATCAAGCGAGGAGATGAATCAGACGGCATCCGAGATCGCCCGCAACTGCTCCACCGCTGCGGGAAATGTATCACAGGCACACGACGGCATTACCCAGGGACAACATCTCATGACCGAATCCATAAACTCCATGCAACGTATCGGCGACCATGTCCGGGAAACTTCAAAGGTCATCGCTCAACTGGGGCAGAAATCTGTCCAGATTGAAGAAATAACCTCCACCATCGATTCCATCGCCGACCAGACAAACCTGCTTGCCTTGAATGCTGCCATCGAGGCGGCTCGTGCCGGTGAACACGGCCGGGGGTTCGCGGTGGTGGCCGATGAGGTGCGCGCCCTCGCATCACGAACCACTGCGGCAACCAGAGAGATTTCCGCCATGATCCAGGCAATACAGTCTGAAACAAACCGTGCAATAGCGGCCATGGGCAACAGTGTCGGTGAAGTGGAGGAAGGAACAAAGATGATGGTCAGAACAGGCAACGCTCTCCAGACCATTACCGAATCCATCTGCCTGATTTCTTCCGAAGTTGGCCAGATCGCCACGGCGGCCGAAGAGCAAAGCGCCTCAATCTTTGAGATCTCCACGAATATTCAGCGCGTGACAGTAACAATCGCCGAAAATGCCGACGGAACACAGGAGTTTGCCACGGCGGCATCCGGACTGGACACCATGGCCACTGACCTGCGGTCCATGGTGGGAAAATTCCGGTTGGAGCAGGAGTTGTCATACGGAGTGAACTATGAAGAACCCAGCCGGGAAATTTTGTACCCGGGGCTTGCGCCGCTGCCTGCGTAACGGGTGTACTTGTACGCTACCTACAAGAAAACATGCCGCAGGCGGCAGCACAGATCATTATTAGTCATCAATCCGCGGGTAAAATGGACCTGTCCTGCCGGCGGAACCGAAGAGTCAGAGGGTTTCAAACTCCAGATTGTCAATGGATTCTTTGACCTTGGAGATGAATGTGCGGCGCCGTGATTCTCTCAAATCCCTGTATAACGCATTATGATCTAATTTATATCCGGATGAATTCCTGATCGCATAAAACTCCTTATGCCGGGGATTGTTACACAGGTAACTGAAACCAAAACTGACGGCAAAATCACATACTGGGTTTTCGACCATGCAGCCGGAATAATCCGCTATTAATGGCTTTGTCAGGCATTCTCGCATTGTCGGTTCCTTTCAACCTGGCGTTTATGGGAAGTATAGCGAAGAGAGGGTTACAGCGGTGTGCCGTGTTGGCAAAGTGTGCGTGACACCATCATGCGACCATGGCGACACGCCTGCAGCTGAGGTAAAAGCGGGGATGATGATTATTTTTATAAATAGCCCCTGATAGGAACCAGTCTGTGGTGCGGAATATTTTCGCGATCGCACCAGAATTCTTCCAATTCTTCAACGAGCAGCCTGTCCAGCCCGGAATCCCTGACGAACTCATCCCTCAGTCCGGCGTCACCTTGGGAGACAATAATAGGGAGGAGCGTGTTCATGTAGATCAGCGAGCTCTTCGCAAGCCGCAGGCCGACATCGAAGAGGTTGTCGGGGATATCCCCGTTCAGAACACGCTGGTGCCGCAACTCGATCGAAACAATCCGCTTGATCGTATCGCGTTCGCCATCACCGGCAATCCAGCCGTAGCGGCTGCCGATTGCTTCCTGAATGGTGGTCACTACCCTGACGAGTATCAGTTCTTCCCTCTCGACCCGTTCCAGACGATGCTGAATATCCAGGATGGTTCCCGCCCCCCGTGAAAGACATTCAAACCCTTCCATAAGATTGGTTAAACGTTTGCGCCCCATCCTGCCAAGCAGGTCGCTGGAGAGAGGATTATCAAGCAGCAATTCTCTGAAGAGTCCCGACTTGACGGCGTTCAGCTCATTCCAGGTGGACGCAAGCACGTTCAGGGTATCGCTATCGGGGATACCGCGGGCAAAAAATACCATTTTATTGATGCGCTTCGAGGCTTCTTCCATTCGCTGGATCATAGTGACCAAGCGAAGAAAGTTCTTGCGGGCTTTTTTCCCGGCATCACCGACAGCGTCACGGCGTTCGTCACAATACTTGCCAATGTCGAGCATAAAGTGCTCAAAGCGTTGATCATTACGTTCGATGGACTCCTTCTTGGCGAGCAGGACCGACAAAACAATACTGTCCGACATATCGGCGCATTCCGAAGTTGAAAACATGAAGTAGGCTGCCAGCTCCTGGCGGGCCTTTTCTAATAGTGATGGGGACATATCACGAACTGGAACGTTTTCATTCATTGCTGTCGCATACACGCTTATCGACGGGACAGCCATACTTCGACCCTGTTGTTACGAAGCTTTCCATCTTTGGTGCCTCCTTCCGCCAGTTGCATGATTGATCCCATACCTATTTCCATCGTTGGCTTGACGCCACGCGCCGTCAGCTCTCCTGCTACCAATTTAGTCCATTGTTCGGCAACTTCTTTTGATTTTTTACCTTCGCTCACATCGCTGAAGCCGAACAACATGACCTTGCGTCCTTGCAGCTCCTTACGATCAAGCGCGTGAATCAGGCGGTCGAAATCGCGCCGGGAGCGGTTGTCGAAGCTGATCGAATCAGGGCGGAACCTGAAGGAGAGCGACAATCGTTCCGCACCAGCTACCAAAGCTTTGAATTCCAGCGGCACATTGTCTGGCAACACCGGTGTTTCGGCCCGTACCTTTAGAGAAACAAAGCCGTTTTTTTCCGCAATCTCCTGGCCGTCGTCCGAAAGCACAAATTCAATAAAATCTCTGGCCAGCGGGTTGCCGGTCTTTGACGGAACATACATGTAGAGGCGACGTGACAGCGGGTACTCCTCTTGTGCAACGGTGAATGCATTCGGGTAAATCGCACCCCCGGTAGCACTCGCCGATATCGCAAGTGCCTTGCTGCTTTTTATATACGGTAGTCCGATAAATCCAATGCCGGCGGGGTCGTTGGAGACATCAGCGGACAATTTATTGCTATCCTCATAGCGCTTGGCGTTTCCGCTCAATTTTTTCTTGTCCAGAACAAGACTCTTGAACGTGTCATACGTTCCCGACTTGTCATCGCGGGCATAAAGACCGATTACGTTGTCATTACCGCCGGTGTCCTTCCAGGAGCCGATTTCTCCGGCAAAGATGCGGGCAACAGTGTCCTTGCTAACGGTCGAAGTCGGGTTGGCGACGTTAACAATAACGGCCAGACCGTCAAGACCGATGACATGTTCGCTTCCGTACTGGGTCATGTCGCCCAGTGAAGAAAGCTTATCAGATTCATCTTTCTTGATAGGGCGCGAAGCCATGCCGATATCGCATTGCGTTTTTTCAAGCCCTTCGAAGGCGGTGGTGGAACCATGAGACTTGATTTCAACCGCCCATGCCCTGGTCCCTCCCATACTGCCGACAACCCTGACTTCTTCTTCGTTCGCGCCCGCTTCGCGCCTGACCTTGTGCGCACCCTTCCGTTCCAGGAATTCTTCCACCAGAGCCGGGGCCAGTTTGGCGCCGATTGTATTCGACCCCTGCAGCCTGAGTACCGTTTCAACCCGCTCGGCAAAAAACTGGTACCAAGCGCCCCAAGTAAAAATTACCAGCAGGACTGCGGCAGAAGCAGTACGCACGACAAATTTCCGGCGGCGCTGTTTTGCTTCGGTCATCTTTTGTTGTCCAGCACGGGCCAGATCGTCACGATGCTGATATCGTTCCAGAGCGACGACAAATTCGTCGCAGCTCTGGAAACGATGATCGGGGGAGCGCGAAAGAGAACGGTGAATTATTTCCGCCAGATCCTGATCAAGCTCTGGAAGCTTCCCGCAAATGTCGGGAATATCCTCCTCCATCTGCCGCATCAACTGGATGATGGTCGAACCGGCTTCGCGGGGAGGTGCGCCGGTCAACATCTGGTACATGAGCATACCGACCGAATAGATATCGGAGCGGAGATCGATCGCCTTGGGATTCACGATCTGCTCAGGGCTCATATAAGCGGCTGCGGCAAATAAATTGGCTCCGGTACCGGCTTCTATCGGCATATGGCTTGATGCGCCGAATCCATCCAGCTTGACCAGCCCGTTTTTGGCAACGTAAACGTTTGCAGCACTGACTCCCCGATGTATTTCCCCGCGGCTGTGGGCAAACGAGAGCGCTTTCAGCACCTGCTTGATGACATGCAGCGTCGGCAGTTCCTTGCTGCCGCCATGATGCTTGATGATCTCATCCAATCGATACGAAACAACATGCTCCTGTACAAGGTAAAAGCCCCCCGACTCTTCGAAAAAATCGATAGTTTGGAGAATATTGCGATGATTCAGGTGGGCAAGGTTTTTGGCTTCGGCATAAAAATAATCCCGCAGTTTGGCGGTATCGCTACTCTCCACACCCTTGAAGGCCTTGATGAAATACGAAATTCCGTTGGCAATATCCTCGGCAAGGTACAACACCGTGCCATTGTCGAATATGGCTATTTCTTGCTTCAGCATGTACTTGTTAACAATCAGATTGTTCATGTTATTTCCTTGCCATATATATATAGTGAACGCTTGGTATCATACTGAGAATCGTAGCAAATCTGCGGTTACAGGGGTGTGCCGTGTTGGCAAATAGTGAGTGACATATATGAGAGTGAAGCGGATTTCAACGGTGCAACAGCTTTGACCACCTCTGTCACAACCATTCCAAAGATAGATACTTGTATTTTTTGTAACCAAACCGTTGCCGAATTGCTACGTAGCGGCGGCACAAGACCTGCTATGCTGCTGCATTTAGGAGCTATCTTTTTTTATGATTTCAACAGATGAATTCCGCAAAAGATGCGTGACAAACGCCGCCAAGGCTATTCAGGCAGGTGATGACTTACGCGGTGTGCGCCCCGAAGCGGTTGAGTGTGGTTGATGATTTTGCCTGGATCATTACTTAAACGGTTTTCTACGATTACGTTCTTCGCACGACTGTTCATCCTGGCCACCATGGCTGTCGCTACGACAGCGCACAACTCCCACGCACGCCCCCTGGTCATCTCCATAGATGCTTCAAAAAATTTGCGCGCCGATCCTGTCGCTTCCCAGGCAATTGATGATGTTGAAGGACTACTGCGCACTTCGTTTCCCCGCGCAGTGGTTACACGTGACGCGCACACCTGTCGGGTGCGGATTGTGCTGGCCGACGTAACCGCAAACAGGGATCTCTGTATTCCGGGGCCATCGGTGCGCCCCTACCTCTGTACCGCAGTGCCGGACGCTTCCTATCGCTGGCGGTCAAGAAAGCGAGGTCGAACTATACTACTGAGCTTGACAGCCGTTTCTCCGGAGGGTGTTGCAGCCGGACTGTACAGTCTGTTGCAGGAAAAACTCGGTTTCAGATTTTATCACCCGCGTGAAAGCATCATTCCGACCTTGGACAACTGGCCGCTCCCGGAGCGGTTCTCGTTTGCCGGTTCACCGCGCTTTGAAAAGCGCGGTTTTCATCTCCATACACGGCACCCGATTGAACTGACGGAACAGCTCACCAATCCGCTGCATCCGAACGCCTTCGAAGATGTGAAAAGCTATATCGACTGGCTGGCACGTAACGGGCAGAACACCTTCCAGTTCTTTCTGCTGCGCGAAGTTGATCGTAAAACCTGGCCGGCCCACGCCCGGCGCATCGTGGAGTATGCCCACCGGCGCGGCATTCGCTGCGGTATCGAGATCTCACTCTCCATGATCCAGCAGCAAGCCTTTCAGACAATCACCCTGTTGCGCCCCTATCCGTCATATCAAAGGCAGGTTGACGATACTCTGACCTGGCTTTTTAAAGCACCATGGGATTATGTGAGCCTCGATGTTACCCTTGGTGAACATCTGCCGTTTCTGGACAGGTTGCTCCCCGATGTTCAGATGCATATCGAGCAGCAGGTGGAAAAACGCTACGGAGCGCGCCTGATGTACGCCACCAATGTCATCTGTTCAAAGGACGGCACCAAAGTCAGGCGGCCAAAACGCCCCAATAGCGGCATCATGATCCATACCGTCATGTGCTATTCAGCGTCGGAAACCAAGGCGCCGGTGTACGGCAACCAAAACCAGCGCTTCATGCTTGAGGCGGCGATTGCCGAAAGCAAGCGGCGCGAAACCTGGTACTGGCCTGAGTCCTCCTATTGGGTCGGCTTCGATACATCGGTGCCGCTATTGCTCTTGCCGTATCTGGACGCCCGTTGGAGTGACATGGAGACAATGTCAGCTCTCGGCGTAAGCGGTCATCTCACCTTTTCATCCGGCTGGGAATGGGGCTATTGGCTGATCGACTGGAGCATCGCCCGCTGGTCGTGGCAACTGAAGGATAATGGCAGGGTGCGCCCGACATCCCCCTTGTCGCGACTGGCAGAGTTGAACAACGATCGGAAGCTGCTGCAGCTGATGGGACAGGCTTTGAGCCTGCAGAACAGTTATCTGAAGGACAAGGAACTGCTCCGTTTCATGGCGGCTCTGACCCCTTTCTCGGAGTTGCCGCATCCCTTCGACAAACCGTTTCAGCCGGAGCCGAAGTTTCGTTACGCATGGCTGCTGAATAATGCAACACCGGCAGAAGCTTCACAGGCTCTGGCTCAGCCGCTGACCGATCTTGAAACGTATGCGTTGCATATGGGTGAGATTGTGAATCAGCTGGAGAGCAGGATTGAACAGTTGCGCGGCGCGGGACAAATCGGAGAGACGCAGTTCAAGTTGCTGTCAGAGTTTGAGCGCGGCCTGCGGGTGACATCCCTGCGTGCCAGCCACCGGGCGCTGACATTGAGAGCATTATTGGCCAAACGCGGAGAGCACGCTGGTAGCATTGATCATTCCCGTGCTTCGGTGCCACTACTCGCAAGAGCGCGGTTGGTGCGCCAGCAGGCCCAAAGCCTGGTTCAACGCCAGGAAATCATCTACCGTTATCCGCTGGATCAGGTCGCCAGGCGGCGCGTCAGCATGACAGCCTATCCCTTCGGCTACCTGTATCCTGCCAGCAGGCTGTATTTCTGGGAACGTGAAGAGGAGCAGGTGGCGCACGAGCGCTTCGACGCACTATTTATGAATCTGTGGGATGTGAGGCGAACTTTGGGATTGGGGAGTTTGTTTTTCAGGTAAAGCTTGATAATGAGATCAGGATGATTATTCAGAATAAAGCAGGTTTTATTTCCTCGCCTCTCACTGCCGCGCCCAATCCATCAGCTTCTGCTGTAGCAATTCCTTTGACGGCAGGTACAGACTGTATTCACGGGCATGAATGTTGGCGTCAGCCGGAAGGGTCAGCTCAACAACGGCCTGTTTTTTTCTTTTGCATAAGAGGATGCCGATTGTGGGGTTTTCGTCGTTCGGTCTTAACATATCGGTCGAAATAGTTAACGTACATCTGCATCTGCCCCAGATCCTGATGGTTCAGTTTGTCCAGCTTAAGGTCAATCAACACATAGCAACGCAACAGGCGGTTATAGAAGACCAGATCAACAAAAAAATGGTCTTCATCAAAAGTGAAACGCTTTTGACGAGCTTCGAAAAGGAAACCTTTACCCAGTTCCAACAGGAACTGTTCGAGTTGGTCGATGATGGCGCTTTCAAGGTCGGACTCGGAATAGCCGAATTTTTCATCAAGCCCCAGGAATTCGAGTACGTAAGGCTCTTTTAGAATATCCTCCGGCTTGGCCATGATCTGTCCTTCTGTGGCGAGCTTTCTGATACCATCCTTGTCTTTGCCAAGAGCAAGTCGTTCATACAATGAGGAGGCAATCTGACGTTTCAGCTCACGGAAAGACCACCCGGACTGGCAGGCTTCAATTTCATAGAAGCGCCGCTCGTCAGTTTTTTGGGTCGTAAGAAGTAGAACATAGTGGGACCAGCTGAGCGTAAACGGCGGGTTCCCGGATTCAGCAGACAGTGTCTGCGAAATTGATTCGAATTTGTCAGACACTGTCTGACAAATCTGCCGGTGCACAAAAACGGCAGACGGTAACGGGTCAATTCGTTCCCGAT
>Ga0209430_1001603_pt1 | contig 16299 bp, 13 predicted proteins | sample BarGraIncub1133A_FD_184504 | JGI IMG/M metagenome (GOLD analysis project Ga0209430, IMG submission 184504) | Arctic peat soil microbial communities from Barrow, Alaska - Barrow Graham LP Incubations 11-33A (SPAdes) (version 2) | ecosystem: Environmental > Terrestrial > Soil > Wetlands > Peat... | reverse complement strand
CTTTTAAACAGAAGTGATTATATTAAGGAATCACTGGTATATGGCAAGGATGGCAAAGACAATGTTGTTGTTTGTGCACAGATAGTTCCAGACACAGAAAAGATTGAAGAAGATATTAAAAATGGTATTATTGAGCAGCAGGATGCAAATACAATTATCAATTTTGAGGTCAAGAGAATTAATAAGGGATTGGTGACATACAAGTATGTCAAGGAGTTTACCTTAAGAGACGCAGAATTTGAAAAGACAACTACCAGAAAGATAAAGAGATACCAAGAATTAAGCTTAAAATAACTTATTGTTTTAAGATGCTATGCAGTGATTCTATTTTCAAATTAGAGTGTCACTGCATATATTTTAAATAAAATTTGGAGGATAAAATGAAAACCGTTCTAGAGACAGCAATAGATGATGCAATTGTAATAGTAAAAGAAGTTGGTAAGTTACTCCTTCAAGATATGGATAATAAAAAAGTTACAACCAAAATCGGTACTGCAAACTTTGTTACTGAGATAGATTTAAAGGTTCAAGAAATAATTGTTAGTAGGCTAAAGCAGATACTTCCAGAAAGCAATATAATTGCAGAAGAAACAGTGACTAACAACTTTTCATTAGGTAAATATACATGGATTCTTGATCCCGTTGATGGTACGACAAATCTGATGTGTGGATTTAAATATTCAGCTATCGCATTGGGACTTATTGTGGATGGAGTGCCTTATGCCGGCATTGTATATAATCCATACTTGGGAGAGCTGTTTTCTGCTCAAAAGGGGAAGGGTGCGTTTGTTAATGGACAGCTAATAGAGGTCACAAAAAACAAAACACTTAGCGATAGCCTTATTACTTTTGGAACGTCGCCATATGATAGAGCAAAAGCTGATGAGACCTTTAGAATAACTAAAAATGTTTTCTTGAAATGTAGAGATGTCAGGCGCACAGGCTGTGCAGCTTTGGATATCTGCAATGTCGCCGCAGGACGTATCGATGGCTTCTATGAAATGGAGCTTCAACCATGGGACTATGCCGGAGCCGCGCTTATACTTGAGGAGGCCGGTGGAGCAATAACTGATTGGCTAGGGAAAAAGCTCAACTATATCAACAAAACAGCTATAATTGCTACAAACAGCTACATTCATGAAGAGCTAATGACGTCTGTAAAATAGGATACATATTTATCGTTTTGATAATATACATGGAGTTGTAAAAGCCGCGACTATGGCTTTTTTGATGCTTTGTATTTACTGCTCTTATATGAGTATTCTTTCTACTATAAAAATGTATTTTGGAGTAATATTGCAAAATAGAATAAGCATATTGACATTTGGGCAGTATAACACATATGATATTAATATGATTTTGCTAAAATATTGCAAAATGGAGGTAAAAGTATGCTGCTTGAATTTAAAGCTAGAAATTATAAATCGTTTAAAGATGAACTAACTTTTTCTATGATACCTGCTCCGAAACAAAAAGGTCTTGATTTTAGTATTTTGAATGAAAAAATTGGTTCTAAAACACATAAGGGGCTATGTTCTGCCGTAATATATGGTCCAAATGCAGCAGGTAAAACTAATATTATTGGTGCGATGGAAGTCTTTAAATCAATTGTTTTGCGCGGAAATATTCGCAATAGTGATGGTAGAAATGTGCCTAATGCTTCAATTAATAATTTGGAATTGATTCCTAATAGAATAAATAAAGAAAATACTCCTATAATATTTTCAATCAAATTTATTGAAAATGGACTTTTGTTTGACTATACACTTTCCCTTGATCTGGGTGGATTTTTAGAGACTGAATATAATCGTAAAATACTATCTGAAGTTTTGTATGTTAACGATAAGTTAATTTTTTCAAGAAACAACACATTAGATTTTGGTGAGTTAGAAGTCATTAAGAAATATTTGGTAAATCAATTTGAAGTTAATGCAACAGGAGCAACAAGCCTTGCGAAAAGCAATCTAAATTGTGAGGAATTGTTCTTAATGAACGGTTTTAAAACTATGTTTAGTGCAAAGATAGTTAGTATTATAAGCAACTGGCTGGAAATCAAATTTATGGTAATCTACAGAGCAGATGCACTTAATTTGATTAAGAAGTTTTCGGATCCTAAAAAGCAAACTGCGTATATTGAAAAAACAATCAATGATGCAGCTCGAATGTTTGGTATCAATTCAAACGCACTTGGATATATTGTGCAAGAAGATGATTCCGAAGCTAAACTTTGCTCAATCTTTGACGGCAAAGATAAAAATACAGCAGTGTCAGCCGAGCTGTTTGAGTCCTATGGAACAATTCGATTTGTAAATATGTTTCCGCTTGTTATAAATGCGTTGCTTAACGGAGGAACATTAGTTGTGGATGAATTTGATGCTTCACTTCATCCTATGGCATTAATGAGCATCATCAATATTTTTCATAATGACGATATTAACACCAAAAATGCACAGCTCATTTTTAATACCCATAACCCTATTTTCTTAAATTCCAACCTTTTCAGACGGGATGAAATCAAGTTTGTGGAGCGTGATGATACATCACATTGTAGCACTCACTATTCTTTATCCGATTTCGGTACTTCAGGTGAAAAAGGTGTACGCAAGCACGAAGATTACATGAAATACTATTTTATCAGTCAATATGGTGCAATTAAGGATATTGATTTCATCTCTATCTTTGAAACCCTTTTAAATGACAGAAAAGTGGTATTTGGACTGGCTTAAAGAGAAAATAAATAACGAGCCGTCATCTAAATTGGATTGTGAACTAATGTGATATTTTTAAACAAGAGGTCGTACTATAAAAGAATAACATTGTCCTTTGGACTTAACCAGATTTGGGGAAACAATTCTTTTGAATTTGTATGAAATTCTAAAATTAAGCGAGATGTACCGAGAAAATGAACGATGTTGGAGGTAATATTAAGTGATAACACCTAAAAGGAAATATCAGAAAAGGGTGGATGCATATTCAAACAAACTGGATATTTATACTAGAAAATGCAGCACCGTAGGTAATTATAAGCTATTGGTGTTCTTTGTGGGAATAGCGATAGCGATAGCGTTTTATGTTTTTAATCAATATATTTTTATGCTGGGACAAATAATTGTATTTGGGACAGGCTTTGCGTACCTTGCAAGGGTTCATAATAGGCTTCTTAAAAATAAAAACTATTCCTTTGCTATGCTTCAGATAAATAGTTTGTGCCTAAAAAGGGTAGCTGGGCAGTGGTCGGAGTTCTCGGATATAGGCGAGGAATTTGAAAATTCGCAACATAACTACTCATATGATTTGGACATATTCGGCAAAGGCTCAGTATTTCAAATGATTAATATGACATCAACGTACTCAGGAAGACATAAGCTTGCACAGATGCTTCTAAATCCACTTGAAACAAGAAAAGAAATTTTAGAACGCCAGAATGCACTAACTGAGCTTTCAAAAAAGCTGACATTCAGGCACCGGCTATTTTCCAATGCACTATTATCAAACAAAAACATAACTCTGATGGAAGATGAAGAAAATAGCAAAAAGCGTAAGAAAACACTGCTTGACACCATGGAAAAGTTAGATGATGTATATGTGTGGGCTAAAGAAGAAAATCGCCTTTACAGCTCATTTAAATTTAAACTTTTGATAACTGCACTTCCGATGCTAACACTGCTTTTGTTGGTACTTGCAATATTAGGGATCATGCCCTTCTACTTACCTATTGCTGGCTGTGCCATTCAATATCTGATGTTGGGATATAGAGCGAATTTTAGAAACAAAAGCTTTGAGATAGTAGAAAAGTATGCAAAAACATTAAAAGTTTACAGCAGTGTCTTAAAACAATTTGAGTCAGAGAAATTTGAGAGCCACTATATTAATGAACTAAAAATCTCGCTTAAAGGCAAATCTAAAGAAACAGCCTGGAAGCAAATTGATAGACTTTCTAAGCTCTGGGAGCTCATTGCAAATAGATATAATTTTTTGCATGTAATAGTAAATGCAGCTACTCTCTGGGATTTTCACTGCCTCGTAAGTCTGGAAAAGTGGAAAAAGGAAAGTGGCAGATACGTTGAAAAATGGTTTGATATTATTGGAGAGGTAGAGTCGCTATGCAGTCTTTCTCTCATTTGCCATGATAATCCTGAGTTTGTTTTGCCTCAAATATCTGAAGAAATGAGCACTGGAATAGTGACAGAGCAGTTGGGACACCCCTTGCTTACAAAGGGTAGAAAATGCAATGATATCACAATAAACAGTAAACAACCGATTCTTCTCATTACTGGCTCGAACATGTCGGGAAAGAGTACTTTTTTGAGAACAATTGGTCTTAGCTTGATAATGTCATATATTGGAGCACCTGTTTGTGCAAAGTTGTTCAAATGCCCAATACTAAAGGTCTATGCATGTATGAGAACCAGTGATAATTTGGGACAAAATGTGTCGTCATTTTATGCTGAGCTACTGAGAGTTAAGATGGTTGTAGAAGCTGCAGACAGAAATGAAAGAGTGTTTTTCCTGCTGGACGAAATTTTTAAAGGCACAAATTCAGCCGATAGGCATACTGGTGCAAAAATGCTAATTAACCAATTAGACAAAAAAGCTGCATGGGGTATGGTTTCAACTCATGACCTAGAACTGGCTGAAATGGAGAAAGAAAGCGTTGGTCGCATCCGAAACTATCACTTTAGAGAGTATTATAAAGAGAACAAGATATACTTTGATTACCAGCTCAGGAAGGGTGTGTCAGATACCCGAAATGCTATTTTCTTGATGAGGATGGCAGGGGTTAGTGTAGAGGATGAAGTGTGAATAAATAGCGCAGAAAAGGGACTGTACCAGAATATCAATCTGGGCAGTCCCTTCCTTTTTAAGCTAATTAATACTCTTCTTCTTGAATATCAAATACAAAATTGCAGCTATCACATCTAAATACAATAAGTGACCCAAAGTTTTCACTATCAGTTTCTTCAACGTGGATTAACCCACCGCAGTCACATTTCTTTGGATACCCATTCATGCAGGTGCAACATTTGGTATGGTGTGAATTTTGATGCTTTACATCTACTGTACTAGAATTACACATGTCCATCACTCCAATCAACATTTATGTATTAATTTTAATACATAAATGTTGATAAGTAAAGCATTTGTGCATGTATACATGCAATTATCTGAATTCAACGGTTAAATTTGAATAAATCATGGTTAAATATGTAAAAAGTTAAAAATATGTGAAAAAAATATCAAACTTTCATTGACAATGTCACTAAGAGAAATTACAATATTAATTGACGTAATTAAATATATATTTTTAAGAGATACGTTATTTGCACATACTTGTTTTTTTTTATATATAAAATTGTATACAAAATACAATCAGTAGAACTATGAGGGTGACTTTATAAGCCTTATTTGCCAATGTGAGGGCATAAAGGAAAGTTTATGTGTTTTTTATGAGGGAGCCATTAGGGCTCAGGAGGCTAAAATGGAGAAGGTTAGAGAGATATTAAATCGCTATGGTAATTCAAAAGAAAATCTTATTCAAGTAATGTTAGAACTACAGAATATTTCTGGTACAAATTCATTACCACACGAATGGGTTTCTTTTGTTGCTGAAACACTGGACATGCCTATTAGTAAGGTATATGGTGTCATTACTTTTTATTCAATGTTTGGAACGGTGCCAAGAGGAAAATATTTGGTAGAAGTGTGTAAAAGTGGACCCTGCTATGTTACTGGTTCAAAAAACATACTTCAGCTACTTGAAGACAAACTTGAAATCAAGCCAGGACAAACAACTGAGGATGGTTTTTTCACACTAATCCTGTCAAGCTGTTTTGGAGCATGTGATATAGCTCCTGCTATCAAGATTGGTGAGAAGGTTTATGGTAATCTCACATCAGAAAAGCTATCTGAGATAGTAGACTCTTACATGGAGGGCCAACATAATGGATAAGGTTTTAAGCGCAAGATTTGGAAAGATTAAACCTGATAGTGTTGAGGAATATATTGAGGCAGGTGGATACCAAGGATTAAAGAAAACAATGTCAATGGAGCATGTTGATGCTATTGAAGAGATAAAGAAAGCAAACCTTTTTGGAAGAGGTGGTGCTGCATATCCAACAGGATTAAAGTGGGAGCAGGCCTATGCAATTAAAAAAGGGCCTAAATATATGGTTTGTAATGCCGATGAAGGTGAACCAGGTACATTTAAGGATAAACATATATTGTCAGAGGATCCACTTGAGTTAATAGAGGGTATGACGATTGGTGCGTATATAATGGGAGCAAAAGAGGGATATATATATATTAGAGGCGAATATGCAGCAATTCATAGGATCGTAAATAGTGCTATTGAAAATGCAAGAAAAGCAGGCTATCTCGGCAAAAATATTTTAGGCACAGACTTTGAGTTTGATTTAAAGGTTGTTTCAGGTGCTGGGGCATATGTTTGTGGTGAGAATACTGCACTTGTAGAATCAATTGAGGGTAAGACAGGCAGGCCTAGACAAAAACCCCCTTATATAAAGAATTGTGGACTATATCAAATGCCAACTGTCTTAAACAATGTTGAAACCTATGCATGTATTCCGTGGATACTTAAAGATGGCGGAGAGAAATTTAGCTCACTTGGTACTGAGTTCAGCTGCGGAACGAAGCTAATGTGTCTATCAGGAAACGTTAAAAATAGAGGAGTTTACGAGATTCCTTTTGGAATGACTCTCAGAAAACTTATATATGAATTGGGTGGAGGAATAACCAATGGACGTAAGCTGAAATTTGTTCATCTTGGAGGCTCGTCTGGTAGCTGCTTCCCAGAGAGATTGGTTGATACAAAGATTTGCTATTATGACTTAAAAAAAGCAGGGTTCTCCTTGGGGTCAGGTGCTGTTCTTGTAGTGGATGATAGCCATTGTGTGGTTGATTACTTGAAAACAATTATGGAATTCTTTGAAGAAGAATCCTGTGGTAAATGCACTCCTTGTAGAGAAGGAAATCTGAGGATGGTAGAAATTCTTGAAAAGCTGACAGAGGGTACAGCAACGATGGATGATTTCACTAAAATGAAGAGCCTTGCTCAAACTATGAAAACTACTAGCTTCTGTGGACTTGGACAGAGTGCTCCTGTACCAGTAATTACACTTATCAAGTATTTTGAAGAAGAATTTCTAGAGCACATTAACGGAGTATGCAGAACTGGCGTATGCAGTATGTCTGGAAAGGCAGGTAAATAATATGGATATGGTAAATTTGACTATAGATGGTATTGCGGTATCGGTACCAAAGGATACTACTATTCTTGAAGCAGCTAAAAAGCTGAATATAAACATTCCTACTTTATGCTTCATGAAGGGCATTAATGAGCCTGGATCCTGTAGGGTATGTGTAGTTGAGGTTGAAGGTTGGAGAGGATTGCAACCAGCATGTGTTTCAAAGGTATCAGAGGGTTTAGTTGTAAAGACAGCTACAAGCACTGTCAGAGAAGCAAGAAAGAACATCCTTGAACTAATTATGGCAAATCATAATAGAGAATGTCTCTCATGTTCAAGGAATCTGAAATGCGAACTGCAAACATTATGCAATGATAATGGAATAGACAGGCTTCCTTATGACAAGAAAATCGATAAAGGCTGCATAGACACATCCGGACCTATAGTTAGAGATCCAAACAAATGCGTACTCTGTGGCAGATGTGTCAGTGTGTGTTCAAAACAGCAAGATGTTGGTGTTATAGACTTTGCACACCGTGGAGCACACACAACGGTTACAACTGCCTATGAAGAGGGTCTTGCTGGACATGATTGCATAAACTGCGGTCAATGTATCAAGATTTGTCCAGTTGGTGCGCTTCAAGAGAGAGATGATACTGCAAAGGTATGGAAAGCACTTGAAAATAAAGACCTTCATGTAGTTGTTCAAACAGCACCTGCTGTGAGAGTGGCACTTGGTGAGGAATTTGGGTTTGCACCTGGTACCAATGTTGAAGGCAAAATGGTTACTGCACTCAGAAGATTGGGCTTTAACAAGATATTTGATACAAACTTCAGTGCAGATTTAACAATAATAGAAGAAGGTAATGAGCTTATTCAAAGAATTCGAAATGGTGGTAAGCTGCCAATGATAACATCCTGTTCACCAGGATGGATTAAGTATTGTGAACATAAGTATCATGACTTTTTAGAAAATTTATCTACATGTAAGTCACCGCAACAAATGTTTGGTGCAATAGCTAAGTCGTACTATCCATTAAAGGCTGATGTAGATCCTAAGAATATGTTCGTTGTAGCAGTAATGCCATGTACTGCAAAGAAGTATGAGGCAGACAGAGAAGAGATGCAGGTAGATGGACTTAAGGATATTGATGTAGTAATCACAACAAGAGAGCTGGCAAGAATGATACGTCAGGCAGGCATACAGTTTGCAGAGCTTGAAGATGGACAACGCGATAGTATTTTGGGAACATACACTGGAGCAGGAACTATTTTCGGCAACACAGGTGGGGTAATGGAAGCAGCTCTTCGTACAGTTGCCGACGAACTGACAGGCAAGTCACTTGACTGTATTGAATATACACAAGTTAGAGGAATGGCTGGCATAAAAGAAGCAACTATAAATATTGCTGATATGGAAATAAAGGTTGCTATTGCAAGTGGTACTGGGAATGCAGGTAAGCTGTTGGATAAAATAAGAGCTGGTGAAGCAAATTATCACTTCATTGAAGTAATGGGTTGTGAAGGTGGATGTATAAATGGTGGTGGACAGCCAATTATAAAAGATAAATCCACCTCAGAAGAGGTAAAAGCTGCAAGAATCAAGGGGCTTTATGATATAGACAGAGCATGCGAAATAAGAAAATCACATGACAATCCTGAAATACAGAAGCTTTATTCTGAATACCTCGGTGAAGCTGGTGGACACAAGTCCCATAAGCTGCTGCATACACATTATATTGCGCGGTAATGAAATAGCTACGTTTATTGTTGTAAAATAAATGAGGGGACAGTTCATTTATCGGTAAGAATGAACTGTTCCCTCTTTTTTTTGCTATTTCTTCTTTGAGGTCTGTGCACCTTGACCCTTTACTCCTTGCAAAATGCGCTTCTGATTTCCTAAATCCTGTGTGTTGGCAAAGTTCGCAACACCATCTGATTTCGTACTTTTGTTTTTGCCCATAATACCTCCTAGTAATTATAAAAAATGAATTCATTACAGAAAACTTCATCTGAACTAAGTCTTCTTTATTATTTGACAATTATGAGGCATTATTCATTATTAAGGAAACATTAAAGAAATAGTTGCGTAAAAAGAAATATAAATCTTACGCTTCTTCTGATATAATAATAAAGACGTTTTTAAAAATACCATATGTTGGTCAAGAATAGTACTAATTAAAAATTGGAGACAAAAAATGAGTAATAAAAGAAAAAATAAAAAAAACAATGTACTTCCCGTTTTAATAGTAACCCTAACAGTACTAGTACTGGCATTAACAGCAATGATTCTTATGAATACAGAAAAATTACCTTGGGCAGATTCAGCGAAGGGGACGAAGCCACTCGCTACATCAACTTCCACAGCTACACCTGTCAGTTCATCTACTGCAGCTCAATCACAGGCCACGCAAACAGTTGAGCCTGTTATAGAACCTTCTGAGAGCACAAATCCAGATGAACTTCTCATTTCATGGAAGAATCCTGCAAGCTTTGTAGGTAAAACTACTTTAAGTGATGGATCAACACAGAAGTCATATAAGGATGGTGGTAAACTTCGGTATTGGCCACTAGTAAATAACAAGACTGCAAAAGGCTACAAACCTCCATATAATGTTGCCTTTGGCTCACCAGATATGTATTCTGAGCTTGAAGGAGTAACTACTTTCAGAGGTAATAATTTTAGAACTGCACCATCATGGGGGACTAGCAGTGTAAAAGAAAAGAAACTTGAAATTGTTTGGACACATGATATCGGTGCTGTTTCAGGGGTAGGTAGTTATTGGCCAGGGGCTGGCTGGACAGGACAACCTCTTCTTGTTCACTGGTCTGATGAAGTCAAAAATATAATGAATATAAATCAAGATTTGAAAGCAAAGGATCTTGTTGAGGTTATCTATCCGGTATTTGATGGTAATGTATACTTCCTTGACCTTGAGACGGGTAAGGCTTCAAGACCCAAAATGAACATTGGTTTTACTACTAAGGGTACAGGTATGGTTGACCCTAGAGGATATCCTCTTTTCTATTCTGGACAGGGATTGAATGAAAACAACGGAAAAACAGGCGCATTTAAGTATAGAATATTTGACTTGATAAATCAAAAGGAAATATTCTCTCTACCTGGAAAAGATCCCGTTGCATTTAGGTCTTGGGGTGCAAATGATTCATCAGCAATACTAAATAGATACACAGATACACTTATCGATTGTGGAGAAAATGGTTTGGTATACAAGGCCAAGCTAAATACAAAGTTTGATAAAGCAGCTGGTACTATTTCAATCAACCCAACTGTTACTAAGTACCGTTACAAAAGCAGCTACAGTGCTGATCAAGGAATAGAGAGTTCACCAGCATTTTATAGAAACCTTATGTATTTTGCTGATAATGGAGGGACTATTCAATGTATTGACATAAATACTCTTGAGCCAGTTTGGATATACAAAGCGGGTGATGATACAGATAGTACTATTACCTTAGAGGAAACAGCTGAGGGAGTATTTCTGTATACTGCAAATGAAATCGACAAAAGGGGTGGACCCAAGGGGAATTGCAACATCCGTAAACTAAATGCTTTAACTGGAGAACTGGTTTGGCAAAAGGATTATTCCTGCTTTTATCAGAGCTATATAAATGGTGGAGCATTAGCAACGCCAGTACTTGGGAAGAATGATATTAGTGATATTGTTATATTTAATTTAGCCTTAACAGGTTCACTCAGTGATGGTACACTTGTTGCATTAGATAAGAAAACTGGTAAAGAGGTGTGGAAGAGGCATCTTGAGGCATATAGCTGGAGTTCACCTGTTGATTTTAAGTCTGATGATGGAAAGACATATGTGATTTTATGCGATTTTCTAGGGAATATGCATTTAATTGATCCTAAGACTGGACAAGATTTAGATAAAATATCAGTTGGTGGAAATGTTGAAGCATCTCCTTCAATTTATAATGATATGGTGGTAGTAGGTACTTATGCAAAAAAGATATATGGTGTTAAAATAAAGTAGACTTAGTTCAGATAAAGTAGAAAAGCTTATTTTTAACAAAGAAATAGCGAGGAAAATATGAGAAAACACAGAAGAAGAGCAACAAATAAGTTGAAGGTAATATCGACAATTTTAGTTTTGGCATTAATAACTACAGGTATATGGATAGCACTTAACTTGTGGCTTGATTCTGATAAAAGTTCAGATGAAACATCAAAAACATCAAATACATCAACTAGTGCAACTTCTACAGTAACGCTAGAGGAATCAGAGCCAGATCCTGTTGCAGATCCAATGCCCACGGAGATGACAGATCCTGAAAAGCTAAAGTCATCCTGGACAGAAGAATCCGTTTTTGATGGCACAAAGGCATTTTCTGAATATGCACTTGAAAATATGTTCCCCAATGGGACTAGCATGAAGTCTTGGATATTTAGAAATAATACTCCTTTGAAGGCATACACCGTAAAGGCTAAGGACAAGATTGAGTTTGGACCATCTAGTGAATACTCAGAACTTGAAGGTGTAACTGCTTTTAGAGGAAACAACTATAGAGACAACGCTTCATTTGGCACACGAACTGTCAGTGAGAAGAAGCTTGAGATTGTTTGGGAAAAAACAGGTCTTGGAACTATTGCAGCACATGGAAGCAATTGGCCTGGAACTGGATGGACGGGACAGCCGCTTCTTGTTCACTGGCCAGAGGACGTTAGAAAGCTGATGAACATAAGTGATGAAATGAAGGCTAAGGACCTAGTAGAGGTAATATATCCAGCGCTTGATGGAAACATATATTTTCTTGATCTTGAAACTGGTAAGGCGACTAGAAACAAAATAGAGATTGGATACCCAATAAAAGGAACAGCAATGGTTGATCCAAGAGGATATCCTGTGTTATATACTGGAATGGGTATAAACGAAAATAATGGCAAGTTTGCGGAGTACAAGTACAGAATTATTAACCTACTTGACCAAAAGGAGTTATACACTTTATTTGGAAGAGATGAAGCGGCCTTTAGAGGCTGGGGAGCAAATGATTCTTCTGCACTCTTGGATAAAAAAACAGATACCTTGTTTAATTGTGGTGAAAATGGTTTGGTATATAAGGTTAAGTTAAATACCAAGTTTGACAAAGCAGCAGGGACTTTGACTATGGCTCCGCAGATAACTAAATATCGTTATAGAAGCCCATATACTGATGAACAGGGCATAGAGAATTCACCTGCAATATACAAGAACTTTATGTATTTCAATGATAATGGTGGAACAATGCAGTGCTTGGATCTAAACACCATGAAGCCAGTATGGATATATAATACAGAAGATGATACAGACTGCTCCACAGTTATTGAAGAAACCAAAGAGGGTGTGTTCCTCTACACTGCAAATGAAATAGACAAGCGTGGCAATGGTGGCAAAAACAAATATGCAAACTGTAATATCAGAAAATTTAATGCCTTAACAGGAGAACTTATATGGCAAAAAGATTATCAATGTTTATACAATTACTATATAAATGGTGGCGCACTTGGTTCTCCTATAGTTGGCAAAGATGATATAAGCAATATGGTTATTTTCAATATAGCATTCACAGGCTCAAATACTGATGGAACGATGATTGCACTTGATAAAAACACAGGTGAAGAGATCTGGAAGGAGAAGCTTGCAGCATATAGCTGGTGTTCGCCAGTTGATTTCAAGAGCTCTGATGGCAAGACATATATGGTTTACACAGATTATGCTGGACTTATGCACCTTGTAGATCCGATGACAGGAAAGACCTTGGACTCTATATCACTGGGTCTAAACGTTGAGTCTTCACCTGCAATATATAATGACACCATTGTTGTAGGAAGCTATGCTAGAAAAATATTTGGAATTAAAGTTAAATAGAGAAGATTGAAATTATATTATAAATATAATAATTTGTTTTAGAAATAGAGGAGACTTAAAATATAATGAAAATTTTAAAAGAGTTAATGAGTTGGTTTGGAACTATTTTGGCATCAGTGGTTATAGCATTATTGGTAATTATCTTTCTGTTTCAACCAACAAGCGTTAATGGTGAATCAATGGAAAATACCTTACACAACATGGATAAAATAATAATTAATAAGACTCAAAATATATTTCATAGCATGCCTAATTATGAGGACATTGTCATAATTGACAGTAGGGTAGACAGAAAGAGAACATTTCTTGATAACATAATGGACCCATTAAAGTATAATATTCTTGTAACCAAGTTTACAGGAAATGAGGATGAAATATTCTGGGTAAAGAGAGTAATTGGAAAAGCAGGAGATGTGCTCGAGTTTAAAAATGGCAAGGTTATTAGAAACGGTATTACTTTAGATGAAACATATATAAAAGAAGCAATGGTTTATGAATCAAAGGAAAAGATAACTGTACATGATAAGAGCGTGTTTGTCATGGGCGACAATAGAAATAATAGCTCAGACAGCAGAGTTATAGGGTGTGTCCCATTAGATCATGTTGTCGGAAAGTATTTATTTAGGATCGGGTTTTAGGAGGTAAAAGTATGGAAGCAATGTCAATATATAAAAAGAATTACCATGTTGTTTATGGAGATTCAGATTTTTATAAGAAACTGAAGTTAAGCTCATTATTCAATTATTTTCAAGATATTTCTAGTTTGCATTCGGAAAATATAGGTATAGGAATAGAAAGTATACAACAAAATCATAGCGTCGCATGGGTTATGGTACGTATAATGGTTGATATTGTGCGAATGCCCAATTGGAACGAGAAAATTAAAGTTGAAACATGGCCAATTGAACCCAAAAGATTAGAGTTTGAGAGGAATTTCATTGTAAGGGATGTGGAGGGAAATGTTTTAGTTAAAGCAATATCAATTTGGGTTATTATGGACATAGAGAAACGAGAAATAAGAAAAACTGAGCTTATTAGTGTTGAGTATCCTCCATTTTTGGAAGAGAGAGCAATTAATCAGCGTATGGGGAAGCCTAAACCAAGTGGACAACTTGAATTGGTATATAAAAAACTTATAGGGTATAGTGATATTGACATTAATGGGCATTTAAATAATTCAAAATATATAGATTACATTACAGATTGCTTTTCAATGGAGAATCATGGAGAATACACAGTAGAATCAATTCAGGTAAGCTATATTAACGAAGCTATAGCTGGAGATACAATATCATTTTACAAGGATATACCTGCACTTAACTCTGCTGAGATTTATCCGATGCCTATCGCCACAAATATTCCAACTAAATCCAAGAACACTGTTTATGTTGAAGGAGTTAATGCAATTGGCGGAAAGGTCTATTTTAAGTCAAGTATTACAATTAAATAAATTACTAGCCCTAAAGGGGAGATCGGAAGGTATATTATGACTAACAATAGAAAAATGAAGGTGCTTGCTTCAGTGATGCTCTGTTTTATAATTGTACTAGTGACAATGCTTATATACGCTAAAAGCATATATGACAAGAATGAAAATCCTGCTGATTCTACCATTATTCCAGAAAATTCTTCTGCAAGCCAATCTGTGGAGTCCACAGCAACAGATACTTCAACACAAAGTGCAAGTAGCTCTAGCGAAGTAACGGAGACTATTGACCTTAAACTATATTACTTTGATGCTGATGATTATGATAATGTAAAAGAGATACGCACTGTAACAATTGACAAAAAGTTATATCAAGATGATATAACAGCTGCAATTAACAAAGTGCTATCGTCTACCGGTTTAAATATTAATAAAGCTGTTATAAAGGGAAACTCAGTAACTATAGATCTCCCAAGAGAAGTAGCGCTAAAGTTCAACATGGGAAGTTCTGGAGGTGTTACATATACTAATATATTGGCTATGACTATATTAAACTTGCCAAATATTGAGAAAATGGAAGTCACTGTAGATGGAGTAGCAGGTATTCTTGCTGACCATTTTAGTTTTAATGGAACATTTACTAAATCTGAGGATGGTAAAAAATATACTTTTACGGAGTCAGATAATGAGAGCAAAGGACTATACTAATAAGCATTAGATACTTTAAGTTAAGGTAGGAGAAGCATTGAAGAAGAATATACTTATACAAGTAGGGTTAATTATTTTAGCTATTATAGGAATACTTGATACGCTTTTTATCTCAAGTAGAAGTGGAGGCAAGGATTTAGGTATCCTGCTTCCTGCTATTGGAGGAACGTGTATAATATTAGGAATAATATTCACAAAAACAGGGTTATACAAGAGAAATCTAAAATTATATGACAAGCTTGGCAAAATAATATTAAGCCTTTTTATAGTTTGGCTGATTTCATTTGTTTTAGTAGCAACTGTGATTCTCACCTCAGCTATTTCTGACCAAAATGAAAAGGTTGACAGTGTAATTGTTCTAGGCGCAGGCTTAAAAGGTGAAACACCTACCTTGGTATTGATAGAACGCTTGAACTATACTATTGAATATCTAAATAAAAATCCAGATACAAGGACTATAGTATCTGGTGGGCAAGGTCCTGGCGAGACCATTACTGAGGCAGAGGGTATGAAGAGGTATTTGGTGAGCCATGGTGTTTCACAAGACATGATAATTAAAGAAGAACACTCAACCAGTACATATGAGAATATGCTTTTTTCAAAAAAGATTTATGAGAAAATGCTCGGTAAGAAGCTGGAAAAAGTCATGATTATCACAAATGATTTTCACATGTTTAGGTCAAAACTGCTTGCTAGAAGAGCGGGACTTGAACCATATGGCATTAGCTCAGGTACTCCTTGGTATATATACCCAAATGTTTTTTTGAGAGAATATTTTGCTGTATTTAAATCATTTGTTTTTGATAAGTGACAATTATGAAAAAAGATTCCATATCATTGAGAGATGGAATCTTTTTTAATTAACAACAACTGAGAATTAATATTTTTTTGCAATATGAGGGATAATATATGAAATTAAAGAATATAAATTTAGTAGTACAACTTGTACAGAAAAATAAATAAATAAATAAATAAATAAATAAATAAATAAATAAATAAATAAATAAATAAATAAATAAATAAATAAATAAATAAATAAATAAATAAATAAATAAATAAATAAATAAATAAATAATTA
>Ga0209430_1001602_pt1 | contig 16303 bp, 14 predicted proteins | sample BarGraIncub1133A_FD_184504 | JGI IMG/M metagenome (GOLD analysis project Ga0209430, IMG submission 184504) | Arctic peat soil microbial communities from Barrow, Alaska - Barrow Graham LP Incubations 11-33A (SPAdes) (version 2) | ecosystem: Environmental > Terrestrial > Soil > Wetlands > Peat... | reverse complement strand
ATCCCTGGAAGTTCCGACTCGAACCCGTTCGGTTGCAGGGCTGATCGGCAAGCGGCTTTCGGCTGAAGTCCGTGAGACCCTGCACACGCTCGGTGAGGTAGGTGACGGGCTCGGGCTGGCGGTCTATGCGGTCGGCGGTTTTGTGCGCGACCTGCTGCTGGGGGTTGATAACCTGGATATAGATGTTACCGTTGAAGGTGATGGCGTCTTCTTCGCGGAATCGTTTGCCGAACGCTTTGGCGGCAGGGTGCGCAGTCACAAAAAGTTCGGCACCGCGGTGTTGGTACTACCGGATGGCCGCAAGATAGATGTGGCCAGCACCCGCCTGGAATATTACGAATCCCCCGGTGCACTGCCGACGGTAGAACGGGCCTCGCTCCGGCATGACCTGTACCGGCGTGATTTTACGGTCAATACGCTGGCGCTGTGCATCAATGGCGCCCGATTCGGGTCACTGACCGATCATTTCGGTGGCCAGCAGGACCTTCAGGAACGGGTCGTCAGGGTACTGCACAACCTGTCGTTTGTCGAGGATCCGACACGCGTGTTCCGGGCGATCCGCTTTGAACAGCGCCTTGGTTTTCACCTCGCTCCGCATACCGAGAACCTGGTTCGCAGTGCGGTGCGGATGCACCTCCTTGACAAGCTGGGAGGGGAGCGTCTGCTGAGTGAGCTGGTGCAGATCATGCGAGAAAAGGAGCCGTCAGGAGCCATCGGGCGTATGGCTTCCTTGGGGCTCCTGCCGTTCATTCATCCCGCGCTGAAGCTGGTGCCGTCCACGGAGCGGGTGCTGCAGGAAACGGGGCAGATCATGGCCTGGTTCCGGCTGCTCTATCTGGAAGACCGATGTGAGCCGTGGCAGGTCTATTTCATGGCCTTATGTGACGGGCTTGACCCCGATGAATTCCGTGATGCCTGCTGCCGCCTGGCGATTCCGGGACGTCTTGCTTTACGTCTCTGCAGTCAACGCCATCAGGTATTCACAACGCTGAATGCGATTAAGAGGCGTCTGAAACAGGGGGCTGAAGTACGTAACAGCCAGCTATACACCTGGTTTAGCGGTTTTAGCCTGGAGCTGCTGCTGTATATGGCCGCCCGGGCCAGCAGTGAACAGGTCAGGCGCTTCGTGTCGCTTTATCTGACGCGGCTGCGCGCCGTTGTCCCGTCACTGGGTGGCGATGATCTGCGTGGACTCGGTCTGGAGCCCGGCCCGCTGTTCGGCCGCATCAAGGAGCGCTTGCTGCAGGCGCGTCTCGATGGCGAAGTGAACAGTCGGGATGAAGAAGAGGCTTTTGTGCAATCCTTGGCTCAGGCTGGGCAGCATTTATAGTCTATGCATAATAACAATCACGTATAAAATACCGGCTTGACGGAATGTATTGTCGCATGTTAGTAGAATACCGAAAAATCAATAATGATATTGAGATGATACACTGTTAAAGGGTTTTGGCTGCGTGTCGCGGCTCGTGACGCTGTATCGTCCCTATCGACCGCTTTTTGCAGCATGTAATTCGAAAAACCCGCTGTTTGGTTGCTGGCGGGTTTTTTATATCGACCGCCTGCGTATCAAGAGGCAGGCACCACATTTCCCAGGAGGCTACAAATGTCGGAGTTTAAAAACGTCACCGTTGTAAAGCAGGCAAATATCTATTTTGGCGGCCAGGTTGCCAGCCATACAGTACTGTTTGCTGATGGCACTAAAAAAACGCTGGGTATCATGCAGGCCGGAGAATATGAATTTTCTACCGGGGCTGCCGAGATCATGGAAATTCTCTCGGGAGAGTTGGAGTGGCAGATGAAGGGCGGGGTTGGATGGCAGAAGGTGGTTGGCGGTGAAGCGTTTGACGTACCGGCGAATTCCGTCTTTCTGATGAAGGTGCCGGTTGTCACTGATTACTGCTGCTCTTACGTCGGCTGACCCAGTAACTCCCTTGGCCAATATTTCTGACCATCTCGTTGTCGGCCGCTTTGCCCCCTCTCCGACCGGTGCGCTGCATACCGGTTCACTGGTAGCGGCGGTCGGAAGCTATCTGATGGCGAAACAGGGCGGCGGCCGTTGGCTGTTGCGACTCGATGACCTGGATTCGCAGCGCCAGGTGCATGGCGTTTCCGATGACATCATGCGGACTCTGGAATCGTTTGGACTGCTTTGGGATGGTACGGTCGCCTTTCAAAGCAGGCATCTGAACGAGTATCAGCATTATTTTGAACTGCTGCAGCAGGCGGGTGACGTCTATCCCTGTTGTTGCTCACGCAAGGAGATTGCCCGGAGCGCTTCAGCCCCACACCCTGATGATGAAGGCATACGCTATCCGGGCAGATGCCGAGGGGGAGTAACAGCCGGCTCGGTTATACGTTCCTGGCGGGTCAGGGTGCCGGAGGAGAAAATCTGCTTTTCTGACCTGCGGAGGGGGTGGTGCTGTCAGGGGCTCTCCGCTGCCTCTGGCGATTTCGTCCTCAGGCGCGGCGATGGGGAGTTTGCCTATCAGCTGGCGGTCGTTGTTGATGATTATCTGGCAGGGGTGAATCAGGTGGTGCGCGGAGACGACCTGCTTGCTTCAACGCATCGTCAGATATATCTGCAGAGGCTTCTCGGCTTTTCGCAACCGGACTATTGTCATCTGCCGCTGGTGGCCGCACCAGATGGCTCAAAACTGAGCAAGCGTGACCATCTCATTTCATATCAACTGGGCAATGTGGCCGGCAAGGAGAGCTCGCTTCTTTTTGCGATCATCCGCTTTCTCGGGCAGAACCCACCGCCGGAACTTGCCGAATGTTCCTGCAGTGACATCCTCCAGTGGAGTGTTATTCATTTCAAGGCGCTTCACCTCCCCGCTCAGGGTGGCCAGGTGGCGATCTAAAACGAGCGGTTTACACCTTGATTATACGATAGTTGCATGGTGCTTCTATCAGCTAGCGTGTAAGTGTTTGATTGCGCTATTATTTTTATTTGTTGGTTCGGGCTTTGGTACACAAATTGGTACACAGCCTCGCATATAATTGCGCGAATACTTGATAGAAATATAGTTGGCTCATGCAAACTCTATCAATAGCCGTTAACTCATTGATTATACGATTGATGTCAGATTAACCTATCAGGGGCTAATTCCCCGCACCTTGATGCGATGAGAATAATCCGCCAGCGCGAAGCGCGGCTGAATTTCCCGGACCCTGAACTTATGGATCAGTCAGAAGACGAGATAGAAGAAGATGAACTTGAATCGAACCGATTCCACAATCCGGCGTCGGACGATAAACAATAAAATTATAAGCGTAACATGCTTACATACTGGCGCTGGATTTAGTACAATCGCCCGCTTTACACTCACTGCACAGGTATCGGTGTGGTGTTTTTCTGAATTTTTCGAGGCATTCAAGGCAACAGAAGTAGTGCGGTCGTCCCTTATATGTAAGTACGACGGTACGTTGCCAATCCAGTGTTTTGCCGCATATTAAATCCCGCACCAAGTGTTCCATGCTTTTTTCCATTTCTCAATTCGGATCAGCTTATAAATCAGGTTACATTGAAAAGGCCGGACTCCTTGACAAGCAAGTCCGGCCTCCAGTGTTTTTGGTCAGCATTTTGTAAAAATATATCTAACGATGTTTCCGGGTTTATTCAAACAGCCTACGCAACTTTTCCTCATCCGGTCGATGCACCACCCCTCGCTCGGTAATCAGCCCAGTCACCAACTCCGCAGGCGTCACATCGAAGGAAGGATTGCGAATATTCACCCCCTCCGCCGCCCAATGCGTATCGCGAAAGCCTTTCACCTCATCAGCGGAACGTTCCTCAATGGGAATGTCATCACCCGAAGCGATGTTCATGTCTATCGTGGAAAGGGGACACGCCACATAGAAAGGGATGTTGTGTCGTCGCGCCAGCACCGCCACCATGTAGGTGCCGATCTTATTCGCCACGTCGCCGTTTGCGGCCACACGATCAGTGCCTACCACCACAGCATCCACCTCACCGTGGGCCATCATGTGGCCCGCCATATTGTCGGTAATGAGCGTCACCGGGATGTTCTCCTGTACCATCTCCCACGCAGTCAGCCGCGCTCCTTGCAAGAAGGGGCGTGTTTCGTCGGCGATGACGGAAATCTTTTTGCCCGCCTCCACCGCCGAGCGTATTACCCCCAACGCCGTGCCATGTCCTGCCGTCGCCAGTGCCCCGGCGTTGCAATGCGTTAGCACTCGTGACCCGTCCACCAACAGCGCCGCACCATGAACGCCCATCGCACGATTGATGCGGATATCCTCGGCCAAAATCTCGTGCGCCTCGGCCAGCAACCGTGACGCGATATCCACTGGTGCATACTGCGCCACGCTCTCCCACACCCTTCGCATGCGCAGCAAAGCCCAGAACAGATTTACTGCTGTCGGACGACTTTGCGCCAACACGGTAATGCCAGTTTCAATACCAGCGTTGAAATCTGGCGCTGAAACACTCTGTAGTCGCATCGCTTCCAGAGCGACCCCATAGGCCGCCGCCACACCGATAGCAGGCGCACCACGCACCACCATACTGCGGATGCCCTCTGCCACCGAGACGGCGGAGTCGTAACGTATATATTCAAATACAGCAGGCAGAATGCGCTGATCTATCATCTCCAGCTTGTTGTTCACCCAGCGCAAGGTCTCGACTTTCATTTAATCCCCCTCAAACTCACACAACGCAAACACCTTGTACCCGTGTTTTTCCAGCCGCGCACGTCCGCCGATATCCGGCAAGTCAATGATGAAGCAGCATTCAACGACCGTGCCTCCCATCTTGTCAATGAGCAGGCAGGCAGCCTCTGCCGTGCCGCCGGTGGCGATGAGGTCGTCCACCAGTAATACATTTTCACCTTTTTCGATGGCGTCTGTGTGGATCTCGATGCGGTCGCTGCCATATTCGAGTTCGTAGTCATGGCCAATGGTCGCAGCCGGTAGTTTGCCTTTCTTGCGGATGGGCACGAAGCCGATACCCAGTGCGTATGCCAGCGGCGCGCCAAGGATGAAGCCACGCGATTCGATGCCCGCGATCTTGTCGATCTTCACGTCTTTGTAGCGACGCACCAGTTCATCCACGGTGGCGCGAAAACCTGTCGGGTCTTTGAGCAAGGTGGTGATGTCGCGGAACTGGATGCCTTGCTTCGGATAATGAGGGACGGTACGGATCTTTGATTTAATAGGCACAACTTTCTCCTAACTACGTTTCTTGTAATCACCAAACTTCTGTATCACTTCATGCATCTGTTGCGTTGTAAGCATGTGCGGTTCGCCCACCTGCAGGGCGCGCCAATATACTTCGCAGACAAATTCGACTTCAACCGCCACCGCCAGAGCATCGGCCAGGTCCGTGCCCAGCGCGATCATACCGTGATTGCCCAGCAGACAGGCTTTGCGGTCACAGAGCGCTTCCAGCGCTCGGTCAGACAAGCCTTGCCCGCCGAATACGGAGTAAGGTGTGCAACGTATGCTGTCGCCCCCCGCCATCGCGATCATGTAATGCACAGGCGGCACGTCTTTGCCAAGACAAGCAATTGAGGTGGCAAAAATGGAATGAGTATGTATGATCGCACCTATTTCTGAACGCGAGGAGAAAATATCGCGATGAAAGCGCCATTCACTGGAAGGGTTTCCGCCATACGGCACGTTGCCTTCCTGATCCTGATAAACCATACTATCCGGTGTCATGCTGAATGGTGGCAAAGCCGATGGTGTTATGAAAAAACCGTCACTGTAACGCGCTGAAACATTGCCTGATGTACAGCGATTAAGACCATGATCCAGTAACTGCCGCGACGTGTCGAGAAGTTGCTGGCGCAATCCCAGTTCGTCAATTGTCATCTTTTCTTTCCTTGTCATAATACTTCAAACTTATAGATGTTGGAGCCGGGATCTTCGAGCATAGCGGTTGCGACCAGGTAACTGGCTTAGCACAGATCCGGCACGATACAAGTCGGCCTGTCACCTCCCTAAAACGAACAGCAAAACCGTGAGAGTGACAACAGACATTACAGACGATATCAGGATGACCGCACTTGAGCGACTCACAAAGGTATTGTATTGCTGTGCCAGAACGAACACCGGCACGCCGCTTGGGAGCGCCGCCTGAAGGACAGCAACTGCCGGGAGAATTCCTTTCAGCGCAAACACATGGTATGCCAGATACCAGGTGATTAAGGGGTGCAGCAGAAGCTTGGCGAATACCAGCCATGTGATTTCTTTGGTCTCGCCCCTGACAGAACAGCCGGACATAAAGAGGCCGGCTGCGAAAAGGGCACAGGGGATAAAGGCTCCACTCAATAATTCGCAAAAAGTCGTAATTGAACCTGGAATAGTGACCCCTGCAGCGGAGAAGGTAAGCCCAGCTACAGTCGCCACAATAATCGGGTTACGAAGTACAGCCACCAGGGGTCTGAAGGTGAAACTTCCTTTAGTTCCACCCCGCTCTTTGTCAATTTCCGACAGGATGATTCCAAGCGGGAGAAAAACTGCAGCCGTTATAACAACCCCGACTATTCCCGGAACCAGCCCTGCATCACCAAAAACCATACGTATAATTGGCAAACCGATATAGGCTGTGCTCGAAAACATCGCCGTCAGGCCATGCAGCCCGAGAGCTGTCAGGGTGTCCGGAAAGAACAGGCGGGCAACCAGTATGCCTAAGAAGAAAGTCGCCAGCATTCCTCCGCCAAGGGCACCTAGAAAAGGCCAGTCAAAAAAATCTTCGACCCGAATCCGCGATAGTGAAATAAATATCAGAGCCGGCAAGGACACGACAAAAACAAACTGGTTTAAAATTGCGCTGCTGCCATCCATCAACAACCTGAAGCGACCGCATATGTAACCGGTCAGCATAATACCGAAGAGAGGCAAGATAATGCTTATTGTCGCGTTCCCCAAAATCTTCCCCCGTTCGTCTCTGCTGTAAATTACGCATCGGCATAGATGCCATCATCAATGCACTCTTCATGATCTTCCGTCTGCGCGTGCAGCTGGTAGAAATAGTCATTAATCTCCTTGTACAGCTCCTTGAGCCGTAGCGGCGGGATATCGCAGACCCCCTCATACGCCTCGGTGAAATGTACCTGGTTGAATTCGAGCCGGAACGGTTCGATCTTTCCTTCGGCAATCAAATCCTGGTAAAGAGCCGAACCGGGGAGCGGGCTGAAGATGCTCCAGGTCCAGCGGTCAAGCTCCAGAACCTTGGCCAGATCAAAGGTCTGCTGGACATCCAGCTCTTCCTCGCCCGGGATGCCGATCATGAAGAAACCGAAAACCTTGACGTGGCGTTTGGCGATTGCCACCTGTTCCTTGATTTTTTCGACGGTGATTCCCTTTTTCAGCCGAATCAGGCTTTTGGGTGAGCCGGTTTCAATTCCCAGGTCGAGCTGGGTCAGGCCGGCCTGTTTCATCAGGATGATCTGTTCTTCATCGATCAGATCGACACGGGTCAGGGCCTGCCACTGGATACCGGTGTCCGCCTCGATCAGCAGGCGGCAGAACTCCTTTACCCACTCCTTGTCCAAATTGAAGATGCTGTCCTTGAACCAGACCCCTTCGATGCCGTGGCGTTCCTTGAGGATGACCATTTCCGACACGACCTGGGCAGCGGTTTTGATGCGCCAGGTGCGCCCCATGGTTTCGTGTACGGCGCAGAAGGTGCATTGGAAGGGGCAGCCGCGGGAGATAATCATGGAGATGCCGCGAATGCTGCGCAGGTGACGATTGTGCTCGATGTAGCGTTCGATCGGGAAGGAGTCGTAGTCCAACATGGGCAGGCTGTTCAGGTCTCTGATCAGGGGGGCTTTGCCGTTGATGACTAATCTGCCGTCGCTATCCTTGTAGCTCACTCCATCAATTTTATCTGTAGGCCAGCCTGTCGAAAGTGTAGCCGCCAACTCGGCAAAAGCGAACTCTCCTTCCCCGCGGATAACGAAGTCCACATTCGCGCTGGTGAGCACACTGGCCGGGTCGAGGGTCGGGTGAACGCCTCCCAGGACGATTCTGGCTCCCGGCGCCGTTTTGCGTGACAATTCGGCAACCCGCAACGCTTCAGGAATGGTTGGTGTCATGGCAGTAATGCCGATCAGGTCGGGACCGTAGGCCGCGATGTTCCTGACCAGCTCCTCGCTGTCCATAAGGAGCCCCTGCATATCGAGCAGTTTGACCTCGAAACCACGCTCCTTGAGAAAGGCACTTAGATAGGCCAAGCCGAGCGGCGGTTCAAAAGGTGCCACATAGAGGTTGCCCCCCTTGATCCAGTCGATGTAGTCATCAAAGCGATTCTTGAACGCATTGCCATCATAGAAGGCCGGGTTTATCAGCAGAATTTTCATGATGTTTTATCTCCTTTAGATAGCATAGGCGAAAGGCCTCTCAGCCTCAGCAAAGAACTCCGCGTAAATTTCTTTGCGGATCTGGACAAAATCGTAGCTACTGCGATCCCGGGGACGCGGGAGCTGCACCGGGATGATTTTTTTGACGGTGCCGGGCCGACTTGACATGATTACCACCCGGTCCCCGAGAAAAATGGCCTCGTCAATGTCGTGGGTGACCAGCACCATTGTGGTACGTTCCACTTCCCAGATGCGCAGAATCTCCTGCTGCAGCTGAATCTTGGTCAAGGCATCCAGTGCCCCGAACGGCTCGTCGAGAAGCAGCAGTTGGGGATTATTAACCAGAGACCGTGCAATTGCCACCCTCTGGGCCATCCCCCCCGACAACTGGTGGGGAAGCGCCTTGGCAAATCCGGCCAGCCCGACCAGCTCCAGGTGTTCGCGGACGATAGTGTCCCGCTGGCCATTCTCCAGACCATTCAGACCGAAGGCCACGTTCTGTTCCACCGTTAACCAGGGGATCAGGCGGTGCTCCTGAAAAACCATTCCCCGGTCTAGACCCGGCCCGGCGATCCGTCTGCCCGCGATCCTGACCTCGCCCGAATAACCGTTCTCCAGGCCGGCGATGATCCGCAGCAGGGTACTCTTGCCGCAGCCGCTGCTGCCGACGATGCTAACAAACTCCCCTTCACGGATTGACAGGTCGATCCCCTGTAGGGCGATGACCTCACCGCCGTTGACCTTGTAGCTTTTGTTGAGCCCTTCGACAATCAGGTTGCTGGCTGCTGTTGCACTCATATCATTTCCCTTCAATTCCCGGAAAAGGCAACTTTCCAGCGTATCAGCCGATTTTCAAGCAGCTTGATCAGGCTGTCCATCACCTTGCCGATGACTCCGATAGTTATCATTCCCACCAGCACCACATCTGACTGGGAAAGCTGCCTGGCATCCATGATCAGGTAGCCGATGCCGCTGCTGGCGGCGATCAGCTCAGCTGCTACCACACACATCCAGGCCACCATCAGCCCGACCCGCAGACCGGTCATGATGGCGGGGAGAGCCCCCGGCAGCACCACCTGGCGAACAAATTTGAACCGTGGCACGGCCAGAATCCTGGCCACCTCTACGAACTTGTGATCTGTCTGACGGATGCCGTCAATGGTATTGATGATGATCGGAAAGAAGGCTCCGAGGAAGATTATGTAGACCTTCGACTGCTCTCCAATGCCGAACCAGAGTATGGCCAACGGAATCCAGGCGATGGGAGGAATCGGCTTTCCCACCTGGATAACCAGATCGGTCCAACGATCAATGGTGCGGGAGAGACCGATCGCAATACCGAGACCAAGCCCCAGCACAGCAGCAATGCCGAACCCTTCCAAAACCCTCAGGACGCTTATGCCGATATGGCGTATCAGGTCACCGCTTTTCAAAAGATCCCAAAAGGTCAGCGCAATCTGTGATGGCGGTGGCAGGAGAACCGGATTGAGGTAACCCAGATAAAACAACGCCTGCCAGACTCCGATAATTGCTACGGATAGACCTATATACTGGAGCAGATGTTTTATCCTCTGCAGGCGTGGGATGATGTCATGGTCCATGATCGTTTCTCCGTGTAGGGGCAAATCCATGAATTGCCCCTACACATTATTTGATGATACCGAGTTCACGTATCAGACTCTGATCGACAAAGGTATCTATGTTGACGTGAGACTTGATAATGGCGTTGTTTTTCATAAAGACTTCGACTTTCTTCAGGTCTTCAATGTCGTCGGCCTGAAGTGCCGTATTGTAGTCGAATTTCGCTAACACTTTGAGCAGGAGGTCCGGCGCAAGGTTTACATCCTTGGCAATCAGCTGTGCCGCCGCTTTGGGATTTGCCTTGATGAAGTCAGCACCGCGTTGATACGCCTTGAGGACCGCTTTTGTCTGGTCGCGATGCTTGGTTACAAAGTCGTTGCTGACGATAAATACTGAAGCACCTTTTTTGATTCCGGTACCGTTTGTCAGGACACGGACCGCGCCCTGAGTCTCCAGTTTGGTGAGGAGAGGTTCCCAGACCGCAGCCGCATCGATAGTACCGTTGACGATCGAGGTAGCGATATCAGCCTGAGAGAGATTGATGAATTCAATATCGCTGGTAGTCAGCCCCCCTTTCTGGAGTACCAGAACCAGCAGATGATGCGCATAGGACCCTTTGACGACAGCGACTTTTTTCCCTTTGAGATCCTTCGGCGACTTGATGCCCGATTTGACAGGAACAACAACGGCCAAAGATTTGGGACCGGCAGAGGACAGGCCGATTATTTTGGTATTTATTCCGGCCGCTTTACCGACAATGGCCGGGGTGTCGCCCTGGAAGGCGAAGTCCTGCTGGCCTGCGGCAAAGGATTCATTAACCGCAGGACCGGCAGCAAAGGATGCCCATTTAAGGGTAGGCTTGGCGCCGACTTTTGCCAGTTCCTCATCCAGCCATTTCTTATGCTTGGCCACAAAAATCGGGGCATAGTGCGGAATCGGCTGGGTGGCGAAACGGATCTCGTCGGCGTGGGCCATTGAGGAAATCAGAATGGTCATAATCGCAAATAAAAATAGTCTGGTGATGACGTTGTGCATGGTGGGTCTCCTGTTTAAAGTCCCCCTTTTAGAAGGGGGGGTAGGGGGATTTGCCTTTGACGGTGCAAACCAATCCTCCCTTCCCCCCCTTTGCAAAGGGGGGGAACTTGTAGTCTCAAACCTTGGCCAGCCGATCCAGATGTCTGAACACCGGATGCGCCTGCTCTTCTTCGGTGTGCCGTACCAGAATGTTCTCGTTGATGACCTCTTCCGGCTCGATAACCCAGACGGCTGACAGGCCCACGTCGCCCAGACGCTGGCGCACATCTTGATAGTGATGCAGGAATACCGGTCCGGTGATCAGCGTCTTAACCGGTTTCCCCTTAATCTGCCAGCTCTGCCCGTTTTTGCCGCTAACGGATATGGATACCTTCTGATCAAACCAGATGCTACGCACCAGGTTTTTCTGGGTGAGAGATGATTCCACCAGTTCCAGGTAGAGCAGGTTGCCGTCATCATCCGCCAGGATATACGGCTTGACAGCTGCATGCGGATAGCCCTGTTCGTTAACCGTGGCCAGCACCTTGGTGGAGTCGTCGCTGCCTAACAGTGCAATGATTTCCTTGTTTAATTTTGTAGCCATGTTATGCCTTCCTTTTGATTGTACTTGTAGGGGCGTCCCCTTGCGGGCGCCCTGGTTTGCGGTCGAATGCGGGCAGGCACGAGGCGCTGTCCCTACGAATCACAAAAGCCGTGACAGGTCTGTGTCGGGGTGGTTGCCGCAGCGGCGGTAGTCGTCGAAATCAGCAGGCAGCTTGTATTTTACCCGCAGATTATGGAGCCCCTGGGCAAGCTGTACAAAGTATTCGAGTGACGGGTTCTTCTGGTCGCGAAAATTTGAGCCGGGACGTGGCACCCAGACAATATAAACTGTGGTTACGCCGTTTTCCGCCAGGAATTCAGCTTCTTCCAGAGTCGAGGCCAGAGCGTCTGTCTCACTGGTGAATCCGTATGGTTTTGCCAGCTCTACTCCACCAACCAAACCGGTACCGACATTTCCACGCCCAAAGATATCCACCGCACGGATCAGGCGTTGCCGCCACTCCTTGTACCCGACTGATTGCGCCTTACCGGGGCATATCCAGTTGAACTTGTCTTCTCCCAGCACCTCCAGATCGCTGGTGTAGCTCATCAAACCTGTTTGTTCATAAAGTCGGGCCAACTGTTTTTCGTCGAAGGCCGAGGCGATCAACTGGCTGGGAAACTTTTTAGTTTTGAAATTCTCGCCAATGGCCTGCAAGGTTTCGATGTAGAAATCAACCTCGCGGTCGAAGATGTTCTCACCCTTGAGAACGGAGCCGGAGGTAAGGCACATACCGGTAAAACGCCCCGGCTCTTTGATCGCCTCGCGAATGGTCTCGGACACATCCTCCGGCTTCAGCCGTGAAGGCACTCCCAGTTCATTCTTCTGCTGCTTGGTGTGCGTGACGATATCGCAGAAGCGGCACTCCTTCTTGTCTGCCCAGAAGTGGCAGTAGCTGGACTGAAAAATATTCAGCCGTTGCGGACGGGCGCTGGCAACGTGGCTCATGGGAATGCCCGATGTCGTGAATTTATCGTAATAGAGCGGCTTGGACCACAAGTCTACGTATTCGACAAAGTTGCCGTTATCCACTAGCGCCAGTTTGCCGTCCACCAGGTCAACCAGATACGGGTTCTGGTTCAGCGGCGTCGGGTCAGTCAGGATAGTTGTGCCATCACGCAGCAGCAGGGATTCAGGCAGGTCCTTTATCTCTCCGTCACGCGAGCCGAACAGATAGGGGCTGCGCATCTGGACAGAGTCATCAACCGTCTCCAATGCCCGCTCTGTGTAATGAACTCCCCGGCGTTGAGCATCAATTTTTACCGCTATCAAACGGGGAAACTCGGGGTGCCGCTCCAGAACCTGTTCCAGTTCCGATTCCTCTTTTGCCACCAATTTCAATGCAACTGACATAGTATTTCTCCTCCTTCGGAGTATCTGGGACTATTTATCGTGACAACTCTGCGACCCGGTCGATTCGCTCCCAGGGGAGATCCAGGTCAAGACGGCCAAAATGCCCATACGAAGCGGTCTGGCGATAGATCGGGCGACGCAGGTCAAGCTGTTCGATGATCGCTGCCGGGCGCAAATCGAAGTGTTTGGCGATGAGAGCCGAGAGCTGCTCGTCGCTGATCACACCGGTGCCAAATGACTCGACAAAGACGGCAACAGGTCTGGCTACGCCGATGGCATAGGCGATCTGGATTTCGACTTTTTTCGCCAGTCCGGCTGCCACTATGTTTTTGGCAACGTAGCGGGCGGCATAGGCGCCGGAGCGGTCAACCTTCGTTGGATCTTTTCCGGAAAAAGCGCCGCCGCCATGGCGTGCTACACCGCCGTAGGTATCAACGATAATCTTACGGCCGGTCAAACCGGCATCACCGTGCGGTCCACCTACCACAAAGCGCCCGGTGGGGTTGATGAAGTAGCGGGTCTGATCGTCCAGCAGGTTTTCCGGGATGACAGGTTTGATGATTTTATTGATGACATCGTGCCGTATCTGCTCCAGTTCCACATCAGGACTGTGCTGGGTGGAAATGACCACCGTGTCGATCCGCACCGGACGACCGTCCTCGAACTGGACCGTCACCTGGCTCTTGCCGTCCGGGCGAAGGTAACCGATTTCCCCCAGCTTGCGCGACGACGCGAGTTTTCGTGTTAATCCGTGGGCCAGAGCGATGCTGGTCGGCAGGTACTCAGGCGTCTCGTCGGTGGCATAGCCAAAGACCATCCCCTGATCGCCGGCCCCTACCGAGTCGAGGTAACCGTCGTGGTCACCACCATTGCGATGTTCAAGAGCAGTATTAACTCCTTGGGCAATGTCGGCCGACTGCTGATCCAGTGAGACCAGCACGGCGCTATGCTCGGCATCCAGTCCGAGATCGGCACTGGTATAGCCCACGTCCGCAATGGTGTCCCTGGCAACGCGTACGGCATTGATCTGCGCCGTAGACGAGGTTTCACCGATGATCACCACCAGACCGGTAGTAACACTGGTTTCGCAGGCCACGCGGGCAAGTGGGTCTTTTTCCAGCAATGCATCCAGGACGGCGTCCGAAATCTGATCGGCAAGTTTATCCGGGTGCCCTTCAGTTACCGACTCTGACGTAAACAGGTAATTCTTTGCGGCCATGATGTTCTCCTTTGCAGGTTTCTTTGTTGTGGTTGAACATAAAAAAAGGCCAGGCAGGAAAGGGGCAATACAAAACCCGTTCCTGCCTAGCCTCCAGTTTTTCTGGTCAGCCCTGCTTTTTGTTACCCTACCAAATAGAGACAGCGGCTGTCAAGGAAATTTTATACAAAAACTACATAACTTGTATATAATAACGATATTGCCCGACAGTTTATCTATTTGATACCTATTTCACGCGCCGGACTTGGGTCGGCAAATGTATCGATATTGACGTGTGACTTGATAAGAGCGTTGTTTTTCATGAATACCTCGACTTTCTTCAGGTCTTCAATGTCGTCCGCCTGAAGAGCCGGATTGAAGTCAAACTTGGCTAATACCTTGAGCAGGAGTTCGGGCGCAAGATTCACGTCTTTGGCGATAAGTTGTGCCGCCTCTCTGGGATTTGCCTTGATGAAGTCGGCACCTCGCTTATATGCCTTGAGGATGGCCTTTGTCTGGTCGCGATGTTTAGTGACAAAATCGTTGGTGGCGATGATTACCAGAGCGCCCTTTTTGATGCCGGTTCCGTCTGACAGGACACGAACCGTACCTTGTGCTTCCAGTTTGGTGATAAGAGGTTCCCAAATTGCTGCTGCATCGATAGTACCGTTGGTGATCGAGGTAGCGATATCCGCCTGAGAGAGATTGATGAATTCAATATCGCTGGTAGTCAGGCCCCCTTTCTGGAGCACCAGAACCAGCAGGTGATGGGCATAGGACCCTTTGACGACAGCGACTTTTTTCCCTTTGAGATCCTTTGGCGACTTGATGCCCGACTTGATCGGAACAACAACTGCCAAAGATTTTGGGCCTGTAGAGGTCAGGCCGATTATTCTGGTGTTTATACCGGCCGATTTGCCGATGATGGCCGGAGTGTCGCCCAGAAAGCCGATATCCTGCTGGCCGGCGGCAAAGGACTCATTGATCGGTGGACCGGCAGCAAAGGAGGTCCATTTGAGAGTCGGCTTGGCACCGACCTTGGTCAGCTCCTCATCCAGCCATTTTTTATGTTTGGCCACGAATATCGGGGCATAATGCGGTATTGGCTGGGTGGCGAAACGGATCTCGTCGGCGTGGGCCATTGAAGAAATTAGAATGGTCACAATTGCAAGTAATAATAGTCTGGTGATGGTGTTGTTCATAATGTACACTCCTTTGAATTCGTATGTTACGGCTTAGCCTTGAGTAGCGGAGTGAGCCAATGCAAAAAGGCCAGACAAGAAGTGGGATAAAAAACCCATTCCTGTCTGGCCTCCAGTTTTCTGGTCAGCCCTAATCTGTTCATCAGCATAACAAAAACCGACAACCTCCGTCAACACTAAATAACTACACCTATATTTTTTATATACATTACGCCAATAGATAATCGCCTCCAATTATTTCACAAGAATCGTCCTCCTCACTTATAAAAGGCACAAAAAAACCGAAGGAATGTCGGGATAGAAATACGGTGCGCACAACATTAGGCGAAGACGCTTGACCGGGATACCAACATTAAAAAATAGGGCGGTGATTTGCTTGCTGCTCAACGACCTCCCTTGACCTCATTCCTCAATAGTTTTACTCAGATGGTTGAGCGCGGAGGAAGGCCTAGTGGGAGACGTGTCTTTACGCTTCACGGCATCTGTTACCGGCTACAAATTTACTGCAAAATTTACTGTTAAAAGCATCTCGTATCGTTTAAGATGCCCCAAGAATACGGACTGATACCAGCCGACTAATTTGGAACACAATTTAGTACACAGATTTGGTACACAGTTTCCCATCAGCATCAAAAAAGCCATTTTTCGGAGTTGGTAAAAGCAGAACGTTATCAATATGTTACGATGCCGCTGATAGAGTTGTAGAACCTTACAATCTTTGCGTGGTATCTGTATCGAGTTCTCGTAACTAATACATTTTGTTAACGTTTTTCAGTTTTTATGGCTCCGATTTTTCACCAAGTAAACGAGTTAGTACACAATCGGGGCCGACCTAAAAAACTGAGTATTATCAGATAGCTACAGAATGCGGTAGAGACTGAATACCGGCTATCATTGCATGGTATCTGTATCAATCGTACATGCTGATTGCAGTGTGGATTCTCACATAATAAAGCACCCGAGGGGGACGAAATGGAAAAGCTGAAGATTCATTACCGTGAATTAGGGCTGTCAAACACAA
>Ga0209430_1001597_pt1 | contig 16350 bp, 17 predicted proteins | sample BarGraIncub1133A_FD_184504 | JGI IMG/M metagenome (GOLD analysis project Ga0209430, IMG submission 184504) | Arctic peat soil microbial communities from Barrow, Alaska - Barrow Graham LP Incubations 11-33A (SPAdes) (version 2) | ecosystem: Environmental > Terrestrial > Soil > Wetlands > Peat... | reverse complement strand
TCCTGACCACAGCCTGATGGATCAGTTCTGCTTCTCCTGCCATAACGCCAACGGTGCACCGTTGGCCGGTGGCATTGGCAATACGGCTGGCAACCCGTTCAACGATGCCATCACCAACGGCTACGACCAGATGTCCCGCGGTAGGGTCGTCAATGTCTTCGGCCAGTTCAGCACCGGCAACGCTTCGCACCACGCGGTCCGCGGCAAGCGCTACACCGGCAACTCAAGACTCGCAACGGGTACCGGCGTACGCCAGATCGCCACCCCGGCCACTTTTGCCAATAACTCCGGGGCAGCCTTTAACGGCGTTAACTATCCTGATGGCAAGTCCGGCCCGGGCAAACGTTCAACACTGTTTGATGCCGGCTTCTTCGCCACCGCCTACGTACCGCTTGGTGCCGCCGCAACCCAGACGCTTGGCGACGATTCAACCCTCCATTGCGGCGACTGCCACACCGTCGGCCAATGGAAACCAAATTCAGCATTACTGGCTAACGGCACTGCGACGACCCCGGTTGCTATCGGCGCCCACGGCTCTGCCAACGAGTACATGCTGCGTAACAGCAAAGGATCGGACGAACTGCACAACGGTACCGGCATTGCAGGTGCCGGCGCAGGCAACTTCGCTACAACCTTCGACATCACCACCGTCCCGTCCTTGGTCTGCTTCAACTGCCATGCCTACAGCAGGTACGGCGCTTTCGCCAAACACGAAGGTGTAAACAGCACCGGCGACTGCAACGACGACCAGTGGACCTTTAATAGCGCCGGCCAAATCGGCGCTCTCCGGGTCAACCGTACGGGCAACGCGTCCACGTGGGGTGCCCCGTCCACTTGGGGTAACGGCGCAGGCGGCAACATCTTAGGCATCCAGTGCGCCAACTGCCACAACAGCGGTGCCGATGCACGGTTTGGCGGCATCCACGGCGGCAACATCACTTACGTCGACGGCACCGGCGTATCTCAGAAGCCGTACCGCTTCTTGCCGGGTCTGGGCAACGTTAAGTACGCCCCGAACAACCATCTGCGAAATGATGGCCGCATCGGTCTCCCTGATGGCAATGGGGCGGCTTTGGGTACTAACACACCCGAACTCACCACCACCTGGGAAGAGAGGACTCTCTACACAGGTTCCAGGGCAACCTGCTACACGCTCAACAACGCGACAAACGCCCCTGGCTTCAACGTGATAAACTCGGCGGGTGAGCAGGTCATCGGCACTTGGGGCGCCTGCACCGACCACGGCGGCTCCTCGATCGGCGGCGGCCATGGCGGTACTTCAAACACCTTCTCCAACAACCCTTCCGGGCTCAGGGACGTCCAGCGCCCTCTGACCTACTAACCTGTTTATCCATGACGGAGAGGGGCAGCGATGCCCCTCTCCTCACTGCTCTACAATGTAAGCCGGCACTCCGTGCCGGCTTTTTTCGCCTGTTTTTGATATAAATTCAGCACTACCGGTGCTATTTATTCGCTGAAAGATAGTCACGAGCCTCAACCGCATTGCAACGCAAATATTGAGCTGGTTTATAATCGGAATACAAACCTCATGGACTTGCATCGAGATAAAATCCGAATCTGGTCGGTTAGCATCTTATTATCAGCCATAGTGCATCTCCTGATACTGTTTCCGTTGGCAAAACTCGGAGGCTACCATTTCGCCAAACCGGTCACGCAGCTTCAGGCTGTCATGGTCGACCTGAAGGGGCCAAGCGTTGACACTGTGTCTGTCAAGGAGGCTGCCGGCCGGGAAGCCACAGAGACAGCCACGGATGCGGCAGATGCGGAAGATGAAGAGGGAGCAGCATCAGCCGATACGCCGCTGAAAGGAAATCCACCGGGCCAGGCCGAACACGAGCATGAGTCGGCAAAAAACAGCCCTGCAATAAATACTGGGAAGGCGGACGTCTCCATGCAGGGCAAGGAATCGACAGCCGAGACAAAACCTGTGACAGCACCGGAAAAAATGCCCGGATACGCAATCAAGCCGCCCCTGAGAACAGCCGGCGAGTTCATGACGACCGGATGGGAAAAGCTCACCTACCAGGTAAGCATGCTCGGTCTCCCGGTGGGGATTGCCGAACTGGAGGCGATAAACGAGCGCGGGGATGTGCTGATCACGCTCAGGGTCAAGTCAACCTCCGCCCTCTCCAGCCTGTACCCCGTGGACGATCTCGTCGAAACCAGGCACATCGGCGGCAACTTCATCATCACCAAGATCAAGCAGCAGGAAGGCTCCTTCAAGAGAGATCGCGGTTTCACCCTCTTCCTGCGCGAGCAGAGCGTGTTCTGGATCGATAATCTCAGGAAACGCAGCATGACGGAACCAATCCCCAACAGCGAAGTGCTCGACCTCCTATCTGCGGTATATTTCTTGAGGAATCGGCAGCTGAAGGTGGGATCAACCGAGTTGTTGCACGTCTATGACTGTGATACCTACTCTGCCTTACCTGTCAAGGTAATGCGCCAGGAGCAGATATCTCTTCCCGGCTTCAGAAAGGCACAGGCACTGGTGGTGAAGCCGCTGCTAAAGACAGACGGCATCTTCAAGAGAGCCGGAGAACTGCTGATCTGGCTGACCGACGACGAAAACAAGGTGCCGGTGAAGGTGGAAACCCAGATAGCACTCGGCAAGGTGACGGTCGAGTTGGTCTCGGCCGAGACGCAGAGGCATGGTAAACCTCCGGCAAGAGGAGACACTGCGAGGAGAAAAGCTGATCAATGAATGCGTTCATTGACGACGGGGCAGGTCGCTCAACCGAGATTTATCGTACGGCAATCGAGCTCCGATCCGGGCAATTAGAGGAGCGTTGCTGCATATTTCCGAGATAATTCGGAGGACGCCGGTAAGGGTGTCCGGACAGGAACAGCCTTGGCGAGGTTGGGGGGGCAAGTCCGGCGTGATCGGTTTCGCCGATGGCTTGTAGCGTGTTGGCCAATATTGTGTTGTTTTGCTGGGCCGTTTAAGATAGAATTCAAGGAGGTGAATGATGCGTCTTGCAGTAATTGTGATAACGAGGTGAGTGGCGGTTGCAGCGATTGGTGTTAGGGAGAGAAGCTGTATGTCGGTTATTTTTGCCAACGGTGATGAAAAGATTGTCCCTGCGTATATGCTCGATTATCTGATTCAGGAAAAGAAGATCGTCGCTTTTCTCAGGTCAGACGGGTGGGTCCAGGTGGGTCGCGACCCGATACGAAAGAGCCAGCAACCCCTTAGCAAGCCTGGCGACAGGTGGAGCGATTTCATGTTCAAGCGGTAGTTCGGCTCTCCTCCCAAGGAAAAACCTGCCGCGTTATGGTTCAACCCGACTGCACACGTAGGCGCTTCGTTTCATTTCAGGCGGTCCGTGCACTGCAGTACCGGGCAACGCGTGATGGCATCATCGTGCTGCCGGCTGGCCGCACCTAGTTCCACCGGCTCCATGATGAACCCTACCCCCTCGGCAAAACTGATGGCACCTCTGACGGCGCTGGCGTATGCCAGTTCGTCTCCTGGCTGCACCTCGGGGAAATACACCCAGCTTCGGCCGCTTTTCGCACCGAACAGGGCTGCGAAGACCCGCAGGACGCCAGCTTTGGCCATGCAGCAGACGTACCCCTGGCAGCTCTCCTGCCCCTTCCCCTCGGGGGAAAGGTTGGCGACGTTGATGGATTGGTGCAGCTCCACGACATCATCCGGCATGGCGTATTCGATGGCAGTCAGACCTGTCTGGAGCAGGAACCGCCCGGGGCACGACTCCAGCCCCTCTTCCGACGGGAAAAAATCATCGTCAGGCTCGGAAAAGAGCGGGAGTTCCGGTAGCTGTCCAGCGGCAGCATGATTTACGCCGATTTCCAAGTCGGTTTCGGCCTGGGGGCGCTGGGGGCTCAGCTCCGGCAGCTCCGGGCACCCCTCCCTTACTTCTGCCAGGTTTTGGTGCGGGGGGGAGGCGAAACCTTCGAGCGCCCGGCAAGATTCCGCATCTTGAAGCTGGAGCCGGGTTTCTGATGGCTCCGGGTCCGTGGTCTCGCCGGTGAATGAACAGTCCTGCTCCTGCAGCATCTCGCGTTCGGCAGCTAGCTCCGCCATCTCCGCGCGCAAAGCCTCTAGTTCGACCTCCCTGGCAGCATTCCCCTGTTCAAGACTCTCAGTGCGTAGCAGCGCCGCCTCCCGTTGAGCGGAAAGCGTCACGATTTCCCGGTGCAGTGCCTTCCTTTCCGCAACCGAGGTCCGGTTTTCCGCTGCGAGTTGCTCCGCCAGTTTTTGCGCGGCATCACCCTCAAGGATGAGGCCGGCGATCTCCTGGCGCGCGCCCGTTAACGCCTCTGTCAGTTCCCCATTCTCGGCAGCAAGCTCTAACTCGCGCCGCCGCGCCTTGTCACGCGCTCCAGAGCACTCGGCGACTTCGCGCTGTAACGCAGCCAGATCGGAAGACGTAGCTTCGATAGCCTCCACGCGAACCACCAGCGCATCTCTTTCCGAGATCAGCCTGGAGCAGGCTTTCCCTGCCGTCGCCAGTTCCACGGCCGACTCCCGGTGCAGTGCGGACAGTTCTTGCTCCCTCATCGACTGGGCGTCTCTTTCGGCTGAGAGAGTCTGCAGCTCCTCCTTGAGGTTGGCAAGGGCCTTGGCGTATGCCATTTCCTGTGCGTTTCGATCCTTTACCAGTCCTGCCCTGACCGCTGCCAGTTGTTCCCTTTCCCTTTGGCTGTCAGACAGTGCCCGCGCGAGTTTTTCCCGCAGGGAATCCACCTCTTCCGAAGTCCGTTTTTGCAGCGCTATATTTTCGTCAGCCACACGGTTGAATGCTCCCCTGAGCACGGCCAGCGCTTCGTCACTGGAGGGCTGAACTGGCCTGGCAGCAGCGGCCATGACCGCCGCCGGCGCTAATAGCATCGGCGCAATTGACGTGACTGGACCTGCGATCAGGGGTGCGACCGAGGTTGCCGCAAGTGACGCTGTTGGTGTCGCGTTTGGCGACGCAACAACTGGGAGAGCAACTGGAGATGCAACTGGAGATGCAACTGGATGCGTGACTGGATGCGTGACTGGATGCGTGACTGGCGAATGTTTCTTCGGTGCTGCCGGCCTGTTTGCGTCGGCGGGAGTTGGGGCGTCGGCCATCCCGTGCTTGAGGAGTGCAAATACCTTGCTTCCCGGCGGACGGAGGATCTTGATGTTCCGAACCACGACTTCCCTCATCGCTGCGCTGTAATTGAGATTCACTAACTCCGGGGTGAACCCCATTGATTTGGCGAAGTCGAGTGCTTCCTGGAGGGTGCGGTCATATTCACTTTCGGCGTCCGGTTCCCCCGATCTGGTGTAGACGAAGATCCTTTTGTCGTCGGCGACAAGGGCGACATAGACACGCACCTGGGCTTTTTTCCTGATGGCACAGACGTACGCCTCGCGCGATTCCGGCTTTGAACCAGCATCCTTAGTCGTCACGAGAGGGGCCGAACGGTACATGGCCAGTACGTCCGGTTCGGATGCTTCGATACAGCCGATGGTGCTGTCCAGTGCCAGCATGAAACTCTCCCAAGGAAAAAAATTTCCTGTAACAGGGTCGGTTCCGGCTCAATAAAAAAAACCGGGTTGCCGAAATGTGATATTTCGGCAACCCGGCTGTCTACGTGAGACCCAATAGGCTTTCCGCCCCATCCTCGCGGATGGTTTAGTATTATCGTGTACCCGTTTGATTGTGTTGATGCTTTGGTCGCGAAAAGTTTACGCACTACGATGGAATATAGCAAATTGGCCGGAAAAAGCAATGCCAATCTCTGCTTGCTGACCCTGCTTTTCCCCGGACATTGTTATTGCATTACAGGCGGTTAGTTCCCGGTTGGTGCCGGCTGTGGGCTGGGCACCCCGTCGCGCGCTGCTCCGAAAATTCACTTGCTGCTGAAGCGCCACGCATTGCCCACTGTTTAATTTTTACTTTGAAATGACGACGAGTTCGTCGCGCCGGTTTCTTGCTCTGGCTGCTTCGTCGTGGCCGGGATCGGCAGGTTTTTCTTTGCCGTAGCTGATGACAGAGAGCCGCTCCAATGGAATGCCCATGGAGTGCAGGTAGTTCAGCGCCGACTTAGCGCGGCTCTCTCCGAGGGAGAGGTTGTAGTCATCCGAGCCGAGTTCGTCGCAGTGGCCTTCGATGCGGATTTTGACGTTCTTTTTTTGTTGCAGGATCGCCGCGTTTTTCGCGAGGGTCTCAATTGCTGAGGGCGAAAGCTTGCACGAGTTGAAATCAAAGAAAACCTTATCCAGTGCCGGCTGCAGTGCGGCATCTTTCCCGGCCTGCGTTGCAGTGCCTTGCAGCGCCTGCCCTTCTGCCTGCGACTCCTTGATGGAGGATCCGGCGAGGCTGGTGTCCTCCAATGCGTGATTTGCCTGTGCCGGTTCCTTTTGCTTGACCTCTGCCGGAACTGTGGATTTTGCGGGTGGCAGAGAAACCGAAGGAGTCAGCGTGGGGACCATCTGATCCTGCTTTACGAGCTCATGTTTGGCACAGCCGCCGCAGCAAATGGCTGTCGCTGCGCAAATAAGAAAGGCCCTCTTGAACTGTTGTTTCATGCTATTTCTCCTTGTTCTGGAATATTCCACTAGTTTCGAGTAAAAGGGAAATCAGGAGCAGAAAACAGGAGGGGCGCGTGCGCCGATCTGGGGAGGCGCGGCGGATTTGAATTGGTAGACCTCGGGCAGTAACCGCGACCTGACCAGCTTCGGAGGCAGCAACTCCGGAATGGCGTAAAAGTGTTCCAAGGCAATGACGCTCTTGGCAATGGCAGATTTGCCGGTTTTGCTGGACGTTTCAATTATTGCGCGGGGTTTGGGGTTGGGGGAAGAGTGCAGGCTCGTAAGATTGGGCGCCCTTATCCCCAGAAAGACGAGGAATAGGCAGACCGGTATGACGGACCAGGCAAGGAACCATTTGTTTCTATGTACCTTGTGAAGTCTGAGCATGTCCTCAATCATTTACACCAAAAAGGATGAATCTGCAATTGTTCTCTCAGTCCAGATTTTAAATAGTGTGTCTCGGCGGCTTTGGTGGGGCCGCTCGTTTTCAGACCCGACTGACGCCGCCCTTGTCGCCTACCCGTGCCTTTTCCGGACGCGCGCCAAGCCTGTGCGGCAAAACGGGAAGTAGTCTTATGACTGGCGGTTGCTTTTTTGTCCAATTTTTCGCAGGGCTGTTGACTTTGCAGGGATGGTGCATAGAATCGTATACAGTATGTTGGCCGGTTTTAATCCGCAGGCACCGTAACAGATCTCAGCAAACGGACCGTAGCCGAGATAGCACGGCAATCTGTCTCCGAATGGCGAGCACAAACCCGGAATTCGCGACCCTGGCGCTCTGCGAGCGATGCCGCCACGGCGTGTATGATATGGTATTCTTAACTGCCGACGAATCAGGCGCGGAGTAGGGGACTTTATGCCGAGTATCGAGATGGACGAGAAGGGGTTTACCTGCGAGTGCGGCATACGAAACGATTATCCCAGCTATGTGCAGGAACATTGGAGCGTGAAGCTGGCCTATTCGTGTTCATGCCACAGGCAGTATGTCTTATACCGCGGCACGGTTACGAAAACGTCGCAGGAGACTCCGGACTCTTCCGAGAGTGAGGCCTTCGGAGATTGACCGCGCAGCCATGACTGCGGCCGCGCGACGGGGGGCCTGCTTCAAGGGGTAAGGCTGAACTCGACCCTCATGACTTTTCGCTCCGCCTTCAATGTACCTTCCTTCCCCAAGCTTTTTGCGTTTTCTTCCCTGACCTGCTCCAGTTCCTACACGGTCGCCTCGCATGTTGCCGGACTGCCCACAAACTGGCGCAGTTGAGGGGGCTCCTTCGACAGCTCATGCGTCCCGCGGAATTTGGCCGAGATATTGCAGCTAGGATCACGCGGGTTGCAGCTGTTCAGGCAAGAAGCGGGACTGGAGCCTTTTCGAAGGTATTTTCCGGTTTGGGACTCTGCCAACCCTTTGACTTTCCGTCAAAAGTTACCCCTTCCGGCTCTGCACTCGCAGGAGGATGACGTATCGAAGTGGGTGCAATAGGACTAACGATGTCGATCAACCCTTTGCAGGCAATTTTCCCGACAACGGCAGTTCACGTACCGGGCGCGGAAAAGAAAAACAGCATCAGCGCGTTGTCTTTCGGCACGGTCCTCAGTTCCCTTAGCAGCGCCGAGGGGAGTTCCGCGATCAAGGGGCAACAGGCCGCCGCTGAGATGCTTCGGATCCAGATGATGCAGAACTCTCTTTCCCTGTCCGGCGACGGCGAGGCATCGAGCCCCAGCGCGCTGCCGGCCCTTGAAGCACTTCTTTCCCGCCATTCCGAGTACTGTCAGGCAAGCCGTGCTCCCCGGGCGATCAACGGTACGCAGGCCACCCCGGCCGAGGTCCCCGCCGTGGTCCCCGCCGGGGTCCCACCCGCAACGGAGACCGACATCGGCTCCATTGGTAGCACTGCAGCGCACTATCTCGGCACCCCGTACCGTTTTGGAGGCGAGGATGCCAGCGGGATCGACTGTTCCAGTTTCGTCCAGAAAGTATTCCGGGAGCATCAGATCAATCTGCCCCGAACCGCCCGGGAGCAGAGCGCGGTAGGAACCGAGGTGGCAGCCGGTGATCTGCGCAAGGGAGACCTGGTCTTCTTTCACACCTATGCCTCCTATCCGTCCCATGTCGGGATATATCTGGGGGAGGGGAAGATGATACACGCCTCGTCCGGCAAAGGAGAGGTCACCGTCTCGGACCTCAACAGCGACTATTACCGGTCGCGTTTCCTCGGAGCAAAGCGTATGGCATGATCACGGCAGGTCGCCTTTTGGCCCCTTGCCTTTGAAATAAAAAGAGCCCGCTCAATCTGTCCTACAGATTAGGCGGGCTCTTTTGCTTTTGGTGCTCAGGGTCCTAGCAACCGTTGCAGAACTAGGTCAGGTTCCACAAAAACATCTCCCAAACTAAAAAACAATGCAATAACGAGATGTTAAGTTTGGAACATTGCATTTAGGTAGGATATAGGTAGGAAACCGTTATAAAATCTTGATTTTATTTGTCTTCTACCAGCACCTTGTGGGGGCCAAGTTTCCAGGGAGATGTTCCCAAATCAGGTTTGGTTGCCGGAATCGCTCGTGCTGGTACGGCAATGGGCGGCGATATATTGCTGAACCGTCTCGTCAGTATAGCGTACGGCCCCTCTTCCCTTGGACATCTTGATGAAGGGAATCCCGCCCCCTTCCCAGCGCTTCCTTCGCAGCCAGTGCACCGACATCCCGACCAAAAGGGCGGTCTCCGTTTCCGTCATGAGTTTTGGCATAATCCCTCCCGTAGTTTGTCCCTTTCCCCTTCACCCAAACGCTTCAGGGGTCTGATATTGATTTTTGCTAATTTCATCTTCTGTTAGCGTCAAGCGTGCCAGCGCTTACTGCCTGAAATTATATGAAATCTTTTACGGGGGGAGGGGCCACTTGACCGGAAAAAGCACAGCGGTTGTTCAAAAAGGGGTTTCCCGGCGAAAGTTCCGCCATCGGCAGAACACGGCATTTTCGCTTGCATTTATAGTCTTAAAGTTATATTTACATAATATAGCTTCAAGGCTATAATCTTTGAAAATAGTTCGCAGGCTATAAAATTTGCCAGGAGCGGCCCACATGCTGCAAAAAATCCATTCTCCCGAGTCTCTCGGAGCGGTGCTGCGTCAGGAACGAAAGAAAAAACAGATGAGCCAGACCGCGGTCGGCAGGACGGTTGGTATTGACCAGCCTACCATGTCCCGGGTGGAAAAAGGGAACCCGGGGACGGAGCTGGGGACCCTGTTCCGGCTGCTGGCCGCGCTCGACCTCGAGTTGACCGTCCAGGAGCGGCAACGCCCGGCTGACGAGCCCAATGGAGACACCTGGTAATGGCGCGAACCCGAAGCTCGGCTGAACTGTACGTGTTCATGAATGGCCGGAAGGTCGGCCAGCTCTCACGGGGGGCAAGCGGAAGGCTCGAATATGCCTATGCCGATGCCTGGCTCAACTGGGACCAGAGCAGGCCCCTGTCCCTTTCCCTTCCGCTCACGCGGGAAACCTATGCCGGCGACGTCGTGGAGAATTATTTCGACAACCTGCTCCCCGACAGCCAGCCGATCAGGAACCGGATCCAGGCGAGATTCGCGGCCCGGTCCAATCGCGCTTTCGACCTGTTGTGGCATGCCGGGAGGGACTGCGTCGGCGCCGTTCAGCTTATACCGGAAGATGCCGAGACGCTCGACGTGCAAAAGGTCGAGGCGGTTCCCTTAAGCGAGTCGGAGATTGCCGACACCCTGCGCAACTACGCGACCATGCCGCTTGGGATGGGCAAGGAGCGGGAATTCCGCATCTCGATCGCCGGGGCACAGGAAAAGACGGCCCTGCTCTGGCACAACGGGACCTGGTGCCTCCCCTTGGGGGTAACCCCTACCAGCCATATCTTCAAGCTTCCGGTGGGGAAGATCGTCCACAGCGGACTGGACCTGTCCGACAGCGTCGAAAACGAGTGGCTCTGCCATCTGATCCTGAAAGCCTACGGGGTGCCAGTGGCAAACGCGGAGATCAGGAGCTTCGACGGTGTGAAGGCCCTCGTGGTCGAGCGCTTTGACCGGCGCTGGGCGGGGGACGGTTCCTGGCTGATAAGGTTGCCGCAGGAGGACATGTGCCAGGCGCTGGGGGTCCCACCGGCGCTTAAGTACGAAAGCGACGGCGGACCGGGGAGCGAAAGAATCATGAACCTCCTCCTGGGGGCGGCCGATGCGCTCAGGGACAGGAAGACCTTCCTGACCCTGCAACTCCTCTTCTGGCTGATGGGGGCCATCGACGGACACGCCAAGAACTTCAGCATCTTCCTGCTGCCGGGAGGAGCCTTCCGGCTCACCCCGGCCTACGACGTCATGTCCGCCTACCCACTGGTCGCAAAACGCCAGTTGGAAGGGCGGGAGCTGAAGATGGCGATGGCGGCCAAGGGAAAGACGAGCCACTATCAGTGGTCCCGGATCCTGTACCGCCACTGGCTCTCCACGGCCGGACGCTGCCGGTTCTCGCCGGAAGAGATGGCCGGGGTGATCGCTGGCCTCCTTGAGGGGATGGATGGGGTCATCGAAAAGGTCGCAGGACAGCTGCCGCAATCATTTCCTGAGGAGATGAGCGCTTCACTGTTCGCGGGAATGCGTGAGGCACGGGATCGTTTGGTACGCTCCCGACCCGACTGAAGTTCACCAGCTTCAGTGATTTTTTTGTGCTTTTGTGCCTTTTGTGGCAACGCTTTTGATTTGTTTATCTTTTGTCCTTTCAACGACTTTCTTCAACAATCAACTCGCCTGTCCCGTCATCTCCTGTTTCAAAACATAAAAGCCTGGCCCCATTGCCTTCACTCGTCACTCCGTGTGCTAGACCCGCACGATACCACTGCCAGGCGTCCTTAACGCCACAAGCCACTTTTTGATCATTTCACCATTTACTTCACCAACTGGATAACCACGAACATCAATTGTCTTTCTTGCACCAGGACTAAACTCTGAAGTCGTAACCAAAAGTCCCATTTCGGCACCTTCTTCAAGCACATCAGCATAAAGACCTTTCACAGTCACCTTGTCAATTTTAGATTCCTGTCTTTTGCACTGAATAATGTATTCAGGAGAGCCTGAGGCCGCCCCCTTCCATACTCGAAGATCTACTCCGTCATCATTTGAACCTGGACCTAGCTCTACGCTATAACCGAACTTGGTAAAACATTCCCCGACCAGTTCTTCAAATTTTCTCCAATGAATTTTGCCAATCTTCTCTTGATTGACGGACAAAAAATCTATAAATCTCTGATCTAAAAAATCGCCATTTGAAACTTTAGATTTATACGTTGAAAAAAGGTCATTCAGGTCAAGAACGTCAGTCCAGTCTGCATAACGGGAACCAAAAAAGGGATTATACTTCATGATACGATCATACACTTCGATAAAGCTTATGATTGCCCTAGAACCATTTTTGCCATATTTTGAGAATGCCTGCCTTATCATTTCTGAGGGATCTAAAGTCTTTCGACCTTCTTTAATTGCTATTTCCGTTTGTATTTTAATTTGGGTATTATAGATCTGGAAAATATCTTGTGAAAAGTCTTGGCCGTGAAGTTTGGCCAGTTCTCTACTTAGATTTAAAACCTCAATGATTCCTTGGAAGGGCTTTTCGGTGACACCAACCTTATGAAGTAAATTATAGTAAAGGTCCTCATACTCTTCAGATCTTATTCGTAGGCCATACTTTTCAGAGTCTATTATTTCGTCTGCATGTCCAGATTCAGTTAAAAGGTCGCACATTTGTTCTATCGAGACAGCGAGACCTGCTTTGCAACCGACCACTTCATGTAGGTGATCAGCGAATGTGCCCTTGGCAAAATTAAGTGAACCCATTACATCTCCTTTCAGCCAACGGCTCGGAGCGCACCAGCGGAGCAAAGCGGAGACTGTGTGCCGCCGCTGGTTGGAGATTCTTCGTCATAAGTTCTCAATGTATCAATGCCTGGTACCATTGCCTTCCCATGCGATCCCTACTTTCTTTTGGGGCTTTTGGAGGGGGCGTTGTGGCGGGCTATTTTGCGAAATAACGTAAGAGACCGACGATGAGAAAGAATAGCACCGTCACCCATAATGGCTTGTTCAGTTCATCATGAACCCCTTTAGCGATGTTCCCTTCCGTTTCCCGAAGCCTAAGAAATTCTTGTACTTTTTCACCTGGGAGTAGCGAGTTAGTTACAGTTCCAAATCGCACCATTCCTTCATTGGCTAGTGTTGCCACAATACGGCTATAAAAGTGAGATGAAGACTGCCGCAAATTTTCTAGTATTAGAGAGTGGGGTTCCTGGCTCCTTAAACAGAACTTTGTGAAAAGGCGTGAAACGACACTTATTATGTTTCGATCCGCTTCGTTTTGCACAAATAACTTTCGATAGGTATTCAAATTTTCAGCGTAGTACCGCTTGATTGTAAATGTGTCAGATTTCTCCAACAAACTATCAGTAGCATTGATTAATTTCGGGAAGAACCCTTCAGCATATCCTTCCATATTGGATGCACCCTTCAGCACCACTTCTGCAATATGGAGCGTTAGCCCAACAAGTTCCTGTGCTAGATCGGTAACCGTGAGACTCGTTTTTCCGTCAGGGATTGCCGACAAAAAAGTAGGAATCATCTCCCGATTTATCTGAAGAAGGCGAACGGCTAAAGAAGTGGCATCGGCATCCATTCTTCCTTCAATCCACTTTAAAGAACGCATCGAATTTCTCCATTTCTATCGGGGCACCCAGGACGTCCGTCCTATGCACGGGGGCGTCTGGTTATGCGGTGATGTGTCCTCGGAATTGCTCCATTAGACTCTTGTAAACTGGTTATTCTCGCAATACTCACGGAAACTTTCTACTACTTGAAATGCTACCGTTTCAACAACGTTGAATCGAATTTCAAGGTCAGTACAGCGAAACCTTTCACCAACTGACATTGCACTATCTCTTCCGTGTGCGACCGCGTTTCTTTTATCTACGACCTCATCAACGTACAATTTGTCTCGCCCTGTCACTCGGTAACTGTCGATTCCAAAAGTGTCAAGCAGTTCATTAATCGTAGAGGCCCAAATGTTTTGCAGCCAAAAAGCAAGCATCGAGTCAGCCATGATCACAGCAGCCGATGAATTAGCAGATTCCATTAGCGATACAGATTTCTGGAGAACTTTTGACGTACTGCAGTCCCTAACTGATTTGATCTGGTCTTGGAGGGCTACAGCCAAGAGGGAAGCTCGGATCTCTCTAAGTGGCCGGGATGAGGTTGTTACAAATGTCAGTGTTGTCTCAGCCACCTGGTTGATAGTCTTCTCAAGTGCCGAGTACAAATGCACATAAAAGAGCCCCTTCATCACTTTGACTTCGACGGGCACCTCAACTCCACTTCCGGGTGGGGGCTCAAGAGTGGAAATATACCTTAGGTATCCACTGACTTCGAGAAAGCGAGTTCTGCTGTTTGAGTTTAGTTCTGCAAAGTTCATAACCGAGTTCTGTCCCGAACAAAAGCAATTCGACTAACAAGACGATTCTTTGTATTAGTTGCGCCAGTTGTCAGTCTCTTTAATTCTGCATCGTTTAGGATTTCACGGAGTTTTGTACCATCGATACCAGTGTTCCCCTCGATCAGATCTGCGACACCAATCGAGATTGCTTCATATAGGACCAGCGGAGTGACGTTCACCCGACTACCTCTCACGATTCCTTGAGGTAGAAACTCGGCTAGGACACGAAAGGTTTGTTCAAACAGTCGTTTTAGGTGATTCTCGTCATCGAATCGCTTTGTTTTCCGATCCATATATTCGTTAAGAAAATCTTTCACACTATGAGTAAACTTCTCACGATCCTGGAAATATGCGAAAAACTTGAGTACAAGCTCTTCAAAGTTGCCGGTTCGCTCTGAACGTTCTGTAGTTTTTACAACCGCCCTGAAGTCTGGATTGGCTGCAAGTTCCTTGATCATATCATTGAACTTGCCAATATATACACAGTTTCGAATTTCCTGTTGATGCAGGACAACACCTCCGGTATTGAGACGCTCAAAAAGGTCAAACCGTACCACCTTATCCGTTTTGTCATTCAAAACCGTTATTCTAACTGGGCGGGTCTGCAGATGGAGCTGTACTGACTTGGGAAGCTCTCCGAATGTGAGCCCATTCATCTCATCGAGTTTCTCAAGGCTTTCAAGTCGAAGCCTGCTGCATTCCGGGTTTACTCGTTGAATTGTTTTATCATCTCCGATGAAATTGACCATCGTGGTCAATCTCTGGAGGCCATCAATGACCTCCCAAGTTGCGTCAGAATTAGTGGCCATGAAAAGAGATGGCACTGGAATTCCTAGGAGTAAGGACTCGATCAATGCAGACTGACGGTCCGTCCCCCAGATGAAGTGCCGTTGGTACTCAGGCGCAATATCAATGGATCCTTCGGCGACCATGTCCAGAAGCTGCCGTACAGTAATGTCGTAACTATCGAAAGATACGGTTTTTCTATGTTGCTCAAGTTGTGATTGAAGTTTCACAGCATCCATGATTTCTCCTTGATTTACATTTCGCACTTCCAACTCGTAGATGACCGGACCTGTTCATCCCGCCGGTATGGGTGTTATCCAATCTCATTTTCTCCCACCGGTTTACCGTATCCTATCGACTTGTTTGGCATGGTGATCTGAATAATGTTCCGTTTGGTGGGATACCCCTTCCCGTATAACCTTCCCTTTGGGGGGGATATAAACCCGCCTGGCCACCACTCGCTCCAGAGGGACCGGAGTTTGTGTCCCGCTCTCCTAACTGCAAGGTATCCTCGCCCACCCGTCGACCCTCATCGGATTTGCTGGTAGATATAACACATTAGCCTCTGCTTTTCTTGTTTTTATTAAATATCTCTTTCCGCTCCGGAAATATCTCCTGTCTGGGTATTTAAGTTCCATCGGCATTTTGCCGATAGCTATTAAAAAACTCAAATACCTCAAATGCCTCAAATACCTCTTGAGGCACAAACCATCTATCGGATAAACGGAGGAACTTCAGGCGATGCTCTCGACGCCTCGGGCGATGGAAGCCGGACATGCAGCCGACTATTTCAAGAAGGAGGACTACTACCTGAGGGGGGCCGAACAGGGCCGAAACTCCCAGTGGTGCGGGAAGGGGGCTCGTGCGCAGAGACTCAAGGGGGAGGTCCTGGAGGAGGATTTCCGGGCGCTGTGCCGGGGCGAGGACCCTGCCGGAAACCGGCTCGTCGATCCTAAGGTCACCCACGACAAGGTGACTGACGAGCGGGTCGAGACCCACCGGGAGGGGAACGACTACACCTACTCCGACCCAAAGAGTGACTTTGGAGGAGCTGCAGGAGTGGGGAGTGCAGGCGAAGCTGCACCTTTTGGGCGACACCAGGCAGATGCAGGCTATTTCTGCCGGGGACCTGCTGCGCCAAGTGCGGGAACTCGGCGAGCGCGGTCAGGTGGACTATGCCCACCTGACCGACACCCTCCGGCAGAAGGAGTTCTCGCTCCTTGGAGGTCGCCCGGGGCCTGACCGGGAGGACCGGCCGCTGGGGGAGAACGCGAGGGAGAAGCTGGGGGACGTCATGGAGATACCGGACCGGACCGGACTGAAGGCGGCGGCCGTTGACCGGTGGACGAGAAGAGCAGCACCATCGGCAACAAACTGTTATCGCGTTTGCAGAGTGAGGCCAGGGCAATGCGGGGCGGCCTCAGGGAACCTCCCTGCGTGGTCAGTCAACCGGTCAGGCAGCCGGGTCCGAGAGTCCCCGGCATGGTGCCTCCGGGGATGGATCTCGATCGTTAATTTTT
>Ga0209430_1001595_pt1 | contig 16376 bp, 19 predicted proteins | sample BarGraIncub1133A_FD_184504 | JGI IMG/M metagenome (GOLD analysis project Ga0209430, IMG submission 184504) | Arctic peat soil microbial communities from Barrow, Alaska - Barrow Graham LP Incubations 11-33A (SPAdes) (version 2) | ecosystem: Environmental > Terrestrial > Soil > Wetlands > Peat... | reverse complement strand
CGGTGGGCCCACCACCATCATTTGTATAGCATAGCTATATCTCTTTAAGCAACCCTTCGGGTTGTTTGGACACGCCTTCGTGGCGCACAATCATCTCAATATTTTGTATTGAGGTAATCCCCTCAAAAACGCTTACTCCTTGCACACTAGCATCTTGGAACCCATAAGAAGAAACAGATATATTATACCTTCCATAAGGTATTGCGCATACTTGCGGATCTAGAGATAAATCTTGTGGTGGGGCATCTACCTCTATTATTTCACTTCTTCCAACCAAATCAAAGGCATCATCATTTTCATAAACTACCACACAAGTTTCGAAAGTCGTAATCGTAAGCTTCCTTATTGGTATAGGTATAGCGTCCATAACCTTAAATAGCATTACTAATATAGATCCTTTTCCCCATCTAATTACCTCACAAATTATTCCTTATAATAATTTATTCAGATCATTTATAAATGTGAAGGCTTTTATTAATTTGGGAAATTGTATTTAAGATTTCTAAACTGTTACACACCAAATAAATCAAAAATGTCCTTATCTTCAAGTACACGATCACTCTTTTTATCTGAGTTCTCAAGCAAGCTTTTCATCTTCTCCTCAATTGTTTTCTTTAATAATACTCCGAAATCAATATCCCGCAGTTTAAAAAACAATGTAGGATCTTCATCAAACCTTGCTCCAATGCTATACAATACAGCAGTAACATGCTTACACATCTCTGCCCAATCATAACAGCTGCAGCTAAATTTTATTTCCTTTTTGGTCGGAAATAATCCTTTACCACTCAAGGTAAAAATCTCTTCTAATTCTTTAGGAAATTTACCCTCCAAAAGTTCAGCTAAGCTATCAATTTTGTGATTGCATAATTTAAGAATACCTTCGAATTTTTCCTTTGATAAGGGCATAATGCTAATCTCTATTTTGTAGGGTGTTTTACCACTACCTTGCACAAGAGCTTTTACAACTCCTGTTTCAATCTTTAGATCAAGGACGGCACCATTTCTAACATAACTACGTCCCCGGGATATTCTATTAGAGTAATCCGCATAAATCTCAAGATTCTTATTCCAAGCTTTCCCCCACCAAGTACTCGCTATGTTTTTACCTTCAATAACAACTGGTGCTAAATCAGGATTTTTCTTTCTTAGCTTTTCAATTTGTCTTTTAGCTTTTTCTTTCTTTTCTGAAGCAGATACATATTCTGTGTAATACATAATTATCTTTCACCTACCTACACTAATGTAAATAATTCTAATAGTTGCTTGTTATCAAGTTCCGTTATCCAATTTTCACCTGAGGATGCTATTATGTCACCTGCGAGTTTGCTTTTTTCTTCAAGCATCATATCAATTTTTTCTTCAATAGTGCCAGAGGTTATAAACTTGTGTACCATAACATTTTTCAACTGGCCTATACGAAAAACACGATCCGTTGCTTGATTTTCAACAGCAGGATTCCACCATCGATCAAAATGTATAACATGATTTGCAGCAGTTAAATTAAGCCCAACACCACCTGCTTTTAAGGAAAGCACCATAAAAGGAACATATTCCTCACCACAAAATTTATCTACCAGTTCCGGACGCTTTTTAACTGGTATTCCGCCATGCAGAATAAGACCCTTCCGTTTAAATATAGTTTCAAGAAAATCTGCAATTGGTTGTGTCATCTCTCTAAACTGTGTAAACACCAGCACTCTCTCTCTTTTTTCATATATAGTTTCACATATATCAAATAATCTTTGGAATTTTCCGCTATACTCATGGCTGAAGGTAGTTTGCCCTAAAAATTGATCAGGGTGATTGCATATTTGCTTAAACTTCATAATGCTTGCCAAAACTAAGCCCTTACGCCCAATGCCTTCAGCTGTTTCTAATTTAAGTTTCAATTCCTTAACAAGTCCATTATATAAAACAACTTGTTTTTTTGTAAGGGTGGCATATGCTTTCATTTCTATTTTTTCTGGTAGATCCGAAATAACTGTTTTGTCCGTTTTTAATCTACGCAAAATAAATGGATTTACTACGCTTCGAAGCTTTGAATAGTCTGCATTATCATCTTTTAGCCCTTTAATAAACCCTTTGAATTCCTTTGCACTGCCGAGTAAACCAGCATTCAAGAAGTCAAATAAAGACCACAAATCGGATAAGCTATTTTCAATTGGTGTGCCTGTCATTGCTATTTTAGCGCTTGCCTTTAGCTGTTTTATCGCTTTTGTTTGCTTAGTTCCAGGATTTTTTATAGCTTGTGCTTCATCTAATATAACTAAATCCCATTTCACAGTCTTTAATTCCTCGAGTCTAACTGCCATCCCATAGGTGGTTATATATAAATTGGTATCATCGATCTTTTGCAAATCAAGCTTCTCCTTGTTACTATATATCATCTTATATTTTAGCCTTGGAGCGAATTTTTCTATTTCTTTTTGCCAATTACCCATTAAAGAGGCCGGAATTATTAGTAGTGCTCTTCCACTGGTATTGACTCTAAGGTGCTCAAGTAGTGCAATAACTTGAACAGTTTTTCCAAGTCCCATATCATCAGCAAGACAAGCCCCGAAGCCTAGATTTTTCATATAATTTAGCCAGTCAAAGCCTTTTTGTTGGTAAGCACGAAGGGTTGCTTTAAAGTCAGGGCTTATTTCTATATTGTGAATTAGTGATGGGTTCTTAAGCTTTGAAGTAACACTACTTAGCCAATCCCCATTGGATACCTGAAGGTCAACTTTCTCCCCCATAATGCCCAAGAACTCCTCAGCATTTAATTGCATATGCATTGCCTCTGCAATGGTGTATTCACCACTTTCACTTAGTTCCTTTGCCTTTTCATATGCTTCTAAGGTTGATTGTAGCTTTACCTGATCCACCTCTACCCACTTGCCCTTAATCAAAGATAACCCACTCGTTTGTGCTAGAAGTTTCCTTACCTCTTCCTCAGTAATTTTATCCTCTCCAAAAAACATCTCTGCATCAAAATTAAGCAGTGCCTCAAGTCCTACTTTGGAGGGCTCCGTATCCCCCACCTTAACTGAAAGCCTTAAGGCATTGCTCCTTTTCTTCCACCAATCTGGAATACGACAAAGAATACCGCACTCCTCATATAGTATTATCTCTTTAAGAAAAGTATATGCCTCTTTACTTGTGAATTTTAGGGGACTAAATAGTTCCCCGCTTTCAACAAACCCAGATATAAAATCACTTTTTTGAGCTGCCTTACTTACAGTTGAAAGCAATTTTAGTAGCATATCATTTTGGTTTTTATATTCAAGGAGTGCATTTTTTAAGGGTGTATGGGTTGCCTTTTTATCTCCCAACTTTCCGGTACTATAGGTCGCTAAAAATGCGAAGGGATACTCCTCTGACTTATTTTCAACTAAATGGAAAAACACTCTTCCAACAAGATTTATCTTGGAGTTATGCTCTACCATAAAATCTGCAACTGTTCCTTGATAACTCCTAATTTCCTTTGCAAAAACCTCTGTTAGGCTTTGATAAATTCCTTCAATCCAGTTAACATTTATAAATTCAAGTCCAACGACAAAGGGAACACTATGTAAAACATACAATATTTCATCATTTGTCGGTGTCAGAACTGTATTATCACGAGTAAATTCTATATCTCCTGTTTTTGATAAGCTATTTATGAATTGTTTAGCTATGTTATGTAAAAAAACTATTGATGGGGACAACTCTTTTGCATATTCCATAAAACCAAAATAGAACAGCATTTTACTATGATTATTTAGATAGCTTTCGTATAGCTCCTCTTCAAAGGTTTTATCTTCATCAGCGGATGTCTTGCTTTGGATTATATTAAAATCAAGGTTAAACCCTTGTTCTAAAAAGTAAGCTATTAGCTCTTTGCTATTTACATTAGTCTCCATATTGCCTCCGTATATTAGGTATTTCAATTTATCTTAGTAATGCTATCTTATCATGATTTCGAGAAAAATAATAATCCTTCTATTAAAAAGCATTTAAGTTTTAATTCACCTTGTGCTCTTACAACATATTAACACTGCATTTATTTTAATTCTTCAGTAAATATTTATTGTATAATATAACTATTTACAATATGAAAGGAGATTATTAGTGTGAATCAATATAGAGACAAATTAAAGCTTCTAATTCTAGGAGGCACAGGCTTTCTAAGCGGGACCTTAGCAAAAAAAGCTATATTAGAAGGTTACGAGGTTTGGACTTTATCAAGAGGAATTAATAATGTTTCAAAGGATGGACGAAAGCTCTTGATTGCAGATAGACATGATAAGGACACCTTTAAAAAGGTAATTCTAGCTGCAAATACACGGTGGGATGCAATCATTGATTGTATAGGCATGGTTCCTGAAGACGCAAGGCAAGATATAGAGGTCTTGAGCGGTCTTACAAAACATATTATTTTTATTTCCTCAGATTCCGTTTATTCACCCTTAAACAGAAAATATCCTCAAAATGAAGAGAGTGGCCATTACTTAACTGAGGGCTATGGTGGAAATAAACATCTTTGCGAAATAGAATTTTTAAATAGTCATATGGGGCAAACCGTCTGGACGATTCTCCGTCCAGGTCACATATATGGACCTGGTTCTAAACTTGGATGCTTTCCAACCCATGTACGTGATATAGACCTTATTACCAAAATTCGGGAAGGGACAACTATTTCTCTTGTAGGTGGAGGTCATTTTCTTCAACAACCAATATTTGCACCAGATCTTTGTGCTTTGATGTTGAGCTTTCTTGGAAATAATAAAACCTATAACCAAATATTCTGTGTAGGAGGCCCTGAGCTTATAGAATCGAAAAAATATTATGAGCTTATCGGAGATATATTAGATACAAAATTAGTTTTTAGTGAACTACCTGTAGCCACCTTTTATGCTGAACATCCAGATAGCGCCTCCTTCTTGTGCCATAGGATATATGATTTATCAAAACTGAAAAATAGTGGAGGAGTGCTGCCTTCAACTTGTATGAAAGAAGGTTTGAGACTTCATGTGGAAAGTTTATTGTAAATTACTATTCCTATATTAATAAATGGTCAAGTGCTTTGCAGTTAACCATTGCGTGTTCGGTATATGCTCCTATAACGGATACAGATAACTTTAAAAAGTATCCAATTTTTATGGCTGACTAATAAAACATCCTTTTTATTAGTCAGCCATAATTATTTAAACAATATCTTGAAACCGATTAGATTATTTTGCTCAATCTATCTTTTAAATCTATTTCTCTGTCAATTAAGTAGCCTTCCTCTTCAGAGGTGTTTCCCCATTGAATAATATCTTGGAGTTCATCCTTAGTTAATTCTACCGATATTTTATCAATAACCTTTAGCCCTTCCTCATAGAACCCGTTGTACATTTTCAACCCATTTGTTTCCCCTTTTAGACCTAAAGAATATATAGGTTTCCCATCCATATCTTTCTTATGCCCCACTATATAAAGTCTAACTCCATGGTTCTTTTTATCAATTTCTAACCCAATATCTTGTATCTCCACAAACGTGCCCATTGGTATATTATATTTATCCAAAAATATCACATCCTTATGCTTTATAATTCCCTACATAATTCAAATATCCTTTATTCTCATACCATAAAAGATTAATCATGATATAATACATCTGAATGCAAATATGCTATACAGCTACGGCTTATAGTTGCTTTATTCAAAAACGTAATATAAAAGGAGCTTACTTAGATGAATCGAACTATAATGCAGTTTTTTGAATGGAATTTATCCTCAGACGGAATACACTGGAACTTTTTGAAAGAACAAAGTAGTGCCTTAAGTGCTGCAGGTATAAATACACTTTGGCTTCCTCCCGCTTATAAAGGTGGAGGTGGAAATAAGGATGCTGGTTATGGTGTTTACGACTTATATGATCTTGGTGAATTTGATCAAAAGGCAAGTGTGCGAACTAAATATGGTACAAAAGATGAATATATAGAAGCAATAGCCGAAGCTCACAAAAATAACATTCAGGTCTTAGCGGATGTTGTACTTAATCACAAGGCAGGGGCAGATGATACTGAATGGGTAAAGGTAGTTAAAGTGGATCCCTTAGATCGAAATAATAGAATATCTGAAGAATATGATATAAAAGCATGGACTAAGTTCACCTTCCCTGGAAGAAATAATAAGTACTCTGACTTTAAATGGAACTGGGAACATTTTGATGGGGTTGATTGGGATGAAAATAAAAAAGAAAGTGCTATATTTGAATTTACTGGGCTGGGTAAGAGTTGGGATCAAGGAGTAGATGTAGAAAATGGGAACTATGCTTATCTTATGTTTACCGATATAGATAGTAGTTTACCCATAGTTTATGAAGAACTCTTAAAGTGGGGCTTATGGTACAGTAAAATAGCAGATCTTGATGGATTTAGATTAGATGCAGTAAAACATATGGAATTTGAATTCTTTAAAAAGTGGATAAATGATATAAGAACTATTACAAAGAAAGAGCTTTTTACTGTAGGAGAATATTGGCATGCTGATGTGAATATTTTAAAAAAATATGTGGAGAACACTTGCCATACATTTAATATATTTGATGTGCCCCTTCATTACAACTTTGTTTTAGCTGCTAATGAAAAAGAGAACTACGATTTAAGAAATTTAGCGTCAAATACCTTAATAAGTTGTTATCCTGAAAATTCAATAACTTTTGTGGACAACCACGACACACAACCAAGTCAGTCCTTAGAATCTTGGGTTGATAATTCCTTTAAGCTACAGGCATATGCTTTTATATTAACAAGACAAGAAGGAGTACCTTGTGTTTTCTTTGGAGATTATTATGGCCTAGCAAGTAGTGATATAGTTCCACTAAAAGATCAACTAGACAAATTATTAAAAGCTAGACAAGATTTTGCTTATGGGTGGCAGCATGATTATTTCGACAATCCACACATTGTGGGATGGACAAGAGAAAATGGACTAGCTACCTTAATTTCTAATGCAAAGGACAGGGGTTCTAAAAAGATGTTTGTTGGAGAAAAACTTTCTGGTAAGACCTTTGCAGATATTACTGGTAATGTTTCCGAAGAAATAAAAATTACTGAGGATGGCAACGGTGATTTCACTGTTAACGGGAACTCTTACTCAGTTTGGTGTATAAAATAAAAAATAATTTTCATATATTTATTTGCACATCATTTTTTATTTTCGGGGTAAAATAACTGCACTATTACTTTATTCGACACATAATTGCAACATTATATGTTTTATACAATAAATGTGTTATAATTTAATAATAACAAAGTAAATAAAGGAGGCTTTTTACATGCGTATTGGTTTTATTATTTCTTTAATTTTCGCTATTATAGTAGCTTTATTCGGTATTCAAAATGCTGAAATAATATCAGTTAATTTCTTCTCTACCAAAGTTGATATTTCTTTGGCTCTTATAATCTTTGTATCCGCAATTTCTGGTGCTATAATAGTCACTTTATTAGGATTACAAAAGGAATTCTCCTTAAGTCGTGGTAATAAGCGATTAGCAAAAAAATCTGATAAATTTGAAGCTGAAATTGAAAACTTTAAAAATGAAAATATGGCTTTAACTGTTGAAAACGAAACTTTTAAGAGCCAAATAGCAACTTTAGCAACTAACAATGAAACATTCAATGATGAAATAAAAGCGTTAAAAATAGAAATTATTAGGCTTGATCCTATCGTTAAAAGTGAACCGATCCTTTAACCTAAGTACAAAAGCGTTTAACCTTATAATAACAAAAGGAGCATCAGTTGCTATTTTTATAGCCAAAGATGCTCCTTTAAATATGTTTTCAGATTATTAAGGTAATTTTTTAATCACATTAATAATCTGATCAAGTGCAGAATCTAAGCTAGTTAAATCCTTCTCATCTAAAAAATCAATTCTGGTATTAATCATTTCAACCATTTCATTTTTACGATAAGTCTATAAGTTCGATTAAGCATTAAGGGGATGTTATTATGCAGCAAGGATTTACCCCAGGAAGAGGTAGAATGAGATTTTCAGATGAAAAAATAAAAATGCCTAAGATTACCAAGGAAATGGTATCTAGAATATTAGGGTATTTTCATCCCTATTGGAAGCAAATGTTACTTGCTTTAATCTCAATTATAATAACTTCAATTTTAGGGATTATACCATCAATTTTGATCAAAAACATTGTAGATAAAGCATTACCCCAAAAGGATTTAAGGCTTTTAAGCATATTTATTTTAATTTCAATAGGAGCAACTATAATTCTTTCCCTTTTACAGGTAGGGCAATCCTACCTAAATACATGGATAGCAAAGCATATAATTTTTAATATGAAGAATGAAATGTATTGGCATCTACAGCATATGTCATTAACTTTTTTTTCAGCTGCAAAGCCAGGAGAAATTATTACTAGAATTACAAGCGATATAGATGGAATTCAAGATATCTTCAATAGCACTGTAGTAAATGCCTTAAGTAGTATTTTCATTATAATTACAACTTCAATAGCATTGTTTTCTATGAATTGGAAACTAGCCATACTAGGAATGATTGTGCTACCTTTATTTGTATTACCAACAAGAAAAGTAGGTAAAGTAAGGTGGAAAATAGCTACTAATAATCAAGAAAAGATAGGACAATTAAACCAGATCATTCAGGAAACCTTAAGTATTAGCGGAGCCATACTTTCTAAAATATTTACAAAGGAAAAGGATGAATACAAAAAATTCAAAACTATAAATGAAGAAGTCATTAACCTCCAGATAAAAGAATCTGTAGTTGGTAGATGGTTCTTCATGACCCTTAATATGTTTACTACCATTGGACCTATGCTAATATATTTTTATGGTGGATATTTATTCATTAAAGGTGAGATATCCATAGGAAGCATTATTGCTTTTGTGTCACTTCTTACAATATTATATAGGCCGGTTACTCAGCTTTCAAATATTCATATTGATATCATAAGATCTTTTGCATTATTTGAAAGAATATTTGAGTACTTCGATAGTCATCAAGATATTATTGATAAACCTAATGCTAAAGAACTTGGGATAATACACGGAGAGGTTGTTTTTGAAAAAGTATGCTTTTCTTATAACAGTAAGGTTAAAGTTCTGGAGGACATAAGCTTCTCTGTCAAGTCGGGTAATATGATTGCCTTAGTTGGTCTAAGTGGTGCTGGTAAAACTACAATTACGAATTTAATTCCAAGATTATATGAAGTTAATTCTGGAATCATAAAAATAGATGGTTTTGATGTGAAGGATGTGACTTTAGAATCACTTAGAAACCAAATCGGTATAGTTATGCAAGAGCCTTATCTTTTCAACGATACCATTGAAGAAAATTTAAGATATGGTAAAACAGATGCTACTGAGGAAGAACTGATAAATGCATGTGAAGCAGCTTATATTCATGATTTTATTATGAGTCTTCCTGATAAATATAAAACCGTTGTGGGAAATAGAGGAATAAAACTATCTGGTGGAGAAAAGCAAAGAATTTCTATCGCAAGAGTAATATTAAAAAACCCAAGAATTATTATTCTGGATGAAGCAACCTCCTCTTTAGATTCTATCTCAGAGATGTATATTCAAAAAGCCATGGTACCTCTGTTACATAATAGAACAAGTTTTGTTATTGCTCATAGATTGTCAACAGTAATTGCTGCAGATCAAATTTTTGTTATTGATAATGGAACTGTTGCTGAAATAGGAAAACATGAAGAATTGATAAAAGGGAACGGCTTATATAAGCAGTTATATAATACTCAGTTTAAAATTCAGCTACAACAAAATGAATCTTTATCCCAATCATGAACAAAGTATAAGCAGTGTACATATATTAAATGGATATAAGCTTTAGTTGGAGGATAATTATGTATATAAATTATGGAGGGTCAGATTTTGAACCTTTCCAGGATGGACCAATGTGTCCAATGATGATGTATAGAATGGGGTATAGAATGGAAGATTCAGAAATGGAAAGAAACGATAAAGAGCCAATAATGCCTATGCCACAACCAAAATGGCAGCCAAAACCTCAGCCAAAACCACAACCAATTCAAAAAATTATACAACATGTTATACCACAAGTTATACCACCAGTTATACAAGAACTAAAAATACACCCAAATGTAGAATCAGCTAACGTAGAATTAAATATACAGCCTAAAATCGGATCAGTAATGATGGAACCAATAAAATTGCAATTAAAAATACAACCCGTAATGGAACCAACAACAATGAAATTAGTTATACAACCAATGATGCAGCCAATGCAACAACCAATGATGAAACCTATGCCTCAATGCCATATGATGATGCCTTGTCAAAAGTGTCCATCGATGCATCCATGTCCAACTTGTCATAAAATGATGAATCCAATGTTTATGGAAGATATGCATCACCACAGATAAATTAGTTTTTGAAAACTAGAGAAGAAGATGTTGTAAAAGGTAGCTACACATTAAAAATAGAAAAGGATTCCTAAATAATATATTACTTTTTAGGCCATATTAAGGTTATATATAAAATATGGAGGAATCTTTATGTTGTTTTACGCAGTGATATCTATAACTTTAGCTCTTGTTTTTTATACAATAGGTGTATGGAGTGAAAAGGTACAGGGTGAACTAAAAAAATGGCATTTAGCAATATTCTGGGTGGGGTTAACCTTTGATACCCTAGGGACAACATTAATGAGTAAGCTAGCCATAAATGGATTTCAACTTAATTTTCATGGTATAACAGGTTTACTTGCAATTGTTTTAATGCTCTTCCACGCTGTTTGGGCTACATTTGTCTTAATTAAAAACAATGAAAAAGCTAAAACTAATTTCCACAAATTTAGTGTTTCTGTATGGCTCATTTGGCTAATACCTTATATATCTGATGCAATTTTTGGTATGGCAAAGTAAAATTAAATATAAGGGAAAGTATATAAAAGCGTTTGCGGATAAATTCCTCAAACGCTTTTACATTATCTCATATATGACTATTATTGTTTATGCATACTGTTTTGGTGTACAATATAATAAATAATGTTACTAATATGGATTTCAGGAGGATTAGGAGTATGAATAAACTTGAAGGCTATTTTGCAGGAGTAAATTTGGGAGGATGGATATCTCAATACAGTAAATATGACCATAATCATTTTAAAACCTTTATTACGAAAAAAGATATAGAACAGATTGCATCTTGGGGAATGGATCATGTGAGGCTCCCTATAGATTATGCTATTTTAGAGGATGATGACAAGCCATTTATCTATAAGGAAGAAGGATTCCAATATATTGATAACTGTATAAAATGGTGTAAAGAATATGGTTTAAATATAATATTAGATTTACATAAGGCACCAGGATACAGCTTTGGTACATTGAATGAAAATACATTCTTTGATGATAAAAGGCTGCAGGAAAGGTTTATTAGTCTTTGGAGGGCCTTTGCAGTTAGATATATTGGACAGAAAGATACTATAATATTTGAACTCCTTAATGAAATTGTAGAACCAACCAGTGACAGGTGGAACAAAGTAGCTCATGAAACCGTTGCTGCTATTAGGGAACTAGACAAGGATAGAAGAATAATTGTTGGTGGGAATCTATATAATTCAGTTTTCATGCTTAAGGAAATAGAGCTTTTTGATGATGAAAATGTTATATATACTTTTCACTTTTATGAGCCTCACCTGTTTACTCATCAGAAAGCTAGTTGGATGCCAACCTTTGTTGAATTTAATAAAACTGTGAATTATCCTGATAGTGGTGAAGTTTACAGTGAATTTCATAAAAGATATCCTGATTTTCCTCAAACAGATTTAGCCTTGCTTGATTTGGAAGAAGTAGGCGAAGCCTATATTCGCCAGTCTTTAAAGCCAGCGATAGAATTTGTTAAAAGTACCGGTAAAGCTGTATACTGCGGAGAATATGGAGTTATAGCACAGGCTCCTGCTGCTAGCAAGATTAGATGGCATCAATACGTTATAGCTGCATTTAAAGAATTAAATATTGCAAGATCGGTATGGAGCTATAAAGAAATGGGCTTTCCAATGGTAGATATTTCAGGAAAAGTAATAGATGAAGAACTAATCAAAGTTGTAAGTTCAAAGTAGGAAGTCAAATGTAAGTCTCGCGCCACATTTCCATCAAAAAACCTAGTAAAAAGGATCCAACAAAATCTTCATCGGGTTCGGTTCAAGGGTGCAAAACACTAAAATACACAAAATATATCTTATAATTTTACATGAAACAAGCATATAATTTGTATGCTTGTTTTGTCTATTTGTAGCCATTTGTGGCAATAATATAGCTAAATCATCATAGTAATTAGCACTATATTTAACACACTAAAATACAATTTCATAAATTTATGAAATTGTATTTTGTCATGTAATTTGATATGATAATTGTATTGCTAATTACTATGTCAATATATGTTGATACATGGATGAAAGAAGGCGAAGTCGCTGATAATTTCTTAAAAAATTTAACAAAGGATGAAAAATTTAAAAACTGGGTTGAAAAGAAACGTAACAACAGGCGTATTAAGAGGCTTTTAGACATTATTGAGAAGTAATTGAGAGGTGAGGCTATTTGGCTACAATCAAAAGGTTATCTAATGCGCAGGATGATATAGTTAATATAGAAATCCCCGTCAGCGATGAAGAACTCAAAGAACGAAACAATGATTACTCAACTATGGGTGATACTGTATTTGTAACTAAATTTAGAGATATGTTGTTTAAACCTGTTACCTTCTCTGTGAAAGATAATAAATATCAAATCCAGATGAATTTTTGTACAATCCTTATTGTAAGTGGTTTAATAGGCCACAAATGAAATTTGATAAAGCAGTAAATAAACCATCTATTTATAAGCTTGTTGGTGGAAATGATAGAAATAAGTCTATAGCTTGTAATGATGACCCTACGGGTGATGTTGACAGTAGCTCTTTAAATTGCTACAGTAAAACCCTTTCTAACTGGTCAATTGCAGAAGAGATAAAGAGATTATCTATTAATGACGTTGTACAAGATATGGTTAATAATAATGATTATGTATTCCATACGGAAGAGTGTCCTGATAAAGATAATTCACCTTTAATTGAGCCAAACAAATTTTACAGAAGAGGTAAAAGTAGTAGTAACTCTCAAAAGTGGCAATGTAAATCTTGTAAGAAAATCACTAATGTATTACCTTCAAGAGCTAATTGCACAAGCTATAATCAAACCAAAAGCGAAGGTACACGATGGATTGATTGCACCTCTAATATTACCAACTATGATATAGAGCATATAACTAATTTATTTCTTAAAGTTAATTTGCATAGTATTAATGCTTTTATGCAATAAATAAGAAGAAGCTTATCAATTCTTGAGAGACCATTGTTTACATCTCGTGGAGATGGTAAGTCTTACATCTACGCAAACTTTAATCCTAAATATGCTCAATACGCCACTACAATTTTAAGAACATATTATAATTTTTGTTGCCCATATAATACTTTAAATAGACTTGAAACCTTATAAATACACCATTGATAATAGACTTACAAGTGGTTTATATAGAAAAGCAGATAGCATAAGTTTTAATAACTTCTGGTATCTGCTTTTCTATTAGTAAATTCGCTTCCTTGGAAAACTTCGAATTATTAAGCAATAAAACCTAACTGTTTTTTTACTTCGAATTATTCTTTTCATTCCCTTTTTTCGCTGACAACTTATTGTCCCAAATAGGACACACCCACACCAGTAAAAACATTGTAATAAAATAACAAAAGGACAAAACAAAAGAAATATTGAATTTGCTATTATGTATCCAAGAGAATAATAATAAAAGGATATTAATAATTGTAAAAATCCACTTTCCCCTTTTCCCCATTTTCATTTTCCTCCTTAAAAATAGATAGACTCTCGATTCTCAACTCTAAAAAAGCTGTTAACATTATTTGCTGAAAACTGTTTCGTATATTAAATGAAATAATTTTTGCTTTATTATTTCTTACAATTGCATTCTTATTAAATTATACAGTAAATTAATATATATATTCAATATTTTTCATATTTATATATAAATTGCTTTTAACAATTAATACCCTTTATTTTTTTTTAAAATGAAAGGTAGCTTGTATAGAATTTATCTATGGGTAATCACCAAAATAAATTCTATACATTAGAGCAGGAGAATTATTTATCCTGCTCTTTCATGTAAAAACACTTGCGACTTTTGATATTAATATACCTGTTTTTTTTACAATTAAGTTACAAATATAGCTTCATATTTAACGTTTTGCACCTCTGAACCGAACCCGATGCAAAATCTTTGGAGTCCTTTTTATTGGTGGGATGCATTTGGTCTACATAGCATCATTTTTTTTATCCATTTGACTTGCTTATAAATATTACAATTCAGACACATAATAAATTATATTGTTTTTAAAATCAATAATAGTACTAAATGAATAAAGAGGAGATGAGTTTATGAGATTAATCGCTGTAGGTGATCACGCACCTGATTTCTCATTGCAGGATAATAATGATAAAATCGTAAGTCTATCAGATTTCAAAGGTAAGAAGGTACTACTTTCTTGGCATCCACTGGCATGGACACCGGTTTGCACCGATCAAATGAGGGCACTAGAAACTCACTGGGATATCTTTGAAAAACTTAACACAGTTCCACTCGGTTTTAGTGTAGATTCTCAACCCTGTAAAAAAGTATGGGGGACCGCACTAGTTCTAAAAAGATTAAGTATTCTCGCAGACTTTTGGCCAAATGGAAAGGTTGCAAAAGATTATGGAATTTTTATAGAAGATAAAGGTATTTCAGAGAGAGCTAACATTATAGTAAATGAAAATGGTATTGTAAGCTGGGTTAAAGTATATCGACCTATGAGCCAATTACCTGATCTAAATGAGGTTATTCAAGCATTATCTAATAGCTAAATCAAAATAACTATCGTACACCAAATTATTATTTGTTTGATATACGGTAGTTATTCTACAGTTCATTCAATTCTTTTAGGGTATCCAAGTACAGTTTTTCAGATATCCTTATTTTTCTAGCTATTAATTTATCTAAAAGCGGTCTTACTTCTTTAATTTCTCCATTTAATTTAGCCATTTTTAATATACCAATAGTTCCTATAGTTTTTAACATTAAATCTTCTGCAAACCTCCTACAGGAACGTTCGTCTATTAAAACAAATAAATTTTTCAATTCTTTGGCTGCAACTATAACTTCTAACTCACCTCTATGAAAATGACCATAAGTTTTGTCAACAAAATATGTATCCTCAATATCATAAATTATTATTGAACCTCTTTTAACAGCATTCTCTAATTCTAGTTTACCAGAAATTCCTTCATTGCTATAAATTACTACTTCATTATAAACTTCTCTAGGAATAATGACCTCAAAACTCTCCAGTAATAAATCTAAGCTTTTCATAATCGATAAGCTAATAATAGGAGTTGAATTACTGATTACTTTAATCAAGTCTTTTTTCCTCCATTATTAACGATATTGTTTCATCATCCATTTTTTTTCTTCCTCTGTATACTCCATCCATGAAATATTCTGAGAAATTAATATATTAATAAATTCCCCCAGGCTTTTTTTTGCAAGTTCAGATGCTCTAGCTAATGTGACCTTATTTTTAGTAAATAAATAAATTGAAAGCGATAAATTTACTTCCTCAGAAATTGCATTATTATCTTTTCTTGATCCCAAATAAGAAATAAATTCCGAATTGATATTAACATTTAAATTAGCATTACTCATTATTTTTAATACCTCTCTTTATTACTTTTAATTATTACACTAATAAATACTTAATATTCAATTTACTAATACTTCTATCATATGACTATATTGTATTTCTTATCTACTTCTAGCTTTCCCCTGTTTGCCTATCATGTCTTATATAATCTGTTCCATCAACACTTTTCCACATATCTTCACCAAGACCAGCTAAAGCGTGTGTAAAAGATTCTGGTTTTTCTATTAAAAAAAGTTCACTTGTCTCATCTTCATAAAACCATAAAGCCTCTACCTTATATGAATCTATATCTACATTATACCCTACTTCTTTTACTTTGATAACTTTTAATCTCACCAGTATTTAATGTATTGCTTAATACGGCTGCCCATAGCCCACCAATATAATCATATCCTACAAACCTTTCAGTAACATATGCAGGAACAGATTAATTCGAAGCATTACTCGAGGTGGAGGTTGCTATAACTTTCAAAACAATTGAAGTGACTGGTGTATCCTTCGTCTTGGACATGAAGAATATATTAACCGGTTTACCTGAATTAGCTAAATGGTATATCAATGTCCATTCTCCTAATTCATAAGGCTTCTCCTCTGATATAGGATTCCCA
>Ga0209430_1001592_pt1 | contig 16390 bp, 16 predicted proteins | sample BarGraIncub1133A_FD_184504 | JGI IMG/M metagenome (GOLD analysis project Ga0209430, IMG submission 184504) | Arctic peat soil microbial communities from Barrow, Alaska - Barrow Graham LP Incubations 11-33A (SPAdes) (version 2) | ecosystem: Environmental > Terrestrial > Soil > Wetlands > Peat... | reverse complement strand
TCGTTTGATTGATAAAGTACTATTTCGTTTTTCATTTCGGTGTTATTTACTTTTGGAATCATTGTAAATCATTTAATTATATTACTTGGGAATGTTTTAATGACTCGAACCGGTCACAAATTGTGACCAGTTCTGTTTTTCATTTTCAGTAAGTTGAAACCTGAACTGTACATGCTTGTTTTTCTTGGCTAAATGTGTCAGTGTATTTTCGTCGATGTAATTATCAATCAGCACAATACTTTTCTGAGCGGAGCGAATAATTTTAGAATCCGGTTTTCTATCCGATTTATTCGTTGATTTAAGGCATATCCTTTTAGTAAATAATCTCTTAAAACATTTGTAGCCCAAATTCGAACCTGTGTGCCTTGCTTTGATTTAACACGATAACCTACTGAAATAATAACATCCAAATTATAGAATTCTATCATCCGTTCTACGTTTCTTCCTCCTTCTATTTGAACTGTCGCAAAATTTGCGACAGTTGAATTTTTCAGAAGCTCTCCCTCTGAAAACACATTATTAATATGCTTACCCATAGTTTTAATATCTCTACCAAACAAAATAGCCAACTGTTGACGATTCAGCCAAACCGTTTCATCTTCTATCCTTACCTCTGCAGTAAACACACCTCAGCATTTTCAGAAATCAGCTCAATATCCATAATATTAATATTAAAATAATGTAAATATATTAATATTTATGAGAATAAAATTAATTTAGTGTTAATGTTTTGCCGATTTAAATGGGTGAGTTTATCAGATAAATACATTGGAAGAAACAGCTATCAATTTATTGAACAAAAGTTTGAATCCTATATCCCAGGAATTGAATGAGATATATTGAAATGTGCATTGTCCACAAAGACAGAACGCTTAGCATAGCATATTTCTGCTTTTGCCAATTATCCCGGAGGCGGATTCTTGGACATAGTTATAAATAATGATGGCATTTCAAGTCCGTTGAGTAAAGTTGAAATGGATGAGATCATTCAAAAGTTGGGAAATATTGCTCGCAATAACTTAGCTCAACCAGTTGGCATTGAACATGCTGTTATCACTTATAACGATAATCCTGTTTTAGTTATTCATATTCCCGAACAACCAAAACAAACCCGTACATCTGAGAGGTCCTAATATCTTTGATTGTTATACCAGAAGTGCTGGTCAAACCGTAAAACTTTCCCGTCATGAAGCCACTTTACTTAAATAAAGATATCTGCCTCCTCTCACTTATTCCATTATAAAAACAACAGATTTATGTGAGAAAGAGCGTTGATAAAATTGAAGAATTAAGCTGTGTTTTAGAAATAGGGTAGGAGCTATTTCGACATTCATTATAGTTGCTTAGCCTCTGGCAAAATATGAAACGACATGCCCAACAATATATGCCCAATCTCTTTTTAATTTTGCGTAATGCCATAAAATAAAGAAAATACCTGAAAATAAAACACTTATGAAAAGTCCAAGTATCTTATAAAAAAGGGATGCATTATAAAAAACCATCAATAATTTGGGTAAAGCCCAATCCAATGACTAATCGACCACCGGCCTTGCTCAAAATCAAGATGGAATTATGATCGATATTATACCAATAGTCATAAACCAACCATGCGTCTTAATTACCGGTACAGTCATCCGCATTCATTGCGCCGCGTAAATCGTCGGCTATATTCCAAAGGGTTTTACCCAATTGTTGTTGTTCTTTTTGTGTCATATTTAGTTGTTTTTTACTACCCAAAAACCATTCCGTTTACCGTTTTTGCGTTCTAAAAGATTTTTTTGTTGTAAGTTTATTGTGATTGTTTTTACCGTTCGTTCTGATTTTTTAATATTTATGGCAATTTCCTTTTGTGTTGCTTTCGGGTTCGTTTTTAGGAAATCTAAAACAAAACGCTCCTCCAAAGTGCAATCCAAAGTGCAAGATTTGCTCTTTGGAGCGTTGTTTGCTATATTTTGTGCACTTTGAAAGTTTACAAGCATTTCTCTGTTATTCAGAATATGGTTTTCGCCAAGCAATAAATTGCTAAAAAAACGAAGTAAATACTCTTTGGTGGCGTGAATGTTCTTTGTAAGGTTATTAAAATTGGCTCTTACAAGTGCGTTGCGAAAATACCATGAATGTTCTTCAAATAAACTGTTATTTACTTCAAAACCAAACGTGCGAAGATATTTGATGGTAAATACGGCAGTTGTTCGGGTATTGCCTTCTCCAAAGGGGTGAATTTGCCACAGTCCCGACACAAAATCAGCAATATGCTGAATGGTTTCGGTTAAATTAAGCCCCTTGTAACTAAATTGTTTTTCTTGCCGAAAATCGTATTCCATGGTAGCTTTTAAACTCTCGGAACTGGCGTACAGTACCGTTTCGCCATTCAGCACCCACTCTTGTTTTGTAATGTTATAATCTCGGATTTGGCTGCTACATAATACTCTGGAGAAAAAACAAATACTTCAGTTCCATCCGGTAAAGTTTTTGAAATTTTGGTGTCAACACCTTTTTTATACCAGATATTGGTGAATCCGAGAACATTCGAATCCGTTGGCATAACATCTACCAATATATCTTTGTAAATCCATCGACAAATCGGTGCATCTTGTGATGTGTCGTTGGCAAATTTTTTCGCCCGCAGCTCTTCTTCTAATTTTGCGTGTGCTGTTCTTGAACTTAATTCTATTACACAGTCAACATCCAGGGTTGGTCTAATATCCGATGCAGCAGGATTGCTAACATAAAGCTCCGCTACTGAACCACCCACAAATACCATCTCGTCCTTTAAATCACCTAATCCGTTTGCAACGGTTTGGAGCATCGTTATTTTTGTACTAGGCATTTTTCAATCGTTTGTTTAATTCTTCGATGGCAATCTCTACTTCTCGAACCCGACCAACTCGTATAGTATCTATAATAGTTAATAACTCATAGAATAAGAGATCATTCTCAACTACTTTTGGCAAAGTTTTGTATAATGGCTCAATAGCTTGACCCCGGGAATTTCCTTTTGCATATTGCCAAACATAGTTATCCTTACCTGAAGAAATATGTTCTTTTATAGGAGAAGCTGAATGTGCAGTTGGAATGCCTTTGACCATAGCACCGGGCTCTACCGGGAAAACATATTTTAATCCGTAAATCAAGAATTCAATAAATGAGTTTATATTTACTTTTCTCCTTTTTGAATCAAGAAGTCCCGCAATTTTACATCTGTTTATTGCTTCAGATACTTCGGAAGGGCTAATCAGTATAGCATTCGCAATATCAATATTTCGCCATTCAGCCTGCTTTAGAGATATTATCTTTAGCAGTACCACAATGTCTTGTGGTCGCATTCCATTATGTTTCTTCATACAAATAATATTTAATTCGCGATTCGCGAATTGCAAATATGGCACTTTTATTTTATTCTGCAAAAAAAATAGTTCTGGAATTTATTTCAAAAGCCACAAGTTTACCTAATTGCTTACTAGAATAAACACAACCGGCATCAATATTTATTACTTTACTGTTGTTCTTGATTTGTTCTTCGCAAGATTTTATTGAAATAGGAGAGTGTCCATGAATTATTGTTCTATCTTTTAATGAAGAATTCAAATACCTTTCTCTACTTTTCCATAACATGCTGTATTTATCTGTAAATGGATTTTCTATTTCATCATTAAATCCAGCATGGACAAATAGATACTCATCAAGCTCAAAATACAACTTCAAGTTATTGAAGAAGTTTAAGTATTTTGATTCCATATCTTTCAATGAGTTAACACCAAAGCTTTTTAATGTTTCAGCACCTCCATTTTGTATCCATATTGACTTAAAATCGTCCTTGTTATAAGCATCAACTAACATTGATTCATGATTTCCTAAAAGAGTTATTAGATCATAGCCTTTTTCTTGTAATTCAATGATATAATCAATAACTTCTTTGCTTTTAGATCCTCTATCAATATAATCGCCAAGAAAAATAAGCTTATCATTTTTTTGGAGTTGGATTATATTCTCTATCAATTCTTTAAGTGAATCGAAACAGCCGTGAATATCTCCGATTGCAAAAGTTCTATTGGTCATATCTTAGTTTTTCTAAACCTTGTTCTGTAAAAGCGTAAGGCAACCATCTATTACCTCCCCAGCTTGAAATCACAATTTGTGATTTCAAGCTTGACCATTCATCAGAGGATAATTGAAACATAAAGTCCGGCGGAAATCGTTTGACCTTACGTTTTACAGCTTGATTATAGTTTCTTAGCCTCTGTCACCGTTTTCTTTGACTTAATAAACATTGAGTAACCTACCAAAATAAAGATTAATGCATAAATATGAAACGAGAAGCCTAACCATTTTTTGAAGTGTATAAACACCAATAAATCAAGACTATAAAGTGTTAATCCTACAATATATGCCCAATCTCTTTTTAATTTTGCGTAATGCCATAATATAAAGAAAATACTTGAAAATAGAACACTTATGAATAGTCCAAATATCTTATAAAAGTATATTGTATTATTAAAAAAACCATCAATTATTTGGGTAAAGCCCAATCCAAAAACTAATCGAACACTGGCATTGCTAAAAATCAAGATTGAATTAATGATCGATATAATTCCAATAGCCAAAAACCAACCATACGTTTTATTTACAGGAACAATCTTTTTCTCCTCTTTATTCTTTAATCTGTAGTTCTTTCTGACAATATTAATGACATCAGCTGTAATCTTGATATCCCGTTGCCTGATAATATCCTGAGCCAAATCGACTTCTTCATCTGTCCAATTTTCCGGGTTAGCAACCACATCAACTAAATCATTGTCTGAAAACCGATTGATATAATGATTCTCATCTATCGTTTTTGACTGAATGATCAATTCTTTTACCGTATCAACATCCTTTTTCTGAATCATAACTATTACCGGAACTTCATCTTTTGATGCTCTGCTAAACTTTAATGGGCTATTATCAATTTGATATGGAATACCATTTTTCTCAAGCATAGCGGTCAGTTTATTGGCTGACTTTTTAGTGGGGAATTCTTTTAGGTCGATGTAGTTTGTCATTGAATGGTGGTGGGGGTGTTTAAAAATTGTTTATGGTGGACAATATGAGATTGGTTTTGGATGTTGTTAGGAACCGTTGTTTTTTTCTAAAGTTTCAAATAATGCGTTACTGGCAATAAAGTTAGATATTATATCGCAATCCAGAAGGATTATTTTGGTGTTGTTTTAAAAGTCTTCATCCGGTTGCACATCATCAAGTTTTGAAATGTCAACCCCTAAGTCCATTAAAAGTCCATAGTATGCACTTTCAGATACAATGCCTTTCTCCCAGGCTTTGTTTGCAATTGATCCATAGTTGCCAATCACCTCATCTTTATTTCCACTTTCATAAAGCGACGTATTGTACCCAAATTGCAGCCCCTGAAATAAGGAACAAAAATTAAATAACCGGTTTTACAGGACAACAATGATATTGATTAGCTAATTCCAGTAAATGTTGCAGCTTAAATTGGAGTTGGGAAAATTTGTATACGTCAAGAGGTATTTTAAAATGTATTAATTGGTAATTACATGCTAAATTTATTCAAAATAGCTTTATATTAAGAGAATAAAATGTATATTTGTCAATATGAAGAAAATTTTGATAGATGAAGTTCTTGAAAAGCTTGACTTTAATGAAAAGTCAGGAAATTCGACTTTGTTTTTCACAACAATAGATTATTCAAAACACAGATTATATTTCGAAGAACGGCTTATATTAGATATAGCGAGGAAGCTCAAAGCATCTGCTGTTTATTTTAGACGGTTCCCCGAGAATCAATCCTCCAAACCCCAACTTTTCTTATTTGACAACACTCAGAATTCTTTTTCAAAAGAAGAATTGGCTGAACTCCACAAGAAAATTTGGAGTAGTGGCATAGTGCCTATATACTATGTGTTTGATAATACTAGCATTGATATTTTTGATGCTCGAAAACAGGTTGATTATAACGAATTTTCCAGAATCATAAGTGTAAAACCCTTTGAAAATTTATCAATTATCAAGGGTTCGTATGAACAATATCAAAAGTATTCTTTTAAGCTTTTTGCCAATGGAACATTCTGGGAACAAAAAGAATTTGAGAATCTATTTCTAAGTAAGGAGAGTTCAGAGAATAAGTTGATTGACGGTTTGAAAAAGGTTAGGGCTCACTTTATCTCTGAAAGTGGTCTTAATACTAAGCTTGCCAATCAGTTATTAGTTTTGTCCATTTTAGTCAAGTATTTAGAAGAAAGAAAGGATGAACATGGCAACCATGTCTTTCCAAGCAACTATTTTATAAAATACAACAATGCTACATGCTTTTGCGATGTCCTAAGGTCGCAAGGTTTCATAGTTGAACTTTTTGCTGACCTAAGTACGCAGTTCAATGGAAGAATATTTGAGCTAAAAACTCAGGATAAACAGATATTAACCCAAACTGATTTGACAGAACTAGCCAAGTATCTTGATGCTAATTCTTACCATAATCAATTAGTCCTGTGGCCTCTCTACTCGTTTGAATACCTTCCGGTTGAACTTATTAGCAGAATTTACGAAGAATTTGCAGATTTAAGGTCAGATGCCGTTTATACTCCAATTCACCTTGCACGTTTGATGGTAGATGAATGCATGCCAATTGCTGAACCAAAACATGATTACAAAGTTATAGATGTGAGTTGTGGCTCTGGCGTGTTTCTTGTCGCTGTATTTAAAAGACTAGTACAATGGTGGCAAAAAGAGCAGTTTGAGAAAACTGGCAAACTCGTATTTCCAAAAATTGATGATTTAAAAGCTATTTTACGAAATTCGATTCATGGAGTCGATATACAAGAGGCTTCGGTACGTTTGTCTGTTTTTAGTTTAAGTATTGCTTTATGCGACATGCTTACCCCAACAGAAATATGGACAGATCTTAGGTTTGATGATTTGAGAGAAAAAAATATCCACGAAGAAAATTTCTTTAAATACTTGAATGAAGAAGAGAAAGGGCAATTTGATTTAGTAATTGGCAATCCACCTTTTGAAGATAAGCCAAAATATTTTAATAAGCTTATTTTAGATTTTAATGTTAAATGCGATTACGACATTCCTAGAAATCAAATTGCAATGCTTTTTCTCCAGCAAGCAATGAAACTTCTTAAACCAAATGGCCTACTGTGTTTTGTAATGCCATCTGGACCACTATTGTATAATAATACCTTAGATTTTAGAAAAGATTTTTTCTCTAGGTATGCAGTTCCTCAGATTATTGATTTGTCTGAGTTGCGCGATGCATCTGTGTTGTTTGAACGAACCATTGCAACCGCTGTGGTTTTTGCCTACAACACTCCGCCCCAAAAAGATCATACAACACTTCATATTACTGTAAAAAGGACGAAAACGACCAGAGAAAAGTTGTTCTTTGAGATAGACTATTATGATATTCACAACGTATCACAAGAGGCAGCAGAAAACAATTTAGTGATATGGAAATCTAATTTGATGGGTGGTAATCAATTGTATTATTTGATAAACAGATTTCAAACACAGAGAACATTAGGTGAATATCTCGATAATAATGAAAGGCATTATGGCTGGGATGTTAGTCTTGGTTATCAAGTTGCAAAAAAAACAGAACCAGCTTCTCATCTAACTGACCATTTGATGGTCGAGACAGATGATTTTAAAGAAAGTGGAATTGTAAAAACAAAAAATGAACCAGAAACAATGTTTCAATGGTCAAGAGAACCTCATAAAAAAGTATTTCTATCTCCACATCTTCTTATCAAAAGAAGTATGGGTAAGAATCAATTTATTGCTCACTTTATTGATTATGATTTAATATTTAAAGAAAGAATTGTCGGAATATATGCTCCTAAAGGGCAGGAAGTTGAACTACAGAAGATTGAAGCTTCACTTAAATCAAATTATTTCTTTTACAAACTCTTTTTATTGTCAGTCAGTGCTGAAGCTGGTATTAGTCGCTCCGGTGGATATACAATGTATCTGAAAGATATATTAGCATTACCATATCCCGAAGATGAGAAAGATTTGTATTTATCATATAGTGAAAAAATAATTCAAGATGATGTACTCAATTATAAGCTAGAGGAGCTTGGTAAGGGTGAAAAAGCGAAAATAAACACTCAAAATGTTACTGAAAAACAATTGTCTGAGTTTGGAAATGTTTTCTGTAATAGTCTAAACCCAATTTATCAAAACGATAATCGTACATTTAAGCCTCTTACTCCAATTAAAACACTTTCATATACTTGTTTCCCATTTGCCTATGGGGTTAATAACTTTTCTCCAGAGATTTCTACAAAAATAAAAGATGGAGACTTATCTGATTTGATGGAAAATCAACAAGAGGCTGTTCATTATCGAAGGGTGTTACGTTTGTATCAAAAGGATGTTATCTATCTTATTAAACCTAATACGCTAAGATATTGGTTGAAGTCTGTTGCCTTGAGAGATGCTAGTGATGTGATTGTTGATTTTGTAAATAGTGGCTATTAATGATAGGCAACCATACACATAATCATTTTTTTACGGTCAATAAGTTTTCCTTGCCTGATAATCAGACAATTAAAAGAGTGTTGAGTTTTATTCGATATACTTTACCTGAATTTGAGTTCGATTTTAAACGTGCTCATTTGACGATTTATAAAGAAGATGATATTTCAAAAGAACTGTCTCGGTATTTCAATGATAAGGCTAGAGCTCATAATCTGCTTTTTCAGTTCAATGAGAAAAAAGGTGTTGACTTTACTATCTATGTAACCCCTTATAATATCGGTGCTTCTTCAATTTTTATGATTGAATGTAAACGACTTTCCAAAAAACATTATGATTATGTTTCGGGAACTACTGGTGGAATAGAGCGATTTAAAAGAGAACAGGATGATTTTGGTATTCATTTAGATAAAGGTGCAATGATTGGTTATATTCAAGATATGAATCATGATTATTGGCACAATAAAGTCAATAGTTGGATTGAAGATTTAATTTTAAAAGATACAGATATAGTTTGGGAACAAAAAGACAAACTGTTAATCAACGATGAAATATCGAATTTCAAATCATTACATTTCCGAATTTCAGAAAAGCCTATTACTCTTTATCATTATTGGATAGCGCTAAATTAATTTGTGTGTCTAGCAGCCTATATTTTCCTCCAAATCTCTTTCTATTCAAAATAAATCCCCATTTTCACCTAAATCTTTAAAACAAAAATCCCCTGCAATACTAATATCACAGGGGATTATCTTATAAAATATTACGACTTTACTTCGTCATCGCCTCTTGAACAGCCACAGCAACCGCCACCGTAGCACCTACCATCGGGTTATTCCCCATTCCCAAGAATCCCATCATTTCCACATGAGCTGGAACTGAAGAAGAACCTGCAAACTGCGCATCACTGTGCATTCTTCCCATAGTATCAGTCATACCATAAGAGGCAGGCCCTGCAGCCATATTGTCGGGGTGCAAAGTACGACCCGTACCGCCACCGGAAGCAACAGAAAAATACTTCTTGCCTTGTTCGTAGCATTCCTTTTTGTAGGTACCTGCAACAGGGTGTTGGAAGCGGGTAGGGTTGGTGGAGTTTCCGGTGATGGAAACGTCAACGCCTTCTTTGTGCATTACTGCAACACCTTCACGAACGTCGTCGCAGCCGTAGCATTTTACGTTGGAGCGAAGACCGGTAGAGTAAGGAATTTCCTTAACTACAGCCAGGTCGCTGGTGTAGTAGTCAAATTGGGTTTGAACGTAGGTGAAGCCATTGATACGAGAGATGATCATGGCTGCGTCTTTTCCAAGACCGTTCAGGATAACGCGAAGAGGTTCTTTGCGTACTTTGTTTGCTTTTTCAGCGATCTTGATAGCACCTTCTGCAGCGGCAAAAGATTCGTGACCGGCTAAGAAGGCGAAACATTTGGTTTCGTCGCGAAGCAACATGGCTGCGAGGTTACCGTGCCCTAAACCAACCTTGCGGTCGTCGGCAACAGAGCCTTTGATACAGAATGCCTGAAGACCGATACCGATGATTTCAGCAGCTGTAGCAGCGTTGGTGCAACCTCTTTTGATGGCGATTGCAGCACCCATAACGTATGCCCATTTTGCGTTTTCAAAGGCGATGGCCTGAGTTTCTTCGCAGATGGTATAAGGATCAATTCCTTTGGCTTCACAGATGGATTTTGCTTCTTCCAGGCTGGAAATGCCGTTTTCTTTCAATACCGCATTGATCGTGTCGATTCTGCGGTCGTAGCTTTCAAATAATGCCATTGTTTAGTTCCTCCTTATATTATTCGTGACGTGGGTCGATATATTTAACTCCTTCGGCAAAGCGACCATAGTTGGAAGTTGCTTTTTTAAGTGCTTCGTTTGCGTCCACACCTTTTTTGATAGAATCCATGAATTTACCTAAGTGTACAAATTCATAACCGATTACAAGATCTTCAGCATCCAGAGCCATGCGGCTGCAATAGCCTTCAGCCATTTCCAGGTAACGGGTACCTTTGGCAACTGTTCCGTACATGGTACCAACCTGGCTGCGTAAACCTTTACCAAGATCTTCCAGACCGGCGCCGATAGGCAGACCACCTTCAGAGAAAGCAGATTGTGTGCGTCCGTAAACGATTTGCAGGAATAATTCGCGCATGGCTGTGTTGATAGCATCACAAACTAAGTCGGTGTTCAGAGCTTCGAGGATGGTTTTGCCGGGAAGGATTTCAGATGCCATAGCAGCTGAGTGAGTCATACCGGAGCAACCGATCGTTTCGATCAAAGCTTCCTGGATGATACCGTCCTTAACATTCAGCGTAAGCTTACAAGCTCCTTGCTGGGGTGCACACCAACCAATACCATGTGTCAGACCGGATATGTCTGATACTTCTTTGGCTCTTACCCACTTTCCTTCTTCAGGAATAGGAGCAGACGCGTGGTTTGCCCCTTTTTTTACACAACACATTTGTTGCACTTCGTGTGAATAAATCATCTTAAATTATTTTTGTGAGAAAATTAGTATTTGAAATATTTCTTATCGAATTGATAATCAATATAATATATTAAAATTGGTGGCTCTTTAAAAGCACTGCAAACTTAGTGAAAAAATGGATATCGTGCAAGGTTATCGGTCTAAAATAGCTACTTTCCAGTCATATTATTCCGATTTCCGGGTGAAAGTTTTTGACCCGCTCTCGGGAAGTGTTAAGTTTACTAAAATTTTGGTAATCAATATTCAACCTTTTAATCGAAATGGCACATTCTCGTATTTTATGAGTACCTTTAGAAGAAATAAAAGCTGAATTAATGAGTGTACTTTCAGTATTATACGAATTTCTTATACTATGAAGCTATTTATTAAATACATGGTTAGCAATCGTTGCAAGATGCTGGTCAAAGAAGAACTCAAGAAACTGGGACTGCAATTTATCGTTGTCGACTTAGGTGCTGTTGAGATTATGGGTGACCTGACTACCGAACAGCATGATCTTCTCAAAGCCAATTTAATGGTATCGGGCCTGGAACTTCTCGACGATAAAAAATCCATTCTAATTGAAAAAATCATCAATGTCATTGTAGAAATGATTCACTATTCAGATGAAGTGCCAAAAGAAAATTACTCGGATTTTATCAGTGAAAAACTGGATTACGATTATACCTATTTGTCCAATATCTTTTCAGAAGTCAAAGGCATCACGATTCAACAATTTATCATCATCCATAAAATTGAAAGGGTCAAAGAGCTGCTTTTGTACGATGAGCTGAACCTTTCAGAAATATCGTACAAGATGAACTACAGCAGTGTAGCGCATCTTTCCAACCAGTTTAAGAAAATAACCGGCCTCACTCCATCTTTCTATAAAAAGCTGAAAAGGAAACGGTTGGACAACCTGGAAAGTTTGTAATTTAAAATCTGTGAATTATGTAATTTTTTGACAGGGATCTGTAATATAAACTGGCGCTAAAGCCCCATCTTTATACAGATTTTAATAAGACCAATAAACCTTTACTACCTTGAAACTCTACATTAAATATATGGTTAGTGCCCGCTGTAAAATGCTGGTAAAAGAAATACTTAAGGGTCAGGGATTGCATTATGTAGTTGTTGATTTGGGTGAAGTTGATATTATGGAAGACCTATCTGCTCTGCAAGTGGAGCAGCTAAGACTGGATTTGCACGAATCAGGTCTTGAGTTAATGGAAGATAAGAAAGGGGTTTTGATTGAAAAGATAAAAAATGTAATTATTGATATGGTCTACCATTCAGATGGCAATTTAAAGATACATTTGCCGGATTATCTGAATGAGAAGCTGGACCGTGATTACAATCTCATGGCCAATTTATTTTCGGAAGTGCAGGGCATTACCATCGGGCAATTCCTTATTTTTCATAAAATTGAACGCATCAAGGAGCTTATTATATATGGTGACCTTAATATGACAGAAATAGCCTGGAAGATGAACTACAGCAGTGTAGCGCATTTATCCAATCAGTTTAAGAAAGTGACCGGTTTAACACCCTCTCACTACAAACAACTGAAAGAAATTAGAAATAGTGGAGAAAATAAATCCGAGAATTAATATTTAGTAGAATGAGTTTTATTAGAAGACACGAATCTCAGTATGCCAGAAGTTTGATTGAAGCCAGTCTGGATCCATTGGTCACCATCAACACCAAAGGTAAGATAACAGATATGAATGAGGCTTTGGCCAATATTACAGGAATGACGCGTGAACAACTTACGGGTACAGACTTTTTCGATTATTTCACAGAACCTCAAAAGGCTCGTGAAGTGTATCAGAAAGTTTTTGCAAACGGTTCGGATGCAGATTCGCCGCTGACCCTTCGTCATAAAGAAGGCAAACTGACCGATGTTCTTTTTAATGGGTCGGTCTATAAAGACAATCAAGGTAATGTGCTGGGTGTGGTGATTGTAGCCAGGGATGTGACAGATCAGAAAAGGATTGCCACGGAACTGAACGAAGCTAAAAACGCTGCAGAATCGGCCACAAAAGTAGCAGAATCAGCCAAAAAGAAAGCGGAGGATGCCGCTATAATTGCTGAATCGGCCACAAAAACAGCGGAGGATGCCACAAAAACAGCTGAGGATGCCACAAAAACAGCTGAAGAGGCCACCAAAATTGCTGAGGACGCTACGAAAACAGCCGAAGATGCCACGCGAATAGCTGAAGATGCCGTCAAATCGAAGCAACAATTTCTGTCAAACATGAGTCATGAAATACGCACCCCAATGAATGCCATCATCGGTTTTACAAAAGTGTTGCTTAAAACAGACTTGTCGGCCAAACAAAAGGAATACCTCACAGCCATTAAAATGAGTGGTGATGCCTTAATTGTATTGATAAACGATATTCTTGATCTGGCAAAAGTGGATGCAGGAAAAATGTCTTTTGATCAAACGCCATTCAAGATGGCACTTTCTATATCGACCATGCTTCATTTATTTGAAACGAAGATCCTGGAAAAAAATTTAAAGCTTGTCAGAGAATACGATAAAACCATTCCCCAGGTACTGGTTGGTGATCCTGTACGTTTGCACCAGATCATATTAAATCTGCTCAGCAACGCTGTGAAATTTACGACAAATGGTAAAATTACGGTTAGTGTTAAACTCCATTCTGAGGATGAAGAAAAAGTAGCCATTAAATTTTCTGTGACCGATACAGGCATAGGTATTCCTGCAAACAGGTTGAGTACTATTTTTGAGAATTTCCAACAGGCTACCAGCGATACCTCCAGATTGTATGGTGGGACCGGGTTAGGCCTTGCCATTGTCAAACAATTGGTGGAAGCTCAGAATGGTACCATTCATGTTGAAAGCAAAGTGGGAGAAGGGTCCACTTTCAGTTTCACCTTGGATTTTAAAAAGACGAATGAAGAGGCCGCATCCGATTTGGTGATTGCCGACCTCGATATGGAGATCAAAAATATAAAAGTATTGGTGGCTGAAGATATAGCACTCAATCAATTGCTGATGAAAACAATTTTGGATGATTTTGGATTTGAACGCGAAATCGCGGATAATGGAAAAATAGCCATTGAAAAGTTGCAAACCACATCTTACGATATTATTTTAATGGATTTGCAGATGCCTGAAATGAACGGTTTCGATGCAACATCCTACATCCGCAACACCATGAATTCAAACATTCCAATCATCGCATTAACTGCCGATGTCACCACTGTTGACCTGGCAAAATGCAGAGCTGTTGGTATGAATGATTATATAGCCAAGCCTATAGATGAAAGGGTGTTGTACAACAAGATTATCGGTTTGGTCAAAAAGTCTGTACCGACTATTGAAGATAAAGAAAGTATCAGAACTCACGGACAACGAATTAAATGCATTGACATGGAATATCTGACCAGACGTACCAAGTCAAATCCAACATTGATGATGGAAATGATTTCGCTCTATTTGGAACAAACCCCGCAGTTGATCACTGCTATGAAAAAAGGGCTGCATGATAAAGACTGGAATTGTTTGTATTCAGCCGTACATAAAATGATACCTTCTTTTGCAATCATGGGTATCAGCACGGATTTTGAGAACATCGCCAAAAAGGTGCAGGAATTTGCCACCACACAGAAACAGTCTGAAGAAATTCCAGAATTGGTATTGCAACTGGAGCATATATGTGAGCAAGCATGTGAGGAATTGGAAGAAGAGTTTAATTCGATTAAAAATACTAACGTATGACCAACAAAAATAAAATAAAGATATTTCTGGTTGATGATGATGCTTTATACCTGAAACTGCTCGAAATTCAATTTCTGGAACATGCCGATTTTGACATAGAGACGTATGCAACGGGTGAGCAATGCTTTGAGAATTTGTCGCATGAACCGGATGTAATTATTCTTGACTATGTATTGGATGGTTTGGACAAAAACGCCATGAATGGAATAGAAACGTTGGATCAAATTAAAACTTTCAATAATGATATACCTGTAATCATGCTATCTTCTCAGGATAAAATTGATGTTGCAGTGAGTTGTATGCATCACAAGGCCTTTGATTACATTGTGAAAAGTGAAACGGCATTTCTCCGTTTGCAAAAAGCCATTAGCTCTATTAATACGTATAAAAAGCTTCATAAACAATTAAATTGGTATATGGAGAGAATGTGATTCCACAACGCATCAATCTGTGATATGTGTAAGTTTTTCCTATGATTCTGTAACGGCTAGAGGGCTGGATAGTCGCACCTTTGTTACCGATAAGAAGACGGATTATAAACAAAAACAATAAACAAAAAGCATGAAAAAGATCATTTTGGGAGTAGCATTTGCTATGATTTCTACATTTTCATTTAGCCACAGTCCAGTGTATGTGTATGAAGGCGGTAGTCAATTAAATGTTGGTTTAGGATTTTCCGATATAGGTACTCCTTTTTATTTAGGGGTTGATTTTGGTGTAGCTCCGGACATTACCCTTGGTGGTGAGTTCTCCTATCGTGGTTACCGTGAAAACTGGAACAATACGTATTACGATCACAGCATTATGGGCTTTTCCGGTAATGGTAATTACCATTTTAACTCCCTGCTTGATATTCCCCCAAGATGGGATTTTTACGCTGGACTGAATGTCGGTTTTTATGTATGGAATTCACCTGATACATACGATGGATCCTATAGTTCCGGATTGGGACTTGGAGGACAAGTTGGTGCCAGATGTTATCTATCAAACAGGGTAGGTCTGAATCTTGAATTTGGCGGTGGTAACGCTTTTTCAGGTGGTAAACTTGGTTTATCTATCAAAATATAAATAAACAGGGGAGAAGGCTTAAACGTTTTCTACCTTTTTTCTTAAGGAGTTTCGTCCTGAAATAGTTTTACTTTTTGAGTAATGCTGTTTCAGGACGATTTCCGTTTGTAGATTTTGGATATTTCGAAAAATCCATATAATCAGCCTGTTAAATCTTTGGATATTTGTATTCATTAACCAATCGGTGAATTATGTAACTTATATTAAATATTATGTAATGCCTCAGGGGGCATAAGAAGCCACCTTTGTTTAGTCTTTAATTAAACTAAATTCAAATGGGCACAACTAGAAATGAGAACGGTGAAATCTTTAAGTTCACCGAAAGCCGGGAGATCCGGTTTAAAAACCTTAAAGTAGAATCTGATCGTAAAAAAAGCGGGAAATCATGGATAAAAGGTGCAGCCTTCTACGCAATGCTGCTAACGCTTTCCTTCTCGATGTGGCAATGCGCTAACGATGATTTTGAAGGAGAAACAGTGGGTGTATGTCCCAAAGTGGTTTTAACAGATCCAGTAGATGGTGCAATTAATGTGGCTACAGACCAGACAATTGCTGCTTCTTTTAATGAAAAAATGGATCCTCAGACCATTAATGAAAGCACCTTCTTA
>Ga0209430_1001591_pt1 | contig 16391 bp, 12 predicted proteins | sample BarGraIncub1133A_FD_184504 | JGI IMG/M metagenome (GOLD analysis project Ga0209430, IMG submission 184504) | Arctic peat soil microbial communities from Barrow, Alaska - Barrow Graham LP Incubations 11-33A (SPAdes) (version 2) | ecosystem: Environmental > Terrestrial > Soil > Wetlands > Peat... | reverse complement strand
CCGTCGTGCGCGGAGGTAGTCGCGAGATGCGTCGCGCGGCACCCGGGCGTGCACTCCTCCGACATCAACTTCGCACTCGGCAAGGCGCGGATCGACTACGACCCCACCCTCACCGACACCGGCGAGATAGCGCACCTCATCGAGCGGGCGGGCTACCGGGCACGCGTGGTCGGCGGCAGCGCCCGCCCGAAGGAGGAGCGCGCCGAGGAGCGCACGCTGATCCAGCTGCTCGTCGCGCTCGCGTTCGGCATGCAGGTCGACATGTTCTATCTGGCGCAGCTCTACGGGCTCTATGCGGCTGGGCTGGCCGGAACGCCACAGGCGCGCAACATCGGCCTGTTCATGTGGGCTGCGGCGACACCGGTGCTGTTCTACGGCGGGCAGTCCTTCCTGCTCGGTGCGTGGAACGGGCTGCGAAGCCGCTCGGTGAACATGGACACGCTCGTGAGTCTCGGCACCCTGTCCGCCTACTGCTACAGCGTCTTCGCGGTGCTGACGGGACGGCCCGCCTACTTCGACTCGGTCACGATGATCACGGTCTTCATCATGATCGGGCGCTACATCGAGACGGTCGGCGGAGCGCGGGCGCGCAAGGACGTGCGGGCGCTGCTCGAGTTGCAGCCGGAGCGCGCATGGCTGCTCACGGGCGGCTCGCCCGCGGAGATCCAGGCCGCGGAGCTGAAGCCGGGAGACTCCATCGTCGTGAAACAGGGTGAGCGGGTCCCCGCGGACTCGGTCGTCTCGGACGGCGTCGGTGCGGCGAACGAGGCCCTGCTGACCGGCGAGTCGGCGCTCGCCCCCAAGCGCGCAGGCGACCGACTGTGGGCCGGAACGGTGCTGGCCGAGGGGCCCGTGACGGCGACCGTCGACCGCCCGCTGGAGGGTTCGCGCCTGGCGGCGATCCGGGCGCTCGTCGAGCGCACCCTGTCGCAACAGGCCCCGGTGCAGCGGCTCGCCGACATCGCATCCGCGTACCTGACCTTCGGCGTGCTGGCGATCGCGGTGGTGACGTTCGTGGGATGGACGCTCGCCGGCACCGCGCCCGCAAGCGCGCTCATCGCAGCCGTCGCGGTGCTCGTGGTGGCCTGCCCGTGCGCGCTCGGACTCGCCACTCCCCTCGCGATCAGCGTCTCGCTGGGCCGCGCGACCCGCACGGGCATCCTCGTGCGAGTGCCGGCGGCGCTCGAGACCGCCGCGACCATCACTGAGGTGGCCTTCGACAAGACCGGCACGCTGACGCTGGGTGCGCTCGCCGTCACTGCGTTCGAGACGATCGACGGCGAGGACTCGGACGAGATCCTCCGACTCGCATCGGGTGTGGAGCAGTATTCGGAACACCCACTGGGCCGCGCGATCGCGAGCGCGTGCGCGACTCCCACGGCCGTGTCAGGAACACGATCGGTATCCGGGCGCGGCGTCGAGGGATCCACGCTCGATGGCCACGTGGTGCGTGTCGGCTCGGACGCGTTCATGCCCGCATCGTTGCCGCCGCAGTTGACCCCGTCGGCCGAGCGCAGCGCCGCGGATGCGCAGAGCGTCGTATGGGTGGCCGTGGACGACCGCGTGGTCGCATTCGTCGCCCTGCGGGACGACACGCTGCCGGGCGCCGTCGAAGCGGTCGCAGAGCTGAAGCGCCTCGGCCGGACGACACTGCTGCTCTCCGGTGACAGCGAATCGACGACGGCCGCGGTCGCCGGAAAGCTCGGCGTGTCCCACCACCGCAGCCGCCTCTCTCCGGAGGACAAGGCGGCGGTGATAGCCGAGCGTCAGGCCGCCGGTGCGCGTGTGGCCATGGTGGGCGACGGCGTGAACGACGCACCCGCTCTCGCGCAGGCTGACCTGGGCATCACGGTATGGGGTGGCAGCGACGTCGCCGGCGAAACGTCGGACGTGGTGCTCTCGCGCGCCGACCTCGATCTCGTACCGGGCTTCCTGGCGCTGTCGGCGGCGACGAGGCGCATCACTCGACAGAACCTCGGCTGGGCCTTCACGTACAACGTGATAGCCGTGCCGCTGGCTGCATTCGGCGTCATCAGTCCCGGGGTCGCCGCCGCCACCATGGCGGGCAGCAGCCTGCTCGTCGTCGGCAACTCCCTGCGGCTGGGACGAGCGGGTACACGACACCCCAGGGATCAAAAACTGCCCGACGTGGCCGTCGCGCCTTCGCTTCCCCTATAATCTGGCGGTCGCGGCGGGTGCTTCAGCCCGCATCACCCTCGCCCGGGTGGCGGAACGGCAGACGCGGAGGCCTCAAAAGCCTTTATGGGAAACCATGTGAGGGTTCGAATCCCTCCCCGGGCACCATGCGACCATCCCCGCACGAAGATCGCTCTTGCCCCCAGGGGACGCCCCTCTTAGCGCGCGCTGAGCTTCCGATACGCGCTGTACCCGCTGACGGACGCTGCGCTGCAGTACGCGCGCACGCGCCACTTGCCCGCGGACGGGACCGATGTCTTCACCGAGTACTTCGAGAAGGTGGAGTAGCCGTACGCGTGGGTGGTGACCGTCTTGCGCAGCTTCCAGTGTCCCGACTCGTAGCGGTAGAGCCTCAGCGTCACGTTCGTTCCGGCCACCACGCCGGGCTTGAGGTATCCCGACACGCTGAACTTGGCGCGGCGACGGACCGAGGACGGGGCTGAAGGAGTCGTGAGGAGCAGGGTCGCCTGAGCGGTGACCGTGGCGCCCGAGGGGGTCGCCGGCGTGGTGACATCGTTCACGGCGGAACCGGCTCCGTAGATCCAGATGATACCGGCCCGGTCTCCGGAGCTGAGCGTCCGCCGGACATCACCGAAGTCCGAGTACCCGTACATGACCTTGCTCGAGTCGGCGGGGCCGTAGAGGTCACGCAGGCTGAGCCAGTGGCCGATCTCGTGCGTGGCGATCGACTGGATGTCCATCGTGTACCCGGAACCGTCGCCCCACGCGAAGTCGGTGCTGAACGTCACGTGGCACTCGACGAGCTCGCCGTTCCAGTTGTAGGCATACATGGCCTGCGCGATGACGCCGGACGGAAGGCCGCTCGCCCAGCCGATATCGTTGTGCCCGTCCAGTGACGTCATGCCGGATCCGACGTTCGTGGTGCCACCGTCGACGAACAGGAAGTTCGCGCCGGCGGCGTTCCAGACGGCAGCCGCCGAGTCGATGGCCGCTTCGGAACCCGCGATGCCACCGGGGTTGACGCGATAGGTGGCGCGCGTCGAATGGGTGGAGGGATCGGCTGCCCAGCGGTACCGGCCGTAGCCGAACGAGATCGCCAGGCGCTGGCTCGAGGTCGTCGAGACACCCGTAGCGGTCGTCACGACGATGGGGCCGGAGCCGGGCGAAGCCGAGTAGCCGTTCACGGTGTCGACCGGGACCTCGCACACGATCTCGGTGTCGCTCCAGGAGACGATCGCCTTGGCGCTGATGCGAGGCTCGCCGATCTGGTAGAAGAAGCTGACGGCACCACGGGAGGGGCCGAATCCGCTGCCCGTGATGGTGATGCGGTCGCCGACACCGGCGGCGACCTCGCCCGGCGAGATCGAGGTCACGGTCGGACCGTCCGCAGAGGCGATGGTCACGGCCTGCGGCCGGTCGGCCAGCGGATCGACGAAGCCCAGCGGCGCGACAGCCGAAGAGTCGGAGATGGCCGACCTGACCGCCTTGGTGAGCACCGCGAGGAGCTGGCCGGTCGTCGTGACGCGACCACCCGAGATGTCGACCTTGCCCTGCGAGCCACCGTAGACCCAGCCGCGGTCGTCGACGAAAACGCATGCCGACTCGCCTGCCGTGAAGGTCGCCATTCCCTCGACGATCACGCGGCGACCGTCCGGATACATCCCGCCCGGGACGTAGAAGGTGACCGTGCCGGGCCCGGAACCCTTGATCGGGTCGGTCACGCTCATGCGAACGGCGGTCCGCACGCCGGACCCTTCGAGCTCGGATGCGGTCGACACCACGGTGCCGACGACGATGACGGTCGCGGCGCGCGAGATGGTCGCCGTGTCGAGCCGCTGCAGGACCGTCGCGCTGGCGGAGAGCGGTGCCGCGAACACGAGGCACAGGGAGAGCGCAACGCCGGCAACGCCGACGCACCCCTCCCAGATCCCCCGACCCGCACCCAGTCTCGTCATCGCCATCGCATCTCTTGAGGCATGTCGCGCGACGGTTCATGTCGCGCTCAAGAGATGTATCGGCAGGTCAAAGCCGAGACAGGAGTGATCAATTACCAAGTAATGTGTGAATCTTTCAGGGCCGGGCGGCCGCCAGTCGCGAGAGGGCGTCCAAAGCCACACCCCGCACGCCCCCGACCGGGTCGCCGAAGCCGAGTTCGGCGAGCGCCCGGGTCGCACGTGCGTCACCGAGGCGCCGGAGCGCATCCGCTGCTGCGCCCGTGGCGTCCGGATCGTCCGACACGTTGCCGTCGTAGGCCGGGCGCGAGCGGTCCGCGAAGCACCGCAGATGTAGTGCGGGGACTCCGCGTGGGATACGCTGGGCATGACGGTACCGACCGACAAGGAACCACTCATGAACCGTGACGCCCTGATCGGCGCGATCCCGAAGGTCGAGTTGCACCTTCACCTCGAAGGCACCCTCGAACCGGAGCTCGCTTTCTCGCTCGCGCAGCGCAACGGCGTCGTCCTCCCCTACGCGTCAGCGTCCGAGATGCGTGCCGCCTATCGGTTCACCGACCTGCAATCGTTCCTCGACATCTACTACGCCTCATGTTCGGTGTTGCGCCGCGAACAGGACTTCTACGACCTCACCCGCGCATACCTGGAGCGCGCCGCCGCCGACAACGTGCGCCACGTCGAGCCGTTCTTCGACCCGCAGACGCACACGGACCGCGGCGTCCCCTACGCAGTGGTGGTCGGCGGGATCACACGGGCACTGGATGACGCGCGCAGCGGATCCGGGATCACCTCGTGCCTGATCGCCTGCGCGCTGCGTCACGCGACCGCCGACGGCGCGATGAAGATGCTCGAGGAGGCGATCTTCTCGCCGTATCAGGTCCAGGGCCTCGGGCTCGACTCCTCGGAGACCGGCAACCCGCCCTCGAAGTTCGCAGCGGCCTTCGATCGGGCGCGCGCCGCGGGGCTGCACGCGGTCGCCCATGCCGGCGAGGAGGGACCGCCCTCCTACATCACGGACTCGCTGGACCTGCTGCATGCGGAGCGGATCGACCACGGGGTGCGCTGCCTCGAGGATCCTGCGCTGGTCGCACGTCTCGTGCGCGACAAAGTGTGCTTGACGGTGTGCCCCAACAGCAACGTGGCGCTGCGCGTCGTCGAGCGGATGGAGGACCACCCGCTGCGGCGGATGCTGGACGCCGGGCTGCGGGTGACGGTGAACTCGGACGACCCCGCGTACTTCGGCGGCTACATCGGTGACAACTTCCGCGGGGTGGCCGACGCCCTCGACCTGAGCGACGCGCAGTTGGTGACGCTCTCGGCGAACGCGATCGACGGATCGTTCGCGAGCAGCGAGCGCAAGGCGGAGCTGCGGGCGGAACTGCGGGACGTCGTTAATCGCGTCTGAGCGACTCCAGGACGTTGAGCACCTGACAGCTGGCCTCGAGACACGAGATCGCCATGTAGGCGTCCTCGAGGCTCTCACCGCGCGCGAACGGGCCGTGGGCGCGCAGCACCGCGACTCTGCGCTCGACGAGCGCCGCTGAGAGCTTCTGTGCAGCCTCAGGAGAGCCGATAAGCTTCTCCGAGGTGACCACGGGAACATCGATGAGACGCAGGGCCGACTCGGAGTCCGCCGGCACGATCACACCGTCGACCAGCGACCGCACGACGGTGTGGATGGCGTGCGCGTGCACGATCGCGCGCGCATCCGTGGCGGCGTAGATGGCGCGGTGCACGACCAGCTCGACCGAACAGTCCGCGTCGCGCGGGTCCCCGCAGGCGGCCAACGTCGTCTCGATGATGTCGGCCTCCGTGAGGTGCCCGATCATAGACCCGGTGCGCGTGATCAACATGCGGTCGTCGCCGAGACGCACCGAGAGGTTGCCGCCGTGGCTCGAGACCGCTCCGGACGCGTACAGGTCGCTACCGACCCACGAGAACTCCTCGAACATCCGCTGCTCCCTCACTGCCCGACCGTACTCGCGTCGAGTCTAGCATCGGCAGGGGCGTCCACCCGGACGCCCGGCTCCTCCGCGGCAACGACCACCGCGTCGGCGAGCACGACGGGGTCGGTCCGACGCTCGTCGTACAGGACGGACAGAAGCCCCATCGAGCGGACCACGACCACTCCCGCCACTCCACGCAGACGCTCTATGCGCGCGGCGATGGCGGCGATGGCGCCGACCCGTTCACCGGTCTTCGGCTTGCTGACCTGCAGGTGAGCGATCTTCATCGGTGTCGTGTCCTTCCCCCCTTCGGCCGTCCGAGAGCGGCCTCCGGCAAAGACGCTATCGGTGCGCGGTGACCGTGGTGTCGCCGACCGGTGGAGAAGCTGTGTGGCGGACGGTGCTGACGGTCAGCGGGCACCCGGAGATGCTCCCGGGTGCCCGCTGACCTGAAGTGCCGCCGTATGGCCGCTACTTGACCGAGATGGCGGTCGCGACCTCCTTGCCGTCCACGAAGAACGGCTGGTCGGGGCTGTTGTACTTGTCCATCATGTCGAATTCGAGCGTACCGGCGACGCCACGGTCCGCGTGCACCGCAACGAGCAGCTTGTCGGTCAGGGCGATGGCCGGATCCAGCGCAACGGACACGTTCGCGCTGGTACCCGCCGCGATCTGCTGGAAGCCGACGCGCTTGCCCGGTGCGCCGTTATCATCGAGATGCACGACGAGCCAGGCGCCGGTCGGCGCCACCGCCTGGGCGACGATGATCGCACCCTTTGCGCCGGGCTGGTCGGTGGCCGTGATCGACGCTTCGCCCACACCGGCCTTCACACCGAACGGAGGGGCCACGACCTTGGACTCCATGGCCAGCTCCATGCCGTCGACGAAGTACGGCTTATCGGGGCTGGCGTCGAAGTTGCCCGGCGAGAACTCGAAGACCCCGGCGATGCCGCGGTCCGCATGCACGGCCACGATCAGCTTGTCCGTCAAGGTCACGCCGTCGATCTTGATCGAGACGTCCGTGCTGCGACCGGCGGGAACCCTTTGAAGCCCGATCCGCTTCCCGGGCATGCCGTTGTCGTCGAGGTGCACCGCGATCCACGAGGGACCCGGAACGTTGACGGACGCCACCCTGATGCTGCCCTTGGCGCCCGGCTGGTCCATGACCTCGACCGAGGCTATGGCCTTCGTGGCGACGATGCCGATCATCTTGCCGCTCTTGGAGTTGTTCGCAAAACCGTACACGACCATGCCGAGGGTGAGCGAGACGCCCGCCAGAACGGCGATGATACTGAGGAATCGTTTCATCAGAGGTTTCCTTTACCGGCCGCTATGCGGACTTCGAGAGACTGGGCCTGAAGCGGCGCAGCAGCAGGGAGCTGCTGACGACACTGACGCTCGAGAGCGCCATCGCCGCACCGGCGAGTTCCGGCCTCAGCAGGCCGAGCGCCGCGATCGGGATGCCGAGAGTGTTGTAGCCCAGCGCCCAGAAGAAGTTCTGGTGGATCTTGCGCATGGTGGCGCGAGAGAGTTCGATGGCGGTGACGACGTCGCGCAGGTCGTTCTTGATGAGCACGATGCCGCCGGTCTCCATGGCAACGTCCGTGCCGCCGCCCATGGCGATGCCGACGTCTGCCTTCGCGAGCGCCGGCGTGTCGTTGATGCCGTCACCGACCATGGCGACGACCAGGCCCTTGGCCTGCAACTTGCCGACCTCCTGTGCCTTGTTCTCAGGAAGCACTTCGGCGAGAACGTTCTCAGGCGTGATGCCGGCCTGCGAGGCGATGGCCGACGCGGTGCGCCGGTTGTCGCCGGTGATCATGTAGACGGCGACGCCCATCTTGGTGAGGCGCTCCACGGCTTCCTTGGAGTTGGGCTTGAGCGTGTCGGCCACTGCGATCAGGCCGGCCAGCTTGGCGCCGTTCACGCCGACGAGCATGACCGTCTTGCCCTGGTCCTCAAGCGTGCTGATGCGACTCTCGAACGCTGAGATGTCGATGCCTTCACGCGCCATGAGCTTGCGGTTGCCGAAGGCGACGCGCGTGCCTCCGACGGTGCCCTCGACGCCATGCCCGGGGACCGCGGAGAAGTCCTCGACCGCAGGAACATCGATACCGTCCGCCTTCGCGCGGGCCATGATGGCCTCGGCCAGCGGATGCTCCGAGTTGCGCTCGAGCGCGGCCGCGAAGGTGAAGACGCGCGTGGTGTCATGACCGTCGGCGAGTTCGATGTCGGTCACCACGGGCTTGCCGTGAGTGAGCGTGCCGGTCTTGTCGAACACGATGGCCTTGATCTTATAGGCGGTCTCGAGAGCATCACCGCTCTTTATGAGGATGCCGTTCTCCGCGCCCTTGCCCGTCCCGACCATGATGGCGGTCGGCGTGGCGAGCCCCAGCGCGCACGGGCAGGCGATGACGATGACCGCGGTGCCGGCGAGCAACGCCTTCACGAACGGGGTTGCGTAGAGGTAGAAGTCGGGCCCGACGAAGTTCGGCACGGCGAAGAGCCATACGAGGAACGTGAGGACCGCGAGCCCCACAACGGTCGGGACGAACACGGCTGAGATCCTGTCGGCGAAGCGCTGGACCGGGGCCTTGCTCCCCTGCGCGTCCTCCACCAGCTTCACGATCTGGGCGAGCGCGGTATCCTTGCCGACCTTGGTGGCACGGAACCGCAGCGAACCGAGCTTGTTCATGGTGGCGCCGATCACGGAGTCGCCGGCGTTCTTCTCCACCGGGATGGACTCGCCGGTGAGCATGGACTCGTCCACACTGCTGCGACCCTCGATCACGAGGCCGTCGACCGGGACCTTCTCGCCCGGGCGGACGACGACGACGTCGCCAGCGACGACCTGCTCGACCGGGATGTCGAGTTCTTCGCCACCGCGAACCACACGCGCCGTTTTGGCGGCCAGCCCCATGAGCTTCTTGATGGCGTCGGAGGTCTTGCCCTTTGCGCGGGCCTCGAGCAGTTTGCCGAGGATCACGAAGGTGATCAGCAGGCCGGCGGTCTCGTAGAAGACCGGCTCACCCTGGAGCGACGGCACGAAGGTCGCCGCCACGCTGTAGAAGTACGCCGCCGAGGTGCCGATGGCGATGAGCGTGTCCATGTTGCCGCTGCGACGCTTCAGCGCATGCCAGAAGCCCTTGTAGAACTGGGCGCCGGCGTAGAACTGCACCGGAGTGATGAGGATGAACGCCATGTACTTGAGGACCATCATCGGGTCCCAGGCGCCGCCGATGGTGTTGGCGAGCCAGGTCGCCACACCGGCGGGAACCACCGTCATGAACGGCGGGACCATCGAGATGAGGAACGCCGGCACCGACAGCAGCAAAGAGAACCACAGGAGTCCCTGCTGGTGCTTGGTGTGCTTGGCCTGAGCGACGCGCTGGGCGTCTTCCACCGGCGCGTCCGCGGACGTTCCGGTCTCGACGCGAAGGATCGCTTCGTAGCCGGCACCCTTCACCGCACCCATCAGCGTGTCGAGGCCGACCACCGCGGGGTCGAACACGACGGTCGCCGTTTCCGCTGCGAGGTTGACGGCAGCGGACTGCACACCGGTGACCTTGTTGAGGGTCTTCTCTATCACGGTGGAGCACGAGGAACAGGTCATACCGATGATGCCGAGCGTGACCGTGCTCGTCGAGGCGCTCTTGGCGGGCGCCACTGCAACGGGGGTCGCTGCCACGACCTGCGCGACCGGAGCCGCGGACGCCACGGGCGCGCTGTCGAGCGGAATGGCGCCGTACCCGGCCTTCTTGACCGCGGCCGCCACCGCGGCCTCGTCGATGACCGACGGATCGATACGGGTCGTCATCTTCTCGGTTGCCAGGTTGACGGAGACCGACCGGACGCCGGCCAGCTTCCCGACGACCTTCTCGATAACGGCGGAGCACGACGCGCACGTCATGCCGGTGACCGCGAAGGTTGCGTCACGCAGCTCCGGGGCGGCCACGGGCGCCACCGGCGGCTCGACCACCGGAGGCGTCGCTGTCGCGACGGACGTGGGCTCAGTCTCGATGTCATCGGGCACGATGGGGCATGCGGTCGGCGCAGGAGCTTCAGCCGGTGCAGGCACGGAAGCTGCGACCGGAGCGGGCGCGGCGGCCCGCACCGCGTCCGCAAGCTCGGCGCCGGGGGTAGATGCGTCGAGCACGAACGGCTTGCCGGGCCTGAACCCGGCCTTCACCACGGCGTCGACGAGCTCGTCGGTACCGAGCCGCTCGGGATCGATCACGACGTCGACGCGACCTGCCGCCGCGTCAGCGCTCACGCTCTGGACGCCGGCGACGCTGCCAACTGAAGCGGTGACCAACTTCTCGCACGAGTGGCAGTGCATGCCTTCGACGTTCAGGCGCACGACCACGCTCTGGTTCTGGGTTGCCATGTCTCAGTCCCCTACTTCACAACGATGGAGCCGAATACCATCTGCATCCCGCAGTAGAAGCTGTACGTGCCGGCCTTGAGGGCACCGAGCTTGACGGTCTTGGGCCCGGTGCTCAGGTCCTCGGAGAACCCGAGGTCGGCACTCTGGATCTGGCCGGTGCATCCGGACGCCTGCGAGAAGGTGATCTCCGCAGGAACGCCGGCCTTCAACTGGATGGTACTTGGGTCGTAGTAGCCCTTGGACACATCCACGCTGATCTTCTGGACGTCGCCCGCGACCGCTGCGGCCTTGGGCTTCGTCGCGCTGGCAGGAGCGGTCGCTCCGCCGCCGCAGCAGCCCCCACCTGAAGAGGCCGTCGAGGCGCCGTTGGATGCCACAGCCGCCGTCGACTTGCCGCCACAGCAGCCGCCGGCACCGGCCGGGGTCGAGGCGACCACGGCCGCTCCGGGAGTTGCGGCTAGGGTCGAAGCGGGAGTCGCGCTACGCGCGCTCGCATAGCGGTACGAAGCGAAGAACGCCAGCGCGGCGAGCGCCAGGATCAGGGCCCAGCGAGCGGCGGGCGACATGCCTGCGGTTGTTGTCTGGGTGCTCATATCGATGGTTCCTTTCGATGGGAGGCCGGACGACCAAGGTCGCCAGGACGGTTGTTAGCGGAAGAAGCCTCCCGAAGCGAGGCCGATGATGATCGCCATGACGGTCAGTACCACTGCGATGAGGATCTCGACGGGCTGGTACCCCCACAGTGTGAACCCTTGGTTCGCGACCGTGGACGAATTGCGCGTGGCAACGGCCTTCTGCGAGGGAGTGATCTTCGGCTGCTGCTTCGAATGGCCCTTGGACTTGGCGGAGGGATTGCCGCCCTTGCCCGAGGACTTGGCGCCGGCGTTGTTCGCCGAGGCGAGGGCCTGCGGTGCGCGGTCCTTCCGGAACAGCCGCGCGACTCCGTACCCGCCTCCAGCCAACGCGACCAGAAGAAGGGTCACGACAAGCGGCGACGTCCCGCCACCCGTTGCTCCGGCTGCGCCCACGACCAGACTGCCGGACATCATGCCCATCCCGCAGGTGAGCGTGTAGGTCCCTGCGGCGATGGCGGGGACATCGACGACCGTCACCGCATTGTCCTTGAGATTGGCCAGGACCTTGGCCGCCGGGATGCTGAGCTGCGCGGAGCAGGCGTTGGCTTCCTTGCGGTCGACGACCAGCCGCACTGGTGTGTCGGCCGGGATGGAGACCGTCTGCGGCACGAACTGGGTGTTCTCGATGGTCAACGGGATCTCCACCACGCCATCGGCACCCTTCGCGAAGCCGCTCGCGTCCTGCGATGCGACCACGGGGCCGCCGACGATCGAAACACGGATCGTGTCAAAGGTCACCGGCGAACCAACGAGCATGGCGCCGCGGTTCAGGATGACGACGCCGAAGAGGACCACGGCGATCGCCGCGATGATCTGCAACTTGGCCTGGAAGCGACGAGACAGCAGCGACGAGGTGAAGCCGAACAGCAGCATCAGGGGCATCGTGCCGAGGCCGAAGCCGATCATTCCCCACGCGCCGAGCAGCGGGGAGCCGCTCGACATGGCCGACGCCTGCGCGGCGATGAGCGGCGCGCAGGGCATCAGACCCGTGAGCAGACCGAAGCTGATGGGCGTCGCCAGGGATGCGTGACCCTCGGCTGCATCGGTGTTGGCCTTCTTGCGTTCACGAGAGAGGGCTGAGACCAGGAACCTCGGCGGACGCGGCGTCAGGTAGCGAAGCGCTTTGACCTTGCCGGTCATCCCGATCCCGAGAAGAACCATGTAGAAGCCGGCGACGACCATCAACCAGTTACGGAACGGCGTGATGTCGACCGCGCGACCAAGCAGCGCGACGAGTCCGCCCAAAGCCAGGGCGACGATCGCGTAGCTGAGTATCTTCGAGCCCTGGTATGCGAGATGCGGCAGGAGCCGCCGATACCACGGGCCGTCTTCCGTGCCTTTTACGGCGTAGGTCAACACGAGCCCACCGCACATGAACACGCAGTGGATGCTCGTCACCAAGCCGACGGCGAACAGGGACAGGAACAGATTCACGTTGAGTGACGCCTCTCATCCGTTGTGGCTCCAATATGCGCGGTAAACCAGGCACATTGGAAGCGGACTCCGGGACACAGGGGTGCCCGGGTCGATGACTCACGATCCCACTGAAGCAGGATTCGCGGGTCGGATGAGGGCTCTTAGTTGCGCATGACCGCGCTGAGGTGTGGCGCTCCGCGAGCATCCGGTGCGTAGTGAGAACGTACCAGTCCCTGGAGAATGAGCGCCGGGCGCAGGACGATGGGACCTACGACCACAGCCGCCGGCGAATGACTCGGCTCGACCGATACGCTCTCACGCGACTGCGCCTGGGTATCGTGACCGCACGAGGACTGCTGCATGGTCTGGCCATCGCCCATCGCGCAGGAGCCGGTCGAACGTGAGGCGGCACAACTCGTGGTCGCCGCGTTGCGGGAATCACTGCAGCCGCAGCCGTTGCAGACAAGCGCGAACGCGGACCCCGTGGTCATGAATACCACGAGGAACGAGAGCGTGACTATGACTGCGAAGCGCTTCATGATCCTCCCCGACGGATGACTCGACCAGCCTACAACAAGAGTCGTGCCACACGGCATCCTGAATCGCCCCAAGATGTGGGAGTTTCCAATCAGCTCTCCGGGTGCGAGTGCCCGTACTCGAGCGCGCGCGCCAGACGATAGAAATCTGAGGCCGTGTCGATGAAGCGGACACGTGTCTTCATGGTCACGGGATCGATCAGCTCGTCGAACGGCACGTAGACCAGCTGGAGTTGGTCCTTGACCGAGACCATGTGCCCGGCGCGGCCCTTCTCCACGATCGCATGGTACGCACCAACACCGAGTTGGCTGCCAAGCAGGATGTCGGTCGCCACGGGCTCGGCACACCGCACCTCGTAGCCGATCTGCTTCGCTCGCACGTGTACGGGTCGTCCCGCCGCGAGCGCATACGCGCGCTCGGTCGCGCGGGCGAGCCGCTCCCCGATCCGGACAGAACCGAGCAGCGAATACCCGCGGTCGTCGACTTCGCGGTCGTCCTCCGCGACGAGCGAGGCGAGACCCTCCGCCACACAGACGATCCCGTACGACTTGCCCTCGGACTCGCGCTTGAGCATGAGCGCTGCGAGGTCCGCGGCGCACCGGTCGACATCGAACGTCTCCCCCACGTCCTCAACGGAGATCATACGGGTCGCCTCGCCGGCGATGCCGGCCGCGTAGGTCAACCAGCCGGACTTGCGCCCCATCAGCTCGAGCACGTACCACGTGTTCGTGGAGGAGGCGTCGGCGCCAAGGTTGCGGATCTCGCGAGCGGAGTAGTCGACCGCCGAGGCGAATCCGAAGGTCCAGTCGATGCCGTTGTAGTCGTTGTCGATCGTCTTGGGCAGATGGACCACCGAGATCGGCCTGTGGCCCGGAACGACCCCGGGGTAGCAGTGCAGGTTGTTGGCGGTTCGCAGAGTATCGTCGCCGCCGATCGAAACGAGCCCGTCGACCTCAAGCTCCTCGAGCGCGCAGTAGACCGCTGCGAGCTTCCGGTTGCAGGCAGGGTCGGCGAGGTCACCCGGCTTCTCGATCCCCTCGCTCGGGTTCGCACGTGCGGTGCGGATGAGGATGCTCTTGCGGTTGCGGATCCCCGATACGTGACCGACGTCGAGCCGTATGAAGTGCTCACCCTCGACCAGCGGAGCGCCCGCGACGTGGTCCTGAAGCCGGGAGTAACCATCGAGGATGCCGATGACCTCGATGCCCGCGTCCAGGAAACTCAGGGTGCAGGCCGAGATGACGGCATTGGCGGCGGGGGCGGGTCCGCCCGAGAACACGATGGCGACACGCCGGACCGATGATGAACGGCTCATGTGCGCAGACTCCTCACGGAGGCGGGACGGAAATGGTCGTCTCCAAGCACCCCGACCGTCCTAATGATACCCGCGCTACTACTCTTGAGGCTCCGCCATCTGGCCGATCGCGCGCAGCCGGTGGTAGCGCGCCTCCACCAGACCGGCGGCCGGGATGCCGCACAGCTCGTCGAGAGCGGTCGCCACAACCACGGCGACTTCGCCGAACACGAGAGACGGATCGCGATGCGCCCCGCCGCGTGGCTCTGAGACGACGGTATCGGCGAGTCCGAGGTGTACGAGGTCCTCGGCCGTGAGGTGCAGGCAGGCGGACGCCTCGGGAGCGCGGCGCGCGTCCTTGTGCAGGATCGTCGCGCACATCTCGGGGCTGATGACCGAGTAGTAGGCGTTCTCGAGCATGATGAGGCGGTCGCCGAACCCTATCGCGAGCGCGCCGCCGCTGCCGCCCTCGCCGATGCCGACGACGACGACCGGCACGCGGACGCCGGACAGCGTCGCGAGGCACTCGGCGATCGCGATCGCCTGGCCGCGCTCCTCCGCCTCGATGCCGGGATAGGCACCCGCGGTGTCGAGGAACGTGACGATGGGCAGACCCGCGCGATCGGCCAGGCGCATGATGCGCTCGGCCTTGCGGAATCCTTCGGGGTGCGGCGAACCGAAGTTGCGCCGGATGTTCTCATTGGTGTTGCGGCCCTTGCGATGCCCCAACACGGCGACACGACGATCGTTCAGCGTCGCCAGCCCGGCGAACATCGCCTCGTCGTCTCCCGCAAAACGATCGCCGTGCAGCTCGACGACGTCGGTGAAGATCGCAGCGAGGTAGTCGTCCGTCTTCGGACGCTCAGGGTGCCGCGCGATCTGCACGCGCTCCCACGGCGCGAGCGCCGCATAGAGCGTCTCGTGCAAACGGCCGATCTCGGTCTCGAGTTCCTCGATCTCAGCGGCCAGCTCGGGCTCTTCGGCGACGTGGATCCGCTTGAGGGCGGCCAGCTTCTCCTCGAGTTCGGCGAGCGGCCGCTCGAACTCCATCACGAATCTGCGCGCCACGTCACTCACCTTCCGCCAGGTAGCCCAGCAACGAAGCTACGCGGTCTTTGAGCTCGCGGCGGTCGACGACCATGTCGACCATGCCGTGCTCCAGCAGGAACTCGGCGGTCTGGAATCCCTTGGGCAGACCCGTACGGATGGTCTGCTCCACCACGCGCGGACCCGCGAAGCCGATCAGCGCGCCCGGCTCGGCGATCAGGATGTCACCGAGTGTAGCGAACGACGCGGTGACCCCGCCCATCGTCGGATTAGTGAGGATGGAGATGAACGGGACCCCGGCCCGGGACAGACGCGCCGCGGCGGCGGAGGTCTTCGCCATCTGCATGAGCGACAGCATCCCCTCCTGCATCCGTGCGCCACCCGATGCGGTGACAAGCACCAGGGGATGGCGCTCGGAGAGCGCCATTTCGAACGCCCGCGTGACCTTCTCACCGACGACCGATCCCATCGAGGCGCCGATGAAACGGAAGTCCATGACGCCTACGACGACGCGATGACCCCCGATGGCGGCCCGGCCGGTGACGATCGCCTCGGCCAGGCCGGTCCGCTCCTCGGCCGTGACGATCTGGTCGGCGTAGCGCTTGCCCGACGTGAACCCCAGCGGATCGGCCGAACGCAGACCGGCGTCGGTCTCGTCGAACGAGTCGGAGTCCACGAGGATGGCGAGGCGCTCCGGCGCCGAGAGGTCGTGATGGCGGCCGCAGGTGGGGCAGACCATCAGCTCGCGCTCGAGGTCTCCCATGTACAGCGTGCGCTTGCAGCCCTCGCACCGCACCCAGACGCCATCAGGGACGTCGGAGGGCGCCGCGGTCTGCGTCGGTGTCGTGTAGTGGCGCTGTTCGCGCGCCTTGAACCAGTCGGAGATCGGCATGCGGCCCGTCTCGTGATCGCCTGACAGATCGCGCCGTCGGCAGGGCCCGGCGCACCGCAGAATGATACCACCGTGAACCCGCAGTACGCGGCACGTGTACGGACGGCGGCCCGTGGGCTGGGATC
>Ga0209430_1001590_pt1 | contig 16409 bp, 8 predicted proteins | sample BarGraIncub1133A_FD_184504 | JGI IMG/M metagenome (GOLD analysis project Ga0209430, IMG submission 184504) | Arctic peat soil microbial communities from Barrow, Alaska - Barrow Graham LP Incubations 11-33A (SPAdes) (version 2) | ecosystem: Environmental > Terrestrial > Soil > Wetlands > Peat... | reverse complement strand
TTCGGTTCCAAGGAATGGATAGCGGTGGGCGGCTCACCCTTTCCGCACAGGATTTCCACCTGCTATATCTTAGGCGCTTTCTTGGCGCTCCACTTTTCATTCTTCACTATTCACTAAGGGTTTACCTAGGGTTTACCTAGGGTTTACCTAGGTTTTACTGTTCCTAACCTACATATGCTTAACTCTGTCGCGGACCTCAGCCTGCTTGGCATCGTTAAAGCGTTCCAATGACCCAACCAAGTAACCAGTTATACGTCTGATTCTTTCAAAGTGGCTGTCATCTTCTTCTTCTCTGCCGCAGCTAGGACAAGTATCTCCAATTATTCCAGTATAACCGCATACAGGATCTCTATCAACTGGGTGATTAACAGATCCATAACCTATTCCAGCTTCCTTCATTGCTCTTATTATTTTTTCAAAAGCTTCAAGATTATTTAAAGGATCACCGTCAACCTCTACATAGGTTATGTGACCTGCATTGGTCAATTCATGATAAGGCGCCTCAGTTTTAATTTTATCAATTGCATTTATATGGTAGTAAACTGGCACGTGGAAGCTGTTAGTATAGTATTCTCTATCGGTAACACCCTCAACTTTGCCAAAAGTCTTCTTATCAAATTTGACAAAGCGTCCTGCCGTTCCCTCTGCAGGAGTAGCAAGCAGTGTAAAGTTCATATTAAATTTCTTGCTAGCCTCATCCATTCTTTTTCTCATATATCCAATAATCTCAAGTCCTAGATTCTGAGCTTGCTCAGTTTCGCCATGATGCTTTCCAATGAGTGCAGTAAGGCATTCAGCCAAACCGATGAAACCCATTGACAAAGAACCATGTTTTAGAACCTCACCAACCTCATCATTCCATCCCAATTTTTCAGAATCAATCCAAACACCCTGGCCCATAAGGAAAGGATAGTTCTTGACTTTTTTGCCTGCTTGAATCTTATATCTTTCATATAATTGGTCAATAACTAGATCTATCTTCTTATCTAGCTCATCAAAGAATATATTCGTATTTTTATTACTTCTCAGTGCTATTCTAGGCAAATTAACAGTTGTAAAGCTCAAATTTCCTCTACCAAATATAGTTTCTCTGGAAGGATCAAAAACATTTCCTATTACTCTAGTTCTGCAACCCATGTATGCAATCTCTGTATCAGGGTTTCCTTCCTTATAGTACTGTAGATTGTATGGTGCATCCAAAAACGAAAAATTTGGGAACAATCTCTTTGCACTTACACGGCAAGCTAACTTGAACAGATCATAGTTTGGATCGCCATCTTTATAGTTGACGCCATCCTTAACCTTGAAAATATGTATCGGAAATATAGGTGTTTCACCATTTCCAAGACCAGCCTCAGTTGCAAGTAATAAGTTCTTAACAACTAACCTACCCTCAGGAGATATATCAGTTCCATAGTTTATTGAGCTAAATGGAGTTTGGGCACCAGCGCGGCTGTGCATAGTGTTTAAGTTGTGAATAAACGCCTCCATTGCCTGATATGTTATCCTATCAATCTCGGAATCTGTTTTTTTAGCAGCGAAGGCTTGTGCCTTATCCAATATTGCTTCATCAGTAACATATTTTGACAGCTGCTTTTTCTCTGCCTTTATATACTGCTCCATTCTATTTAAAGAAGGCTTATGGTTGTATTCTTTATTTACATCTTCGCAAATAGCATATATCTCTGCCTCTAAATCCTTGTTTATAAGCAATTCTAATGCTTTACGCAAATTTTGCTTATATCCTTTCTCAAATGTTTTTGCAACACCCATTGACATTCCATAATCAAAATTTGGTATGCTCTGTCCACCATGCTGATCGTTTTGATTTGATTGAATTGCAATACATGCCAAAGAAGAATAGCTATTTATATCATTTGGTTCTCTAAGATGACCATGGCCAGTGCTGAATCCACCTTTAAACAGCTTCTGTATATCTATCTGGCAGCAAGTAGTGGTCAGTGTCAAAAAATCTAAATCGTGAATATGAATATCTGCTTCATTATGTGCCTTTGCATGCTCCGGTTTCAAGACATACATTTCATTGAATTGCTTCGCACCCTCAGAACCATACTTGAGCATAGTCCCCATTGCTGTATCACTATCAATGTTTGCATTTTCACGTTTCAGATCATTGTCCTTTGAATCTTTAAAGGTTAGTTCCTCATATACCTTCATCAGACGAGTGTTCATCTCGCGCATTTTAGTTCGCTCTGCCCTATACAAAATGAATTCTTTGGCAGTTTTAGCATGACCAGTTTCAATCAATATTTTTTCAACTGCATCCTGTATTTCTTCTACACTGGGAACTTTTTTATCCAGAGTGGCATCTATATATTCAACAACCTTTTCAGCCAATTTCATCGCAGTTTTATAATCCTTACCTCCGGTTGCACTTGCAGCCTTAAATACAGCATTTGCAATCTTTTCGATGTTAAAAGGCATTTCTCTTCCGTCACGTTTTCTAATTTTAGTAATCATAACAGCTTGCCACCCCTCTTGAAAGTTTTCTTTAGCATTACTCTTAGAAATCTATTTATGAATTAAAGTATGAATTATAGTATATTATATTATCCTAATCGTTCAGTCCACATTTTTCACGCCATATATTGTGTATTAATATTACCATCATCAACATATAGTGTCAACAAGTCATAAAATGCTAATATTTCGGTTTCTCTCGTTATTCCTTAATAATATTTGATTTTTTGCCATATCTCTATTTTTTGAGAAAATAACAATATTTCCCCCGAATATTATTAGTGATAAACAATAATAATAATATATGTAACATCAATATTAATATGAAATGGAGTGATATTAATGAATATGAATACTGATAAAAATACTTGCATTCAGTGTACTATTAGTAAATGTGCAAATCATAGTAAAAGCGAGGAATATTGCGCATTAAACCAAATCCAAGTTGGAACTCATGAATCTGATCCAACTGTAGTTCAATGTACCGATTGTCAATCATTTGTAAAGAAATAAATAAACCGCAAATATAAGTTGTGAGTATTAGCAATGTTAGACATCAAATAAAAATCAGTCAGGATATTATGTCCTGGCTGATTTTTATTTATTAAAATTATATTAAATATCTAAACTATTCAATAGTTTTTTTAGTTCCACCAACTCATCATGAGACAAAGTTATTCCCTTGGTCATTTTATCATGTTCTGCAGACCAATCTCGTATGTCATACTTGGGATCTCTATCATTCCAGCTAACTAAATTTAATTCCTTTATCCATCCCTTGTTAGCTTCTGATAAAGCACCTATAGTCTTTGTTATTTCATATTTAAGTTCAGCCATATTAACCTCCATGAGCCGCATAGCGACAATAAAATGTTATAAAATGTATTTATACCAGATCATCTAATTTCTCATCCTTGAAAGCTCCAAGCATTGCAGCACCCACGATAATACCAGCGCTACCCATCTCAGCCATTTTGAACTCTGGTAAATGAACTTCCCTGCAGTAAATTCGCTCACTTAAAATCTCAACAAGAGGATTCACAAGAGTATTTCCCAGCTTACTTATTGGACCAGCAATGATAACAACCTCTGGCATAAGAATGTTTACTATATTTGCTAATCCTTCCGCAAAATAATCTAAAAATTCTTTGCATAGCTTCTTGGCTTTCTCATCTCCTGCTTTTGCAGCCTCAAATGCTGTCAATTCAGTAATTGGACATAAATTATTTCTTACTAACTTTGCAAGTATGGACTCAGGGTTATCATCAACTAATTGTTTTGTTTGATTTATAATTGCAGATGCGGACGCATATTGTTCCCAACAGCCTTTTCTTCCACAGGTACATTCCCTTCCATTATAATCAATTACCATATGCCCAAACTCTGTACCTCCAAAATTAAAGCCATTGTATATGCTACCATCAATAATTATGCCACCGCCAATACCAACGCCTATCTTGATTGTAAGTGAGCTGCTGGTACCGTAAGAAGCTCCGAGTAAATACTCAGCAATAGCAACACAATTAGCATCATTTTCAACATAAACGGGCAAATTGATATGTTTTTGTATTTCAGCTCTAACATGTGCATTATTAAAATTGAGAGTATAGTTTTTGAGAACTACCCCATTAAGATTATCTATTATTCCAGGACATCCAACTCCAATATACTTTATGTTTTTGAGCTCAACATTCTCAGCTTCAGTAATCTTAATAATTAATGAACATAAATCTTGAATTATATCCTCAAAAGCTCTGTCTTTATTTGTAGGAACAGAATCTCTTCGGATCAATATTCCGTTCTTGTCCATTATTCCTACCACTAAATTTTTAACACCTAATTCAATCCCAATGTGATATTTCATTTAAACGCCTCATTTTTTATTAATATCTATTTAACCACTTTGTTTGTAACTTTTCACATAAACAGATTTCTTGGATTCATATGATAAATGTATTTATGTTGTAAATCATATTTGATGCAAGCTTGAATTATACCAAGTTATTTATATTTAGAATTATTTAAAACAAAATCATCATCTTTAAGCTGCAGAGGCATAATGGATACAACTATATGCTTATGCTTCAAAAGCTCTTTCTCAACAAAATACCTTGTATTGTTATGCAATATTTTATGCCACCATTTTTTTACCGCAAATTGAGGTAAGATTACTGTTATCATATCCCCATTCTGATAGTCATATTCAGCCGATTGAATGAATTTGAGTAATGGCTCAACTACCTTCCTAAAAGGTGAATACTTTATTACAATTGGAATATCGGTGTGTAAAGCCTCAAATTTTTCCTTAATCTTCTTTGCGCCTTCTTCATCAATAGCCACACTAAATGCTACAACATTATCTGAAATAGTATTGGCATATTTCAGTGCTCTTACACTTGATCTATTAATACTTTCAATTGGTACAATTACTCTATTTGTATAAACAGCTTTGTTAATATCAAATGTAGCTATCTCCTCAGGCTTTAGTTTCAGTTGCTTCATAACAGCTTCATAATGCTTCTTGACCTTGAAAATCATTAGTATCAATAGTGGTATTAATATTACAACAATCCATGCGCCTTCACTAAACTTGGTAACAGCAATAATTATTACAACAATAGCAGTAACAAATGCACCAAGTCCATTAATAAAAGCTTTGTGTTTCCATCCTTTACCTTTACTTTTAATCCATTTTACCAACATACCAGACTGAGCCAATGTAAACGAAATAAATACACCAATTGCATATAAACCCATCAAGCTTGTTACCTTGGCTTTAAATCCTATAATCAGAATCAGTGCAACTACAGATAGCATTATTATTCCATTGTCATAACTCAGCCTGTCTCCCCTCATGCTGAGCTGGCGTGGAGCATAGCCTTCCCTTGCCATAATGGAAATCAGCATTGGAAAACCTGAATAAGCGGTATTTGCTGCCATGACCAATATTATAAACGTAGTTGCTGTTATATAGTAAAACATAAAGGAGCCCGATCCAAATATTTCCCCAGCTATTAGTATAAGCATTGCATTACCTATTGGAACTACATGGTACATATTTGCAAGTATAGATGTTCCACCAAAAAGTACAAGTATTATCATTGATAGAAGGAATAGAACTCTCTTGGCATACTTTGTGCTTGGATGTTTAAAATTTGGAACGGCATTACTAACTGCCTCTACACCAGTCAGTGCTGTACAACCATTTGAAAAAGCTCTGAGTAACAATGCCAGTCCCGCAATCAGTCCCAACGGCTTTCCAATAGCTGCAAAGGTTGGCTCCTGTGGTACAAATCCACCCTTTACCTTTACAATTCCAGCCACTATCATTACTATTATTCCTAAAATGAATGCATATGCCGGTAAACCAAACATTTTTGAGGACTCTCTTATTCCTCTCAGATTTCCTATCATTATTAGAATAACAAGTACACACGCAATTAAAATAGAATATGACCTTAAATCCTTAAACGCAGTAGTGAACTGCTCTACGCCTGATGAAATACTTACTGCTACTGTCAATATATAATCAACAGATAATGCAGCACCAGCTGTAACTCCTGCAAGAATCCCGAGGTTCTCCTTGGCAACAACAAATGCTCCTCCACCATTTGGATAGCTATCGATTATCTGCCTATAGGAAAGCATCAATAATAAAAGCAGTCCGATAATTGCAATAGAAATAATGGACAATTGCCCATATGCAGCTACGCCAATTACTGGAATCAATACCATCAGTACTTCCTGTCCTGCATATGCAACTGATGATATGGCATCACTTGATAAAATAGGTAGTCCCCAAAGAACTCCCAATTTCTCATCTTGTAATGCTTCATTTTTTAATGGTCTTCCAACCAAAACTCTTCTTATTCTCTTGAACATAAATAACCCATTATTTACTAGTAATAGTAAATATCTTTTGACCCTTCGTTTGTTATATTAATTTCTTTCTAGTTAGGGAAATGCGGTAAATAATAAAACAACTACTCTGAATATTTTAATACTTTTTCGCTTATTTTACAATATAACTATTTAATAACTTTTACTTCTCTATAAACTAGTATTATATATACTTTTTATAATTTAGCAACAAAATTATATAATTTATTGGTAAAATTGCAAAAAGTGAGTACTTAATTCCCTTATATTTTACAATTTTTATAACTATTAATAATGTTCCCTACTTATTTTTAAAATATTTAATCAAAAAATGGATAGATTCTTTTAAAAGAATCTATCCATTTGAAATCTAATTATTTTTACTTTCTAAGGCTCTTAAGCAAGTCATTTATCTCCTGAGATTGCTTCATAAGTTCATCGAGTTTTTTTTGAAGTTCATCTAGTTTTGAATTGTCAATGCTTGCACCATCAATAGCTGGCGGAGTAGTTACTTCACTTGGAGTCTGCACCTCTGGTGTTTTAACTTCACCAGTTACTTGATCGACTATAGGTTGCTTGTTATCGGCAGGCTTAACAGCTCCATTAAAGAGATCGTTTAATGCGTCATCAAGGTTATTTCCAATACCATGCTTAAAGTCAGCTCCCTGCTGATACCCCACGACTATCTTCTTTACCTGCGGAATTGATGAGCTACTTTCTGATTTTATATATATAGGTTCCACGTATAGTACACTATTTTCAATAGGTATTACCAACAAACTTCCTTTGAAAACAGTGGAACCACCTTGTCCCCAGAGAGTCATACTTTCTGATATTTCACTTATTTGATTGATGTTTACCTCAACCTGATCTGGACCCAAAATATTTGTATTTTTAGGAAAGTTGAACAAAATCATCTCACCATAACTGTCTTTTGAATTTCTTACTGCAAGCCAAGAAACCATATTATGCTTTTCTCCTGAAGGTGTAAAAGGTCTCATTAATATGAGCTCTTCTTCTGTTCCCAAATTATCAGGAAGCTTAATCATATTGTAATATGAATCTATTTCTTTTACCCCACTAGGACTGTTTTTATCAGGATATTTTGCAATATTCCATTCATCTTGATTTGTAAAGAAGGTTGTTATGTTTTCTTTATGTGCATTAGGGTCTAAATGATACTTCTTTAGCACTTCTGTTTGAACTTTGAATAGCGTTTCAGGATATCTCATATGCATCATTATATCCTCTGGAAGTGGATCCTCTGAGAATATCCCAGGATATACTTTTTTGTACGCTTGTATTATAGGATCTGCCTTATCAATAATGTAATATTTTACAGTACCGTTATATGCGTCAACTGTTATTTTAACTGAATTTCTGATATAGTTTATACCATTTAGTGATTGAAGATCAGCATCTCCACTTTCAGTATAGAAATTTTGAGCATATGGATAATCAGCTGAAAGAGAATATGCATCTAATACCCATATAAGCTTTCCATCGGAGGTTATTGTCAAGGCTGGGTCGGTATCCACCTTCAAAAACGGAACTCCCTTTTGCGCTCTTTCAACAACATTTCGATTCAGAAGGATTTGTGAGTTTGATGAAATATTACTGGATACCAAAATATTTGGATCCATATATTTTGCAGCAAAAAGAACTCTGTTTAAAAGGTTGAGCTTGATCTTTTCGTCCTTCACGTCATTCTTTTCAGAGAAATAGTTTACTGTTGTCCCATCATAATCAATTTCTGCTTCTTTGCCAGAGTCTTTAGGATTTACAATAACAAAATTACTGGTCATTTCACCATAATATATCCTTGGTTCACTGACATTTAGGGATTCCTTATCTACTGAATCCATTTTAAGACCACTTAGTAAAAATTCAACCTGCCCCTGTGCAGTCAGCTTATTTATAGGATTTATTACAACGCCGTAGCCATGTGTATACTTGAAGGTTTTACTTACATAGTTTTGATTTTTCAAATAATCTGTATTTAATTCTCTAGCTGATATAAGTACAGGTATTTCTTTGCCAGTTACGTTGTAATTTAAAATATCTCCGTTTGCAAAGGTATAAAAGTTCGTATTACTTTGAAGCTGCTTATTACTATCTAGTGTAGGTATATAGTCTACTACACGGATATTATCAATTGTGTTTCTGTTACTCTCTATAGTTTGTGGTGTCAAGTCTTTTATTGTATTAAAGTCATATGGTTTTATCTTATCAAGACCATAAGCGGATCTTGTCTCAACCATATTATTCTTCAAATAACTTTCCTCATATTTCAACTCATTAGAATTTACAAATATAGATTGAATAAGCCCTGAGGTTATTGACACTAAAATGAAAATTGCTGGGTATACTGCAATTGCTATAGCAGCTTTCTTTAGCTTTCCTTTCCACATAAAGAAGCTAGAAACTATAACAATGGCTAAAACAATAATCGGAGCTACAGTGTAAAACTTAATCCATATATTAGTATTTACATATCCTGCACCGTTTACATTAGCACTTGAAAATGATGAGAATAATAAAGCTTCTCTCTGGAATTTGTATGAAATAGTTTTTAGTACAAATAAAATGGCAATGTTTATTAGGTTATGTCTTAGTATTGCCTTATCTTTAAGCTCTTTAAGCGAAAAAGCGTTGCTTAAAGCCGTCATTAATACCAATACATAATATATAGCTGAATAAATAACTATAATTAGCCACAGCGACGATATAAAATCAAGCAAAGACATGTAAAATGGCCGTTGAAACATATAGTAGCCAATATCCTGACCGAATTGTGGATCAACCTTGTTAAACTTAATTGTGTCTACAGTGTTTAAAAACAAGAGGGCCTTATTAAAGAAGAACTCTTTGGTGAAAAATGCACCAAGGAGACCGATAATAATAGCTACAGGACCATTAAACAGCTTCCTTGGTTCCAAGTTATTGTTTGCTAAGTACTTCTTCAGATTTTTAATTATAGCAATGTTTGAAATATATACAAACAATGAAATAACTATAAAACTAGCAAAAAAGAATATTACTTTGTAAAGTAGATTTTTAGTAAAAACCGTAGTGTAATTGGCCTGTTGATTCAATTCCTTTAGCTGGATAAGCTCCATGTATATTGAACTTCCAATAAATGCAGCAATAATAGCAATTACTGCTAATACCAGTAAACCTATTTTCCATATCGAGCCTATTTTCCCTACTGAACCTTTTTTTTCTTTTTCCTTGTAATAATCATATATCATTACGCTCTTCCTCCTCATACATTTTGTAGCTTTATAAGCTACGAGAATAATGCATTTACAAATTCAGTTGCAACAAATTTCTGTAAATCATCTATCTGTTCTCCTACACCTATAAGTTTAACAGGTATATCCAGCTCTGACTTTATAGCAACTACTATTCCACCTTTTGCTGTACCGTCTAGCTTTGTAAGTACTATTCCTGTAATCTCTGCAGATTCACTAAATTTCTTTGCCTGCGATATAGCATTCTGACCGGTAGTAGCATCAAGCACCAGTAGTGTTTCTCTGTCAGCACCCGGCAGCTCTCTATCTAATACTCTTGAAATCTTTTTGAGCTCCTCCATGAGATTTTTCTTAGTATGCAATCTTCCAGCCGTGTCACAAATAAGTAAATCAGCCTTTCTTGACTTTGCAGCCTGGGCTGCATCAAATATTACTGCTGCGGGATCAGAACCCTCCTTCTGCATTATTATTTCTACTCCAACTCTATCTGCCCATATCTCCAGCTGGTCTATAGCAGCAGCCCTAAATGTATCTCCTGCTGCAATTAGCACATTTTTGCCCTGATTTTTATAAAGACTTGCAATTTTACCTATTGAGGTTGTCTTTCCGACTCCATTCACACCTATTACAATTATAACAGCTGGCTTGGTATCCAGCTTCATTTCATTGCCACCCTTTTCGAGTATTTCCAACAATTCTTCTTTCAAGAGGCCTTTAACCATCAGAGGATCAATGATTTTTCTGACCCGAACCTTTTCCTTTAAATCTTTAATTATCCTCATAGTTGTTTCTATTCCAAGATCAGCTGTAATTAGAATTTCCTCAAGCTCATCGAATAATTCATCATTAACCTTTCCAAAGGATATAAGCACCTGATCAATCTTTTCTGTTATACTTTTTCTTGTTTTAAGTAGTCCTTCTTTTAGTCTGTCGAAAAATCCCATTCTTGTTCCTCCGAAATTTAGTTGTCTCTTAGCTTGCAATCTCACCCATTTTCATTGATACTACTTTTGAAATACCGTGCTCCTGCATAGTTACTCCATACATAGCATTTGCTGCCTCCATAGTGCCTTTACGATGTGTAACCATAATAAACTGAGTCTTTTGCGAGAATTTTTTTAAGTATTCTCCAAATCTATATACATTTGCATCATCTAGCGCAGCCTCAATTTCATCTAGCACGCAAAATGGAGTTGGCTTGAGCCGCAGTATGGCAAACAGTAATGCAATTGCTGTAAACGCACGCTCTCCACCTGATAGTAGCATCATATTCTGAAGCTTTTTCCCTGGAGGTTGAACCTCAATCTCTATGCCGCTTTCAAGAACATTATCCAAGTCAGAAATAATGAGCGCTGCTCGTCCGCCACCGAATAATTCGCGATACACTATCCCAAAATTCTCATTTATTAGTTTGAACTGATCAACAAATTGCTTCTTCATTATCTGTACCATTTCATATATAATCTTGTGCAGCTTTTCTTTTGCCTGATCCATGTCATTTTTCTGAACAGACATAAACTCAAATCTCTCTTTGGTTTTAATGTAATCGTCAATAGCCGAAACATTTACCGGCCCTAGCATTTTTATTTGAGCCCTATAGTCATTTATAGTCCTCTGGGCTTGTGGTATGCTTTGAATCTCTTTTCTGAACTCTAATGCACTGGTATAAGTTAGCTCATATTCATCCCACATTCTATCCTGAATAGCCTTCATCTCAACTTCTATCTTAGTATTTTTCACATCAATCCTGTTATGTTCTTCTTGAAGCAAATGTATTGTTTTATTCGTAGAATTCAGCTTATCTATAAAATCACAGGACTCCTCCTCAAGAACTCTCTTTTCCTCAACAAGTCTATCTATCTCAAGAGTCTTGCCTGTTTTTTGGCTTTGTAAGCCTTTTATAACATTTTCTAGTCCTTCAATTCCTTGTTTTAACAATACAATCTCATTATTTGATTTATTCTTCTCTCCTTCTTTTCTCGCTAAGCTTTTCAGCATTGATTCCTTATCAGTATTAATTCTCTCCATATGCTCATTGACGCTTTGAAGGCTCTCAACGATAGAGTTTACAGAAATTTTGAAGTCCGTGATATCTTCATGCAGTTCATTTCGTACAGACTGGTCAACTTTAAATTTCTCCTGATGCTCAGCTATTATGGCTTTGGTTTGTGAAATATCCTTCTCAATAGTCTCAAGCTCAACTTCATATTTTTCCTGCTCTTTAATCGTATCCTGCTCTTGTTTTACCGTCTGCGACTTTTCATCACAAAGCATACCTATTTTTGCAACGGTTTTTTTTATGTTATCATCTATCATACTCAAATGATTTTCATCCCTTGTTTTTACAAGCTCATTATCTCTTAATTTCGTATTTTCTTCATTAAACTCAGTTTCTATCTCAGTAAGCATCTTTCTTAATTCATTAGTCTTACCACCAAGTCTAATATCTTCCTTCTTCAATTCTTTAATAGTTTCCTCAAGCTCTATTATTTCTCTGTTCCTACTCAATATACCTGAGCTTTTATGATCATTGCTACCACCCGACATTGATCCACTAGTGCTCAATATATCTCCCTCTAGTGTTACAATTCTGAAGGAATAGCCAAATTTTCTGGAAATAGCGATACCAGCATCGAGGTTTTCAACTACCACAACTCTGCCTAAAAGGTTCATAACGATTCCATTATATTTTGTATCGCAGCTTACAAGGTCTGCGGCTAGACCACAAAATCCTTGATATCCCGCTAATCTGTGAATTGTATTATCATCCAAGCGTTTTCCATTTACTGCTGAAATAGGTAGAAAAGTCGCTCTGCCCATTCGATTTCTTTTCAAAAAGTCTATTGCTTTTTTCGCGTCATCCTCTGAGGATGAAACAATATTTTGTAGTGCACTTCCCAAAGTCATCTCTATAGCAGTTTCATATTTCTTATCTACGTTCAAAAGCTGGGCAACTGTTCCGTGTATGCCACTTCCAAAATCAGTCGATGCTTGGCAGGCATGCATTATTTCTTTTACGCTTCGGCTATAGCCCTCCATGCTTTTCTCCATGTCCACTAGAAGCCTATGTCTTGCTGTTTTTACCTGTATATCTGTCTTTATGTCGCCATGCTGTTTTTCCAAATCCCGAAGAGTGCCTTGTAGCTCATTCTTTTCAGTACTTAGCTCTTCCATCTTTGTTTTTAAATGTTTAATAAGTATAGTGGAATTTCTTACACTTTCTGCTAGATCCTCTTTTTTCATATTATCCTTATCTTTTTCTAGCTTCAGCGTATAAATTTCTGTCCCTATAGAGTTTTGCCTTTTCTTTAAATTTTCAACATAGTTTTTAATATTATTAATTTGAGTTCTCTTATCTGATTGAATGTCCAGCTTGTCCATTATTCCAGACTTCAGCGTTTCTATATGACGTTCGCTTTCGCTCAAGGTAGATATAATAGTGTCTAGCTCTGACTGGTACTTTTCTAGCTTCATTGAGAAATCTGCATGCTGTCCATTTAAGTATTCAATCTTACTATGTCTGCTTTTTTCTTCCTTTGATAATAGCTCAGTACTTATGTATATTTCTGAAATCTCTTGATCAAGGCGTTTTATATTTTGTTCTAGACTGTTTATTTTTTCATTGTTTAGATTTATATCGGCACCGTTCTTCTCAAGATTTGCTTCAATAATATAAAATTTATCTTTTGATGCATTAAGCTTTTCTTCTAGATTTTTAAGCAGCTCGGACTTTTGTTGATTTTCAGCTGTTATACTGCGTAGTCTTCTTTCCTCAGCTTCAATATTATCTTTTATGTCTTTAAACTGTACCTCGTAATCTTTTGTTTTCTCTTTGAACTTATCTATGTTCTCTAGATAGACATTGATCTCTAATTCTTTTAGTCCATCCCTCAAAGACAAGTACTTTTTTGCTGCATTAGACTGCTCTTTTAGCGGCTCTATCTGAGCTTCAAGTTCATTTATAATATCATTTATACGCACAAGGTTCTGCTGCGTTAGGTCGAGCTTCCTTTCAGCTTCTTGCTTCCTAACCTTGTACTTCATAATTCCAGAAGCTTCTTCAAAAATGTGTCTTCTATCTTCAGATTTTGTGCTTAGAATCTCATCTACTCGTCCCTGTCCAATTATAGAATAGCCATCACGGCCTATTCCTGTGTCTAAAAACAGTTCGTTTATATCTTTAAGACGGCATGCTGTCTTGTTAATATAGTATTCGCTCTCACCAGAACGATATACTCTTCTTGTTATTGTAACTTCACTATATGATACAGGTAAATAGTTATCTGTATTATCGATAGTAAGAGACACATCAGCAAAGCCAACAGATTTTCTGTACTCAGTACCAGCAAAAATAACGTCTTCCATCTTACTTCCTCTGAGAGTCTTAGCACTTTGCTCACCTAAAACCCATCTTACAGCATCGCCTATATTGCTTTTACCACTTCCATTTGGCCCAACTACTGCTGTAATGCCAGATGTAAAATCCAATGATATTTTGTCTGCAAATGATTTAAAACCTTGTATTTCAAGCCTTTTAAGATACATTCTACACCCCAATACAATTGTTAAATGCTTATTCTTAAACTTATAAATATTAAGTCATTCCCATTGTAGAAATGACTTGATATTATCAATAATTCTAGCATACTTTGAGAATTATTGGAAGGTTATGAATTTCAATTTATAATAAGTATAACTTACGTAATAATTATTTATTTTATCTTCATAATCTTTCGAACAATATGCACAATAGGTCTATAGAAAACACCTTCCATTTCTTTACTTACTGTCTTGAGTTGACTGCGTATGGCTATATTTTGAGGACAATGGCTTTCACATTTCCCACAGCTCTTGCACTGAGAGGCATAGGAAGGTTTTGAAGCTGTTGCACCAAGATTCAAAAAGTATCGCATTCTTACTTTCCTGTCCTTTGTCAAATACTTTTCATTATAACTAGAAAAACAACCTGGTATATCCACCCCTGCAGGGCAGGGCATGCAGTAGCCACAGGCTGTACATGGAATTTTCGTTCTCTCCAGCATAACTTTTTTTACTTGCTCAAACACAGCAAGTTCCTCTGTAGAAAGTGAATTTGGCATCGCAACACTAGCTATCCTTACGTTGTCTGCAACTTGTACTTCGTCGCTCATACCTGATAGCAAAACGGTGACCTCCGGATGGTTCCAAACCCAGCGTAATGCCCATTCGGCAGGTGATCTATCTTTATCAAAGTCTACAAAAGCTTTTTTAACCTCCACAGGCAAGTTAGTAACCAATTTACCGCCTCTGAGCGGTTCCATAATTATTACAGGAATACCTAAGCTTGCGGCCAAAAGTAGTCCATCTTTTGTTGCTTGATTATGTTCATCCATATAGTTATACTGTATCTGGCAAAAGTCCCACTGATATGCTTTTATAATTGCTTCAAAATCTTTTTTAGCGCCATGAAAGGAAAACCCTATGTTTTTAATAGTACCCTTTGCCCTCAAGCCCTCTAACCATTCCAATACACCAAGCCCAGCAAGCCGGTCAAGCATTGATTTATCAGAAAGCATGTGCAAAAGATAATAGTCAATGTAGTCAGTTTGTAGCCTTGCAAGTTGAGTTGTCATTATTTTTTGCGCATTTTCCAGTTTTCTAACCATAAAGAGCGGAAGTTTTGTAGCAATCTTGACCTTCTCCCGATAGCCACCCGCCAATGCCTGCCCAAGTAGAGCTTCACTCTTTCCTGCATGATAAATATAGGCAGTGTCAAAATAATTAACACCTTTTTTTATTGCTTCATGTATCATCGCTATAGCTCTTGGTTCATCAATTCCTCCAGTTTTTGTAGGAAACCGCATACAACCAAATCCTAAAATAGAAAGCTCCTCACCATTTTTCACATTTACTCTTGTTAGCATAATTCAACCTCTATCTTCCCCTAGTAAAATATTTATAGTTATCACACAACTTTAACTTTTACCATGAATTCATTACCACTAATAGTATCAGATTTATTGAAATCATAGGTTGCAGTTTTGCCCAGATGGTCAAGTGACAGCCACAGATGATATAATGCAATTCCGCTGTCCATATGGTTCATTTTACCATATATAGAATTTTTAATTAGGTTCAGTTTAACACGATTCACAGTAATTTCGTTCAAATCTCCGCTGAAGAACCAAGTCTGAGTATTAGACGCTGATGGGGCAAGGCGTACTGGCTCAAGCAGCTCGTCTGCACCTGTTATAGTAGTGATTTCAGATAGACTTTTTCGTTTAAATTCTGAGGTGCTTGATCTGTGTAACTCTTCTGCCGCATTTCCGAAAGCAAGCATAATAACATACTCCAGGCCATTTTTCTGCGCTGGAACATCTTTGTTAGGTTTTGCCATACCGAGCCAACAGCTACCTATATTGTTTGCCGAAAGAAATAAGTCTACCTGTTGCAGCAGATATCCGGCATTCATCAAATAGCCATCTTTCTTCTCAGAGTATAAACAAATGTAATGAGGTGCTTTGATGGGAAGTAAATTTTTCACATCATTTGTACCAAGATATGCAAACTGGTAGTTGATACTGCCATCAAGTGGCTTCGCATTACCTGCAAATTCCTTTATTTCTGCAAGTCTATCTTGTGGTAGTGATGTCATATCATATTTCCTAATGGATTTCCTTTTGAAAATTGTATTGTAAAGCTCTGAATTCGTTATTGTCATAATAACTCTCCATTCCGCCGCATCCGCTGGCGGCACAAATAGTAATGAAAAAATGGGGTGCGGCTTCTCCACCATTTTGTTATAATTATACTGAG
>Ga0209430_1001587_pt1 | contig 16429 bp, 13 predicted proteins | sample BarGraIncub1133A_FD_184504 | JGI IMG/M metagenome (GOLD analysis project Ga0209430, IMG submission 184504) | Arctic peat soil microbial communities from Barrow, Alaska - Barrow Graham LP Incubations 11-33A (SPAdes) (version 2) | ecosystem: Environmental > Terrestrial > Soil > Wetlands > Peat... | reverse complement strand
CAGGTGGTACCTATGGAGCTGGTAGGTAGGGTTACCTCACTGATTAATTCCTTTATGCAAGTAATTACCTCTCTAACTATAGCAGGGTTCTCCACCATGGTAGTGACAAGATATAAGCTTCATTCCACTCAGGGCCTAGGTTTTGTAGCAGCTAGCTTATCTTCTTATAGGGAAGCTTTTATTATGATTGGTATCTTCACTATAATAGGAGTAGCAGTAAGCTTTACTTTAAGAAGAGCAAAGGTAACAAAGCTATGAAAGAATACATGAAAATTTGGAACTGGATTTATAAGAACCTTCGTCCTCTTGATATTGCTAGATGGCAATATCATTTTGAAAAAGGTAATAAGGAGGACGTCCTAAAGGCCTTGTCTACATATCAGAATGAAGATGGTGGCTTTGGTCATGCTTTAGAACCTGATTCTTGGAACCCAAACTCCTCCCCCATACAAACCTGGGTTGCAACAGAAATATTAAAAGAAATAGATTATAAAGATAAAGAGCACCCCATTATTAGAGGTATCCTAAAATATCTTAAAAGTGGCGCTGACTTTAAAGAAGGATTTTGGCTTTCCTCTGTTTTATCAAATAATGATTATCCACATGCACCCTGGTGGCACACTGATATCAATAGTACTAGTCAAACCAGCTATAATCCCACAGCTTGTCTTGCAGGGTTTGGATTATGTTATTCTGATTTAGATTCCAAGCTCCATAAAAAATGCAAAGAAATTGTTGCGGAAGCGGTGAATAAATACTTAGAGGATGGATATCTAGAGAGTATGCATACTGTTAATTGTTACCTAAGGCTAATGGAGTATTGTGAACAGGTGGGAATTAAAGATTTGTTTGAAATATTTAAATTAAAAGAAAAATTAATTAAACAGGTAAAGTTATCAATTACAAAAGATAAGTGTCTTTGGGAAGGAAACTATATCTGTAAGCCCTCACAGTTTTTCAATTCACAAAACAGTATTTTTTATGAGACGAACAAAGAAATTGGTGATTATGAGTGCGAATATATTGTGAATTCTCGTAATGTTCAGGGAGTCTGGGATATTACCTGGAGCTGGAATGAGTATCCTTCAGAATGGGCAATAAGTGAAAATTGGTGGAAGGGGAATCTTGTTATATGCAACATGCTATATTTGAAAAACTTTAAGAAACTCTAGTTTTTCATATTTACGGATGAACAATAAAATCTAATGCAATAGAAATAAGGAGGAGAATAAAAATTCTCCTCCTTTACTAAAAAATTATTCTTTATAATTCTTTAGTGTATTGGTTGCAGCTTGCATAGCACTATCTACTGAAGTAAGGGTATTTTGGATTTGTTGTCTGTTTTCAGCCTTCTCCACTGAACTTAGTGCATTGTTCAAACAATTTTTTGCATCTTGAAGATGACCTGTAACATCTTGAACATGTTGTTTAGCGTTTTTTTGCATTTAAGTGTACCTCCTTAGTTTTTAATATGTATTCGTTTTGGATACAAAAATAGTATTTGCATTTTAACATAAAATAATACATAGAAATTGAGTAGGTACATTAATATTTATATTATTTGAACATATCCTGTAGGTAACTATCCTCAGGAGGAAGTACAAAACCTGGAGTAGCCTTTAAAGTATCTTTATAGTACGCTTCATACATGGCCCTAGCAATTGGAGCAACAAAACTACCATAACCTCCATCATATATAGCTACACAGACAGCTATCTTTGGATTATCTGCAGGAGCATAACCTACATATACAGCATAAGCTGTTCTTCCAAGAAGGTCTTGATCAGGACTAAAGGTTGCAGTTCCGGTTTTACCTGCAGTTTTAAAGGGAAGATTTTTAAACGCTCCAGCGGCTGTACCAATATCGTTAACCGCTTCCATTCCTTGTTTAACTGCAGCTATGGTAGAAGCACTAACCCCAGTATTTTCAACTATTTCTGGCTTAAATTCTTGTATTACCTTTCCATCTGGATCTGTTATTTTATTTATAAGAGATAAATTATATCTACTTCCACCGTCAGCTATAGTTGCTACATAATTAGCAAGCTGAACTGGAGTGAAGGCGTCCATTCCTTGACCTATACTAGCATTATATATATTGGCACCAGAATTAGCTTGGGAGTTTCCTTCATCTATCGCTTGCCATAGTATCTCCCCTACCGCCATGTTTATATCGGTTTTTGTATAGTTTTTATCTTTATAGGAACTATCAGCAGTTATTAGTTGAGTTAATAAATTTATATATGAGGTTGTGTCCCTGTTTCCTGTTTTAACGGTTTGTTTTATGTTGTCCCTTATTTTAGTCTTAAGAGCCTTTACATCCGTACTGTCACTGGCCCTGAAATTAAGATCTATAGGTTTAAAGGAACCACCGAAAGAGCTAGTGCCATGAAGCAGATTTGCCATGGCTACCCATAGATAACTTTGCGCATAACTGTTTAAGCCAGAGGTTTTATTATAAACCTGACCGAAGCTTTCGGGTATCTCTATACCTGTACTAGGCACGGTTTTAGATGCTGGGTCTGCTCCAAGACCAAATCTCCAGGCGAATTTAGCTAGAATGTTTTCATCTTTAGTGGTATCTCTTAAGTACATACCCACTGTCATAAAATAGGGATTACTAGAAAGTGCAAGAGCTCGAACTAAGGATACATAACCATTTGGTGCATCATTTGGGAACTTTGGTGTAAAATGTCTTCCATCATCAAATCTAGCTTGATCAAGCACAGTGGTTGAAGTTGTTATTACACCCGTCTCAAGGCCTGCCATAGCTGTTAATAGCTTAAAGGTAGAACCAGGGGGAATAAAGCTTGTGGCATAATCGAGTAGAGGCTTAGCATATATATTGTAAGGATCCCCTCTCTGCTTTCCCGTTGCATCTAAAGGAAATAGCTTATCTAGTAGAGCCTGTTCAGTAGAATTATTTTTGCCTACAAGACCCATTTTCCTAATATAATCTAAACCGAATTTAGTTAAATCTGGTGTGAAAAGAGTATTAACAAGGGCTGTAGACAGACCACCAGACGAGGTGAAGACATTAGGATCATAGCCAGGTCTACTTGCTATTGCGAGCACCTTACCAGTTCCTATTTCTATGGCAACAGCTGCTCCTCTAGTAGCGTTTCCAGAATCTATATCCCTAGTCGGATGTCTATTGGCTTGAAGGGAAGCAATAAAAGCATCTAGACCCCTTTCCGCTGCTATTTGAACATTCTTATTAATTGTCAGCTGTATATTATCTCCTGGATAAGGGTTTTTGCTACCCAGCTCTTCTACAATAGTTCCAAGGTTATCAAGTTTTACAATAGACTCTCCCTTAGAACCTCTTAGGTATTTTTCAAAGGAGCTTTCTATGCCAGTAATACCTATAAAATCTGTATTAACATCATAACCCTTTTCTTCATAAGCTTCCTGATTATCAGAGTTAATTCGTGCTACATAACCTAAAAAAGCAGAACCCAAATCATTATTAGGATAATACCTAATAGGCTCCATTTCTACAGATACTCCAGGCATTTCATTTTGTCTCTGCTCCAAAATAAATGCTGTATTTTTACTGATATTTGATTTTATGGTAACAGGAGTGGAGGCTCCCTGTATGGAAAGAGCATCCTTAATTACTATAAAACGTCTAAGCTGAGCCATAGAATAATTCTTAAGGAGTATTTTTAATATTTCGTCTCCACCCATACTATTTATAGCTGCTTTAGTGTAGCTGGAAACCTTTATTAATGAGCCTAAATCATAAAGCTTTACTAAATAAGCAAAGGTATCCTCTGGGGTAAGCTTTAAAAGCTCTGCATCTACTTTGTCTTTCTCTTTTGAACTAAGGGCTGAAGGCTTTTCATTTGGGTATAGGTTAAGCTCAATAGCGGTATTAAGCCCTCTTATTCGCTTAAAACTTATCTCTAATTTTTTAAGGACAGCAGGATCGCTGGATTTAAACTCAAAATGAAGTGGATTTACTTTAAGGACGAAATCATCTGTTGAAAGCTCCTTTTCTTCATCTAATATTTTGTAGGCAGTTAAAATGGAGGTATAAAAAGTGCTTTTATTATCCTTTGTTTCTGTGTACATCAGATTGTAGCTTTTCACACTTGTAGCTAATACTTCATCATTGCTATCAGTAATGTTGCCTCTTGGTGCATAGTTAGCAATCTGGGCAGTGCTACTTTGTACTAAGGAAGAATAGTAGCTTCCCTGATTTATCTGTAGATAAAACAATCTATACAAAATGATTCCAAACAATATAAACATGACCATTAAAAGTGTTAGGTTCCTATCGTATTTCTTATGTTTTTTATTTTTCATATTTTCCCACCTATAATTTCCTAAATTTTATTGCTGTTATGAATTAAAGTATACGATTAATATGTACTAATTATATACTTTACAGTGAAACTTGCAATAAACTAATTATTAATTATATTTTAGGAAATTTAATTAGGAGGGACGGTTAGCAATTATTGACTACTAGTGGCTCTTATTGACTATTGACTTTGAAGCCTAAAATGTTAGACTACATTGAGATACATGTCCTAAAAAGGGAAGCAGTAATAATATTTAATGGATTCAAGAGGAGGGAAGGTTATGGACGCAAAAGCCTTAATCAAAAAAGTGTATTTTAGTAAGGAAAAGATGAAGAATCATGATTTTATCAACAGTAGGAAATTGTACATATATGAGGGTTCTTTTGCCACAGGAATAATGGCACTTACTAGCGGAGCGTTTTTGGCAGGTTTTGCAAAGTATATGGGGGCTTCAGATCAGTTTAATGGTATAGTGGCAGCCATTCCAGCCTTTGCAGGTATAATTCAAATATTATCTCCAGTTATTTTTGAAAAACTGGAACATAGAAAATTACTAATATGTATCCTCAGTATATGTTTTAGGATGCTACTTAGCGCAATGGTATTAATACCCATCGCCTTTAGTCAAACAGGTTTAAGGCTTGGCTCGTTAGCTATAATTTATACCCTAGCCTACATATTAGGCTCCTTTATAGGGCCACCTGTAGGAAACTGGATAATAGATTTAACTCCAGAACATATTAGAGGCAATTATTGCGCTGTAAAAGATATGTATGCCTTATTATTTATGACGGTTTTAACACTTTTTTGTGGTAAGCTATTAGATTATTTCAAATATATTGATAAAGAATATAACGGATTTTTAATAATAGGTGCAATAGCATTTGTAATGACGATTATCCACTTCTTTATTATAAGCTCCATCAAGGAACCTATGGCTCACAAAAGTAGCTTTCACATAGATTTAAAAAAGGCTATAACAGAGCCTTTTGCTAATAAGCAGTTTAGAAAGATAATAATATTTTCAGCCCTTTGGAATATTGGGTTTTGTATGGCAAACCCTTTCTTCTCAGTTTACATGGTTGCTAATCTGAAGCTTGACTATACCTACATAATGATTGTTGGAGTAGTGTCAACTCTAGTTAGGGTATCAACTACTAAGTTATGGGGAAGGTTTGCAGATAGGAACTCCTGGTTTTTGTCTACTAAGTTATCCATAGCTATGGTTGCAATAGCACATTCAACTTGGTTTTTCATTAATCCACAAACTATGTGGGTGCTAATACCTGTTGCATACATTATTGGAGGCTTTGCCTGGGCAGGAGTAAATATAAGTATCTTCAATATACAGTTTCAATATGCTCCTAAGGATGGAAGGACCATGTACGTGGGTACAAGTGCAGCTATTGGAGGCTTGCTTGGCTTCACTAGCTCAATAATCGGATCAATAATCCTGAGTATAGTTGGCACAAAAATAATAAAACTAGGGATATTTGCTATAAGCAATATGCAGATAATATTTGCTATATCAGGTATCGCACTTTTTATATGTGCTATTTATATACATTATTTTATAAAACAGGTAGTAATAGACGCATAGTCCAATTATTTTTGATATAATATAATATATAGAAAACCTTTTTATCATTTTCTTAGTCTAATGAATATAGTGAATATTTTAAATGTAATATATCACAAAGATGGGGGAGGTTAAAAATGAAAAGTAAAGGTTACATAATCAGTACCTTAATTATTGGACTAATCTTATTTCCTGCTATGCTCACAGGGTGTTCTTCGAAAAAGGCAACTAGTAATGCATCATATTCTATGGATAATAAAACAAATGCCTTAAATGGTAGCCCAGGTGTTACTCAAAATGGAACAATCTCATCTGAACAGGCACCAAGTAGTGGCTCAACTAACTCACAAAATACTACGTCCATAGCTAAAGATGCAGCAACGCCTGCAGCCCCTACCCTAGGTGGAAATAAAATAATACTTTCAGGAACCATTCAAATGGAAACCCTCAAATATGAGACCACCATTAAAGCCCTTTCAGATTATATTACATCCCTTGGAGGATATTCTGAAAATTCTACAATTCAAGGCAGTGGTATTAATTATGGAAATAATCCTCAGCTTAGACAAGCAAATTTTATTTTTAGAATCCCTAAAGATAAGTATCCTGGATTTTTCACAGGGGTGAAAGGCTTTGGGACTATAACCTCACAGCAAATGAGAGGAGACGATGTTACCCAAGCTTACACAGATACAGATGCTAAGGTGAATGCTTTAAAGATTCAAGAACAAAGATTATTAGAACTTACAAAAAAGGCCGGTCAGCTTAGCGACATTTTACTAATTGAAAATCAGCTATCCACCGTAAGACAGCAAATAGATAGTTTAACCACTCAATTAAAGACTATAGACAATCAAGTAACTTATTCAACTGTTAATGTGACAGTACAGGAAGTTGAAGTACCATCAACCATCGCTCCAAGTAAGTCAAAGGGCTTGCTATATCGAATGGGCTACAGCTTTAATGAATCTTTGAAAAGTCTATCAGTAATTGTTCAAAATTTTATAGTATTTATCGTGGCAGCCCTTCCATTTTTAGTTATTATTGGGCTACTAATTGGAATTGGACTTGGGAGCCATAAATTATTAAGAAAGTTTACAAAAAAAGATAAAATTGAGTAATTAGAGAGGGTTATCTAAAGGATATTTATATCCTTTAGATAACCCTAATTTTTAGCCTATTTTTAAAACCAACTCTCCGCGAGCAACTTTATACCTATAGGGATGTCCTCTAGGTTTATTCCAGCGAAACCAATGAAAATAACTGGGTAGGGCGAAAAAACAGGATTAATATAATGGCTTTTAATTGTTTTTACTACAACGCCTTTCCCTAAAGCTCTTTGAATTAGCTCCTCTTCCCTTAGATTTGTTTTCACCTCTAGTAGAATATGAAGACCAGAATCTGCACCTATTACAATAACCCTATCACCAAGATATTTATTAACATAATAAAGTAGAGCTTCCTGCTTTCTTTTATAAGAAGTTCTAAGCTTCCTCAGGTGCTTTTCCCAAAAACCTTCCTTCATAAAATCCTCCAAAGCTTTTTGCATAAGTCTTGATACACTCTGCTCATAGATCTTGAAGCTTTCCTCATATATATTAAGGAGAGGCTTGGGGAGAATCAGGTAGCTTATTCTAATTGAAGGCATGAGGGATTTTGAAAAACTTCCTAAATATATAACCCTTTCCTTTGTATCTAAACCTTGAAGAGAAGGGACAGGCTTTCCTCTATATCTGAACTCCCCATCATAATCATCCTCCAGGATATAAGCACAGTTGTCAACAGCCCATTGAAGTAGTTCAAGCCTTTTTCCTATAGGCATAACCATTCCAAAGGGGTATTGGTGGGAAGGGGTTACATATACAAGCTTTGCCCTTGTGTCCTTAAGAAGCTTTAGATTTAGTCCATCCTCCTCTAAATTAATAGGTAATACCTTAAAACCAAAATGATTAAAAACCTCCTTTGCTCCTACATAACCAGGTTCTTCAAAGGCAATGTCTTTATATCCGGAGTCAATGTTTGCATTGACTCCGGATATTATTTTATGAAGCTTTAATATAATATGGCTAAGCATACTCAAGGATTGCTGGGAACCAGAGGAAATCAATATTTGCTCTGGGGAGGAGGTAACCCCTCGGGAGTAATGAAGATGCTTTGCTATTTCCACTCTTAGACCATAATCTCCCTTATGCTCTCCATAAGATAAAAGCTCCTTTGCCTCCCGATCAACAGTTCTTGAAAGTATTTTCTGGAAGTCCTTAAAAGGAAACAAGTCCAAATCTATTTGCCCGCTGGTAAAATCATACTTTGAGATTATATGTTCCGCTATCTCCAAAGGGTATTGTCCAGGTAGCTTTACCGAAGTAATAGAATCTTTTTGTATTGCTTCCACATATAAGCCTGATCGACTTCTAGCTTTTACGTAGCCTTCAGCAATAAGCTGCTCATAGGCAGCCTCAATAGTGTTTTTGCTTAAGCCTAAGGTTTTGGATAAACCTCTTATGGAGGGCAACTTCACAAGCGCTCCAATATTTCCAAGTAGAATTTCCCCCTTTAAATATTTATATAGCTGAATATATAAAGGATCCTTGTCTTTACTATTTAGCTTTGGTGTTATTTCCAGCATATAGCTACCTCCAACTGTACCTATCAAAAATGTAAAAACTGTCACTTCTAACAATGACAAATATTTTTTATAATAATTATAATAGATATTTGAGAATTATACTATAGGGAGAGATAAAAATGCAAAAATTTACTAAAGTTACAAAAGATATGAATATTTATCAGGGCTTAAATCCAATAGAGCTAATAAAAGAATATGGAAGTCCCTTGTATGTTTATAATGAAAGAATATTAAGATATAATTGTAAAAAACTTAAGCATCTGATTCCTTATGAAAATTTTCATGTGAGCTATTCCGCTAAAGCAAATAGTAATATACATATAATGAAGATAGTGAGAGAAGAAGGTCTAGATGTAGATGCTATGTCTCAAGGGGAGATATTTGTACAACTTAAGGCTGGCTTTACCCCAGAGCAAATATTTTTTGTTTCTAATAATATTTCCAGAGAAGAAATGGCTTATGCAATCGGACAAGGGGTATCAATAAGCGTTGACTCAGTGTCTCAGCTAAAACTTTTTGGAGAACTAAGCCCAGGTGGGGAGGTTTCAATTAGATTTAACCCAGGCATTGGGGCAGGCCATAGCAAGAAGGTAGTAACTGCAGGAAAAGAAACAAAGTTTGGTGTGGATCCTATTTTTATTGAAGAGGTTTTAGAAATACTCAAGGAATATAACCTGAAGCTTATTGGGATAAATCAGCATATTGGATCACTATTTATGGATAGCATTGCATATTTAGATAGCGTCAAGGCTATATTTTCGCTAGCAGATAATTTTAAGGACCTTTCCTTTGTGGATATCGGAGGAGGCTTTGGTATTCCCTATAAAAAGCAGGAGGGTCAGGCTCCTTTAGACCTAGATAGTTTAGGATTCGAGCTGAATAAAATAATAGAGACTTGGACGGTTTCCTATGGGAAAAGGATTAAAATCAGAATTGAGCCAGGAAGGTTCATACCAGCTGAGTGCTCTGTGCTTTTAGGCACTGTTAATACAATTAAGGAGAACTACGGAAGAAAATATATAGGAACAGATATAGGCTTCAATGTACTCGCAAGGCCTGTAATGTATAACTCTCATCACGATATTGAAGTATATAGGGAGGGGGGCCTAGCCACCGATACTAAAGTGGAAAAGGTTACGGTTGTGGGAAATATCTGCGAGAGTGGGGATATTATTTCGGAGAATGTAGTACTACCAAAGCTTATAGAGGGGGACATCCTTGGGATCTTGGATGCTGGAGCCTATGGATATGTTATGAGCTCTAATTATAATAGTAGATTAAGACCTGCTGAAATATTAATTAAGGAAGATGGTAGTGTGAAACTTATAAGAAGAAGGGATACACTAGAGGATTTACTAAGAAACTATTAATAAAATAATAATATATGGGTATACTGTTAATATAAGTAATTAAAGTTTGGTGATGGTCACACAGTGTTTAATGATTATATTAAGCTGTGTTTATGGATTTTTTTAGTGGTCTTTTCTCTGGGTAATGTATGTGCCATAGTTAAGGAGAATAGACTTATGGGGGGTGTTACAAAGGCTTTTCTTATGCCAATACTTTTGGCGCTTTATATTTTGTCATATTCAAGACCAAGCATTTACATAATTTTAGCTTTAAGCTTTGGTTACCTTGGAGATATATTTCTAATAGCAAGAAAAAGATATTTTGTTCAGGGCTTATTATCCTTTTTAGCAGGGCACATATTTTATATAGGGGCCTTTTTAAGCTTCACCAAGACCTCTAACTTTTCACCAAAGATATATTTATTCCTGTTACCTTATATTATATACTTTATTGTAATTTATAAGTTTTTACGTCCTAACCTAAAAACTTTAAAGGCAGAAGCCTTTATTTATATGACAGCCCTACTTACTATGAGCTATACCTGCCTTTTATATTTAGTACAAGGAAGTCACGGTGCTGGATATGGAAGAGCTTATCTTGCCTTTATAGGCTCTGTTTTCTTCGTATTTTCAGACACACAGCTTGCCCTATCAGAATTTAAAGGAAGTAAAGAGGGGAGGATCAGGGCAGAGGTCTTTATAATGGTAACATATATCCTGGCTCAGACAATGATTGTCTTTGGAAGCCCAGGGGCATAAATATAATAAACACTTAATGGAAACTTTTGCACCTCTAGAGTATAATTAAACATAATAATACCAATTAGAATGGGAGGTATGCAGTTTGAAAGAACATTTGGTACAGGAAACTATTGAACCGCAAATAAAGGCAATTGAAGAAAATAAGGCTAAGCTAATAGAGCCAAAGCTATATATGGTTATAATGTTTAATGACGATTTTACTACCATGGAGTTTGTGGTGGCGGTGCTTTTTGATATATTTAATAAGACAATTGAGGAGGCAAATTACATAATGCTATCAGTTCATGAAAAGGGTCAGGGGATCGCAGGGATATACCCTTATGATATAGCCTTAACAAAAATGTCTTTAGCCATTACATCAGCAAAAAAACAAGATTTTCCTTTTAAATTAGCTTTAGAGGAGGTAGAAAAATGAGAGTATCAGATGATGTGAAAAGTATAGTCTTGAGAGCTTATGCAGAAGCAAGAGCTAATGAGGATGAATTTGTGTCGCCCGAGCATTTGCTTTATGGAGCAATGTTTCATGAAAGAGTATCCGAGGCAATAACAAACTGCGGAGGTAATATAGAAGAGCTAAAATTAAAACTAAAAGGTTACATAAAGGAATATATAAATAAAAGCACAGATAAGCAGCCACAAGAAAGTGTTGGTTTTCAACAGATAATAATAAACGCTAGTAAGCAGGTTCTAAGTAGTGGCAAAGAGTTAATTGGTGTAGAACATATTATATCAGCAATTTTCGATCTTGAAGAAAGCTATGCTAATTATTACTTAAGAGAGCAAGGGATAAATAAAAGAGATATATTATTGCAGTTATCTCAGATTACAGAAAGTGAAGTAGAGGCAAAAGGTGAGATGCAAAAGTACTATAGTAAGTTCACACAAAACCTGACTATGCTTGCACTAGAAGAAAATCAATATAGAGATCCTCTAATTGGACGAGAGGCTATACTTGAAAGGACCATTCAAGTGCTATGCAGAAGAAACAAAAACAATCCCATTCACATAGGTGAGCCAGGGGTAGGTAAAACTGCCATAACGCTAGGACTAGCAAAGCTTATAGCAGAAGGAAGAGTCCCAGAGAAATTAAAAAATGCTGAAATATTTTCCTTGGATATTGCCTCGGTGCTAGCAGGAACCAAATACAGAGGTGATTTTGAAGAAAGATTAAAGAAAATTTTAGAGGAGCTTAAGGACCTAGAAAATCCTATTGTTTATATAGATGAAATTCATAATCTAGTTGGAGCAGGAGCCTTAAGCGGAGGCACCCTTGATGCTTCTAACCTTTTAAAACCATACCTTCTTGAGGGACGGATAAGATTTATAGGATCTACAACCTTTGAGGATTACAAAAAGCATTTTGAAAAGGATAAGGGTCTTAGTCGAAGATTTCAGACCATAGAGGTGAAGGAACCAACACTTCAGGAAACAATTCAAATACTTCAAGGCCTAAAGAAAAATTACGAGAGCTTCCATGAGGTGATCTATACCAAGGAGGCCATTGAAAGTGCAGTTATACTAAGTGATAAATATATGAACGACAGGTTCCTCCCAGATAAAGCTATAGACATTATAGATGAAGCAGGGGCCTACATGGCTATAAAAGTAAAAGAAGGAGCAACTGATGCAATTATTATTGGAGATATGCTGCCATTTGCAGACGCTCCAGTGGTAGATGAAAGAATAATAGAAGAGATTATAGCTAAGGTATGTAACATTCCAAGGAAGACAGTGGAACATAAGGAAATAGATTCCCTTAAAAGACTGGAGATCGTGCTTAAAGAAAATATTTTTGGGCAAGACACTGCGATTAAAGAGGTGGCAAGCTGCATCAAGCTCTCAAGAGCTGGTCTTAAGGATGAGAACAAGCCAGTTGGGACTATGCTATTTGTGGGGCCTACAGGAGTTGGTAAAACTGAAATTGCAAAAACCCTTGCAAAAACCCTAGGGGTGGACATTATAAGGTTTGATATGAGCGAATATGGAGAAAAACATGCTGCATCAAAGCTAATAGGGGCTCCTCCAGGTTATGTGGGCTATGAGGAAGGTGGTATGTTAATAGATGCTATAAGAAAGAAACCTCACAGCGTGCTCCTGTTAGATGAAATAGAAAAGGCCCATCAAGACATCTTAAATGTGCTACTTCAGGTGATGGATTATGCAACTCTTACGGATAGTCAAGGAAGGAAAGCTGACTTTAGAAATGTTATTATAATCATGACTTCAAATGCGGGGTCTAAAAATGTAGGCAAAAGGATGGTAGGCTTTGGAGAAAGGGAGATAGAAGAAGAGGCCATAATAGAAGAGGTAAAAAGAATATTTTCACCTGAGTTTAGAAATAGACTAGACAGAGTAGTAGTCTTTAACCATATAGATAGCCAGATGGCCAAAGATATTGCGAAAAAAGAACTGACGACTTTTAAGGAAAAGCTGACAAGTAAAAAAGTGAAGATGGAATTTACTGACGCATGTTTAGAATATCTAGCAAAAAAAGGCACCTCCAGAGAATTTGGTGCCAGGGAGATAATAAGAATAATTAATTCAGAGCTTAAAACACTCCTTGTGGATGAAATTTTATTTGGCAAATTAAGAGAGGGTGGAAGCTGCAGCATAGATATAGAAGAAGACAAATTCCTGGTAAGATTTTGATTCCCTTTATCCTTGATTAAGACTTATCCTTGGCCTTTGGCTTAACCGCCGAAGGGCTATGGCCTTTTAATATATATTGGCTACAATTATTATATTGAAGTACTAGTAAATCCATCATTTCCTGTAGCTGCGATAGATCTCTGAAATCATAACCAGCTCTTAAGGTCTTTAAGGTAGTATTAAAATCCACTCCATTTTTGAAATCATCAATGAGACAATCTATTTCTTCGGTGGTTTCCTCAGCAGTTATGTCAAAATTGTCAAGGATAAAGCTGTAAAGCTTTTTATCGAATTGGTTCCAAGGGGTCTGGTAACCCTCCTTACCTGCAACAAGGACATCCTTTAAGGTAAGGGGTAAATACGCAATAGAGGACCTTTTGGTTTGCTCTTCTATAATCTTTTCAGGATCTAAAACCTCAGGACTAAAGCAAAAATCATTTCCAAGCTCGTTAGCCCTAGCTATATTTCTATATATAATTTGCGCTAAATTTGTAGAATCAATTTTAAGATTTAGGAAGTTTACCACCATATTAATTAACGTATCCGTATCTAAGGCGCCATAATAAAACAATATTCCCCGGGAAATGCTACAAATTTTATCACTAAGTTTAATTGCACTAATTATTTCAAAATCGTTAATTAAGTTTTTTATATCTTCCAAGGTATCTGATGGAATAACAAAACACATGTCAAATTCTTCTTTACTAGCAGGGAAAATCAACCCTATCTCGTATAGCTCCATAAGCTTTAAGGAAAGAACTTCATTCTCCTTAATTAAGCCTGCATTTAAAGCAGCCTTTTTCATTATATTATAAGAAAGCATGTCAAGTTCCATGAAGATCTCTTTAAGGTGCTCTTTTAATTCGTTTTCTAAAACCTTTGAAAGCTCTGCTTTTTTAAGGGTGCTCACCCCTTCCAGCATGAGGATTCTCCTCAAATCATCTAAAAATTTTTTATTTTGTCTATTTAACATTCCTAGTAGAGTGGTGTCCTCAGTAAGAGAAGTAAAAAGCTTAACTTTTCTTTTGGCTGCACTCACTTCCATATCAAGCTTTAATTTTGTCAAAGTTTCCAGCAATACTTCTGCTTCTGTTCTATCTATCTTAATCACCCACTTAATATAGTATCATTTAAAATTATTATATCAGAAATTTTATAAATAAGATGTAAAAATCTGTTACAGAGTATAAATATTAATTGGAAAATTTCATTCCACGTATACTTTGCTATATAAGATAAATATGAAGGATTATCGATAATTATGTAGAATATTAAATATAAAATCCTTGAATATGGGAAGTGGATAAAATGGAAGGCTCAAAATCAAGATCTAGATTGCTTAACTTATTAGATATATTATATAAAAAATCTGATGAGGATAATACCTTGACTATGGGGAGTATCATCGAAGAATTAGAAAAACAGGGCATAACTGCTGAAAGAAAAGCTGTTTACAAAGATATAAAGGAACTTATGGATTTCGGATATGATATATCTACCTTTGAAGAAAACAGGAAAGGCTATTTTATGCGCTCTAGAGAGTTTGACGAAACAGAAATAAGATTTCTTATGGACGCTATATTGTCCTCTAGATGTCTCACCACAAAGAAATCAAAGGATTTGTCCCAGAAGCTTCTCCATCTTACCAGTGAAAGCTCAGCGTCTAGGCTTAAAAATAGGGTAACCTTTGAAGGTAGAATTAAATGCCACAATGAAGAATTTTATTATAATATAGATAAAATTAATAGGGCCATAAGCGAGAATAAAAAGATAACCTATCAATACTATGAATATGATTTTGACAAAAATCTAGTATTAAAGATGGAGGGCTATATATATACAATAAACCCTTATGATCTATGCTGGAATGAGGATTTTTACTATCTAATAGGAAGCCATGATAAGTATGATAATCTTTCTAATTATAGGGTAGATAGGATGCATGATATAAAAATAATTGACGAAAAAAGAAAGGAAATCTACAAGGTATCCGGCTATGATAGTGGACTTAATCTGGTGGAGTATATAAGGCGCAGTTTTAAAATGTTTTCTGGAGACAAAACTAAGGTGGAAATTAAGTTCTCTAGAGATTTACTAAATACCATAATCGATAGGATGGGAGTAGATGTAACTATCCGAAAGCTTGGAGGAACACATTTTAAATTGAGTGCAGATGTAAATATTGGTGAGGGTTTCCTTGCCTGGATTCTTGGTTTTGGTACAAAAGCAGAGGTATTGTATCCTGATTTCCTTCGAGAAACCATCAAGGAGAAAATTGAAGAGCTAAGGGAATTATACTAAATAGATATAATTTTCCTTCTTTTTCCAATATAGTAAATTGAAATTATTATTAAACAAGTAAATATAAGAGATGGAAGTGTCCATATAAGTTTTAATTCAAGATTATTCATTATATATTTTATATCAAGCTTTAAAACGTATTGTATTAAAATCATATTTAAAAATTCACTAATAAATTCTATCACCATAACTGCCATGCAAACAGATACAGCAGTTTTAAAAGTCATCTTACTTATTAAGATACTTAAAACAATCATTAAGATTATACTTAAGATGGAATTAATACCTAAACTTATTGGTAACAATCGTATAAAATATCCCGCTATTCCAAGTGTTAATCCAGATATAAACCATCTTTTAGAATTAAACTTGGTTTTGGATAATATGTATGTAGCCCATATAAATATAAAAGCCTCAGGTATACCACGTAAAAGCATTTCTAATAGTGTTAATTTAATCATGTAAATATCTCCTATATTTTCATTATAGGTCGGCTAATTCTCTGTCAACTTTTTCTGATATATCATCCTCAATCTCATTGTCGGTAAAAATATTGCTTTCAATTATGCCCGTAGGGAGTGTAATGATAAATTCACTTCCAATACCTAATTCACTTTTAAGTTCAATCTTACCTCCGTGAAGTTCTATAAAGGATTTTACTATAGATAAACCAATGCCTGTTCCTTCAGAATTCCTTTTAAAAGATTTATCAACTTGTCCAAATCTCTCAAATATGTGATTTTTTTTATCCTCGGGTATGCCTATGCCTGTATCTCTAACAGAAATAATAATTTCAGCATTTTCATCAACGGCTGTTACATTTACGTATATGAAACCTCCTTCATTAGTAAAT
>Ga0209430_1001583_pt1 | contig 16456 bp, 21 predicted proteins | sample BarGraIncub1133A_FD_184504 | JGI IMG/M metagenome (GOLD analysis project Ga0209430, IMG submission 184504) | Arctic peat soil microbial communities from Barrow, Alaska - Barrow Graham LP Incubations 11-33A (SPAdes) (version 2) | ecosystem: Environmental > Terrestrial > Soil > Wetlands > Peat... | reverse complement strand
TTAGTCTAAATTACCATTTGTGCTGATAATTAAGAAACAGTTATTAATAAATAATCCCAATTTGATATAAAATATCTATTTCTGTCTTTTGGTAAATTATTGCATTATAAGGTTGATGGCCATGGAGGTACTAACAGAAATTGGATGCGTTAGCAGAATGGTTCTGTTTGCTATGAGCAAAAACTTGATCGTATTACTCAATTAAGTTGGTTTCTATTTGAAAATCATATTGAAAATGAACTTTCTACTTGGTTAGATAATAAGGATAATATATTAAAATTAGTAGAAATAAAGGGAATTGGGCCAAAAACAATTGATTATTTAAAGATGTTATCAGGGAAGCAGGCTATTCCAATAGATAGACATTTATTTAAATTTTTAGAGTTGGCAGGAATCGTTGTTAAAACATATGAAGAGGCAAATTCAATTTACTGTAAAGCTGCAGAAAAGTTAAATATCAAGCAATATGAATTAGATAAAAAAATATGGACTTATATGTCTAAATCATATTAGCATTTTTCACATAGTAAGGGTAGTAAGAATAGACAGTGAATAAGTAAGTAAAAACTGTCAGACATGCTTTCAGTTTTTACAATGGGTTCAAGTAAAGTACCTAAAAAATGTAAATTTAAAAGAATAAAAGATAATAAGCTATCAATATACTAGTAGAATCATATATTATGAAATGTAAAGCTACTTTAGTGCTATTGTACAATAATAAATGTAGCAAATATTAATATTACCTTTATACATTAACAAATTAATGTTTGCAGAATGTGAAAGAATCATTACCCCGTAAATAACCTTATTCACCCTATTGACGAATGTACATTCGCATAAAAGCACTTTCTTTGGAGTACAAAGGGTTAATCAAAACGCAATTTGATATTATAGCATAGCTATGATAAAATTAAGATATATTAATATAGAGGTGATTATATGCCACAGATTAGACCTGTTTCAGATCTGAGAAACAATTTTGCTGATATTTCAAAGTTAGTTCATGAAACATCAGAACCAGTATTCTTAACGAAGAATGGCTATGGCGATATGGTGGTTATGAGTATAGAAGCCTATCATAGGAAACTCTTTGAAGGTGAAATATATTTTAAACTAAAGGAAGCTGAGCTTGAAGCACAAGCAACAGAAAAGCGTTTTTCACATGAAGAAGTGTTTTCAGATTTAAGGTCAAGAATTGTAAATAAGGTTGATCAGGATAATGCTTAAGTTGAAATATCTACCTTTATCACTAAATGATTTAAGAAATATTACTGATTATATAGTTTATACTATAAAAGCACCAAAGGCCGCAATGGATTTGATTAATGAATTTGAAAGTTCTATATCTCAGCTTCAACAATTTCCTTACTCTTGCAGGACGTATCAACCAATAGAAAAACTTGAAACTGAGTATAGAATGTTACCAATTAGAAACTACTTGGTGTTCTATTTAGTCACTGATCAAAATGTTGAAATACATAGAATTATTTTTGGGAAGATGGATATCAACAAAATCATCAAATAAAAAGTTGTTATTGCTAGAAAGTATTAAAAGTAGAACAGATTCGCAAGAGTAGGAGAGAAGTTTCTGATTTGCTTATAGATAAACTTCCGGAAGTACTTTCTGAAAAACAAAAAAATGCTAAAATCAAAAATTTATTGTATTCAATGAAGAATAGAGATTTTACCGTGGATACCATTGGAAGTAATACGAGAAATATAAAGTGGATATTATATAAGTAATTGGCTAAAATGCAGTTATTAGATTTTGTTTAGCCAATAAAAGCTGATATAAATTAAGCCAAAATACATGAGAATAGGTGATTTAAAGGTGTAAAGATTGGCTAAGTAGATTATATAATAAATTTGTTTAGCTGATTTATTATATAATTACCCTTATACAGCTATTGCAAGAAGATACGGAAATAGAAGAATAGGCGAATTTTTAAAAGAATTAAAATTTACTGAAGAAAGACCATCAGGAATACCTAAATTTTTAGATTAACAATTAAATAATCCAGATTTTAACTGGTCGAATTCCACCAGTTTAAAACTGAAGCAAGATCAAATTTATTTTTTCCTATCTCCTCAAAAGTGGATAGGACCTATTTTTTATTCTCCAAAAGCTTCTTATATTTATTTATTTCCGTTAGATTAAATATTGTTATATTTAGTACTTTAGTTAAAGCCCTGCTAAAACCAACGGAACTATCTCCACCAAAAGCATGGGTTAATTCATGGAGATAAGTACTGAGAGCGTTATCAAAATTATCTTTATTAAGGAATTTTCTCTTTATAGAAACATGAGGAAGTTCGTACCTAATTATATAACCATATTTATTGTATTTCTTTTCTTTTAGTTTTAGGCAACCTGCCATACCATTCCAAGAGGCTTGACTATTTGCGATAACTTGACAAACTGGTAATTCATTGATATTTAGAAAATCTTTAAAAAGTTCGGAGTCACATACTTCTAAAACATTTATATATTTTAACTCTGTTGAATTCGGTGGACATATTAATGTAAAACCATTATTTGCGTCACATTTTTCCTCTAAGGTATTCACACTTAAATATTGGAAACTATCCTGCACTAGATTATAGTTTTCATTTTGCATTCTAAGCCAACTTAACGCTTGTTTTCTTCTGCTTTTACCAGTAATATTAGAATTTTTTGTTTCTTCAGCCACTAGTAACCTTGGGTTTGAAGTTATAAAGATCGATACCTGGTTACTACTTAAAGCTAATCTTTTTATAATCCTCCAATAGTACTAATGCCACGGAAGGAGACACATTTCTTATAGCTCCTACAAGTATATTTATTTCGTCAATATCTGAGAAATAATTTCTATCTCGATCATCATTTCGATAGCTATGAAGACAGAAAACAAATGGCAAATCCAAAGCTCCTAGAGCTTGATTCGCTCCAAAAATTATACCAATTCTACTGGATTTATAAGCGTAAGGGAATTCCTTAGGTTTTTGAAGTTTAGACCGTCTATAAATGGCGCACATCTCATCCTACATCTTAATTCTAGAATATTGTCTTCTGAAATCTTATAAGAAAAGCTATTGTTAAAGTTTTTACAGGAAACTGAATCATAGAAATTTTGAATAAAATCTCTAAGCACTTTGTATTTGACCATTTTATAGGGTAATCAAAAATTAAATTTAGAGGAAAATAATATGGAATCTAATAAGGAAGAAGCATATAGAGTGAGTTATAGAGTTTTAGGAAAGCAATATATTGCAAAAATATGTTATAATTTCAAGATAAGAACACTTGGTATTTGTTATCGTTAATTTCTATAAGGGGAGTTAATCAGTGAGAATTAAGAAATCTATTATTCCTATTATTTTTGTATTAGTATTACTACTTTGCACTATAAGTCTTGTTCTTGGACCAGATTTTTGGAACAATGTTAAGGATAGGGCTAATTGGTCAGAAAAAAGAATTTATTTAATGCTATCAATATTTCAAAAGTTACATTTAATGCGGGTAATAATACCTCTGACATCATACTTATAGATGATGAAAAAGATAGGTTTATAAGCTACCTTGTGGATTCTAAATTTTATAGGAGCAATTGGCAGGGTATGGTGGGTACTGGTATGACGATTATAATAGAATATTTTCTATAAGAAATACTGAACTTAAACAACTTTTACAAAAATACAACTTAAAACTGGATTAGTTATTTGCACATTAACCATGTTGATGAGGAGGTTCATAAAATGATAAAAACATTATGCGGATTACAGGACAGCACACATTTATGAAGATGACAAAATGAGAAAAAGAGAGAAAATATGATAGCTTTACTTGTGCCAAATGTTTTTTGTTGACTAAGTGGTATAAAGAGCATACACTCAAACTAGTGTTTGTATAACTTTATTGAATAAAGGGAGCGATGAAATGGGTTTAGCAGTCTTTTTTATAATTTTATTTCTAATTGTATTTAGTGTTTTATTCGCAGGCATTAAGATCGTAAGGCCAACAGAACGGGGACTAATTGAAACTCTGGGCAAATACACAAAGTTTGCACTTCCAGGATTCCATTGGATTATTCCTGGAATACAGAAACTGTATCAAATTAATATTACTGAGCAGATGATCAATGCAGAGCCACAAGTGATTATAACAAACGATAATCTAAATGCTACAGTTGATGCTCAGATATATTTGAAAGTCATGGATGATGAAGAAAGCGTGAAAAACTCACAGTATAACGCAGCAAATTATAGTTACCAGATCGTGAACCTAGCCAGAACAACCTTGAGAAATATCATCGGCACTATGACTTTGCGGTCTGCTAATAGCGAAAGAGGGAGAATTAATGCGGATCTTCACCATACTCTTGAAGGTGAGACTAAAAAGTGGGGTATTGAAATCGTAAGAGCGGAACTTAAAGAAATTGATCCTCCTAAGGATGTTCAGGAGACCATGAACAAAGTAGTTAAAGCTGAAAACGAAAAGATTGCAGCAGTGGATTTCGCAACTGCTGCGGAAACAAATGCGGATGGTGTCAAAAGAGGGGAAATTAAAAGAGCCGAGGGCATCAAGCAAGCTAAAATTCTTGAGGCGGAGGGTGAAGCTCAGGCTATCAAACTTGTAAACGAAGCTGCTGAGACGTATTTCGTGGGGAATGCTCAGATACTTAGAAAACTTCAAGCCATTGAAACTTCGCTACAAAATAACTCAAAGATAGTCATTCCTACAGGTACTGAACTGATTAATGTCCTTGGAGAAATGGCAGGGGTTCTACCAATTCAGAAGCGAGCAGTAAAACCTCCATCTGCTAGTAAAGAATAATTTAATTAAACAATACCTCTATAATATAAATTATTATAGAGGCTTTTTATATGTGTACTGATTATTAGCAAGGAGTCGACTTACAGTCAACCTCCTATGGGGTCGTGTCAGGCACCTAATAGGACACCAAAAGCAAGAGGAGTAGATGCAAAGTCAAATGATTTTATAGACTGTGCCCCCAGAGAAGTTACGATAGATTTTCCTAAATTATAGACTTTAGCCAAGATCTTGACCTATGCATTATCAGATAGAGGTCCTGGCTAAAGTTTTTACTTTTATTTTTAAGCAGTTTACTTGTAAATTTAATAAATTTACAAGTAAAGATACTAGATATTTAAAGGATAATTATGGATGTATGTTGAACTATTTAGTTAGGATATTAGAGATGTGATTGTAGTTGGTCCTTGTATAGATTATTGAAAGAAAGTGGAGTCTAGACTTTGACATTTCATGATTTTTTATATCAGGAAAATAAAAAAATTAGGTATGGATAAACTAAGTAAGATTTGTGATACTATTGGAGATTAAGTAAAAAACATTTTAATTAAGTAAGACTTAGTTTAATATATAAGTTAGGTAATAACAAGTCTAGGTTAGGTATTAAGAGAATTAGGTTAGGGAAGATATATAATGGAGAGTACAAGTGGACAGTAGAGAAAAAATTCAAAAATATTATAAGTAAAAGCAAATTATTTGGAAATAATGTAATTGATTTTGAGTACATACTGATAGATATAAATACGAAAAAGAAGAACTGATGCAGCTAGGGAATATAGCATCAGCAATATTTTTATTAGATCAGAAGGTTGATATTGAAGAATTTATAAGTAGAGTAAAAGATATTTCTATAGGGTTTAGTAACTTAAAACAAGAACAAAAAATGATATTAAGACATTGGTTAAGTACCACTTTATCGGATGAGTTAAAAAGTCAGTTAGGAAATGGTATAGAGGATATTTTGATTGCAAATAAAGAGGAGGAGATGGTTATGACTTCTAATATTTCAAAGACAATAAAAGAGACTTTTGAAAAAACTAGAAAAGAAAAAGCAATAGAAATTGCTAGGAATTTACTTGATGTTTTAGATGATGAAACTATTTCTATAAAAACAGGTTTATCAATAGAAGAAGTTAAGGAGCTTAGATAGTTGTAGCAAGCTCGAGGCAAGCCTCTCACAAGGACTCCTGGCAGGCAGTGTGAGAACTAATTTGCTTGCGGGATGGAAATATAGAAAATAAAGTTTCATAAATTATAGATATTCTAACAGATTTAGATATTCTACAATGCTTTTGACTCATTATAACAAATAAATCACTAATTCTAATTAAAAAATGAAGGACCTTCATAAGAACTTACATGTGTTTTTAGTTTTCGAGTAGCATGCCATTGATATTTCCCTTATCAGGCTCCTTGGAAAAGGAACGAAACTCTTATCTCTTATTGGAAATTAGTACCTACCATTGATCATATAGTACTATTAATAAGCATATTAAGATACCAACAACTGTACCAAGTAAGGTACAGTTGTTTTGTTACACTAAAAATAAGAAATATTTACATTTTAAACATAAGGAGCTGATAAATATGGACTTCATAGAAGAATATAACAACATTATATCCCTTAACGCTAATGTTGAGGATAAGTTTAGTTATTATCTAATCAAGGCAAACTTAGAATATAGATTGGATGAGCTTCTATTATGCAGAGAATCATTTTTAGAAACCCTTAAATATATGAAGTTTAATGATAAATTCATCCTGAGCTTATTACAATTAGCGTGTATCTGCTCAGAGCTTGATGCTCTAATTACAGCCTTAAAGAAGAACGAACAAAGCTTTCTAGAGTATGAATTTTCAAATCCTTTTGTACTTAGTTTTGAAAAAGCCTACAAGGTGGTGCGTATAACAATGATATGGATGGTAAGGAATTACTTGACTCCGCTGATAATAGTATTGAAAGAAGCATAGCCTGTTATTTAATAGCTAGAGTAATAAAGAGTAAGGATATAAAAACAAAGTCAGAGTATTGTAAATTAGCACATCAATTATGGAAGGATAACTTATCTGCTGCAATTGAACTTTGGGAAAGTGGCCTTAAAATTACTGCTGAAACCCTAAGCAAATTAGTAGGTCTTAATAAGATAAACCCTATTCTTTTTCAGCCTAGAGAAAATTTGGAGCAAAAGAATTTTAAGCTTATACCTTTAGGGGGAGGTAATGACAAGGGAAACAAAAGAACTGTTGAGGCTAAATTTAAAGTCTCAGAGGTTAGAGCAAAAGCAATTATATGAATTAGACTCATTTCTAGAAAAAGTTATTATTGTTAACTTTAATGAAGAATTGCACATAAAAAATAAAGAGGTATCTATTGAACTATATAAAGCAGGCAATATACTTGGAGCCGCCTCCATAATGTTTAGAAGTGAAAACTGTAATGCATTTTTCACAGGAGATTTTTCCTTGAGAAACCAAAATACCATTGAAGGTATCCAATTGCCTCTAGATGATAGAATCGATGTACTGATCACTGAAACAACCTATGGGAATAAAGAATTAGACAAGTCCTATTCTCATGAATATGGAAACCTTCAGAAATATGTTAGAGATAAAATAAACCAAGGGAGAAAAGTGTTGATACCTTGCTTTGCCTTAGGAAGAGCTCAAGAGTTACTTTCTATTTTAAAACAAGAAGCAGCTGATAATAACTTTAGGATATATGTAGATGGAAGTGCCGTAGAGGCAACTAAAATATATGAAAAGTATACAAAAGATAAAATAAAGGCCCCCTTTGTCTACTATGTAAATGATGATTTTTATGATTCTAAAGAAGCTTTTATTAAACAGGAAATTATGAATAATAGGTGCTGCATCCTAAGTAGCTCCGGCATGTTATTAGAAGGTAGTGCCTCCAGTGTGTATGCCAAACAACTATTGCCAGATCCAAATGGAGTTTGTATATTAACAGGGTATCAAGCAGCAGATACTATAGGGGCTAAATTAAAAGAACAAATGGAATTAGATTGTGAGAGATATATAACTATAGATGAAACTTGCTATAAAATTCGATCAGAACTTAATAGTTTCAATTTATCAGCCCATTCCAGCATAAGCGAAATTATAGCAGTTGAGCTATTTTTAAAAGCTAAAAATGTTATTTTGATACATGGAGATTATAAAGATAAGCCAAGGCTCATAGAAACTAGGTTAAAGGAATTTAATAACCTAAATGTTATTCAAAGTATAAATAATGAGATTATAAATTTGTAGGAATAAGACTAATATATTCATATATATAGCAATGATTTTTAGATCTTAGGGATGATTGATTTACAAACATATACTTAGCTTCTACGTCTTTATAGAATGTTTATTCGAATAAAAGCACCTCCTTTGGAGATAATAACTAAGGAGGTGTTTTTATGTTTGCTTATGATTTATATACCCCAGTAAGGCTTATAATAAATGAGAAAAAGGATAAATATAGAAGTAGAATTCAGCTCGATAAAATAATGAAAAGTCTGTTTTATATTCATAATAAGAAACCTGTTATTGACCTACTAAATAGCCTTTACGGTGACAATATCGGATATAGTGCAAAATTAACTTATCTTAACAAAGAAATGATAAATGAATCCATACATAAAACTGCAGTTTTAATTAGTCATGAATGCGATATGTTAATTAAAGTTGATTTCAGAGGCAAAAGTTATGAGTACATACTAGAATTCCAAACCCAGAATGATAAAAGTATAGGAATAAGACTATTCAGATATAGCTTCGAACTTAAGGTACAATCAATAAATGATCTAAATGTTAATCCCATTATAATAGATTTACCTAACCCCTATGTAATAATGCTGGAAGAAAATAAGAATGTACCAGATCTGCAGGAAATAATAATAAGAATTCCTAATGGTGAACAATTAAAGTATTCCAGTAGAGTCCTTAAATATTGGCAATACGACCTAGACTTATTGTATAAAAATAACATGTATTTGCTATTCCCACTTAAAGTATTTCAAGTAAGAAAAAAGATTAATAAAATAAAAGAATCAGGTAAGAAAACCCCTAAGTATGACCTGTTGATTAATGGTATTAAAGATGATATATTTAAAGTAACAAAAGAAATATTAGAGCATATTAATATTATTTACAAAGAAAGGACAATAGAAGTTTCTGAATATAACGAGTTTGGTGTTGTGATTACCAATTTAATCCTATATTTATGCCAAGAAGTTGATAAATTGAGTCATGTTGATGAGGAGGTTCGGGATATGATTAAAACATTATATGACCCTAAAGTAGAATTAAGGGGTACACTTAATGCTAAGAGAGAAGATATATTTAATTTACTTGAAGATTTAGGCAGCATTCCGGATGATGCAAAGAAATTAGTCGAAAAGGAAGAAGATTTACTTGTATTAAAGAAGTGGTTAAAGATTGCTGCTAAGGTTAATAGCTTTGACGAATTTGTAAATAGGGCGACTTTGAATTAATAGTAGGATTTGTAGCCAATTTGAGAACTAAATCATTTAAAAATATAAGATTAACTATTTTTTTCAAACAGAAAAGTTCTAAAATATATTTTTTTTCTGTGAACCTTCTAATATATATAGTTACTGCAAAGTGGGTATGGAATTTTAAAAGACATGAGTTTGTTGATGAGATTGCTCTATATCTTGCAATTCCTATAGTATTCATCTTGGCAAATTTGTTTTTTCTTGAGTATCAAATGAAAAATAATGAAATAAAGAAGTCACTGGAGGAATATAAAAAATACTCTCCTGTAATATCGAAGCTACTCGAGGATGTAAGAATGCGACAGCACGATTTTAAGAATCATTTGAATACAGTTTACAGCCTTCTTCTAGTATCTGACGAAAAGAACTTAAAGGAAACTATAACAGAGTATATAGATTCCCTTGATATTTCCCTAGAAAATATGGAGAAGGTACTTCAAATAGACAATACAGTGGTAACGGCCATTATCTACAATAAAATTAATGAGGCGGCAAAAAATAATATTGAGTTTAAGTATATTATTCAAGGGGGCTCTAAGTTTCCTTTTAAGGATTATGAACTTTCAGAGGTTTTAAATAATCTTGTTGATAATGCTTTTGATGCTGTTATAAATTCAAAAGGTGACTTGAAAAAAGTATTCTTAAATATAGGGAACCTTGAAGATAATTGTATTATAGAAATTGGAAATACCGGTGAAAGATTAGAATATAATGAAATCGGAAAGATATTTAATGCAGGATATACTACTAAAGAAGGTGAAAATAGGGGATACGGGCTATATAATGTAAAAAAAATAGTTGAATCCTATGGAGCTAGAATACAACTATCCTTTGAAAACAACTGTACAATTTTCAGCATTAAATTGTCGTAGATTTTCGACTATTCTTCCTTTAGGCACTCTGGAATTTCAGGCTCTCCAAGAAATAGGAAGGAGCCATACCAACGAAATACAAATGAAGCTACAACAATGCAAAGTGCGCATAAAGTTGATTTTCCTTTGATACTGTTAACTAATTTTCTCATAATGTCCTCCTTTTTTCATAGATTCCTTTAATAGGTTATAACGTCGGCTTTTTAACCAGTACAAGCTGTATATTTTGTATTAATATAGTGCTGAAGCCGCAGTTTATATAGGGAGTGCTTTTTAAAAGCAATAAAATAATGGTCCATAACACTACAGACATAGCTGCCGTAAACTTATATTGTAGCTTCTTTTTATTATCTTTTATAGGTCTCCGAACACTGCATATTGGAACACAGGTTAGAACTATCACAAAACTAGCTATGCCCACAAGCAGATAGTATACAGATGGAAGTCTAGGCATTAAGGGAGCGAGAACACTGGTGAAGATAAAGAGTAGAGTTGTTAAAAGCAAACATTTAAATGTTCCTTTTACGTGTACTCCTCCAGCAAATACCCTCGTTGATAATAATATTAGAATGGAAAAATAGAAATATTTCTGATCATGTATTATATATCATTACTAATGCACCTCTTAAAGAGATTGTACTTTTCCATAGATAATATAATTTAAATTACGAGTTTAGTACAATTTGGGTTAGATTTATTTGTAAATTAATGTGGTGCATTTGCATGGTAGATTCTAACGCATGCCCTGTTTATTCCCTATTTTGAAGATGATAAAATTCAATATTCTACCTGGGCTGGTGGTGAGAAGAGGGATGACGGTGTAATAAATATGCCCTATCCAGAATATGAGAAGGGAATATTAATAGAGTAATTGAAAAGGTCGATTTGGATACCTTAAAAACAAACCTTACTTATTATCTGAGAAAAGAACATTTTTGTGATGGAGCATGGGGAAAACTTATAAAAGCCTCTTTATCTTTTGTCATTCAATAGCCTTTTTTAGACAGATGTTTGCCCAATTACAATCACCACAGACAGTGCTCAGTTTTCCTGTCATTATTATTTTTTCCTTCACCAAAGTCTTGTACGCTTCCCATTGCAGGACAGTATTACTGTGCATATCACACAGTCTTAACACCATTTTATCGTATCTATCGACTTTTTCGTTGCAATCACATATTCCATTGCTATTGTTTGGACAAGCTACACAAACAATGTCCTCATCAAAAACAACAAGCACCATAGGATTTTGAGTGAGTGTGGCTATAACATTTTTCATATTTTCAACGAAATTGTCATCATATCCTTTTCCTTCAAAAAATAAGATACAAAGACCGTGGTGGGCACGTAGTTTAAAGCTGGAAGTTGATAACAAAGTGTTAAGTTCGAGTTGTGACATTATTAAATCACCCTCTTATTTTGTTAAACAAATATTTCGAAAATATATTTGCCTTTAACATCTATTCTTTCTTCTTTAAATTCCTTATTCTTATTAAAGTCAAATATAATTAAATATCCTTTATCTAAAGAATGTATATCTAAATAATCATAAAGCTGCTTGATTCCATCTTCATGATATTTAGGGCCTCTCCATATTTTCATTTCAATTATATATTTAAAATTATTGTAAGCTATTACTAAATCTAACCTTTTTTCTTCGGATACTTGAACTTCTTTAAAATCAAAGCCAGTACCATTAATTATTGGTTTTAGAAATGCCAGAAACAACAATCTACCATGCTGCTCTATAAATTTCTCATCTTTAGATGAATATTGCTCTTTCATAAATTGCTTAAAGCGGTTAAGAATTTTTTTTATATCGAGTTCACCATTTTCTTTTATAAAGTTTAGCTTAGAATTATATAAACTCATATTTTTAGTAGATGTTCTTATTTTTGATATCATATAACTATAGATTATTTCTTCAAATATTTTACTGTTTATTTCTAACCCGTCTTCACCCTTTTTAAAAATACCATAGGTTAATCCAATGCTTATTGAGGGGTCAAATGGACTAAAAACTATTTGCTCTCCATGTATTAAAATTCTCTCTGTTAACTCATAAAGCTCAGTATTGTTTTCTAAGTTTTTAATAATACTTTCAAACAAGGTATTTACTTCTTCATTAATGATTTTTACTGCTCTTTTTACATCCTCAGTAGTCCAAGAGCTTTTTTCATTTTTTTAATTTTCTCATCTATAATTTGACAAAGCCTACTTACTAAATAAGGATAGCCTCCTGTGAAGAAATATAATTCTTCACTAATTGCTTCAATATCCATAATCATATTATTATCTAGAGAGTATTCCTTGATCATAGTAGTAATTTCCTTTGTTGAAAAACTCATATCAACATTAAAATCTACCGCAATATTCCATGGAGAATTATCATACAATCCAGCTAATATAACGGATTTAAATGTCTTATCTTCTTCGATCTCTCAAGCTAAATACTTATTTCTAAGCATTCCCATAAAGCTTAAAAACGATTGTTTGTTTGAACTCTTATCAACTTCATCTATAAATAAAACAACTTCTTTTGAACTATCTTTAACAAAACTTGTATATCAAGAGTAACTGTGACTTGGGAAGGATAGTAAAAGTCATTTGTAGATACGAATATAGAAATTCTATTTTTGACTTTCCCAAAGCTTTTTATATTTATTTATTTCCGTTAGATTAAATATTGTTATATTTAGTACTTTAGTTAAGGCCCTGCTAAAACCAACGGAACTATCTCCACCAAAAGCATGGGTTAGTTCGTGTAGATAAGTACTGAGAGCGTTATCAAAATTATCTTTATTAAGGAAAATTCTCTTTATAGAAACATGAGGAAGCTCGTACCGAATTCTATAACCATATTTATTGTATTTCTTTTCTTTTAGTTTTAAGCAATCTGCCATACCATTCCAGGAGGCTTGACTATTTGCTATAACTTGACAAACTGGTAATTCCTTGATATTTAGAAAATCCTTAAAAAGTTCGGAAACACATACTTCTAAAACATTAATATATTTTAGCTCTGTTGAATTCGGAGGGCATATTAAGGTAAAACCATTATTTGCATTACATTTTTCCTCTAAGGTATTCACACCTAAATATTGAAAACTATCCTGTACTAGATTATAGTTTTCATCCTGCACTCTTAGCCAACTTAACGCTTGTTTTCTCCTGTTTTTACTAGCAATATTAGAATTTTTTGTTTCTTCAGCCACTAGTAACCTTGGATTTGAAGTTATAAAGATAGATACCTGGTTACTACTTAAAGCTAATCTTTTTATAAGGTTTTTTATTACTGTATAGAAGGAATCATAGCCATATTTAGACTTTGGATAAGTGTACCAGTATTTTTTATAATCCTCCAATAGTACTAAAGCCACGGAAGGAGGTACATTTCTTATAGCTCCTACAAGTATATTTATTTCGTCAATATCTGAAAAATAGTTTCTATCTCGATCATCATTTCGATAGCTATGAAGGCAGAATACAAATGGCAAATCTAAAGCTCCTAGAGCTTGATACGCTCCAAAAACTATACCATTTCTACTTGATTTATAAGCGTAGGGGAATTCCTTCGGTTTTTGAAGCTTAGACCGTCTATAAATGGCGCACATCTCATCCTCCCATATTAATTGTCCAAACAAGGGGTTTTCTTTGTAATAAAAAGTGTAAACAGCTGCAATAAATATATTTAAGTCTTGGCCCTTAAAGTTTGAAATTCTTAATACAGTATCCTTTTGAGAAATATCTGTTTCTTCCACCATATAGGCTAAAGTAGTAAGTTTTTTTGTATCAATTTCTGTTATAGTCGAAGTCACTTCTAAGGACCAATTTTGAGAACTCATAGTCACATTCCAAGCATAATCCCTAAGTGCACATAAAGCTGCCATTTTAAACCCTTCTCCGAAATAACCAGCAAATTTCCCCTTATCTTCTCTTTTAGAAGAAGCACCTATATGAATAAGCCAATTATAATTAAAGGCTACATCCTTGCATCTTAATTCTAGAATATTGTCCTCTAAAATTTTATAAGAAAAGCTATTGTTAAAGTTTTTATAGGAAACTGAATCATAGAAATTTTGAATAAAATCTCTAAGCACTTTGTATTTAGACCAGTTTATAGGATAATCAAAGATTAAATTTAATGGTAGTACTTTTGTGATTTTCATAACGACACCTCAATAATAAAATAATAAAACTATATTAACATTAAAATAAACTTGATACAATGGTTATTTTTGTGTTAATATAATTATTATAGCTAATAGTGAGGAAAATAATATGGAATCTAAAAGGGAAGAAGCATATATAGTGAGTTATAGAATAGGCGAAGCTAAAGCAAGAATAGAAACTCTCGAGTTTATAATAGAAGAATTGTTTGCTGTGGAGTATGATTCATTAAAATACAAAATAAGAAGATTAAGTGAATATGAAGCTAATCTTCTGTATCAGGAATATAGAAAATCTAGAACTATTAAATCCTTGTACGAATTTATATAATTAGAATTATTTTCTTTTAGATAATTCTATACCAATTTCCAAACTTGCTTTTATAAGATCAATTGACTTTTTCTTAGCAGGCTTGCCATCTAGAGTCACTAAACTACTTTCGGTGATTAATTTATCAAAATGAGTTGGTAATTCAGTTAATTCAAATATGTTTTTTTCTACAGATATTGAATAGGCAGTATTTTCTTCTTTCACAATTATATTTTGGTCTCTGCCTAAAAGATAGTCTAAAGTAACCTTGAAATAAGTAGCAAAGTTCATAAGAACATTAATTTCTGGTATACGCTTATCATTTTCATATTGAGAAATAGCAGGTTTACTTAAGCTATAATTAAATTCTTTGTTAAAGCTCTTAGCTAACTCATCTTGGGTATAGTTTTTTAGAGTTCTAAGCTGTTGGAATCTTTGTCCAAAGGTTGGCATAATAATCACCTCAGATGCAAGTATATCATGTTAAGTTAATTAGGTAAATACTGTTAATATAATTATAAAGAAGGTTTTATTGTGGAATATTATGGTGATGAGGAAGAATTCAGGAAGGGATTTAGAGTGGGCATGGCTTTGGCTAGTTTTATGATATTAGAAAATATTATTAAAGAAAATTATAAAGATGATTATCAGGCAATTAAATACAAGATTAGGAGATTAAGCGAATACGAAGCCACACTTCTTATCGATGATTTTTGTGTATCAAAACAAATTATGTTCACCATTTTTTAATTTATATTATCTAACATTTTTATCCTTCTTCACAATATATAATGTACATAAAGATAATATATAAAAGCAACCAATATCGGTTGCTATTTAAAATGAAATCAATATTGATTGCATATCTTCAAAATTCTTGATACAATAAGTCATGGAGATGATTTAATGTTATACACAGCTTTTATTGCAGATATTGTAAACTCAAAAAAGTTATTAAAAGAAGAGAGAGAGCAAATACAAGTATTTATAAAGAAATGTTTGGGGACGTTAAATAACATCTTTAAATCCTCACTAGAATTCGATGTGACCTTTAGTGCTGGTGATGAAGTACAGGGACTATTTAAAACTCCTACCGCAGCATTTTTATATTTACGTATTTTTAAATTGATAATATCGCCACTTCAAATCCGCGCTGGAATAGGTATAGGGGAATGGGATGTAAGAATTATAAGTGGTACTTCAAATGAACAAGATGGCTCAGCCTATCACAATGCGAGAACTGCTATTTTATATGCACATGATAGAAATGATTACAGTATTTTATTTAATTCAAATAATTCAAATAATATATATATTAATACATTGATAAATACATCTTTATTGTTTGTAAAAAATCAGAGCCAATATCAGAACCAAGTGTTGCTATTAACAGAATTAATGAATCCTTTGTTTGATAACAATTCAATGGATTCACTGGCCTTTGCTCAAATATTTTTGCTTGTTCAAAAAAAGGTTGAGCAGAAATTTTATATAAATGCAAATAATAAGTTGAAAAACAATATTAGCTTATTTAATAATATACCTGTAAGCTTTGAACCACTTTACATATTTTCCTCAACCATATTTAAAGATAAATTTGCATTAACATCAACCTTGAAGAAGGGACTATCTGCTATGTTATCACATATTACAAATACATCAAGGCAAAACATTGATAATGTTATAAAAGCCGGAAATATTTCGGAAATAAGAAATATAGACGTAACTACATTGTTACTTATTTATAAAAATTTCGAGGTGAACGCATGAAG
>Ga0209430_1001581_pt1 | contig 16469 bp, 14 predicted proteins | sample BarGraIncub1133A_FD_184504 | JGI IMG/M metagenome (GOLD analysis project Ga0209430, IMG submission 184504) | Arctic peat soil microbial communities from Barrow, Alaska - Barrow Graham LP Incubations 11-33A (SPAdes) (version 2) | ecosystem: Environmental > Terrestrial > Soil > Wetlands > Peat... | reverse complement strand
GTCTGTCAGTTCTAGGTCCGTTGTTATACTGACCCTGTGGTCTGTCAGGTCTAGGTCCATTATTATACTGTCCTTGTGGTCTGTCAGTTCTAGGTCCGTTGTTATACTGACCCTGTGGTCTGTCAGTTGTCGGTCCATTATTATACTGTCCTTGTGGTCTGTCAGTTGTCGGTCCATTATTATACTGACCTTGCGGTCTGTCAGGTCTAGGTCCATTATTATACTGGCCTTGCGGTCTGTCAGGTCTAGGTCCATTATTATACTGGCCTTGTGGTCTGTCAGGTCTAGGTCCATTATTATACTGACCTTGTGGTCTGTCAGTTGTCGGTCCATTATTGTACTGACCCTGTGGTCTGTCAGGTCTAGGTCCATTATTGTACTGACCCTGTGGTCTGTCAGTTCTAGGTCCGTTATTATACTGACCCTGTGGTCTGTCAGTTGTCGGTCCATTATTATACTGACCCTGTGGTCTGTCAGGTCTAGGTCCATTAGTGTATTGGCCCTGTGGTCTGTCAGTTCTAGGTCCATTATTGTACTGACCCTGTGGTCTGTCAGGTCTAGGTCCATTAGTGTATTGGCCCTGTGGTCTGTCAGTTCTAGGTCCATTATTGTACTGGCCCTGTGGTCTGTCAGTCCTAGGTCCATTAGTGTCGGTAGTTGTGGACTCATCAGCTTTTTTAACTTCAGCAACCTCATTATTTGGTGCTTGGTTCTGAGTTGTTGGTTCTACAGCCTCAACCCGCTCAACATTTTTGTTTTCCTTAATGTCTACTCTTTCAACTGCAGTATCTTTATTATCAGGCTTAGCTACATCAATTGCTTCATTGTTTTTTATAATCTTAGTTTCAATTTGAATAGTGTTATCTGCCACAGTTATGCCCTCTTTGTTAATGTCCTCATTTTTCAAATTTTGTTTCACAATAGTAGGATCATCTTGTTGAATATGAGGTGCCTTTGTCATATTATTTTGAGGTTCAGCAGCTCTATCATTTCTATTAATCTGTTTGTTTTTAAAATCAGGCTTACTATCTCGTACATAACCTGGTCTTAGCCCAGAAGTATTTGAATCTGTTTTCATATATTCATTCTTAAAGCTTGGCCTTGGCACATTTTTTGTATCCACCTTAGGATAAGTAGTTGTTGTCCCCAAGCTATTCACTTCTGTTTTGCTATCAATAATTATCTCCGTTGTTCTAATAATTCTTGGAGCACTCTTTATGTCCTTTTTAACATCCGTTTTCTTTTCAGTCGCATGGACAACATTATCCACAACTACCTTTTTCTCTTCTACAGGCTTCTTTTCTTCATGTTTAATTACACCGATATGCTTATAAAGTGCATCTAATTCCTTAGGTTCAAGAAGACTCATATGATTTTTTACATTTACATTTATCTCAGCAAGCTTTTCCATTAACCTTTTACTTGTAGTATTAAGTTCTTTGGCAAGCTCGTATATTCTTGCTTTATCCAATAGCTTCACCCCCGGATTCATTTATTTGATTATCTATTAATTTAAGAAGGCCATTTTTAAAGTCCTTAGACACAATACAAGTAACTGCTCGTATTTCTTTTCCTGTGTATCTGCCGAGCTCAAGTTTTTCGCCATATTCTCTATAGCAAAGATTTCGGAAGTTGCACATGCTTTTAAATTTGTCCTTCGTGTTTTCAGAAGCATCGCTTGCCACAATGACAAGAACAGCTTTCCCTGATTTTATAGTCCTCTCACAAGTCTCATCACCAGATAATAGCTGACCCGCTTTTTTAGCAAGCCCTAATAAGGAATAAACCTTATCCATCATTTCCCTCCAATTGGTTTTTCAAGTTGTTATATATTTCTACATCAATTGTAGTCTCAAAAGCCTTCTCAAGTCTTTTTGCCTTTATAGCTTTCTCAAGGCAATCTTTACTTCTGCATATGTATGCACCTCTACCAGGCTTCTTACCAACGAGATCAATGTTGATTTCTCCCTTATTATTTCTAACCACGCGTATCAATTCCTTCTTTGGTTTCATTACTTTGCAACCAAGACACATACGCAATGGAATCTTTTTTTGCTTCATCCATCCACACCTTCCAAATTAAAATTTAATATATTTTCAAATTTAGATAATTTTACAATTCATAATAGAAAATGAAGTATAACTAAATTAAGTTTTAATCAGTAATTATTTCTTCTTGATTACTTTCATCATTTTGGTTATCATCGTCAAAATCCAAATATTGACTTTCACTACTATTATCAAAGAGTTGGTTTTCAATAGTCTGTCTCAATTGTGATTCACTCTTAATATCAATTTTCCAACCTGTAAGTTTTGCAGCAAGCCTTGCATTTTGTCCTTCTTTACCTATTGCCAATGAAAGCTGATAATCAGGAACAATAACCTTTGCCGCCTTTTCATTGTCAACTATATCAACCCTAACAACCTTTGCAGGGCTCAAACTACTTGCTATAAAATCTCTTATATCGTTACTCCATTTAATAATATCAATCTTCTCACCCCTGAGTTCATCAACAATAGCCTGTACTCTAGTTCCTCTTTGTCCAACACATGCTCCAACAGGATCTACATTTTCATCTTTAGAGTAAACAGCAATCTTTGTTCTTGAGCCTGGTTCACGAGAAATGCTCTTTATCTCAACAGTACCATCATGAATCTCAGGAACCTCTAATTCAAAAAGCCTCTTTACCAGGCCAGGATGCGTTCTTGAGATCATAATCTGAGGTCCTTTAGTTGTCTTCTTAACTTCAACAATAAATGACTTTAGCCTCTCATTAAACCTATATTCTTCACCAGGAGTTTGCTCAGATGGTGCTAGAACTGCCTCTGTTTTACCAAGGTCAACTATAACATTTCTCTTTTCTACTCTTTGAATAACACCAGTTACTATGTCACTTTCCTTGTTGTAGAACTCATCATAAATAATTCCACGTTCAGCCTCTCGGAGTTTCTGAACAACTACTTGTTTAGCAGTTTGTGCAGCTATTCTTCCAAAAGTTCTAGGAGTAACCTCCATCTCTGCAATATCACCAGCCTCAAGTGTTGAACTGATTTTCGAAGCTTCTTCAACTGAAATATCCATTGCTTCAATGTCAGGTACCTCGGCAACCTTTCTAAGTCCGAAAACTTTAACATCGCCTGAAATCCTATCTATATTTACCTTAACATTCATTGCAGAACCAAAGTTCTTCTTGTATGCAGAAATAAGTGCAGCTTCTATTGCTTCAATTATTACTTCCTTCTGAATTCCTTTTTCTTTTTCTAGCTGTTCAAGTGCTAAAATCAACTCAGCGCTCATTTCATCAACCTCCCATTACGAATCAATTATTTAAAATTTAATGGCTCTCTTTACGATAGCAACCTTTTCTTTTTCAAAATCAATATTATTGCCATCTTGATTTATTACGATTTTATCTTCTATCAAGCCAATTAATTCGCCCTCAAATATTTTTTTACCATCTATAGGCTTAAAAAGTTTAACTTCAACCAATTCGCCTTTATATTTTATAAAGTCTCTCTCTGTTTTTAATGGCCTTTCCAAGCCAGGTGAAGAAACTTCCAAATAGTAACACTGTTCAATAGGATCTTTCTCATCAAGTACTTCGCTTATTTTTTCACTAACTGCTTGACAATCATCGATACCAATTCCACCTGGTTTGTCAATATACACTCTTAGGTACCAATTTGTACCCTCTTTAATAAACTCCACATCCACCAATTCATAATTCAATCCTTCTACTATAGGCATCGCAAGTTCTGTAATTACTTGCTGTATATTTATTTTCATATTCGTTTTTGCCTCCGTAAGCTAAAGCCCAAGCCCTGTTCAAGCTATCTTGTTATTCATAAACTTCCTGCATTAACAAAATCACAAAATAATAATACGCAAAAACTTAGGCACTATGTGTGCCTTTTGTTAATTGCAATAAACATGAATCAGGCAATCTTTCTGCCTTTTTTATTAGTTTACCCATCATAACCTTTTTTAAGTCAGATAAAAATAGTTCTTGAATTCAGATGGAACTTTAACACATCTAAATCTTAGAAATAGTTATCTAGGGTCGTAGCACTGCATCTCTCTGCGCTTTAAAAGCAAGAGTATTAGGGGTATAGCAGCGGATAAACAACAAAGAGTGGGATTTCCCACTCTTGGCAGTAAAGTCTATTAAACCTCTATCCTCGTGTATTATACCATTAGTGTTTCTAATTATCAACAATTTATTAATGTTTTAAAAAATTTGCTTCCATATTAAAACAAACAAAGCTGATTACTTTCGGGCAGCCCTTTAAGACAATTGTTTCTCTCAAGTATTTCAATAACCGATTTGCTGATTTTTGCTTTAGTTCGGAGTTCATCTATCGATAAGAACTCTCCACCCAGTCTTGCCTCCACCATATTCTGCGCCGCAGTACTTCCCAGGCCTTGAAGTGCATTTAAAGGTGGTCTGATGCCATCCTCCTCTATTTTAAACTTCTTAGCATCTGAAACATACAAATCGATTGGCAAAAACTTAATGCCTCTGGCATACATCTCATTTACAACCTCTAATATAGTTAATACGCTCTTTTCTTTCGTCGAAATAGTATTTCCCTTCATTTCATATTCTCTAATTTTATTTCTCACCTTATCCTGGCCCTGAGCCATCATCTCTGCATCAAAATCATCTGCTCTTACAGTGAAGTATGTTGCATAGAAAGCATACTTATAATTAACTTTGAACCATGCAATTCTAAATGCCATCATTACATATGCCGCAGCATGTGCTTTCGGAAACATATATTTAATAGCTTTGCATGATTTTATGTACCAATTGGGAACTTTATTTTCCTTCATTGCAACTTCATATTCCTCTTTAACACCCTTTCCCTTTCGGACATCCTCCATAATTTTAAATGCAGTCTTGGGTGGAAGCCCTGCATGCATGAGATATATCATAATATCATCACGGCAACATATACTCTGTGAAAGTGTGGTGATTCCACTTTTTATTAAGTCCTGAGCATTGTTTATCCAAACATCAGTACCATGTGAGAGCCCCGATATTCTTATTAATTCAGAAAATTTCTGTGGCTTTGTATCCATCAACATTTGTCTAACAAACTTTGTCCCAAACTCAGGTATGGCAAATGTGCCTGTCTCACTTCCAATATCCTCAGGTTTCACTCCTAAAGCTTCTGTGCTATTGAAAAGGCTCATAGTAGCTTTATCCTTACCAATAGGAATTGTTGTTGCATCTACCCCAGTCAAGTCTTCAAGCATTCTAATAGCAGTTGGGTCATCATGCCCTAGTATATCAAGCTTGAGTATGCTGCCATGCAGAAAGTGATAATCAAAGTGTGTGGTTATTACTCCTGATTGAGTGTCATCTGCTGGCTTTTGAATTGGGGAGAAATCATATATTTCCTTATTTTTAGGCACTATCATTATACCACCTGGATGCTGTCCCGTAGTTTTTTTGATACCGGTACAGCCCTTTACCAGACGGTTTATTTCAGCATTTGCAACTACCAGTTCTCTTTGATCAAGATAGTTTTTGACAAACCCATACGCAGTTTTCTCTGCAAGTGAAGAAATAGTTCCCGCTCTGAATACATAGCCCTCACCAAAAAGTTCTTCTGTATATTTATGTGCTACAGCCTGATATTCTCCAGAAAAGTTCAAATCTATATCAGGTTCCTTATCTCCATCAAAACCCAAAAATGTCTCAAATGGAATATCATATCCATCTTTTTTTAGGTTGTTGCCACACTTTGGACATACCTTCTCTGGGAGGTCAAAGCCACAGTCATATGAGCCATCTAAAATGAACTCAGAGTATTTGCATTTTTCACATATATAGTGTGGCTCTAGAGAGTTAACCTCAGTAATACCCGACATATTGGCTACAAAGGAAGAACCTACAGAACCCCTTGATCCAACTAAATATCCATCGCTTAAAGACTTTGAAACCAACTTCTGAGCAATGAGATACATAACGGCAAATCCGTTTTTGATAATAGAGTTGAGTTCCTTTTCCAGTCGCAGTGATACAACCTCAGGAAGCTCCTCTCCGTATATCTCCTTCGCTTTGTCCATTGCCATCGTCTCTATGTCATGCTCTGCGCCCTCTATCTTTGGTGGAAAGGTACCCTCAAGTACTGGAGCAATGCTCTCTATCATATCAGCAATTAGGTTAGTATTTCCTATTACAACCTCGTGCGCCTTTTCCTCTCCAAGATAGTCAAACTCTGCTAACATCTCATCTGTTGTTCTAAAATATAGCGGTGCTTGATTATCTGCATCAGAGTAACCCTGACCTGACATAAGAATTCTTCTGAACACCTCGTCTCTTTGGTCCATAAAGTGTACGTCACAAGTGGCTACTACTGGTTTTCTATGTCTTTCACCAAGCTTGACAATCTTTTTGTTGATTTTTTTAAGATCTTCCTGCGAGCCAACCTTCCCGTTATTAATAAGGAACTGGTTATTGCCTAAAGGTTGAATTTCCAGATAATCATAGAATCTTACTATTTTTGATATCTCATCTTCGCCTTTATCATTGAGAATTGCTCTATACAGTTCTCCAGCCTCACAAGCACTACCCAGAATAAGCCCCTCTCTGTATTCCATAAGCAGCTTTTTAGGAACTCTAGGTTTTTTGTAGTAATACTTTAGATGTGATTGTGAAACTATTTTATATAAATTTTTCAATCCAACTGTATTTTTAACTAATATAATTGCATGATAAGATGCGGCTTTGACGTTTACTTCACCCTCAAAGGCATTTTGTATATCCTTTATACATTTACACTCTTTTTTTTTAAGAATATCTAAGCAGTATAAAAATATTTTTGCAGTTGCCATTGAATCATCTACAGCTCTATGATGATTTTCCAATTCAATTCCTAAGTGTTTTGCAACTAGGTTTAATTTATATTTTCCAAGTTCAGGGAACATTTTTCTGCACAGCTCTAATGTATCTATATATGGATTTCTTATTTTTTCTCCCATTTGCTTTAAATTATACTTTATAAAACCTACGTCAAAATTTGCATTATGTGCAACAAGTACTGTTCCCTCAATGAATTCCATAAATCCATTTAAAACCTGCTCAATTGGTGGAGCATCTGCAACCATTTCACTAGTTATACCTGTAAGTTTAACAATGAAGCTTGGTATTGGAATACCAGGATTGACAAAAGTGCTGAATCGATCTATAACCTTGCCTTCTTTTATCTTAACTGCACCAATCTCAGTTATTTTATCCTTATGAGGATTTAACCCTGTGGTCTCTAAATCGAAAACTACAAATTCATCATCAAGAGTGTGTGCATCTGAGTCATAAACAATTGGCACACTGTCATCTAGTAAATAACACTCAAGTCCATAAATTATCTTTATTTTACTTTTTTTTGAAGTTGCATACGCATCTGGATAAGACTGTACAACGCCATGATCTGTTATCGCAATAGCCTTATGTCCCCACTCTGCTGCTCTTTTCACTAATTCCCTCGCTGGTGTTACTCCATCCATTGCGCTCATCTGAGTGTGCAGGTGTAGCTCAACTCTCTTCTCTACCGCTTCATCATGTCTAATTTCCTTTTCAGTCTCATTAATATCAAAAGCCATAATAGCAAGTTCTTTTGAGAATTTATCGTATTGCGCATCCCCTCTTATTCTCAGACAGACTCCCTCAACAATACGCTCAGAAATATTACTAAAATCCTTTTTGTCTACAAACATCTTTATCGTCACAGAACTTGTATAATCTGTGATATCAAAAATGAAAATATATTTCCCGCCTTTTATTTCCCTTGACTCGGTTTTAAATACTTCACCGGCTATAGCAACCTTACCAGAATCAGGGGTAACATCTACTATTCTCATGATACTATCGGTAAATGGTTTACCTGTAATAATACTTTTAATTGAACCATTTAACGGACTTGAAGATTTATAATCACCATTTTTTTTCTTTGAATCTATCGATGTAAGAGATATCGCTGAACTAACTACCCTCGCCTCATTTTTTTCTTTCTGTGCGACATACTCTTCCATTTTACTTGAATCTACTTGTACATCACAGAATTCAATCTTCACCTTTTTGGAAATACTATCTTCTATAAATTGCTCAATTACTGTGTGGCAATTTTGAGATTTCAGAATTTGTGAACCAACTGTAGTAAGATTTATGATAATTTTATTTTCATCCAAATCATATGTACTGCCTATTAAAATTCCCCTGCATACTGCTACTTTTTTTGTAAGCATCACAATCATTTCTTTCCACATGCCTTGCAAATAATCTTCTAAGCTACACTCTTTGGTGCATCTCACCTTTATTGTGATATTGTCAGCTCCAAGCTTGCTCTTAAGGTACTCTTCCATTTTCATAGTTAGCTCTATACTTATCAGCTCAGGGCTTGAAGTATATATTTCCAGCCTATTCGTTTTTAAAAACACACTCATTCTGTCAATATTTAGATCCCTTAAAACAGAAAATTCGCCATCAAAATCTACAGTATCAGGAAATAAATTAGCAAATATTTTATTAGAATTTTCAGAACCATCCATTGTTTTGACCCCGTAACCATATTTAAGTAATAACTAAATAATATAAATTGACATCTACATCTGATTTATTTCTCTAATTAATTCCTCTACTATCTTGTCCTGAGGAATTTTTCTTATAATTTCACCTTTTTTGAAGAGCAGAACCTCGTTAACACCGCCTGCTATGCCGATGTCAGCGTCTCTTGCCTCACCTGGACCATTTACAGCACACCCCATAATTGCAACTTTTATATTTTTGTTAAGCTTGTCCAAAATAGGCTCAAGAATATTGACAATACCTATCAAATCAAACCTTGTTCTGCCACAGGTTGGGCAAGATACTAGCTCAATGCCATCCTTAATTATTCCCAATGATTTAAGTATTTGTTTACCTACTCTGACCTCTTCTACAGGGTCGCCAGTAAGCGAAACTCTGAGCGTATCCCCTATTCCCTCAGCTAAGAGGCACCCAATCCCGATAGATGATTTAATGGTTCCTTTGTAAATTGTACCTGCCTCAGTCACACCAATATGAATTGGATAATTGGTTTTCTGTGAGAGAAGTCTATACGCTGCTATGGTCATTGGCACACTAGAGGCTTTAATAGATATAGCTATATCATCAAAATTGGCATTCTCTAACATTACAGTATGCGCAAGAGCGCTCTCCACCATGCCTTCAGGTGTAACACCACCAAACTTCACTATAATACTTTTCTCTACAGAACCAGAATTCACTCCAATTCTTATAGGTATTTGCCTCTCTTTGGCCATATCAGCAACAATTTTTACTCGATCCTGACCACCAATGTTTCCAGGATTAAGTCGTATCTTATCGACTCCATTTTTCATGCAATCTAATGCTAACCTATAGTCAAAGTGAATATCTGCCACAAGAGGTATTCTTATTGCTTTCTTTATTTCACCCACTACGTTAGCAGCCTCACTATCAGGAATTGCCACACGAATAATGTCGCAGCCTGCTTCCTCTAGCCTCTTTATCTGCTCAACAGTAGCCTTGACATCTCGAGTGTCTGTGTTTGTCATTGATTGCACAGAGATGGGAGAATCTCCACCAATATAGATATCTCCCACTCTTATTTTTCTAGTTTGTTTTTTCTGTAAATATTGTTCCACAGGGATTCTACCCTCTTCCTAATCTTAAGATGTCATTAAAGGTAGCGTAAATCATCAGCATAATTAAAAGTACAAAACCTATCATTGTAATTAAAGCCTCTTTATCAGGGTTTAACGGCTTTTTTCTTATTCCTTCAACCAGCAATAGCACTAGTTTACTTCCGTCAAGTGCAGGGAATGGAAGTAAATTTACAAGACCCAGATTAATGCTTATCATCGCCGTAAAGGATAGCAGATTGAGAACTTTATCCATAAGAGAAGGACTTTGCGCAACAACATCTTTAATAGTAGTGGTTATACCTATCGGTCCCATCAAATCGCTTGCAGGAACTTTCCCTGTAAAAAGCCACCCTAAAGAATAATATATTGATCTTGAAATAGATATATTATATTTAACCGACTGAACCAGTGTATTAGCAAATCCACCCTTTGTGTGCTCAAAATCAACACCAATAGCGTAATATTCTGGATTTTTACCAATCATTGGCACTACTGGCTTTAAGTTTAGTTCATTACCACCTCTACTGACAGTAATAATTACATCATTTTGTTTTATTTGTTCTAGAACCTTCGCAATATCCTGCCTTGAATTAACTGCAATACCATTAAGTTTGATGATTTTATCTCCATCTTTAAGACCTGCCTGCATAGCAGGGGACTTATCAGATACATCAACAGCCACATTAGATTCTACACCATCAGTAGCTTTTGGAGCAAAGCCAAGTTTATATCCACTCTGTCTTGGTGGAGTTATTTTAACAGTTTTTGTTTCACCATTTCTCTCATACTGTAAATTTACACTTTCATTTGTTAGTGGGTAAGCAAATATCTCTAAGTCATTGACTTGGAAGATTGATTTGCCATTATATTTTTGAAGCTTGTCGCCAACTTGTATTCCGGCTTTTCCTGCGACTGAACCAGGCAATATTGTTTTAATCTGTGTAGTATAAAACCCAGACTGTGCCATTATTAAAAATGCAAAAACAATTGCAACCAATATATTCATTATAGGCCCAGCAGCAATTATAGCAGATCTAACACCTATTGGCTTTTTGTTGAAAGCTCTGTCATCCTCTGAAGCCTCTTCCTCGCCCTCCATTTTGACATAACCGCCTAACGGAATCAGCCTTAAAGAATAAGTTGTCTCTCCCTTTTGAAAGGAAAAAAGCTTAGGCCCCATGAATAAAGAGAACTCATTAACCTTTACCTTAAATGCCTTTGCCACCAGGAAGTGACCCAGTTCATGTATTATAATCAAAAAGCTTAAAGCTAAAATAGCTAATAGAATACCCATTAAATCCTCCATAGTTTAATAATTTACTAGTTATCTAGAGTTCAGAGTAAGAAAAAACTTCATCTTAATCAAGTCTTCTTTATCTGATGTCTACGTCATACTCACGCCTCTATAAGCAATGAGATAAGCCGCTACGACCCCGAATAACGAGTTCTTGCTATCTGCATTGCTGCAGCTCTTGCCCATCTGTCTACTTCTAGTATATCATATAGGCATGGACAAATATTCACGTTATGCTCCTGCATTACCTTTTCAATAATATATGGTATCGCAGTAAAAGAAATTTTGTTGTTTAAAAAATCAGCAACTGCTACCTCATTTGCAGCATTCATTGCAGCAGCCATAGTTCCTCCAGCCGTCAAAGCATCATAAGCTAACTGCAGGCATCTGAATGTTTTTGTATCTGGTTCTTCAAAGGTAAGCTGAGAGCATTTTAAGAAATCCAGCTTCGGAAAGCTATTCTTGCATCTATTGGGATAGGTCAAAGCCAACTGAATCGGAGTTCTCATATCAGGCGAACCCAATTGAGCTATTATAGACCCATCAACATACTCAACCATTGAATGTATGATGCTCTGAGGATGCACTAAAACCCGAATTCTATCAAGCTCCTTACCAAAAAGCCATTTTGCTTCAATTACTTCCAACCCTTTGTTCATAAGCGTTGCAGAATCAATTGTTATTTTGCTACCCATGCTCCAATTTGGATGTTTCAGTGCCTCCGCTGGTGTAATATTCTCTAACTCACTTAAATTTTTCCCTCTAAAAGGACCTCCAGAGGCAGTGATAATTATTTTCTCCACCTGCTTTTCATCATTGCCCATTAGGCATTGGTATATGGCGCAGTGCTCACTATCTACTGGAAATATTTTAACATTATATTTTTTAGCCTCTTCAATAACAAGCTTACCAGCGGTGACAAGTGTCTCCTTGTTAGCAAGTGCTATATTCTTTCTATTTTTTATAGCATGCATTGTAGGAATGAGTCCGACCGTTCCAACTACTGATGTTACAACGGTATCTACCTCTTCTAGCTCAACCACACGTTTCATTCCATCAAGGCCAAAAAGCACTTCAATATTCATGCCATGAAGTCTGTACTCAAGCTCTTTAGCTAATTCCTTATTGCCCACCGATACAACTCTAGGCAAAAACTCATGAACCTGTTTTTCAATAAGATCTATATTTGAATTTGCCGACATTGCAGCAACTTTTATTCCAAGATTTCTTGCTACATCTAGCGTCTGAACGCCAATAGAGCCTGTAGAACCTATTATTGAAATTACATTTGCCATTTAACCTCCACGATAAGTAATCCAATTCTTTTTTTAACTCTTAATTCAAATGTGTTTACTATATAAATAGCACTAAAACAAAATATACCACCGGGGCTACAAATAAAATACTATCAAATCTATCTAAAACGCCTCCATGTCCAGGCATAATATTACCAAAATCCTTTATATTAACATATCTTTTTATTGCTGATGCAGACCAATCACCAATCTGAGAAATAATCCCACATAAAAATCCTAGCAAGGATAATGCAACAAACGATATTTTTAAACCGAAGTAAGCATCTACAATAAAACCAAATGCTATCATTAATGCAATACAGCCCAATATTCCTCCAATTGCTCCTGCCTGTGTTTTCTTTGGACTTATTTCAGGTATAATTTTCCTTTTACCAAATAACCGACCAAATATGTATGCCATAGTATCAGTTCCCCAGGCACCAATGAATATTAGCCATATTAAAACAACTCCAGAATCCAAGTTTCGGATTAATATCAAGAAACTCATAAGATAGGTCACATATGCTATTCCAAAAGCTGTCACACATGCATCTATTATATTATATCGATTATGTCCCAAAACAATGAATGCCATGCTTAAAAATATAATTAAACAGATAGATATTCCAGTTAATATATTTGTGTCAATATTAAACCAACCAGTTTTTTGAAGACCCAAAATCAACAATGGCAAAATGGACAAATACCCTACGATCTTTATAGGATGAATGTCTTTTACGTTTGCTACAGAATTATAAAACTCATAGAGTCCAATTGCTGCAATTAAGCTCACTACTACACCTAGTGTGATTGACCCAAGATATAAAACAACAATAAGTAAAGCAATTCCAACTAATGAACTTATCACTCTCGTCTTTAACATGAAAGCCCTCCAAATTTATTGGCCTACTCCGCCATATCTTCTATTTCTTTTCTCAAATGCACTAATTGCCTCTTTAATATGACTTTCGTTTACGTCAGGCCAAAGCTCCTTTGTAAACCAGAACTCAGTATATGCACACTGCCATAATAAGTAATTGCTTATTCTCTGCTCTCCACTTGTCCGTATAAGAAGATCAGGGTCAGGAATCCCTGCTGTATATAGGCAGCTTTCAAATTCACTTTCATCTATCCCATCAATAGACAATTTATTAGCTTTAACCTTCTTAGCAATTTCTTTTACTGCGTTGAGCATCTCAAATCTAGAACCATAATTGAGTGCTATATTAAGGCACAATCCATCATTCCCACTAGTCAACTTCTGAACCCTTACAATCTCTTGTTGTAGTTCAACTGGTAATCCTCTAACGTCACCAATTACCTTTATACGCACATTACTACCATAGAGCTCTTTCTCAGCATTGCGCAAAAACTCCAGTAATAGGTTCATTAGCGTATCAACCTCACCCTGGGGTCTCTTCCAGTTTTCAGTTGAGAACGCATAAACCGTCAAATATTCAACTCCTATTTTAGAACAATAAATAACAATTCTTTTAAGAGCCATAGATCCTTCTCTATGTCCTAAGCTTCTAGGCAATCCTCTTTTTTTAGCCCATCTACCATTTCCATCAGGTATAATAGCAATATGGGTAGGAACCACCTTAAAATCTTCACTTATTTTCTTTCGAGTGAGGTATTTATCCAAAATACCCATATTTTACATTCAACTCCCACTGTAATTCTTTAGTGTAGCTATTACAATATTCAGCTTTCATATTTAAAACAACCCCTCATTTAGAGGGGTTTACATACAAGTATAGTTAATTTCTTATATCCTAGGGAATAAACCCTGAGCACTCTAAATGAATCATCATACTCAAAAATTTCTAATTTAGGTGGTGCAGTAATTGAGATATTCTCCACACAATAACCTTTTTGTGAAGCTAACTTGAGAGCATCTCCAAGTGTAAAGCCAATTAGTTGGTTGATATCAGTTAAAAACTCACTATCTCCACTTATGCTCTCTTCTATATGTTCATCAGTTTTAGTATAACTCAAATGGCTATACCTCCATAATTTCCCTATCTTTGGCTTCTACAATATGGTCTATATCAGCAATATATTTGTCTGTAATAATTTGTATATCTTTTTCTGCATCCTTTAAATCATCTTCAGTAATTTCGCTTAGTTTTTTCTTTGCCTTCATAACTTCAATAGAATCTCTTCTAATAGCTCTAATGGCAACCTTCGACTCTTCGCCTTCTTTTTTAGATGTCTTAGTTAGTTCCCTACGTCTCTCTTCTGTTAGTGCAGGAAAAACAAGTCTAATGACTTTACCATCATTGTTTGGATTAACCCCAATATCTGATTTTTGTATCTCTTTTTCTATCTCTTTAAGCAACTTAGGCTCCCACGGCTGTATCAAAATAACTCTAGCTTCTGGTATGGATACAGACGCAATCTGTTGAATTGGTGTTGGGGAACCGTAGTATTCAATAGTAATTTTATCTAATATTGACGGGTTAGCTCTTCCTGCCCTGATACCAGAAAGATTATCCCTCAATACATGTATAGTCTTTTGCATTTTTTCATCAATGGGTTCATAAATTTCCTTATCCATAATACTCCTCCTTAAATTTATACTTATATAATACAATTATTTACGAAGGATTTCAATATATTGTAGTCCCAATCGCTTCACCTTTTACTGCTCTAATAATATTATCTGGATCATTTAGTCCAAATACAAGCATTGGTATTGAATTATCCTTACAAAATGAAGCAGCTGTTAAATCAATTGCACATAAACCTTTATTTAAATATTCTTGATAACTTAGCCTATCAAATTTAACCGCATTAGGATTTATTGAAGGGTCTGAGTCATATATTCCATCAACATTCTTAGCCATTAATATTGCCTCAGCATCTATCTCAGCGGCTCGGAGTGCTGCTGCAGTATCTGTTGAAAAATATGGATTTCCCATTCCACATGCAAATATAACTATTCTTTTTTTCTCTAGATGTCTTACAGCTTTTCTTCTTATATATGGTTCGGCGATCTGTCTCATCTCAATTGCAGTCTGAACTCTTACTTGTATGCCTCTAGACTCTAATGCATCCTGTAAGCCCAGAGCGTTAATTACAGTGGCCAGCATACCCATATGATCTGCTGTAGTTCTATCCATTCCCTTACCGCTCCTACCTCTCCAGAAGTTCCCTCCACCTACAACGATGGCTACCTCAACACCCATCTCATGGATTGTAAGAATTCTATCACATATTTCATTAACAGTGTCAGTATTTATTCCGTTGCCTTTCTCTCCAGCTAAAGCTTCTCCGCTGATTTTTAACATTATTCTTTTATATTTTGATTCAGTCATAGCTTCTCCTTATATTCAAATATATAATATATATAATCTTCAAATGTTCGTAAAAAAAGGCCTAATAAAGGGAACATACAATAAATATGTTCCCCTTGATTAATTAACTATCTATTTGCTTCATAACTTCATCAGCGAAGTTCTCTTCTTTCTTTTCAATACCTTCGCCTCTTTCAAATCTTGCGAATCTTCTAATAGTGATATTTTCACCAATTCGAGAAATTTTCTCATTTACTAATTGTCCGATAGTAATATCAGGATTTTTAATAAATGGTTGCTCCATCAAGCAATTCTCAGTATAAAACTTTTGAATTCTACCTTCAACCATTTTTTCAATAATTTTTTCAGGTTTTCCTTCGTTCTTAGCTTGAGCTCTCAGTATTTCTTTCTCGCTCTCTATTATAGAAGCAGGTACTTCTTCTCTTCTTACATATTCAGGCTTGCTTGCAGCTATCTGCATTGCAACATCCTTAACAAATGCTTTGAATTCTTCATTTTTTGCAGCAAAGTCAGTTTCAATATTTACTTCAACAAGCACTCCGATTCTACCGTTGCCATGTATATAAGACTCAACTAAGCCCTCAGCAGCAACTCTTCCTGCTTTTTTTGCAGCAGCAGCAAGTCCTTGTTCTCTCAAAAAAGCAATTGCTTTCTCTAAATCGCCGTTAGTTTCGGTGAGCGCCTTTTTGCAATTCATCATTCCTGCTCCGGTTCTTTCGCGGAGCTGCCTTACCATTTCAGCAGTAATCATTATTAATCCTCCAAACCGTGTAATATCTTATTTTAAAAATAAAATTATATTTTCATGTATTTTAACTTAAGGTAATTACTAAATTGCGTCTTATATAAAACGCAATCTAGTAATAATGCCATTTTAGACTAATTACTCA
>Ga0209430_1001579_pt1 | contig 16475 bp, 14 predicted proteins | sample BarGraIncub1133A_FD_184504 | JGI IMG/M metagenome (GOLD analysis project Ga0209430, IMG submission 184504) | Arctic peat soil microbial communities from Barrow, Alaska - Barrow Graham LP Incubations 11-33A (SPAdes) (version 2) | ecosystem: Environmental > Terrestrial > Soil > Wetlands > Peat... | reverse complement strand
CCGCTTCTGTCGTTTCCCCCATTTCTGGCTTCCTGAAATCCGTCAATGTGAGCATCGGCAAGTCCGTTTCCCCCACCGACGTGCTGTTTGAACTCGTCAACAGCGACCAACTCTTCCTGGAACTGACCCTGTTCGAAAAAGACGCCAACAAAGTGGCTCTTGGTCAACACCTCCAATTCCTCATCAACGACGAAACAGAGGAACACGATGCAACGATCTATCAAACAGCCAAATCCATCAACGCCGACAAAAACTACAAAGTCTATGCCACCGTGAATGGCAAGTGCAAAAACCTGCTTCCAGGCACCTACGTGAACGCCACTATCGAAGTCTCCGATCAGAAAGCCACAGCCCTACCCTTAGAAGCCATTGTCAGTTTTGAAGACAAAAACTACATCTTCGTGTACGAAAAAGATAAGATGGAAGGTGGTAAAGCCTTTACGGAGTACCGGATGATTGAAGTTCAAAAGGGGGTCAGCGAAGGCGGCTTCATCGAAGTAGTTTTACCAGATGGCATGGTTGCCAAGGGCTTGAAAGTCGTGGTGAAAGGGGCTTATAATTTGTTATCGGCCAAGAAGAATGCCGGGGAAATGGCGTGTTAGCTCACCTTCATCGCACTCAACATTCCCCCATACACATTATTCAACGCCGACAGGTTTTCATTGAGTTTCTTGATTTCTTCACGATACCTTTTGGTGTCGGCGGCGGTTTCAGCCATATCGTTCAGGTATTCAGCAGCTTCGCGCTTTTGAATCATATAGACGGTGCTTAGATCGGCAAGGCTACGATTGATGGATTTCATGTTCCGCTGATAGGTCATGGCTTCCTCCTCAATGACAGAAAGGGATTTTGAGATGCTTTTGTATTTGAATACGGTTTTAGTAGTCACTTTTGAGATCGTGTCTTCGTATGTTTTGGAGAGTTTGGCAAGAGATTCATCGGCCGAACGCATGGTATTCATGTATTGTTTGGAAATAACAGAAACGTTACCCATGGAATTCATATTTTCGGCTGCTTCGCTCAGTTTTTGCACTCCGAGACCCAATTTATGAAGCATTCTTGGAGAGATATTGGCATCTGCAAGCATTTTATCAAAATTGGAAACGGCATATAAACCTTCACTACCAAGGGCTGGTTGTTGATTGACAGGATAAGGTGTGAGTCCATCAAACCGCATTTCCGAATTTTCAATAACTTCGGCATTGACATGTTCCGGTTCCACTTCCGAATTGAATGCATAAAAGAAAAAAATGACAGCTTCTGTCACCAGACCGGCAGTGAGCATGTAATCCGCACCATTCCAATGCTCTAATTTAAAAAGTGCACCAAGCACGACAACGGAAGCACCAATTCCATAGAGTTTGTCCATTACCTGCTTAAAGGCTTTTGTTTGCACGAGTTTTTCCAGGCCGTTCATATTGAGAATTTTATTGGTTCGTATTTAATGCCCTAAAAATACGAACCTGTTTTAAAACGGCTTGAAAGGGAGCAAGTAGAACTTTGCGTCTTGGAATCGAAATGGTTTGTAAGGGAATCCTTACAAACCATTTCTAAATTAACGAAGAATTGAAGGTGTGTTTTCAGTAGGAAATCATTACGAAAGAAACCGCTTGACGGGGCAATTGCATGTTGATTAAAGCCTGACCATCATTTATTTTGATGGTTTTAGGTTTGTCCAGCATCTCCAATTTGCCGGCTTTTTCGAGCGTTTGAATCTGTTCGAAGGTCGGATTTTGGGGCGAGCCCATCTTTTTCCAGACTTCGTAGGAATTGCTGTGTAAGGCATCGATGCGGTAATGAGTCAACTTGGCTTTTTTAGCAGGTATACCTTTTATTGTCAGTAACACGGTTGAACCGGCATCCTGAACATCCTCATCGTGGTAATTCCAGAGCAGCACAGACACCGACTTAGCATCGGCTGCGGCAAAGGCGTTCACGTCCGTTTTCGGACCGCGTACGCTCTGGTCGCGCATGGATTCAAAATTGTATGCTTGATCTCCTGAAACTTCCACCCGATTGCCTCGCATCTTGCCCAACATGCGGAAAACATTCAGCACCGGTTTGTCCACTCCGTTGGTAGCCAGGTCGCGGAAACCGTAGAACCAAGGCTGGTTTTCGAACTCGAACGACCAGTTGACGGCACCGATCAGGTTCACACCATAGTGTTCTGCCAAGTCGTAAATGCGTGGAATGGAGGCAGCAGTGTAGCTTGAATACATGGTTCCGTTGCGGTAGGCATTCTCCGGATTGGTTTGCATTCCGCAGGCAGCACAACCTTCAGGGTCCGATTCACCAATTATCACCGGCAGGTTTTTAACGCCAGGAATGGAGGCAATGGTCGCCATATTGTCGTTCACATCGCGCAACTGGCGACTGATGCTCATCTTGACATTACCGTCAACAATCTTTGGTGAACCCTTGGCATGGAAAGCCACGAAGTCTAGGGGCGATCCAATTTTACCGGTGACATAATTTGTATCGTTCAGACAATGATTGACAAAGGCGCGTAGAAACTTGGAAGCACCACCTGTGCTGTGAGGACCACCGATTCTGGCGGTGGTTAAAGCGCGTTTCACATTAAAAGCGGTATAGTCGTATAGTTTGTACAATTCGGGAACGGTACCCATCCAGTAATAACCGTCCGGTTCGTTCCACAATTCCCAGTACCAGCTTTCCACTTCGGCCTGACCATAGCGTTCCACACAATGGTGAACCCATTGATAGACCAGCTCGCCCCATTTGTTGTAATCTTTGGGAGGATAGGCCCAACCGGTGATGATTTCTTTATAGGGAACACCAGGCGCCCAATGATGTTGATAGGGCTGCGGTTTTGTCGAAAGCGCTTCGGGCATAAAGCCGAACTGCGCCAAGGGTTTCATACCCCGAATAATATAGGAATCGAAGATACTGTCAATGATTTGCCAGTGATAGACAGGATTTCCGTTGGCATCTTCGGTATACATGTTGGTGGAGCCCCATTTGAGGGCAGCCGTTCCATCGCCCGTACACATTAGGTTGTGCGCCCTGACGTAAACAGGAACCGGGCTCAGTGCAGCCAGCTCAGTCAACAGTTTTTGACCATCTTTCATGCAGGTGAAGTTGGGTTCATCATAGCCGAACCAGGCCCAGATGTGCTTCAATTTGCCCTGACTTTTAGAGATATCCACGTTTAGGTTTACCGTTTCGTGTTGGGCAAAAACAGCGAAGGAAAGAAGACTCCAACAAAAAATAAAAAGTGTTTTTTTCATAGTTACTAATGTGACAGGTTTGAATGTAAAGGTATAAACTATTCATGAATTCAGACATGCAAATTAATGTGCGTTTTATCATACTATTTTTATAATGTGTAACTTCTTTCAGTGTAAGACAGTAAATTTTATACCGATCATTTAACTTTCTAGTCTGAGTAATATCTAATAGGTACGTTGTAAGATTCCCTATGACGTTTCTGATATGAAAACAATGCTTCTTTTTTTAATTCTTCTGACTATTTCTGAGGCAAATGCTCAGAATTGCTCTCAGATTTCCTATGGCAGCCCTGCATACATTCCTATAAATGACCTTGGTACAGGAACATGGAACGGTTTTATGGGAGGGCTGTACCCAAAGGGATCGAACTATATACCTCAAGCACATCTATCAGCCGGGCTACAACTGGCTAACCAAATTCAACCACTGGATGCAACTGGCAATCCTGATCCTGTAAATGGCAAAATAGGTTTTATTTCTATTGGGATGTCGAATGGAACTATGGAATTCAGTGCTTTCATTCCGATGGGCAACGCTGATAGAAGCAAAAATCCGAAAGTAGCATTGGTTGACTGCGCCGAAGGTGGAATGAGCACGGACATCATTTCTGTCGTTCAGGCACGTTCCTACAAACATTATTGGGATAGTACGGTCGTTCAAAGGTTGTCTAAAGCAGGTGTGACAGCGAAGCAAGTGCAAGTGATCTGGTACAAAGAAGCGTATCCGGTTGGTAGTCCCGGCCCCGCTCCGCAAGAATACTCTGATTCATTGATGCAGCAGTCAAAAAGAATCATGAATATTATCAAAACTAAATTCCCAAATGCAAAGATTTGCTATATTGCCAGCAGGATCTATGCCGGATACGCTACCTCAAATCTGAATCCGGAACCCTATTCATACTGGCAAGGTTGGACCATGAAATGGATGATCGAGGATCAGATAAATATGGATCCGATGTTGCAATATTCAGGAATTGGTACAAATTCTCCTTGGCTTTGCTGGGGAACCTACAATTGGGCAAATGGAACTACTCCCCGCAGTGATGGACTAACGTGGGTCTGTCCAACAGATTTCAATTCGGATGGGACACACCCTAACGCCAATGGCCGGCAAAAAGTAGCGACTATGCTTTTAGATTTTCTGGATAGTGACTCTACAGCGTGCTGGTATCGTGGTGGAGATTGTACACCAATTCTTGGACAGCATGTGGTTCCGTTACCAAACAAAAATTGCACCCTATTTTCGAATCCTTCAAATGATAAGTTGTATGTTGTCTGTAACAAAAACCAAAATTTATTAGTGCAGGTTTTTACTATGATGGGAGTGTGTGTCTTACAAAGAGAATGTTGTAATCGTACAAATGAATTGGATATGAGTTCTTTATCAAATGGGATTTATTGTATAAAAGTTTCCGGAACAGATTGGGCAGAACAACATAAGTTCCTAAAGGAATAAGGAGCTGCTCGTTCATAAGGCATTTTTTTTAATACATGAAGATTAAGTACATTTGTTCGTTGTTTGGAAACACAAATGCTCCTAATCGGGCTTGTAATTTACGTGCGGTATAAAATGAAACTTGCAAAAAAGAAATAAGCATACTTAAGGGAATTCAACTATGAAAAATAAGAAAGTAATCTCGACACTTGTTTTAATTGTTGCCGTATTAGCAATAATCGCATCGGCAACAGGTATTTTTTCGACAGGTGGAAGCGGTCAGTATGAATTCCAATCAATAACGGGGCAAGCGGTAACCATATACGGAGTTGGAGTGTATAAACACATGTCGGCCGATGTGGCGATACAGGGGATTGCACAAGATTATGTCACCTTATTTATCGCTATCCCCGCTCTCCTTTTTGCGCTCTTCCTTACCCGTAAAAGGACATTGAAATCTAAGTATTTACTGGCAGGAATATTAAGCTATTTCTTTCTTACTTATTTGTTTTATATGAACATGGCCATGTACAATGCGCTGTTTTTAGTATATATAGTATTGACAGGAACATCATTTTTTGCACTGACCCTGACATTACTATCCATCGAAATTGATAAACTTCCAACGACTTTCAACGAGAAAACTCCAGTAAAACTCATCGGAGGTTTTCTTATTTTTACGGCTACGAGCATTGCAATCCTTTGGCTGAGCATACTGGTTCCACCGTTATTGGATACTACAATAATACCCCTTTCGGTGGAACATTATACCACTTTGACTGTTCAGGGGTTCGATTTGTCTTTGTTTCATCCCCTCATTTTTGTAGCCGGTTTGTTGCTGATTAAAAAAAACAAATTTGGTTATTTGATGGCACCGGTTGCACTGATCTTTCTGTCATTCCTAATGACTGCATTAATCGCAAAAATCTGTGCAATGTCATTGGCGGGTGTAAATGTTGTTCCGGTTGTATTTATTATCCCTTGTATTACCATTGTAGCGATTGTATGCAGCATAATTACACTAAAGAACATCAAGCACAACGCTAATAAATTGGATAATTCTATTTAGAAATTTCAAAAAAGCAGGACAACATGAATCCAATAGAAAAACAATGGCTACTGCTTTTGCCATGCCGAGTGGGCTTTTGCTTATGGCATGGATGATACTGTTTGCAATCAGGCTGTTCAAATTAAGCAGATAATATCAACTCCTCATTCGATGTTGCAATAATTCCGCATGTATTCCTCCCAGTTTACATTGAAAGGAATTACCAAGAATTTGTTGTCGGGCGAAACGAATAGTTTGGTCGGATAGCTGTTTACGCCAAAGGGTTTGGTAACATCATCAGCGATTTCAGCCACTGGAAAGGAATAGTTGTTCTTGGCCATGAAATCCATCAGATTGGTGGAACGATAGGAAAAGGTACGGACACGTATTAACGATTCAGGCAAACTGTTGTATTTGGTTGCAACCTCATTCAAGTTGGGTAGTTCCTTGCAACAGGGTGAACACCAGGTACCCCAAACATCAATGAGTATCCAGGTATCGCGGCGTTTGGTAAAGTCCAATGTATCGGTTCCGTAAGAAACCTTAAGGGCAGGAGCTTGTTGCATCTTGCTGCTGACGAAGCGGCTCCAAAGGACCTTAAATTCTTCCATTTCGGGATGCAAGGTCAGGAAAACTTTGATTTTCTGAATGTTGGCATATACAGGTACACCATATGCCGTTTCCAGCAATAACTCCAACTCCTCCTTGAATAGTTTGTTCTTATCCAAGTAAAGGAGGTATTTTGATTGGAATCCGACATTCTTGTTGTTACCTTCCAGCAAATAGGCATCGTAATTATAACCATCGCGACGTTGCATGTCTGTGACATCCGGACTGTATTTGGCTGCTGCTTTCAGATATTCGGGATTTTCGCCCTCCGTGCGGTATTTTAAATACAAGCTGTAAGACAGCAAATATCGGTGCCAACCCCGCTGAACGATTTGACGGTAAAGTGGGTCGGGAGTATCGATGTAGGGATATTGCTGAAGGTTGGAAATGATTTTATCCAACACTTTCGTCTGCATATCGGCAGGAACGAGCTTCTTCTGTGACAGATTTTTTAAGATAAGCAAGCCGTAAAGCTCGGTTTTCGCCTTGATGTTGGAACTGTCTTTCAACAGTTCGTAATAGGTTTGAAGTGTTTGTCTGGCGTCCGACATGGAAGAGATATCGTAGGACTGGTTCCATACATACATAGGCTCAATAAGGCTTCTAATGGATGGATCCTGAAGGTCCCACATAGCTTTCAGGTAGTCTTGATAATCCTTTTTCGAACGCTCTTGAAGCATCTGGGACAGACTATTATGAAGATTGTCGATCAGAAAAGGCTGATAGAGTTTATTCAGTTTAACGGAGGCATCCACGGCTTTTTCCTTGGGAGAAGTTTGCCATAAATCGCTCAGGCTGTTGGTCAAATCAAAGGCTTCCTTTGGAATTTGTGCGGAAACGGTAAACGTCAGGACAAACAACAGGGTCAATAGTATGGCGTTTTTCATAGTCAATAAATAGTTGGGGTTTGTAAAGATAACTATTTCAATACCAACATATACACATCATTCTCCCGAATTTCAAACTCTTTATCAAACCTTCCGGATGCAGTAATCTGAATAACTTCTTTGGAAATGGGCAAACCTGCGTTTTGCTGTTTGATGAGTTCTGTTTGCGGTTTGGTCAATTGATCTGGCTTTCCCATCGAAAGATACGTGCTGTAAGCATCGTTCACTTTATACCCGACCCGATAAACCTCCAGCATGTATTTTCCCTTTGGAATGCCTTTCAGGGAGATTTTCACGTTGCCTTTGGAGCGGGCAGGCAAATCGCGTATAAAATAAGCTTGATTGTTGACTGAATCTTCCAAGGTGTAGGTGAAATCCCAAAAAAGCACCTGCACCTCCCCTTTTTCATTTTTGCAGACCCAGGAAGAACTGTCGGTATTAGTGACTTCTGTCGGTCCAAGTTTATTGAGAAAAGCAAACGAATAATAGGCCGGTTTTTTGATGCCTTGAGTGTTTAGTAGCCCGAACCCACCATGAAAAGGAGTGAAACGAGGCCCAGCTTCTTCGAAAATATCCGTGAACGTCCAGTAAGACATGGAGTTGACGGAGTTGCCAACTTGCTTGATTTTCTCCAAGATATATGCCGCTTCATGGTAGCTGTCGTGAATCGGATCGGCCGGTGTATAGGAGGAGCTCCATTCGGTGTAATGCAATTCCAGGTTGGGCATTTTCGAGTTCGAGATTTGACGACGCGACTGTACCATATCGCCACTCACGCTCCATTTATCCTTGTTCAGCACCGTACCGGTGGAACCATATTCGTCCAGAAAGCCTTGACTGACACCATAAGAATGCGTGCTGATGAAATCCAGCGGCAGGTTGTTTCGATTACAGAAATCAATCATTTCGGGCACCCACGCTGCTCCGGCAGTGGCTGGACCACCAACTCTGAATTTTGGATTCACAGACTTGATGGCTTCGACACTATACTTATAAAGTTTAAAATATTCCTCCTGCGTTCCCGCCCAGAATCCATCGAGATTGGGTTCGTTCCAGACTTCGAAATACCAAGACTTGACTTCGTTGATGCCATAGCGTTCAGAAAAATGCCTTGTGAGGTCCTGGATAGCATTCTTCCATTTATCATAGTCCTTGGGAGGGGTCACATTTCCTCTCCACCAGAAAATGCTTTTTTTCCCGCTGGCAAGTTGATTGGGCATAAAGCCAAGTTCCACAAAGGGTTTCATTCCAATGCTTACGATGTAATCGTACAGCACATCAATGTATTGGTAATTGTATTGCGGTTTCCCATGATTTTCCTGATAAAATCCCATGTCGTCGGTCAGCAAGCCATGCATACGAATGTATTTGAAACCGCATTCCTTATGGGTCATCGCCAACTGTTGCTGCCAGTCGGCACGCAGCCCTTCGTTGGCTCTGCCTGCTCCGATGCATTCCTTAAATTGAGTGTTCAGCGGGCCGTTCATTTTAGTAATATCGGCTGAAATGATTCTAGTTTGTGAATACGCGTTCAGCGAAAAAAGGATGGCAATAAGGAAAATATTCTTCATGGTTTATTTGAATTATTGAAATCGAATCTTATCAGCTAAAAGTAAGAAATACTCGTTTGACCAAATATCCAGTTCATGAGCATTTTTGAGAAAGGGAACAACATCCTTTTTAACTTTGTCAATGTCCGTTGTCGAAAACAGCTCTTTCAATCTTGTTAGAAATTCTTCCAGACTCATTTCGATGCCGTTGAATTGCTTTATCCGAACCTGCAGGTGATTGAAGTTCAATGGAACATTGTTTCTGACATACCACTCAAAGTCGTACCAGTCACGACCTTTAACCCGATTCTGCCAAGTGCGGAAAATAAGCGCATGCATTTTACCGGCATAGAGATCGGGCAGCGTAAAACAACGGGTCATAAAAGAAAAAGGTTGAAGCAGGAGTTTTTGTTCTGTCGAAAAGTTCAAGGGTGGATTCGTGTCCACTTCTATCTTGATTCGAACTTTTTTGTCCGATTTCAGGGACAAATCATAGACATCCGTCCTATCTTTCAGGAATGCGGATTCGACTTTCCCTAATCCACTTTTCGCTTTTTTACTGATTTCGATTTCACGGCCAAGTGCATTGAATTCTTCTAAGATTGCCGGAAAATAATCTTCGATCTGAAAGGTTTCTCCGTGAGCGAGAATGGAGAAATCCAGATCCTCCGAAAAACGAGGAATGTTGTGAAAAATCCGCAGACAGGTACCGCCATAAAATGCCGCTTTCTCAAAAAAGCCGCTCCGGTACAGCCCTGCAAGGGCTATTTCCTGCATAATTTCATGGGTAGCATTCAACCGATCGTTGTCGGATCGGAGCTCGTATCGAGCCATCATTTGATCAAACACGGTCATGATTTCAGCAGTTTTAGTAAAATTGTCAATTCATTGGATTTCTTGCCCAGTGTTGCGCATTGTCGAATCAGCGCTGCATCAAAATCGGTCAATGCAGCGGTATCAAAACGAATATCTTCCTCCAAATATACATGCATGGCTTTTAATGATTGAATTCGTAAACCCTTGGTATAGGCAATCAAATCGCACAAAGCCTTTTCAGGTGTGGCAATGAGAAAGGTTTGGTTGGAAGTCACCTGACTGATTCCGATCGGGTAGTATTCAGAAGGTATTTCTATGTAAGTGAACCTGCTCAGTTCATTTTCAAATTGTCGGCCACGCTTGGTGGTCATAGATTTTACTTCAAAAACGCGTTCGGGAATGAGTCCATGGAAACGTAGTGCGGTTTCCATCGAAACATAAGATGGGCCATACAAATGATTGGCTATGAGCTCCAGAGAAAGGGCTTGACCGGAGGTTTCAGGGGAAACAGTGTAAAGGCCGCGCTTCAATCGAATCAGGCTTCCATTGTGTTCGAGTTGCAGAATCTTATTTGCCGGAAAACCATAGTCTGTAAAGACTGACTTCAGTATGGAGGAGTCTATCGGAACGATTCCAAATTGTTGTAGTTTTGTCATGATGAATACTTTTGCACACCACAAATATAACTGATTTTACACAGTTATCACTATTAAATTCAATTTATTGTGCAACTATTGCTAATCCATCCAGACCAGCGTCGCCATTCGGCCTGAAGTTTCACGATCACGGCGGGCGGAATGGAGCAAGGGGTTGGTAAAGGTATCCCATTGGGCACCGGAGAGGTGCTTTGCAAGAATGCCGGAACGAAGCAATTGCAATTTGGCGATTTGATAGAGGTCCATGTAAAATTGACCTGGGGCGCCTTCTTTAAAAACAAAGGACCAGTCCGAATTGTCAATAAGAAAATCGTGACGCATTTCGGCAGAAACAGGGTAACTTTTGGCTGCAATTCCAGGGCCGATCCAAACCAGAAGGCTCGAAGGGTTGCCCAATTGACGGACCATTTTCTCCAACAAACCAATTTCAATACCTCGTCGACCAGCATGAACCACACCAACAGTAGAACCATCTGTTCGGGCGAAGACGACGGGCAGACAATCGGCAGTTAAAACGGCGCAAACGGTATTTTTCTGAAAGGTAAAGGAAGCATCGGCATCCGGACGCCCTTGCATGGGCAGTTCTACGATGGTATCACCGTGTACCTGACGGATCCAGGTGATGGGTTTCAGCAGCGCTTCCAAGGTTTCACGGCATGCTAAACCAAGCGGCGTATGCTGACTGAAGGATACAGGGTTGCCTTTCAAATCTGCTGCCAGAAGCGTGCAGGCTTTAACAGAAGGAATGGACCATTCTGGCGATAGTATTTGAAAAGGCGCCAACATCCCGAAAGGATTTCAATGCAATAACTGCCTGGTGAACGATTTCCGCCGATGAAACATCTTATCGAAACGCAGAAGCATCACATAGCAAGGCAGGAACAAATCGAAAATCAAAATTGATAAGTAAAATTTCTGATCATTCAGCACTTTGGCTGAACGGTTAATCACAACCATCTGAATGATGAATCGCAGCAGGAAAATAACCCCGTTAACGATGAGCAAGGGCAAATTCCAGTTGACCAGACTAAAAACAAGGATAGTTATAAACACTGCATAAAATGCATAGCGCGAAAAGATTTCCATTCCGGTACGAAACTTGGCCATCGGTTTGTAATAGGTAGAAGTATAAATCTGGTTGATGCGGTTTTCCTTCCAATGGGATTTTACATCGTCGGTGACAATGTTCATCACGGCAGCAGGAGAAACCTCCACGCGGGTATTGGAACCCTTTGCTACATCCGAAATAAAGAGATCGTCTTCGCCTGAATACAAATTCAAATGAGAGGCGAACCCACGTTGATTGAAAAACAATTCCTTGCGATAAGCCAGATTCCTGCCAATGCCCATGTACGGTCTTTTGGAAGCGGCCAGTCCAAGATAGCGCAGCCCCTGAAAGAGATTGTCGAAAGCAATGAGCTTCTTGAAAACACCTTTGATCGTTGCGTAACGGCTATAAGACAACACCACGGAAGTGCCTGGTGTGAATTGCTGCATCATGGAGGCGATCCAATGAGGACCGGATGGAAGGCAATTGGCCTCCGTAAAGAGCAGGTAATCGTATTTCGCAGCCTTGATACCGACCGTCAGCGCCATTTTTTTAGTGCTGACACTTTGGACACCTTCTGGTACAAAAGTATGGTACAAATGAGGATACTGCAGTGCCAGCTTTTTAAGCAGTTCCTCCGTATCGTCGAAAGAGGCATCATTGACCACGACAACCTGAAACTCGGGATATTCCTGTTCCAGTATGAGTGGCAATTGCTGTGCCAGAATGGCTTCTTGGTCACGGGTGGTAATAATAACGGTAACTGGTGGCTGATTTTCGGCGAGACCGATCTTACCCGTTCGTATCCGTTTTGAAAGCCGGGGCACACCGTTAAAAAAGAAGAGATAGTAATACAATTGGATGAAGAGCAACAATCCTAATGCAGATGTTAGAATCCATTCAGTAACAGTCCATTGAAACCATTCCATCTTTTAAATCAGATCTGAAAAATACGCCTTCGGCAACTTCCGCAAATTGTACTGCGATGCCATAATCTCACCATACGCACCGGCTGAACGCAAGGCAATGATGTCACCACGTTTTGAACCGTTCAGCTCTACATCCTTGCCGAAACAGTCGGACGATTCACAAATGGGACCTACCACGTCGTATTTTTCGATGGCTGCTTCGGAAGTGATGTTTTCAATCTTGTGGTAAGCCTGATATAATGCCGGACGAATCAACTCGGTAAAACCGGCATCGACCACGGCGAATTTTTTATTAACGCCTTCCTTTATATATAAAACCTTGGTAATCAGGTTGCCACATTGTCCAACAACAGAACGTCCAGGCTCGAAATGCAGGGTTTGACCGTCGCGCAGTTTAAGCATGTTTTTAAACGTCTTGAAGTAATCGGCAAAATCAGGGATAGGATTTCTGCTTGGATAGTGATAATCAATTCCTAATCCACCGCCCACGTTGATGTGTTCCAACGTGATGTTGCGTTTGGCAAGTTGGTCCTGAAGTTCGTTCACGCGGCTGCAAAGGCCGGCGAAGTTGTTCAGTTCCAAAATCTGGGAACCTATGTGGAAATGGATACCGATGAGCTTGATGTTTTTGGCTTTCAACGCCACATCCACCACCTTGTCGAAGTCGCAAAGGGCGATACCGAATTTGTTTTCTTCCTTACCGGTCGTGATGTAATGGTGGGTATCGGCCTGCACATTTGGATTGATGCGAAGGGCGATTCTGGCCACTTTACCTTGAGCTTCAGCCAATTCGTTGATAACTTCCAATTCAGGAATGGATTCCACATTGAAGCAGAAAATATCGTGTTCGAGGCCAAAATTGATCTCCCAATCGGCTTTTCCTACACCTGCAAAAACAACTCTGGAGGCAGGGAAACCGGCTTCCAATGCAGCACGAACTTCGCCACCACTGACGCAGTCGGCACCCAGTCCATAACTATTGATGATATTGAGAATGCGCGCATTGGCATTGGCTTTGAGCGCATAATGCACGTGAAAGTCATACTTGCCGGCTTCGGAAGTCACTGTTTGAAGTGTGCGGTGCAGCACCTCGGTATCGTAATAATAATACGGGGTTTCCAGTTGGGCTAGTTTCGCCACAGGGAACGTTCCTTTTTGATCCATTTTTAATGATTGAAAAGATGATCACTCAGTGCCTGCATGGTCCGCTTCTTATCAACGGCTTTCACCAGCAGGGAAATGTTGTAATTGCTGCCACCGTACGAAATCATACGTACTGGGATGTCCTTGACAGCTTCCATAACCAGCGTTTCGAAACCTACATTTTCCCATTCGAGGTCACCAACCACACAAACAATCACCATATCGGTATCCACCGTGACCGTACCGAATTTCTTCAGTTCGTCAATGATTTCCTGCAGGTTCTTATTTTTGTCAATGGTCAGTGAAACGCCGACTTCAGAAGTGGCAACCATATCGATCGGGGTCTGGTAACTTTCAAAAATTTCGAAAATCTTTCGGAGGAAACCGTAAGCCAGCAACATACGGCCTGATTTGATTTTGATGGCAGTGATGCCGTCTTTGGCAGCAACAGCCTTGAGCTTGTTCTTTTCGGTCTGATTGGAAATCAGGGTGCCAAAAGCTTCGGGTTGCAAGGTGTTGAGCAGACGAACCGGGATATTGGCCAGTTTGGCTGGCAAAATACAGGTCGGGTGCAGTATTTTCGCACCAAAATAGGCCAGTTCAGCTGCTTCTTCGAAATGTAGGTGCGAAACTGGGCGGGTTTCGTCTACGATACGTGGATCGTTGTTGTGCATGCCGTCGATATCGGTCCAAATCTGGATTTCCTCGGCCTTAATCGCTGCTCCTACGATGGATGCAGAGTAATCGCTACCACCACGTTGCAAGTTGTCGATTTCGCCATAAGCGTTCAAACAAATAAAACCTTGGGTGACAAAGATTTCGGCATCGGGGTATTTTTCGAGCTGTTTGGTCAAATTTTCTTTGATGTAATCGGTATCGGGTTCACCGTTCTTATCCACGCGCATGTATTCGAGGGCAGGTAGCAATACAGCTTTCACACCTTGTTCCAACAGATAGTTGGTAAACATGTTGGTAGAAAGCAGTTCACCCTGAGCCAGCACCACTTTTTCTTCAAATAGGGTGAAAAGGTTGCCGGTAAAACTGCGGATATGATCAATGTGAGCGTCAACGATTTCCTTCGTCTTGACCTTAGCTTCTTTGGTAGAATACAACTCGTCAATCACGCCTTCATATTTGAGCTCCAGATTGTTAATGGTTTCGTTTGCAGCATCCGGATTACGTTTATACAAGTATTCCGAGATTTCCACCAAGGTGTTGGTTGTTCCAGACATAGCCGACAGGACCACGATTTTCTTCTGACCGTCGAGTATGAGATTGGAAACTTCTTTCATTCTTTGGGCGGACCCTACGGAAGTACCACCAAACTTCAGCACTTTCATTTTAGTATAGTTTTTTGAAGATGATTATAACAAGACAAAGTTACGATATTTTATTCAATCAAACGACCGTTGTCGCATTTGAGGACGCGGCCAGGATAGCTCTGTATGAGGTTGGTATTGTGCGTGCTCATCACCACGGTCGTGCCAGATTCCTGGATGGAATGCAAGAGTTCCACAATCTGGGCGCCAGTTTCGGGATCGAGATTTCCGGTGGGCTCGTCCGCCAGAATGATGTCGGGAGAATTAAGCAGGGCACGTGCCATGACAATGCGTTGCTGTTCGCCACCGGAGAGTTCATGCGGCATTTTGAGGCCTTTTTCGCTCATTCCCACATGCCGAAGCACGTCGCTGATACGGTCCTGAATTTCTGTTCTGTCTTTCCAACCGGTTGCCTGAAGCACAAACTGAAGGTTGGCATCGACTGTTCTGTCGCTGAGCAACTGAAAGTCCTGAAACACGATACCGATGCGGCGGCGCAATTCTGGAACCTGATTCAGATGCATATCGGTCAAATCGTATTCAAAGATGGTGGCGCTGCCTTCAGAAATCGGTAAATCGTGGTACAAAGTTTTGAGCAGGCTGCTTTTACCTGAACCTACCCGACCGTTGATGTAGACGAATTCGCCTTTGTGCACTTCGAACGTGACATTTTCCAGAATGTTCTGGTCTTCGTGGCTTACCGTGACATCCACGTATTTGATCAATACTTCATTTTCCATTTTGAATGGTTTATTTGTGGCGTTTTTTGAGTTCCAGACCCAGGTCGTCGAGACGGTAGCCTTTGCTGGTGAGCAGTACGATGAGATGATACACCAAGTCGGAGGCTTCGTACAGAAAGCCTTCTTCGGTACCGTTGGTGGCTTCAATGACGGTTTCAACCGCTTCCTCGCCCACTTTCTGGGCCATGCGGTTGATCCCTTTTTGGAAAAGCGAAGTCGTATAGGAACCTTCCGGCATTTCCTTATACCGCTGGTCGATAAAGTCCTGCAGGTATTTAAGGAAGGCGAAACCGTCGGGTTTGTTGTCGTCATTGAAACAGGTGTCCCAGCCTTCATGACAAACGGGACCCACCGGATGAGCCTGAATGAGCAGCGTATCCTTGTCGCAGTCTTCCTTGATGGAAACTACGTTCAGGAAGTTGCCGCTTTCTTCGCCCTTGGTCCAAAGGCGGTTTTTTGTCCGGCTAAAAAAGGTGACCTGACCGATCTCCACGGTTTTGGCCAGTGCTTCTTCGTTCATGAAGCCCAGCATGAGGACTTTACCTGAAACGGCATCCTGAATGATGGCAGGAACCAGTCCGTTTAATTTGCTGAAATCTAAATCCATAATTTTATCGTATTACAATGCCTTCGGTTTTCAAATAGCTTTTCAAGTTGGGAATGGTCATCTCTCCAAAGTGGAATACGCTGGCGGCAAGCGCAGCATCTGCCTTCCCAAGTAGGAAAGCGTCGCGGAAATGCTCCATGGTTCCTGCCCCACCCGAAGCAATGATGGGGATGGAAAGGCTTTCGGCCAAACGAGCAAGCGCTTCGTTGGCATAACCCGTCTTCACGCCATCGTGCGACATGCTGGTGAAAAGGATTTCGCCGGCGCCGCGTTCCTGAGCTTCCTTGGCCCATTTGAACAGCGTATATTCGGTCGGAATGCGACCTCCGTTGAGGTAGCACACCCACTCGCCGTTGGCTTCCAGTTTGGCATCGATGGCCACTACGCAAACCTGAGCACCGAAATTGCGGGAAATCTCGTCAATGAGTTTCGGGTTGCGG
>Ga0209430_1001577_pt1 | contig 16511 bp, 6 predicted proteins | sample BarGraIncub1133A_FD_184504 | JGI IMG/M metagenome (GOLD analysis project Ga0209430, IMG submission 184504) | Arctic peat soil microbial communities from Barrow, Alaska - Barrow Graham LP Incubations 11-33A (SPAdes) (version 2) | ecosystem: Environmental > Terrestrial > Soil > Wetlands > Peat... | reverse complement strand
GCAGCCGAGGTTGTAGCAGGCCTCGGCGAAGGACGGCTCGATCCGGAGCGCGCGCCGGTAGCGGTCGGCGGCGGCCTCCCGGTCCCCCGCGCCGAAGAGGGCGTTCCCCTCTCCGAAAAGTTCGTTTGCCGTCCCAGTAGGCATGGTTCTGGTTCTCCGGTCACTCATAGCAGTTACGGGGACCGCCCGCTTCCCCGGCGATCCTTTCTGCAAAGCGCTCAAGGGTTGCCGCGAGATCGCCCCGGTCTCCCCTGTTCAGGCCGTCGGCGTATTCCTTCAAAAAATCGCCGCAGTCAAAATGCATGCACCGCAGTCTTTCCACCACGGCTTCCGCGTCCCCGGTACTCCCGAGTATCAGGGAGCAGACGCTTAAAAGCGATAGGGCCGGCGGGTAGTCGGGCCACTGCCGCAGCATCTCCCGGCACCCGGCCAGCGCCTGCTCGGTGTGGCCCAGGTACAGCTCGCATTTGGCGAGGTTAAAGGCCGCCTCCTTCATCTCCGGTGCGAGCCTCGCCCCTTGGAGTGCATGCAGGCGGGCCTTCCGATAATCCCCCACGCTGAGGTATATATAGCCGAGGTTGAAGTAGGCATCGGCGTTTTCCGGCAGCGCGCGGAGCAGTTTGTGCCAGAGCGCTTCAGCCTCCTGGAACCGCCTCAGCTCCGTCGCCTGAATCGCCAACTCGAGCAGAGCTTTGAGGCCTCCTCCGGTTTCTTCGAGCTTCCTGACTCCCAGGAGATAGTAATACTCCTGCTTTTCCAGGCTCTTGGCTTCGTTCAGCTTGCCATAGTGGTGTACCGGAATGTCACAGGTCCGGATTGTAACGGCGCAGTCGAGGAGAGAGTCAACGACCGTCTCGTGGACCACCCCTGCATAGCGGATCCGGCTGTCGTTGGGGAATAGCCGCGGCCTCTCGCTGCGAGTCCAACCGAGCCCGCGCTCCTCACCCGGGTACTCGCCGGTATTGGCAGTGAGGTCCTGCTGGGAGATCCTGTCCGTGTAGTTACGGATCGGGAAGGAATACGCGGTCGGTTCGGTGCTGCGCTCCAGCAATTCGGCAATGGCAGCAAGGTCACCGGCTGCAAGCTGTTCGTCTGCGTCAAAGCCGAGGACCCAGTCACCGCTCGCCTTGGAAAGCGAAAAGTTCCGCGCCTCCGAGAAGTTGTCGTTCCATGGAAAGCTGAAGACCTCACACCCGAACATGCGGGCGATCTTGATACTTTTGTCGGTCGAGCCTGTGTCGACTACGATGATTTCGTCAGCCAGCGGCTTGAGCGACAACAGGGCTGCCGGCAGGCATTGCGCCTCGTCCCTTACGATGAGGCATGCTGAAATGGTGTTCCGCTTCCCGGCCTCCGGCTTCATCTGGCCGATCACCCCGCGAATCTGGAGTGCCGCCCCTAAGGTAGCATCATCCATGCCGAAGGCAACGGCCGCTTTTTCAATCTCTGCCATGGCATCCTGGTAAGAACAGCGGCGGATCAGGATGTCGATGAGTCCGAAGGCGAGTCCCTTATGTTCAGGGTGGACGGCCCGTGCCTCGCGCACCCTTTGCTCCTCGCGCGGAAGGAGGTCGAGTTCCGTTGCATAGTCGTTGAATCGGGCTAAGGCGGTCATCTCCAACGGGGAGAGGAGAAATCCGAGCTCTGCGAGTCTGAGAGCCTGGTCGCGGGATCCCGCCTCCCAGGCTATTGCGCTGAGCCCCGAGTAGGAGAGTCCGAAACCGGGGTCTGCCTCCACGGCCGACCGGAACAGCTCTTCGGCGTGCAGAGTCTCTCCGTTTTCGATGGCGAGGTCCCCTTTCAGGCAGAGTGCGCCAGCTGAATTCGGGTTGAGGCGCAAAACCTGCTCGGCGAGCTGCCGGGCTTGCTCCGATTGCCCCAATCCGCGCTGGCAGTGGCCGGTGAGCAAGAGCCTGGCCTCCTCGTCTCCGGCCGGCATTTCGCCCAGCACCTCGAGTGCATTCTGGAAGCTCCCGGCATCTGTCAGCACTTCGGCAAGGAGACGGTAGGGATCGCTGTCGGCCGGGGAAAACTTTATCCCCTCATGCAATAGGACCTCTACGGCGTCGTCGAGTCGCCCCTGTCTGGAGAGCCTGCGCCCTTTTTCGCGGGCATTGCGGCTGACAACCTTCTTGGCCTGCGCTTCGTCGAGCCCGGCAAGATCCCACTTGGCGGCGAATGCGGCTCTCCGGCCGGCTCCACCCTCCGTGCCGTCACCATTTGACCGGGGCCCCGGATGTTGATGGACGAAGACGTCTCCGGCGATGACGCTGTCGAAACCCGCAAGGGAAGCGCGAAGGCAGAAATCATCCACGGCGCAGTCGGAGCCCAAACGCGCGTCGAACTCTCCAACGGCTTCCAGAACGGTGCGTGTAAAGAGCAGGCAGAAACCAAGGAGCCGGTCGACCGGGATGCGACGGCAGGAGTTCAAGGTCCGAAAGTCGCCGGAAAACGTTTCCAGTTCCCCGATGCTCTGGTAATCCACGTTCCCGACACGCTGCGGCCCGGAACCGTCATTGGTCATCGGGCCTACGATCGCTGCTGCCGGACCGCGTTCCAGGCAATGAAGCATCCCGCCGAGCCAGCCGCTGGTTACTGCGGCATTACCGGATAAAAAGAGTATCCGAGCGCCTCTCGCGAGTTGTGTGCCGATCTGGTACCCTTCGTCCAAACCCGGCTTCCCGGCGTTTTCTATGAATCTGTACCGGCTCTTCCCCGCGCAAAGATCTCTAAGCCGCAGGCGAGCAGCATCCGTGGAGCAGCTATCTACCAGTATTACCTCGTGCAGTTCCGGGGTGTTTCTCTCGAGGCTCTCCAGGCACTCCCCGGAGCACCCGGAGTCGCCGGAAGCGACTATTACAATGGAGGTGAGCTCCTCCCCCGCGCCGACGGGGACGGGGACCGGCGGCCCGTCCGGCACGGAGCCCGGTCTTTGCCGGGTGCTGAAGCGTCTCACCGGCTTCTGCACGAGTTCCTGCAACCGTTGACTGGCGGCTGCCAGGGCGTTGTGCCAGGTGAAGTTCTGACGTATATGAGACGAGGCGGCCTTACCGCGAGCCTTTGCCTCCTCCGGATTCTCTGACACCCGGAGCATGATGGCTGACAGCGCGTTTACCTCGGGTTCCGCAAGCCACGGGCGGCCGACGGTCTCCTTATTGCCGACCAGATTCCCGGCCAAGGGGACCTCATGTGCCGGAATCAAGTAGGCTGTGGCCGGCGAACAGAAATCGAGCGCCGCTCCGTATCCGGTGACAACCGTTGCCAGCCCGCAGGCCATTGCCTCGGCGATGGGAAGCCCAAATCCTTCCCCGCGGTAAGGATGGACGAAGCAGTCACAGGCGGTGTAGAGTCCCGCCAACTCGTGGTCCGTCAGGAACCGATCCAGGTATTCGATTTCCGGGAGATCGTTATCTCCCTGATACCGCTCAATCATCTGCCCGGCAGTCTGCCCCTCATAGAGCGAGTTCCCGCCGAGGTCTTTGATGACCAGGCAGACATCATCGCTGCGCCGGAAGGTCATCGCGTAAGCCTGGATCAGGATGTCGATCCCCTTGCGATGGATGGTCCCGCCGACGAACAGGAACTTGAAGCGCTTCGTCGTCTTCAGCGGAAACGCCCGGGCCCCGGGACGGAACAGCTCGGTATTCACGCCGTTTGGGACCGTGAATACCCGGTCGGCGGACATGCCGCTGCGGATGTAGCAGTCGCGCACATAGGAGCTCGGGACCCACACCTCATCCACGAGGGTGCTCATGGTCTCGATCCAGGCCTTGGGCAGAGCGCCAAATTCCCACGGCTGAATCATCACCCAGTGCCCTTCGGCCGGGGGGGTGAAGTCGGGAGGCCACTGGTGGCGCACATGGACCGCGGCAGGTTCCGGCAAAGCAGCATTGACCCGCTCAGCCAGAGCGGCAAAACGCGGGTCCGCCTCGACGCCGAATTCGTCCTGTTCATACGGCACAATACTCACGGGGTAGCCGGCGTCGATCAGCTGCAGGCATAACTCCCGGTTGACGAGCGCCAGCGAGTGGCCGACAAACTGTGACCCTTCCCAGACAACTCCCGGTAGCGGCGTTGCCGCCGGGCTCGCACCGGGAAAGGTGGCGAGCAACTGGAAGTCCGCCGCAGTCGCAAGGGTTCCGGAAGCAAGGGCCGCGTAGATCCCCTGCAGATGCGCTAAATATCCGGCAAAGGAGTGCGTCTGCTGAATCGAGTTCCGAAGCTTCGTCAGCTGCTTCGAGTCGCCGAGGCAGGACGAGATGGCTCTCACCAACGCGTCGACAGAATCGTACTGGTACAAATAACCGTTGACGTGCTCATGGATAAAGTCGGGTATGCCACCGATCCGCGCGGCGATCACCGGCAGCCGCATAGCCAGAAGCTCAAGTATCACGAGAGGCGCGCAATCTTCCGTAACGCTGGGAACGACTGCAACATCGAGTTTGCCGGCTATGGACTGCAGGTCGCTCTGGCCGTAACTGCCATGGAAGGTCACCATCTTCTTGTGATCAAACGACTTGAGAGTGTCGCGGAGATCTTCGGCGACAGCGCCGAAGATGTGGAACTCCGCGTCGGCTGGTGCAAAATGCTGCGCCGCTGCGACCAGCATATGGACACCCTTGTAACGGGTGACCGCTCCGATAAAACCGATCCTGAGCGGCTGGCCCGGAAGCCGGGGTTCGCGCACGGGTCGATCGCCCGCCCAGAGGGTGTCCGCCGACTTGTTCGCCTGATGGACTACCGTGATCCGCCCGGGGGCAGCACCATAGTCGATAAGCAGATCTCTCTGGCGCGAGGAAACAGCCAGCACCAGATCTACCGAGTCGTTGAGGAGATTTCTGGTCACCCGGACGCGCTCCTGGTACCATTCCCTTTTCCCGGGGTTGTTCCTGACGGCCTCAGAATTCTTCAGCGGGTCCGTTCCATTCCAAAGGCAGAGGTCTCTGTCGAAGAGGTACAGATTGGGATCGATCATGTGATAGTTGTGCGGGGTAAAGCAGCTAGGGATGCCGAGCTTTTTCACCTCTTGCGCCATGGCGAGGGTAAGTCCATGGAAATTGTGGAAGTGAACCACGTCCGGCTGCACTTCGCGCAGTACCTGCCTGAAATGGGAAAGGATACCCTCATCATGGATTTCACGCTCAGGATTGTCGGGATCGGTGAAAAGTGCCGGACGGTTGTAAACCCCGTACAGGTTGACCCGATCATCCACCGTTGCGTCCAAGGCGTAGGCCGGTTGGGACCGGTCTGATTTGAGTGAAGCGTAGAAAACTGAAACCTGGTTTCCTCTGGCCGCCAGTTCCCTGGCGACAGACTTCGGGAAGGTCGTTCCGCCACCGGATTCATTCCACCCGTACATGGTGAAGAGGACGCGCAACCCGTTTTGGGCTGCAGGCACCAAGGAAGCGGCAGCCTGGGCCTCCGGTTCCCTCAGCGCCAGCCAGCGCTCAAGTTCCGAGTCGTCCGGCATGATCCCGATAGCCAGGCCGAACCATTTCGCGGACTCCACTTCATCGAGAACGGACCTCCCCCACTTGAGCTGCGTCTCTGAGTAGCAGCCTGGCGTGTTGCAGATTATCTCCGCTTTCAGGGCCTGATCGTTCAGTTGTGACTTCTGGTACTGGCTTTCTCCATGGATGCGGTAGTTCCAGACGGCGCCGGCCGTTTTTCCCCCTAGATGACCTTTGCCGAGGCAGGAGATCCAAAACGCCCAGTCTTCGTAGCTGCCCGAGCTGAATTTGCTGGGACGATAACCGCCGGCATCCAGCCAGGCCTCTTTCCGGAATAGCGCGGCGGCAGGAATGAAGTTGAAGCGAAGCAGATTCCTGGCGTCGAAGTCCGGGTGCGGCTCGAAGAGTGACGATTTGCCGAAGTTCTGCTGGTCACCGTAGACGATGGAGATCCTGGCGTTCCCTTCCAGTTCGGCGACGCAGGCCGCCAGGTAGGTCTGGCCGAGAGTATCGTCTGCGTCCAGGCAGAGGATGTAGGCACCGACGGCTTTCGCAATGCCGGCGTTGCGTGAAAACGCAGGCTGTCCGCTATTCTCCTGGTTTACCAGTCTGATACTGAAACTGTGCAGGCTGTCGATCAGCTGCTCGGCGACTTCGATCGTGTTATCGGTACTCCCATCGTTGACGATGATGATCTCAAAGCTCTGGTAGGTCTGCGAGATGACGCTGCCAACGGCATCGGGGAGAAAGTTCGCGTAGTTATAGCAGGGGATGATGACGGAGACCCGCGGTTTCGAGCCGGGACCCGGGTGCCTTGACTGCGCCCCCGTGCTCCGGGGAGTGTAGACGGCGAAAGCGGGAAATCTCTGCTCATGCGGTTCGATCTGGTACTGGTTGCGCACGCGCATCGCTTCGGCTTCGCTTGCCGGATGGCTGTTTTCGATGCCGTCGGGGTTCTCGTAGTAAAGACCCAGTACCTGGTCGATTTTCAGGAAGGTCTCGCTGCTCGCGATGCGGAGCCAAAACTCCCAGTCTCCTGCGGAAGCGAAGCTGTCATCGAAAAAGCCGTACCGCAGATGCAGCGACCGCCGCCACATCGGCTGCGAGCTGACCATGCAATGGCTTCGTATGGTCTGCGTTCCGGCGTATTCTCCCCATACCCGTTGCTTGCGGCAGGACGTGGTCTGGAAAGTTTCGTTGGGCCTGTCTGTGTACAGCTGATCCGCGTAGACCAGGGCTATCCCGGGGTGCGCTTCCAGGGTGGCAGCCATGACTTCCAGCGCGTCCGGACGGTGACGGTCGTCCGTATTGGCGTCGGTCAGGTATTTCCCCGTTGCCGCCCGCACTCCTCGATTCCAGGCCTGGTAGAGGTTCTCTCTGGCGGTCCGGATATACCTTATGTTCTGGTAACGCCCCTGGAACTCCTGGACGATGTCCCGCTCATTTTGCTCGGAACCGCTATCGACAACGATAATTTCCAACCTGTCCGCGATGGTCTGTGCTTCCAGGTCCTCAAGGCAGCCCCTCAGAAAGATCTCGGCATTGTAGGTTGAGACGATTGCCGAAACCAGAAAATTGCCGCCCGGGATGACGGCCGCGGTCGAGCCGTCGGGCTGGTGGCCGACCGATGGCGGGCCCTGCTGTATTGCCGGAGCCGCGGATTCGTGGCTTGGAGAAATCTCTCCCCCGACGTGTTGCGTCAATGCCTCAAGGTTTTTGCAGGCTGTCATGTTTTTCGGATCTATTCTGAGCGCCGCACGGTAGTGGGACTCGGCCGCCTCGAAGCGCCCCAGGACGAGAAGAAGCATCCCCAGGATGAGTCGTGTCTCGATGTCAGCCGGATTCGCGGCAGCAAAACGGAGGTAGTGCCGGTGTGACTCCCCGAGCAGCCCCAGCAGCTGGAAGCTCTCCAGTTTCTGGCGGAAAAGCTGCGAGGACGGGTCGAGGATGGTTGCCTTCTCGAAATGTTTTCTGGCGAGGCCGATCTCCTGGTTGCGATAGTAGGTCTCGGCCAGGTCGTGATGCGCCTCGGGAAAGGAAGGGTGCCTTTCGGTGAACCGCTCCAGAAGCGGTAGAGCCTCGGCGTAGTGCTGCTCTTCCAGGAGGGAGGCAATCGCATGGTACTGCGCGACTGCCCCGGCAGGGAGCCGCGGGGGTGGAGGGGTGGAATCCGCGAACTTCTGACGGTAGATCTTCTGGATCTGCAGGTATTCCAGCGTCGGCAGGTCCCCCCGGCGCGAGACGGTTTCCTCGTTGAGCCAGTAAAGCCCCAGGAGCTGCGGCACGTGGATGAATTCGTGGGACTCAGAGGCCCTCAGCCAGAAATCGTAGTCGGCGATGCACTGGTAGCGCTCGTCGAAATAGCCGGTTTCCGCATGCAGTGACCTCCTCCAGAGCGGGAAGGGGCCGATGCAGCAAAGCTCCAGGAGGGAGAGCCGGTCGTACGGCGGCCACTCCTTGAAGCCGTATGGCTGGTGCGCCTCGAAGGTCGCGTTTTCCTGCCGCGTGATGCGAAAATCGGGGTAGGCGAGGACACATTCGGGGTGCTCGCGCAGCGCCCGCACCAGGGTCTCGATGCCGTCGTGGCGCATCCGGTCGTCAGTGTTGGCATTGGTGACGAACTCGCCGGTTGCCTGCCGGATGCCGCGGTTCCACGCCTGGTAGACCGTCTCCCTCTGCTCGGTCCGTAGATACCGGATGTTCTGGTAGCGCCCCTGGAATTGCTCCACGATGCTCCGCTCGTCCTGCTGCGAGCCGCTGTCGATCACGATGATCTCGAGATCATCAGCGATGCTCTGCGCCTCCAGGTCCTCAAGCTTGCCGCGCAGGAAGCGCTCCGCGTTATAGGTGGAGACGATGACGGAGACCAGGGAGCCCTCGGTTTGGCTGGCGTTCGCGGTTCTGGACCGAATCATCTCTGCTCCCGATCTCCATAACGATCAATTTGAGCAAAGCGGCCCCTGATGACATTCTGGATGATGTCCGCCATTTTTTTCCAGGAAAATTTGTTTGCCTGACGAAATCCCATAATGATCAGTTGCTGGCGGACCTCCGGGATCTGGACCTGCTGCATGGCGGTTGCCATCTGATCCGGATCATCGGGATCAACGTAGAGCGCAGCGGCGCCGGCCACCTCGGGTATGGAGGAGGTCTGACAGGCTATCACGGGGCAGCCGCACCCCATCGCCTCCAGAATGGGAAGCCCGAACCCCTCGTACCTGGAGGGGTAGACGAGGGCTACGGCGCCAGAATAGGCTGTCTTCAGCTCCTCATCGGAAAGGTTTAACACACGGACGTCGGCGTTTCCTGCCAGGGCCTTGAGGTCTGGTTCGAGTACAGGCTGTCCGCCCACGTAGAGCAGCAGATAGCTTTCTTTATCGGGGAGGCGGGTGAACGCCTCCAGCAGGAGCCTGCCGTTTTTGTACATGTTGCGTTCTCCGACGAATACAAAATACGGCTTTGCGATGCCATAGCGCTCCTTGAGTTGCCGGATCTCTCCGGTGGACGCCGGGGAGAAAAATTCCCTGTCCAGACCGCAGTGGGCAACCACGATGCGCTCGGCGAGTCCAGGATAAAGCTTTGCCAGGTCGGTTGCGGTGCTGCCGGATATCGCGAGAAAAGCCGATGCTTGACTAATCGCATGATGCTTCTCCTGCCATTGGGGCTGCGACAGGTCGAAATTGGTGAATTCCGGGATCATGTCGTAGGCAAGGAAAACGGAAGGGGTGGTGAGCGGTGTCGTGTAATAGGTGGATATGAACAGATCCGCTCCCTCGTCGGCGCAGACCTGCTGCAGCATGTTGCGGTCCCAACCTTGAGGCGCAAAGTCGTAGGCCGGGATGATCCTATAGCGGATGCCGGGAATCCTCGGCGCCGTTCCAACGCGATCAAGGACCACGATGGATTTACCGAATTCGGTCCCGGCCCATTCGGACAAAAGGGCCTTCCATAGCCGCGCTATGCCGGTGTTGTTCAGCTGGAAGAAGACCCCGTCGATGACGGTGACGGGCAGTTCCCGGGGAGGCTCCTGTAATTCGTTGCTGAGCCCGCTGAACGCGGTAACCGTTTGCTCTATTTGGCAATTGTTCTCAGGGCACGCTTTGCCTTCGCGACCTGGAAGCTCAGGCTGCACCCTGGGGTCGGGTTGAACTGGGGGCATCGGTTGTTTCGAGAGTACAGTGCTCCATTTCTCGGCAAACTTTATTCTGTTGATGAAATAGTATTTCTTGATGCCATCAATGAGATCATGCCCAGCAGTGACCGATTCATGGTGGATTACCTCAGATTGCGGACAGTAGACAATCCGGTATCCCATGTTGTGAATCGCGAAGCAGAGGTCCGGGTCTTCGTAATAGGCGGGGGCGTAACGTTCGTCGAAACCTCCCACAGCTTTGAACAGATCATGGCGGACCAGTAGAGAGGCTCCCGTACAATAATCTACCTCATAAGGTGTATTGTACTTCGGATCGTTGGGATCACCGTTTTTGCCGATGGACCCGTTGCTGCCGTCATTGAAAATGACTGCGCCAGCCTCCTGCAGTGTGCCGTCCGGGTATATCAGCTTTGAACCAACGGCTCCGACGCGAAGGTCTTGTTCCGCTGTCCGAACGAGGCTCTCGAGCCATCCTTTCTTTGGTTCAGTGTCGTTGTTCAAAAACACCAGGTACTTCCCTCGTGCAGCTGCAGCCCCCTGGTTACACGCAATTGTGTAACCCACGTTCTCACTGTTTTCAATTATACGCACATCACCGCTCAACCCCTGCAGGTAGTGCCGTGTCCTATCGGTCGAAGCGTTATCTATAATGATGATTTCAAACATATCGGCGGGTGTATTTTGTATGATGGAGCGGATGCATTGTTGTGTATATTCAACTTTATTGAAAACCGGAATAATTATTGATGCCATGAAGCTGTGTTGCTCATCCTTGGTTGCAGAAGTCATCTGCCCGCTACTGGGTTGATAGGTTCCTACGAATAGTATTTGTGTGGCACACAACTCGGCAAATTCATCAGGTGAGACATTGAAAAGAGCTAGATTGCCGAATCGCAGGTTCCCGTTGGAATCTGGCTTCAGAGATGCCAGTTCGTCACCTCCAAGATATGCGAGAGAATGCGGGACTATACTTGCGCCCATGAGAAGTTCTGAAAACTGCCTGCGGGTAAAAAACCTCAGATGGGTCCGGTCCAGAATCCCTTCATCCTGATATTGCCATAAGCCCTTTTCCGCCAGCTCCCTGAGAATAGTGAGGCGGCGGATGTTGGGGATGCTTGTGATCATGGTGCCGCCAGGCTTGAGAAATGTTGCATACTGCTTTGCAACGCTCCAAGGGTTTGTCAGATGCTCAAGTACGTCCGCAAAGATGATGCAATCGAACTGGCCTGTGGCAAAAGGGGGGACAAAATTTTCGAGATCGACGTTATAGGCAGCGTCGAGGTTCTGTCGTGCAAAAGAATACGCCTCCCGGTTAAGTTCGATCCCGATTACCAGTCTGCCGGAATTTTGATTCTTAAGGGCTTTGCCGAGTAAGCCGGCTCCGCATCCTACGTCGAGTATGCGTAAAGCATCAGCGGGAACAGCAGACAGTATCTCAGACCGGACATGACGGTAGTATCCTGGCAATTCTTCAAGCGTGCTGTGTGCGTCTCGCTTGTCTTGAACTGATACAATCCGATCGGCTGGCGCGAATGCCTCCGGTAGTTCGGGTGCTGTAACATCTATTCTGTTCAAAATATCTAACTTGCACTGATATTCAGTCATTAGCTTGTAGAGCTGTTCCTGGGGGAGAGTGTCTTCAGCCAGATAAACAGAATTATTCTCTCTTCTGCAATCAATCCATTCTTGTAGCGTGCCAATGTTGGAATCCCTGAAGGCTGCAAATATGGACAATCTTTTCCAGTCAAAGTTCTTCAAATCAATAAGTCCGGCGGATACGGCGTCATCCCAAACAGGCGTACCTGGAATCGGCATAAGTATGTTGACCGAAAAACCGCCGGTCAGCTTTTGTTCGCTGACGTTCTTTAATATGAAATCGTAGGTTTTCCTGATATCTGCTTCTGTTTCTGTGGGCCATCCAACTATAAATGAGCATCCGGCAGAAATGCCGTACTTTTGCAGCAGATCGAGACTTTTCTGATTCTGCTCAACCGTTGTCCCCTTGTTCATCAGCTTTAAAATTCTATCTGAACCGGATTCTGCCCCAAAGCTGGTACCCGTCAGGTGGAGTCGCTTTAGACAGTTGCACAGTTCATCGGTTATAAGGTTGGCCCTGCATGAAAAGCAGAAACTCACTTGCTTGTGGAACGCTCCCTGTTCGATTAAACCGATGATTTTATCCAACCGCGGTTTGTTGGCTATGAATAGATCGTCCCATATTGAAATCTGGTTTATTCCACTATTTTGCTCCAGGAGGAGGTTTATTTCTTCAACCACATATTCCGCGCTGAAAAAACGGGTTTTATTCCAGAAGGCAGTGCTGCTGCAAAAAGAGCATTTGTATGGACAGCCGCGAGAGGTAAACAGGTAGGGGGCATCCTGTGGATCTCTGTATGGATGCGGAATGCGATCCATATCTGCCAACAACATCCTTTGATCTGTCAGTTTAAGACTTTCGTTATTCCAAAAAATAATGCCCTTGATGTCATGCATCAATTCCGGCTTTACAACATTGCCGTTTGAATGTAAGCATTCAACCAATTCCAAAAAGGTTTGTTCACCTTCACCGACTACGCCTATATCAAAGTCGCGTGTCATTGTCCCAGGTAAATACGTAATGTGGTGACCACCTAAAACAACAATAATATCGGGGGCGTGGCTCTTGATGTAACGCGCCAGTTCAACGGCGTTGTGATAATCCTGAGATGTCGCAGATATGGCTACTATGTCATAATTCAGGGCTTCTTCCTTAGAAGATACCATATCCATAGCTATTGGTATGTTTGCGTTTCGAAGTAGGTAAGCCTTCAGATAGCCAAATGACAGAGGTTTGTGCCAATGGACGTCTATTTCATTCGTCGCAAGTATAAAACATATATTCACAGTGCATACTCCTTAGCAATTCTTGGTAAAATTCCAGGGACAGTATATTCAACCCCTGTCAAGTCTCTGCTTTACAACTGTCCCATCATCCTGGCTGCATTCCGTATCTTGTAACGGGTCTGCCAGCTCAGCATAGTTGAAGGCCTCGGCTGCAAACTGCTCCGGCGTGTTGGTCGCACCGGCGGCCACCACGTGAGCCTCCGGGCGCTATTCCCGGCGCCCTTGCGACGCCTTCTTTGTTGTGACCTGTTTCGCTGTATACAAGGTGGCTGATACTGCTAATGAAGTAGCAACTACCATGCCGCAGGGCTCCCGCGGGTAAGATGCTGTTTTTGTGTGGTTTTGTTGCGTCTGGCGCAGAGCCAAAATTTTGAACGAAGCTTCGAGGTATGATGGGCCTTTGACGCGAGCGACTTGTGGTCCGGTTCTGCTGGATGGTAATCAAGGCTTGCGCATCGGCAACAGGCCCGGCCTGCAACGGATTGAGGTGGATGGAGCGGATGGAGCGGACGGAGCGGACGGAGCGGACGGAGCGGACGGGTTCCGGAAGGTAAGGGGCTTCCTCGCAGACGGTCGAGTTGTGCCTGATCTGGAAAAGACGGCCGGTCCGATGATGTGAGAGATTGAAGGTAACGGCATACCCGGCAGGAAGGCGGGCATGGTAAGGTGGGCTTCGCGCGTCCCGGCCTGTGTCAACCCGCAGTCGGCAGTTTTCGCGCCACCATGTTGAGGCTTATCAATTCATCCTTGAACCTCATGCTGCTCGTATCTTCAAACATGCGGAATTCACTGACTTTTCTTGTCAGTTCGAATCCCGACTCATGGAGGAAATATGCCAGGAAATCTTCGTTCAAGCCGACACCATGATAATCATGTCCGTCCAGGTGCCCGCCGAACATCATCCGCATGACGAAAAAACGCTCATCAACGGTAAGCAAATCCTTGTCAAGAAACAACTTCGCCAATATATCCATGTCAGGAACGCTTACGTACAAAGTCCCAAACGGTTTTAAAGCTCTATGCCATTCTTTGAGAGTTGACATCAGCTCGGACTGGTAGTCGAAATGCTCCAGGGTATGCGAAGCATAGATCTCGTCGAGTGAACAGTCCGGAAACCGCGACAGGTCGTTGGCGTTGCCAAGGTGGTCGACATGGGGCCCCGGAAGTACGTTCATGATTTCCCATCCCGCTGCCGGCGCTTGCCCGCCTATATGTAATTTGCGTGGCATTCTAGACCCTTATGAGTAATGGTGGTGCGGTACGGGTGTCAGATCGGCTGCTGTCCGTAGCCGTCGTACTGGTCTGCTGTCGGGTCCATGGCCTTGCCCGTGCTACCCGTTCCGGAGAATTTGAAGACCATGTGGGACGGGTCGATGGTCGCGTCGCCATTGGCGTTCTGGCTCAGCAGGAAGGTGACGGTCGCCTGCTGCTCGGTCGGGTCGTATCTGACGCTGGTCGGATTCTGCGGGATGTACGCCTCCGTCGGCAGGACCGGGAGCAGGTTGTTATAGTACCCTGCCGCCCCTCCGGTTGCCTTGGTGATGGTCCAGTTGCTGGTGTCCTGCACCGAAAGGGGGTCCATCTTGGAGTCAAAGGAGAAGGTCAGGCTGAATTCCTTGGAGGTGCTCGGTTGCATGAGTGAGCTGTCCAGCGACCAGAGGGGGGTATTCACGCCGAGCGCGCTGACGAAGCTGTCGGTGAGTCCACCGCCGGCGGCCACGATCTTGGGTTTCGCGATGACCGCCTGCAGCAGCGCACCCTGGGTGGCGTCGATCGCCGTGAGCTTGTCCACTTCCAGCTGTGCGTTGTTCGTATCGCCCAAGGCACCATAGGCGGATCCCAGTTCCAGGTGGGCCGCGGCCATTTTTGGCTTCAGCTTGACCGCCTGGGTGAGCACTTTCACCGCCTCCGCGTGCTTCCCCTCCTTGTTGTAGGTGGCGCCGAGTGCGTATAGCGGGTTGGCGTCGCCCGGCGCCATGCGGATCACCTGCTTGAACTGCTTTTCCGCTTCTGCATACCGGCCGTTCTGCTGATACATCTGTCCCAGCATGTAGGGGGCGACTGTGTCGCCCGGGTTCAGCTTTATCGCAGCCTTGAACTCCTTTTCGGCATCGTTGTACTGCTTTTTGCCCAGATAGATGTTGGCCAGGCTGGAATGAACCGAATCCTGCGTCGGGTCCATGGCGAGGGAGGCCTGGTAGATCTTGATGGCGTCGCCGGTCTTTTTCTGCTGCACGTAGATGTTGCCCAGGTAATTGAGGGCCTGCGTGCTGCTCGGATCGAGGGAGATGGCGCGCTTGATCTCGTTGGCCGCCTTTGCGTAGTCTTTTTTCTGGTAGAAGCCGAGGCCGCTGCTCAGGGCGGAGGTGGCGAGCGCCGTCTGCTGGCTCGACTGCGAGGCAAGCGTGGTGAAGATATCGAAGCCCGAAGCTGAAGTGCTGGATGCAGTGGAGTTGTAGCTGTCGGTAACATTGGCCATCATTTCTCCCATCGGTGCCAGGATCTAGCTGGATCTTCTTAAATAGCGGCCTTTTCCTTTTCGACACCGGATCGGGAAACTTGAGAAAAAAACCACCACCCCCGGTATCGGGAAGGCCCCTCCGGGAAGCCGCGTGGGGCGGCTTCCCGGAGGGGTCGCAGGGGCGTCAAAAAAATCCGTCAGCCGTTCACGCAGTGGCGCAGGGTGGTGAGGCCTTCCCGCGCGTCCCGGTTCCACGGCTCCAGCTGGGTTACCTTGACGTAGAAACTCTCCGCTTCCTGGGGCCTCTCCAGCAAGGTGCAGATCCTGCCCAGATTCATGAGGGTCTCGATGTTCTTCGGCTCCTTCCGGAGCAGTTCGAGGTAGATGGCGATCGCCCCGTCTATGTCGCGTCCCTCGACGAAATAGAAGTCGGCCAGGTTCTTCTGGAAGGTGCTGTTTCCCGGGGCGAGCGCTGCCGCCTTCTGGTAGTGGAGCTGGGCCTCATCCTTGGCGCCGTTTTGATAGCAGATGACGGCGAGGTCGTTGTGCGCTAACGGAAAATCGGGAAAAAGTTTCAGGATACCTCGCAGTTGCCCCGCGGCTCCATCAAGGTCCCCCTGCGCCACCAACGCCTGCGCCTTCTCGTAAAGCTCCTCCGCCGACTCATACTCCTCGCAGGGGGGTGGCTCGGTCAGACTGAGGCGCAGCTCGGTGAGGCGTTGCCGCACCGCCTGGTTCCACGGCTCGATCTCCAGCGCCCTCTGGTAGAAGGACTCCGCCTCAGCCGGCTGTCCGACCGCCTCGCTGATGATGCCGAGGTTCAGCAGCGTCTCCGTGTCCCGGGGTGAAGTCTTGAGAAGCTTCAGGTAGATGCCGATTGCCTCATCGAACTGGCCCGTCTCGATGGCGTAGAGGTCCGCCAGGTTTTTGAGATAGGTGCTCTCTTCGGGGTTCAACTGCACCGCCTTCCGGTAGTGGCTGAGCGCTTTTTCGGTGTCGCCGAGCCGGTAACTGAAGGCGGCCAGGTCGTTGTGGGCGAGGGCGTGCTCCGGGTAGCGCTCCAGGTGGCTTGCCAGCGCCTCTGCCGCCTTGAGGTCGCTACCGCTTTTCACCAGGGACTCGATCTCGGCGTAGGCCTCCTCTGCACTTGGCAGGGCTCGGGGCGGAGGCTCGCAGGGCTGCGCTGTCCGGTATGGGGCGGCCGGCTGCCGGACCGCAGCCTGGTAGTTTTGCCTGAGGAGACCAAGTTCCCGCTCCGAGGCATCCTGGTTCAGCGGGGACCCGGCTGCGACCAGCTTCAAACCGGTGAATTCCCCGATATGCACGACCCGGAAGCGCTCAACCACCCTCAGCAGGAAATCGCGCATCCCCTGGCTTTCGTACCTTTCGTCGAACCAGCCGATGCTGTCGTGCAGTTCCCTGCGCCACATAAGGTGCGGGGCGATCAGGCAGAGCTGGGTGAGCTGCGGGGCGGTGTAGTCCGGCCAGATCATCTTGCCGTAGCTGGTATGGTTTGCGAAGCTCTCATGAGGGATGGCGGTGAAGCAGGTGTCGCCGTAGGCGA